>Ga0182001_10000093_pt1 | contig 21139 bp, 18 predicted proteins | sample BulsoiFelSFmetaG_FD_120485 | JGI IMG/M metagenome (GOLD analysis project Ga0182001, IMG submission 120485) | Bulk soil microbial communities from Mexico - San Felipe (SF) metaG | ecosystem: Environmental > Terrestrial > Soil > Agricultural land | place: Mexico: San Luis Potosi | collected... | reverse complement strand
AGTCGATTCGTAATCGACAGGTCTGCGGTTCAAGTCCGCAAGGTGGCTCCAAATTTTTCTTTGCCGTATAGCTTCAAACAGTTATACGGCAATTCTCTTTGAGCCTCAATCTTCGGTCAGCCAATTCTTATAACCAAACTGCTGAAATTAACTCATTGAAAAAGGGTGAGCGAAAGTCGGAGGTAAGTCTTAAGGAAAATTATCGGCGAGGTCTCTTAATTTGTCGGGCGCAGCAGGCCGCGAAAGATTCCCTGCACCTGAACTTTCGAGGCTGGAAGTCTGAGAGGCTCTAATTGCGAGTTGGCCGGGCGCAGCTCGACTTCGAGACCGAAGCGGAAGAGGCGTTTCAATGTCGCGCGTGCGCCCTCAACGAGGGCGACGACGATCTCGCCGTCGCGCGCTTCCGTGCGGTTCTCGATGAGCGCGATGTCACCGTCACAAATATGCTCGTCAATCATCGAATCGCCTGAGACTCGGAGCGCATAGACTCTCTCAGGTCGCACGCGTCCGAGCAGAAAGCGCGGGACGATGATTGGTTGTGCATCTTCGACGGCATCAATCGGCGCACCGGCTGCGACACGACCAAGAAGCGGCAACTCGCAGATGGCGTCCGAAGGAAAGTCCTCAACCTTAACTTCTAAGTTGAAAGTCCCGTCTTCGCTGCGACGCGAAAGCAGCCCGCGACTTTCGAGCGCGGCGATGTGTTTGGCAATAGTCGCTTTGGACGAGACGCCGAAGTGGCGCGCGATCTGGGCATAGGAAGGCTCGTAACCGTGACGTTCTATGAAACGCTGTATGTAATCCAGGATTTCTTTCTGACGCTGGGTACGTGGCTGCATGACACTCTCCTTCCCTAGTGAGGGCAGTAGCTCGAATCGGGGGCATGTGACGCGAAGTGAATATAAAGGCGAGGCTCACCAAGCGTCAAGCATCTTTTTCGCAGACTCAATCATTCCTGTGAGCCGTGAGCCATGACTGAATACTTAACCGCAGAGGACGCAGAGGGCGCAGAGGAAAATAATTTGAGATAAGAAATTTGAAATCTCAAATTCCGATATTTGAAATGTCAACTCTGCTTTTCTTCCTCTGTGTCTTCTGCGGTTCAAAATCCAAACCAAGTTATCGCTTGACTGAATAACGAGACAGCGTGCGTGGGAAGATGCGAACTCCGGCGGGCATCTTTGCGACGCTCAACTTGTTGCTGCCCGTCAGAATGTCGCGCGCGGTCATTCCGTACACAGCCTTGTTGTCATCGTTATCAGGATTGATGACGACGCCTTTCAATTCAAGGCCAGCGAAAAGCCCTTTGCTTCGCGAATAGGAGATGATGCCCGCGTTCAATGTCAGGTTGGTCGAAGCCGCCGCCGCTCGCCCGACAGGACCAGCCGCGATACTACCCTCGCCTCCCAGTTCAAGCTTATCTTCGAGCAAGCCCTTCAAAGCATCTTCATTCATAAAGAGCAGCACGAAGTCTGTCGAAGACGCGCCGATCTGAAGGCCAACGCTTGCGCCGCCCAAGTTGAAGAATGCAGGCGCGCTCCAATCGCCTTTGACACGGCGACTGATGACGCCGCTGCCACCACGCCCGCCGACGATGAATCCGGCCTTGATGACGTGCGGGAAGACCGCGACCGCCTCTGCTTTGTCCAGCAGATCACGAGGAATAGCCTTGTCCGGCGCGGCCATAATCTCTGTGAAGACACGGGCTGCCTTGCGCGAACGCTCCGTCGCCTCGTTAATCTTCTTCGCTTGTTTCGTCTGTTTGCCCTGTGCTGAAACTATTCCTGACAAGAGCATCAGGCACAACGCGCAGTTTATTGCTTGTCGAATTAGACGCATATCTTCTCTATCCTTTTCACAAATCTACTTTTCCTTTCAGACGCACGAGTGACGACCTGAAATTTGAACCGCAGAGGACGCAGAGGAAAATATAAGATATTTGAGAGAGCAGATTTCAGATTTGAGATTTCCAATTTGCTATTATTCTTCCTCCGTGTCCTCTGCGTCCTCTGTGGTTCAATCAATCTTTCAAATACCAGACTCTCACTTTCGAGAGTATCTGCTGAGCGTCGCTGGGAAGATGCGAACTTCTGCCGGAGCATCGCTGGCAGCTTTTCCTGTCTTCAGGATTTCATCAGCCTTCACGCCGTAGATAGCTTCGTTCAAATCGTTGTCCGGTGTAATCGTTCCGCCTTTGAGAGCTGCACCGATAAACGCGCCCTTGCTTCGTGAGTACGAGAGGATGCCAGCGTCGAGCGTGGCGTTAGTCGTTGCCGCAGCCGTGCGTCCGACAGGACCAGCCGCAACGCTCACCTCGCCGCCCATCTCGAACTTATCTTTGAGCAGGCCATTTAATCCTTCTTCATTCATAATCAGCAGAACATAATCGGTCTTCTGCGCTCCGATCTGTGCGCCGAAGCTTCCGCCGCCCAGGTTAAAGAAGGCTGGCGCGCTCCAACCGCCCTTGATGCGGCGACTGATGACGCCTTGCCCGCCATGTCCGCCGATGATGAAGGCGGCTTTAACGACGCCGGGGAAGACCGCTATGGCTTCCGCCTTGCTCAGCAAATCTTTGGGGATGCCGCGCTCGCGGACTCCCATAATCTGATTGAAGACTTGCGCCGCGCTGTCCGAATGGCGCGCGGCATCCTTCAATCTCTTGTTCTGAGCCATTGCCAGCGTCGTTGATAGGCAGCACATCAAGGCGACGTAGAACACAAAGCTCAATCTCTTTTTCAACAAATGCTTCATTCTTCTTCTCCTCATCAATCTCTCGAAATGAATCTCTCGTTCTGAGTCCACAGCCGGAAAGGGAGAACACACGTTCGACGTTGAACGTGCGGCGAGAAGCAATGATTGTACCGTGTCCTCTGAATGATCGGATTTTACACCCGAAGCTCGGTTTAATCGAAGCGCGGCGTGCGAAGCAATGAGCGATGAAAGTAATCGGAAATGTTCTCAAGCGATGCAGCGTGCGCGCTTAGCATACATAAAAAGAGGCGCGAAGCGGTTGATTGAAACAACTGCTTCGCGCCTCTCAGGAAGTTTAAGAGAATATGCGTGCGCTGCTACTGCTTGGAATATTCAGCGATGATGCGCTGGCGTATCTGTTCGACGGGCACTCCGCTCTGTTGTAGCTGGTATGCTTGCAGAGCTTCGCTGACGCAGACGGCACACTGCGAGGCGTGTGTCCTCAAAGCAGCTATGCAGGCTCTTGTGCCCCATGTGCATGTCGCAATAGCAGTAGCAAGGCAGTTGAGCGAGCGTGTTTGGAATCTCCTGGGCCACTTCGTAAGCCTCCTTCGCAGGCCCTATGAACTTGTCCGGCGAAAGCGTCGGCGGCAAGACACCTATACTCGCAGCATCATGATAATAAGCAGGGATTCGAACCTGCGTTTGCGCCGGGCTTGTCGTCGGCTGTGCAACCTTCTTGGTCGTTTCCTTAGTCGTTTCACCGCATCCCGCCGAGAGCAAAGCCGCAAGCGTCAAAGCTATTATCAAAAGGATTTTCGTTCTCATTAAAATTTACCTTCCCAAATCTGATTATACAGAAAAAGTTGGCAGTAGGCAGTTGGCAGTAAGCTGTAGCTCGATAAGCTAAGGCTTATCAATCAAGCTTTCAACTCATTCAATCCTTAACTCTCTGCCAACTGCCCACTGCCTACTGCCCACTGCTCCCCATTGACATACGATTTGGACGAATGCGCAGGAAGAACTTGCCGGAGATGGGATTCACTCCGTAAATTGAATCGAGCACATCCGGCTTTGAGTAGAAAGTCACATCGCTTCCCACAGCCAGCGAAAAGTTATTCGTCTTCCAGACATCGCGCGCCGCACCGAATGTGTATGCTCCGATGCGAAACATCGCATGATGGTCCAGGATGCCCAGGCGTTGAATGTCGCCGTCGCTTAAGAGGTCGGTTTTATCCACAAGCTCAAGCCTTGTGTAGATGTAATTCTTATCCAAGAAGTTGACTGTAGATTCCGCCAGATAACCATTCAGGCTCTCAACCTCCAGCGTGTGGCTCTCGTCATTGCGCCCCCAGATGAGACTCGTCGCCCAGTTGCCGCGCTCGAACCGTTTGTTATAGCTCACGGAGGCAGTCATCCGCCGCACATCGCCAGGCTTCAAAGCCTCCGGGTCTTTCAGCAAGCCGTAGCTCCATTGCATAGACAGATTCTCTGTCGGCGCAATCGAGAGACGCACCGAGCGCGAGTTCAAGGGGTGAAACTCGAAGTTGTACCGATTCTCATCCGGCTCGCGCCCGTTAAAAAGAGAGCCTTCGAGCTTGAACCAGCGATAAGTAAAACCCGTCGAGACGACGCCGAACGAGATGTGCGTCGAATCCTGTAGGTGATGCGCCAGCGGCGCGGATGGATTTTCAGAAGCAGACCAGCGATGCATGAAGGCCGTAGGCCCGAGCGCAGGCTCACCCGGAAACCCTCCATAGACGAACCACGTCGCGCGCTCGCCGAGCGGCACAGTGTAGCTCGCGGACAACTCCATGAAGAGGTCATGCGGATGCTGTTTGTCAACGAGCGGCACGCCTTTGTAAGACTCGCCCGTTTGGAAAAGCTGAGGCGAGCCGCCCGGCGAAAACGTCAGAGGCTCAAGACTGAACATGCCGCGCAGTTGCAATGTTCCCCCTTTGACCCTGCGAAACGCCATCGGCATAATCCAGTTCTGCGACTCGATCTTAGTTACACCGCGCGGCCCACCCTCAGCGTTGACTCCGATCTTCGCATCACCATGAATGAAGACAAGCCATTTGTCCGCCGCCTTCGTCCACATGTACATCGGCGTTGTCGTCGGCTGCCAGGATGTGCCCGAACCCATCTGTCCCATCGCAATAGAGTTTCGCTGGCTTGAGCCGAGGCGTATCTCCATCATCTCACCGGACATTATCATCAGAGCGCGTGGGTCATCCGCAGAGACGCGCCCCGTGCCAGATGAAGGATGTGTCATGCCGTCCATCTTCATGCCCTGCATCGAATCATCGCTCTTTGCTGGCTGCGATTGATTCCCTGTCCCACTCATATTCATATCGCTCATGTCGCCCTTCTGCTGAGCATCAGGAGAAGGAGAAGTCTGCGGGGCATTCTCTTCCCTTTTCTCCGGCGAAGGGGCGGGACTCGGAGTTCCTGTCGGCATATTCATTCCGGGCATGCTCATCTCAGTCGGCGACGGCATCTCTTTCGGCTCAGGCGTTGGCGTTGGAGTTGGAGATACGGCTGGCATCTCCATGCCGTTCATCTGGTCCGCATCCGTTTGCTTCGGCTTGGCCTGCGCAGGCTGCTTTCTTTTCGCCACAGGCTTCTGATTGGCTTTCGATTTCGGATTTGGCTTGTTCATGCCCGGCATGTTTTGCATGTCCTGCTGCGCCTGAACCGAGACGTTTGTAGCAATCAGCAATGCGGCAAAGACAAGCACAAAGAGCTTTGTCTTTGATCTCAATCTGTTCATTATTTCCCCTCAAAAAATGTTCCGGCCTGAGTTGAGCAAAGAGCCTTTGACGGCGCTGCTCATATCAAGCAAACGATTAAAGTTGTACGGAGACACGTGTGAGCTTTCAGCCCCGCGAAGAGCCGAAAGCGCGCTTGAAGGGAATCAGATTAGGAAGACGCCGATGATGAGATGCTTACGATTCGCAGCGCCGGGTGGAGCGTTCTGCGTTGCGATGAATTTCGGCTGAAAGAAATTTGTGTTTGAGGCTGTGAACGTCGCCTGCTCTGCCAGCGATGTGCCCGCATCGTGTTTCTGCGGACTCAGTTCGCGCGAGCTTACGGCGGCCACAGGAGATTCTTCTTTGTCCATGCAATGCGAGCATGTCCCAAAGATTTGACCGACCGGGACAAATTCATCAAAGTCATGCCGCCCCGCAGTCATCCTCATCCCATTCATCGCCTGCCCGCGCGATGCGGAATGACTTGATTGCTCCTCGCTCATCTGGTGGCAAGAGCCTACTTTAATCTTCGCCGTAAAATTCTTGCTTGCAAGATGCGGGCAGAAGGCTGCGGCAAGCACACTTCCCCACCCGCTCAACGAGAGCGAGAGCAGCATGATGCCAATCAGTGAAGTCGGTCGTCGCATATAACAGGATGCACGTCCGATTTCTCGAACGCCGGTTAAGTTTATCACTTGCATCGTAAATCGTGAACCGTTAATCGTGACAAGAAATTGCTTTTCTCTCGTCACGATTTACGATTCACGATTTACGAATTATGATGCACATGAGATTACATTCAAGAAAGGCCATATCGTTTGCAACAAGATAGTGAAGAGATGCGCGCCGGGTGGGTCGAAGCCACCTTGCGCGAGATGTCACTGGAAGAGCGCGTCGGACAGCTTCTGATGCCGGATACCTCCGGCGTCCTGATACACGAAGAGAGCGAGCAGTTCGCTCGGCTCACTCATGCGATTGAGAAGCTTGGCATTGGCGGCTTTATCATCTTCAGCGGCGACGCGCTGACGACCGCCGCCCTGACCAATCGCTTGCAGGCCCGCTCGCGCGTCCCCCTTCTCTTCGCTTCCGATTTTGAAGGCGGCGTCGGGATGCAACTGCGAGGCGGAACGCGCCTGCCGCGCGCGATGGCTCTTGCGGCAACGGGCGACACTGAATCCGCAGCCGAAGCCGGGCGCATCACGGCGCGCGAGAGTCGAGCCATCGGCGTTCACGTCAACTTCTATCCTGTGCTTGACGTGAACAACAACCCTGCGAACCCGATCATCAACACGCGCGCTTTCAGCGACGATCCCGAAATGGTTGCGAACTGGGGCGCGGCCTTCATTCGCGCCGCGCAGGACGAAGGACAGATTTCAACGGCCAAACATTTTCCAGGTCATGGCGATACTGCGCTCGACTCGCACATTCTTCTTCCGACAATAGATGGGCCGCGCGAAAGGTTAGAGAGAATTGAGCTGCCGCCGTTTCGCGCGGCAGTCCGGCGCGGCGTGCGAGCACTCATGACAGCACACATCGCCGTCCCCTCGCTTGATACAAGCGCAGTTGAGACTCGTCCCGCCACTCTTTCGCCGGACATCGTTAATGGAATACTGCGCAAAAATTTTGGCTTCGATGGCCTTATCTTTTCCGACTCGCTCAGCATGGGGGCGATTGTCGAGCGTTACGAACCGGGCGAGGCGACGATACTGGCGATTGAGGCGGGGATAGACATTGTGCTCTACATGCCGGATGTCGAACGCTCGCATGCGGCGCTGTGTGATGCCGTGACACAAGGGCGCATTACACGCGAGCGCATAGACGAATCCGTCCGCCGTATTCTGCACTCCAAGGCTTGGTGCGGATTGCACCTTGAGCGCACGGTCTCGCTCGATAATGTTTGGGATGTTGTCGCCAGCCCTACAAATACTTCCACTGCCCGCGAACTATTCGAGCGCGCGGTGACACTCGTCCGCGATCCCTTGAATCTTCTTCCTGTCAACAGCAACGCTCCGCGCGTCGCCGTTGTTATCTTAAAAGATTCCGCGCCCATCATCGCTTACGCGCTGCGCGAACCGGCAGGCTCGCGCTTTGCTAAAGAAGCTCAGGCGCGTTGGCGAACACGCTTGATTGAATCGAGCGCAGAGGCAGCGAACATCGAGCAGGTGCTGGCGGGCGTAAAGGACTGCGATGTTGTGCTGGTGGCAGTCTGCGCGCGCGTGACCGCGTATAAGGGAAGCGCCGCTCTGGGTCCAGCTCATGCCGCAGTCCTGCGCGCGCTGGATGAGGCAAACGTGCCGACCGTCGCCGCCGTCCTTGGAAATCCTTATGTGCTCCCGCACATTCCCCAACGCGCGACGACGCTTCTGACATTTGAATCCGCTCTGCAAGCCGAAATAGCGGCGATCCGCGCCATTGCCGGTGAAGTCCCGGCGCGAGGACGCTCGCCTGTTAAGCTGCCGAGTGAACTATAAATTATGAATTATGAGTTTTGAATTTTGAATTGAAAGCAGAGTTGTCTTTAATTCAAAACTCAAAACTCATAATTCATAATTTCCTTTAGTCCTCAAATCAAACGAATCGTGCTACTATTCTTTCGCAAAAATTCTCCAATCAATAACTGAGGTAGAAAGATTATGAGCAACCATCTTGTCGAAGTGATGAAGGCTGGACAGTCAATCTGGTACGACAATATTCGCCGCGCCATGTTGGAGGCGGGCGACCTCGCCAAGAAGATTGAAGAGGACGATCTGCGCGGCGTGACCTCGAACCCGACCATCTTCGAGAAAGCCATCACAGGCTCGACCGATTACGACGCGCAGATGCGCTCGCTCGTCCAGCAGGGCACAAGCGTCAACGAGATTTACGAGGGGCTTGTGCTGGACGACATAGCCCGCGCCGCAGACATTCTCCGCACGGTTTACGACAAGACGGACGGCCTTGACGGCTATATCAGTCTCGAAGTCAACCCCGGCCTTGCTTACAACACACAAGGGACGATTGACGAGGCCGAGCGATTGTTTCGCCATCTCAATCGCCCGAACGTGATGATTAAGATTCCAGCCGCGCAGGAAGGCTTGCCCGCCATCGAAGAATCAATCTATCGCGGCATCAACATCAACATCACCATGATCTTCTCGATTGAAAATTACTTGCAGGTCACGGAGGCTTTCATCAAGGGTCTGGAGAGACGCGCCGCCGAAGGCAAGTCGGTGGACCACATCGCATCCGTCGCCAGCTTCTTCGTCTCGCGCGTTGACACGGCGATTGATGCAGACCTTGAATATAGAGCGCGCCACGCCGAGACGCCCGACGAGAAACAAACGCTCGAAAGCTTGATGGGACGCGCCGCGATTGCCAACGCGAAACTCGCTTACCAGAAGTTCAAAGAGATATTTCATGGAGAGCGGTTTGCCGCATTGAAAGCGAAGGGCGCTCAGGCGCAACGATGCCTCTGGGCTTCTACGGGCACGAAGAATCCGAAATACTCCGACGTGCTTTACGTTGATAATCTAATTGGCCCAGAGACAGTCAACACGATTCCGCCGCAGACATACACAGCCTTCCGCGATCATGGAACGGTCGCTCCGACGCTCGAAGCTGACTTAGATGAAGCGCGTGCAGTCATAGACAAGCTCGAAGGAATTGGTATCAGCCTCAAAGCAGTCACAGAGAAATTGCAGAAGGATGGGCTAACTGCTTTCGTCGGCTCGTTCGATACACTCATGGAGTCAATCGAATCAAAGCGCGACGCGCTCATCTCAGGCATCAACGAGCGGCTACAGATGTCTTTGGGAAAGCATCAAGAGGCAGTTAATGCTGCCATCAAAGAGGCTGAGAAGGGCGATGTCATTCGCCGCATCTGGCACAAAGATGCCGCGCTCTGGAAAGAATCGGAAGAGCATCAGAAGATCATCAAAAACGCGCTCGGCTGGCTGACTGTGCCTGACATGATGATCGGCGTCGAAGATGATTTGATCGCTTTCGCTGATCGCATACGCGGCCCGCGCCAGTTCAAACATGTGATGCTCTGCGGCATGGGCGGTTCGTCCCTTTGCCCCGAAGTCTTTCGTCAAACTTTCGGGCATCAGGAGAATTACCCTGAGCTACTCGTGCTCGATTCCACAGACCCTGACACGCTCGCGCGTTTCAAAGAGCAGATAAATCTGGAGCACACGCTCTTCATCATCTCGTCGAAGTCCGGCACGACGACCGAACCGCTCGTCTTCTACAAATACTGGTACGATCAGGTCGGCAAGGTTAAAGAGAATCCGGGCGAAAACTTTCTGGCCGTCACAGACCCCGGGACGTTGATGGAGAAGATGGCGACCGATGACAAGTTCAAGCGCATCTTTCTCAATCCGGCTGACATCGGCGGTCGTTATTCCGCGCTCTCCTATTTCGGAATGGTCCCGGCGGCCTTGATGGGCATAGACATCAAAAAACTTCTTGATCGTGCGGAGCGAACGGTTCACGCCTGCGCGTCGGTCGTCCCCGCCGGAGATAATCCGGGCGCGAAGCTCGGCGCAGCTTTAGGTGAATGCGCGAAGGCCGGACGCGATAAGCTGACGATTATTACGGATTCAAAAATCAGCTCGCTCGGTCTCTGGATCGAGCAACTGATTGCCGAAAGCACGGGCAAAGAAGGCAAAGGCATCGTGCCCATCGCTGGCGAGCCACTCGGCACACCAAACGTTTATGGCAATGACCGCTTGTTCGTCTCCATCGCGGTCGGCAAACTCGACGGCGACACGGAAGTAAAACTCAAAGCCTTAGAAGCCGCAGGTCATCCGGTCGTCTATCGCACACTGACGGACATTTATGATCTCGGCGAAGAGTTTTTCCTGTGGGAGATTGCGACGGCCTTCGCAGGCTGGCGTCTCGGCATCAATCCATTCGACCAACCGAACGTGCAGGAATCTAAGGACGCGACAAAAGAGCTGCTCGGTGAATTTGAGAAAGAAGGCAAGCTCGTCGAGCAGGCTGTGCTTGTCACGGACGGCATGTTGACTCTTTACACTGACGATGCGGGACAGGAACATCTTCCCCCTTCATCAGTCGCCGACGCGCTTCGCGCGCACCTGGCGAAGGCTGGGCCAGGCGATTACATAGCGATGCTCGATTACATTGAAGAGTCGCCTGACCATGATGCGTTGATTCAGGAGATTCGCACGCAGTTACGCGACGCGACGCACTGCGCGACGACGACCGGCTATGGTCCACGCTTCCTGCATTCGACCGGACAACTGCACAAAGGCGGCGCGGACAATGGAGTCTTTCTACAGATTACCGCGCAAGATAAGACCGACCTGCCGATTCCCGGTCACACTTATACTTTCAACATCTTGAAGCAGGCGCAGGCGCGCGGCGATTTCCGCTCGCTCTCAACTCGTGGCCGCCGCGCCATCCGAGTTGATTTGGGTTCAGATTCAGTTGCGGGTCTGAAACGCTTAAGAGATTACATTGGCGAGGTCGCGCCCCGCGCCGACGCCAGAGGAACTCAATGAAAAATAGACTTATGCTCCTCTTCCTTCTCTGTGCTCTGAGCTTTGAAGGCCATATCAATAAAGTTGTAGGGGCAGGGCTTGCCCCTAGCAGCTCTGCTGCTCAAGCGCGCGGGCAGGGACAAGTCCTGCCCCTACAAAATAATTTGCAGCAGGGCTTTTTGTTGGTGACGCTCAACCCTGACGGAGTCAATCGCGTCGCACAAAGGCGCAAGCGTCGTCCGCGCAAGGCCGCGAAAAAAGCCAGGCCGAAGGTTTATGGAATACAAGCTGGGCCTGCTGAGACAGGAGGTGCGATGCCCGCTGGGCAAGCTGCGCCGGAAGAGATGCCAACTATGGCAGCGCCGCCTCCACCTCCTCCGGGAGAAAACAGTTCGCCTGCGCCCGCAAAAAAGAGCGCGCCGAGAATCAAGCCCCCAACTGTAATGATTAAACCACCAACCGAATAAACATGCCTGAAGCCACTACTCTGGAAAATCCTTTGCGCGCTGGCATTCGCCTTGAGCGCACGGCAGACCCTTGCTGCATCGTCATCTTCGGCGCAAGCGGCGATCTGACAAAACGCAAGCTTCTCCCCGCGCTTTATCGTCTTGTGCAAGAAAGACTCTTGCCCGCAGAGTTCGCCATCATCGGCCTTGCGCGCACGGAGATGAGCACGGACGATTTCAGAGCGCGCATGAAGGAAGCCATTGTCGAGTTCTCTGAGGCCAAGAGCGTTGACGAAGAGGTCTGGAACTCTTTCGCGCAAGGTCTCTTTTATCTGACTGCGGACATCAACAACCCGTCTGATTACGACAAGCTCACGGAGCTTCTCAATCAGGTTGATAAGGAGCGCGGCACACAAGGCAATCGCCTCTTTTATCTTTCGGTCGCGCCCCGCTTCTATGCTGAGGCCGTGAAGGAATTGGGCGAGCATGGGTTGGCGAAGCCGCAGGATAAAGGTTGGGTCAGGGTCATCGTCGAGAAACCTTTCGGGACTGACCTTGAGAGCGCGCGGAAACTCAATAGCGAGCTTCTGCAATACCTGGATGAGTCGCAGATTTATCGCATAGACCATTATCTCGGCAAAGAGACTGTCCAGAACCTTTTGGTCTTTCGCTTCGCTAACGGCATCTTCGAGCCTCTCTGGAATCGCCAGTACATAGACCATGTGCAACTGACGAACGCCGAGATGGTTGGCGTCGAAGGGCGCGGCGGTTATTACGAGACAGCGGGCGTCGTCCGCGACATGATTCAGAATCACGTCTTTCAAGTCCTCTCCCTCGTGGCGATGGAGCCGCCTGTCAGTTTGGACTCCGAAGCCGTGCGCGATGAAAAGATAAAAGCTATGCAGGCCGCGCGCGACTTCACGCCTGAGCGCGTGAGAGCGGAATGTGTGCGCGGGCAATATGGACCGGGAGCAATCGCTGGAAAGCCTGTGCCAGGTTATCGCACAGAGACTGACGTTGCGCCAGACTCCGCGACGGAAACCTTCGCCGCGCTCAAGATGTATTTCGACAACTGGCGCTGGGCCGGAGTTCCCTTCTATTTGCGCTCAGGCAAGCGTCTGCCAAAGCGCGTCACGGAGATTGCGATTCAGTTCAAGGATGCGCCGCTTCCGCTTTTCGGCGAAGCGATGGAGATGATGACGCCCAACCAGCTCATCATACGCATCCAGCCGGACGAAGGAATCACCCTGCGCTTCGCCGCGAAAGTTCCAGGGCAGACGACGAACATCCGCGACGTGAACATGGACTTTCGCTACGGCGCATCATTCGGCGTCCAGTTGGCCGAAGCTTACGAGCGACTCCTTCTTGATTGTATTCTCGGCGATTCAACTCTCTACGCTCGCAAGGACATGACCGAGCGCGGCTGGGAAATAGTTATGCCGATCTTGAACGAGTGGGCCGCGACGAAAGACAAAGTTGATTTCCCCAACTACGAAGCCGGAACATGGGGACCGAAAGCCGCACATGAATTGATTGAGCGAGACGGCAGGCGCTGGCGTAGGCCATAGAAACGAAGACGGATAAGGTTTGATAATTATGAGAAAGCTCGTCATCTATCTCTCAGTTGCAGCTTTCAGTTTCTGTGCTGGTCTTTTAGCTAACAAGCTTTGGCCTGCTATTGACGAAGCTCCTCGAATAGATAAGCCTTTGTCTGTGTCTGTTTGCGAGCTTGAGCGCGAACCAGAGTTATTTGATGGAAAGTTAGTTGGGGTGAAGGCTGAATTTGAAGGAAATAATGTTGGTTTACGTGAACTCGGTGCGCCTTTTATATATGATAGGAAGGGCTGTGGGTATAACGTAAACATGTCGCTGCCAATTTACCTAGCTGACTTTGATAAAGCTCACGTAACTGTGTCGCAGCGGTTTTCGGTTACAGCCAATCCTCCTTTTGCAATCCCCGAAGTGAAGGAAGCAATTATCGTCGGTATCTTCAAGGCAGACCATTGTGCTCAGTATAATCATGGCGTTTTCTGTAACTTCAATATCATTCTTAAAAGCGCCGTTCTCTTTGAAGATCACAATCTTTAAGCGAAATACTCGGTTATAAAATGGAATTACAAACACAGGAAAACGCAGTCGCACTCTCTGCCGCCAAAGGCATTGATGTCGGAAAGATTGAGAAAGAGTTGGCGGCGATGTGGAAGCCTGCCGATGGTTCAAAGGAAGGGTCGTCTGAGTCTGGTGTGACACGAGCCTGCGCTTTGAACCTGCTTGTCTATTCTTCAGTCACGGACGACCGCACGGAGATGGAGGAGGTACTCGACGCTGTCTGTGAACAGCATCCGAGTCGCACTCTCTGGCTGATGGCTGACCGCGAGGCCGCAGAGGCAAAGCTTGATGCTTATGTTTCGACGCGCTGCCGGATGCTTGGCGGAGGCCAGAGGCAGATTTGCGGCGAGCAGGTGACGATTGAAGCTGCGGGCGGCGCGCTTGAGACTGTGGGAAGCGCGATCTCTCCGCTGCTTGTGCCGGATGTGCCGGTCTTTCTCTGGTGGAAAGATATTCCGCATTACGAGGACGATCTCTTCAATCGCATGACGGCAATGTCTGACCGCATCGTGATTGATTCGGCCTTCTTCGATCACCCGTATGATGACATGAGGCGGCTGGCTCAAATCATTCGTGAGCGCGAGCTTTTGATGACGGTCAGCGATCTCAACTGGGGACGCCTGACCGCATGGCGCATGTTGATGGCAAGCTTCTGGGATGTGCCGGATTACCTGCCATATTTAGAGAAGATTGACAGCATCACCGTCGAATACGACCCGCCTGATGTCGCGCCGGACCAGATTGCGCCCAAAGCATTGCTCGTCGTTGGCTGGCTCGCGTCGCGGCTCGGCTGGAGTTTTCAAGGCAAAGATAAGAGCGAAGAGGGCGCGAGTTTCAAGCTTCAGGCAAACGGGCGTGACCTCAACATCTTGATGCGACCTTCAAGCGGCGAATGGCAGATTGACGGGATGCTCGTTTCGTTCATGATGTCTTCAAAAGATTCGGGCACGGAGTTTCGCGTCTCATTCAGCGAAGACAGAAAGAGGCTTGAGACAGAGGCGAGCATCGGCGGCGCGCGCTCGGTCGGACGCGTCCTGAGCTACGAGCAGAAGACCGAAGGCCAGCGTTTGAGCCGCGAGTTGACGCTCCTGCAACGCGATGTGATTTACGAAGAGGCTTTGACTTTTGCTGTGCAGTTGATTGAAGAGATTTAATGGGTGATTGATATTCAAAATTTGAGCCAGGTCCTTATCTTCGACAACTCTCAAGAAGTCGCGCGCGCAGCCGCCGCTCGGTTCGTTGAGATTGCGCGCGCAGCGATCAATCAGAGCGGGCGATTCAGCGTCGCGCTCTCAGGCGGCTCGACACCGAAAGTTGTTTACGAGTTGCTCGCAAGCGACGAGTATCGAAACAGTTTAGAGTGGTCTCAGGTTCACATCTTTTTCGGCGACGAGCGATGCGTTCCGCCGGACCATGCGGAGAGCAACTATCGCATAGCGAACGAGGCTATGCTTTCGCGCCTCCCCATTCCAACTCAAAACATTCATAGGATGCAGGGCGTTGGTGATGCTGTAGCGAACGCGCGTCTTTATGAGGACGAGTCGCGGACGTTCTTTACGGGCGCATTGTGGCCGCGCTTCGACCTTGTTCTTTTAGGGATGGGCGATGACGGGCACACCGCTTCTCTGTTTCCAGGCTCGCCCGCGCTTTCTGAAACATCTGCCTGGGTCGCAGCCAATTGGGTCGAGAAGTTTAATGCCTTTCGCATCACTCTGACCTTGCCCGCCATCAATCACGCGGCGCACATCATCTTTCTAGTGACAGGTGACGGCAAAGCCCAGCGACTCTCAGAAGTTTTAAGCGGTGAGAATGTGGCCGGACAATTACCTTCGCAATTGATTAGACCTGTTGATGGCTCGCTGGAGTGGTTAATTGATAAAGCAGCCGCTGCTCATCTTGATGATAAGTAAGATTAGAGATGCGGAGAAAGAGTAAACAATCTCAGATTGCAGATTTGAAATCTCAAATCTGCAATCTGAGATCATTCTTCTCTTTCTCAGTGTCTCTGTCTTGTCAATCGCTTCAACTCTCCTTTCTCTTCGCCTGCACTTCACAAAGAAATGCGCCGACATTATTGCTGTAAGGTTTCTGGAAGGTCGAAGGCCAGTTGGCCTGGTCTGCATAGAGCCTGCGCAGGTTCTCTGCGATGCCCGGGTCACCGCCCGTGAACTCTTCGATCAGCTTCTGCCAACGCGCTGCCAGTTGCCGCGCCTCGTCACTCGCAGGGTCAACGCCCGCGCTGACAGCCGCTTCAACATCCTGTATGAGCGCAGCCCATTCGCGCTGCCCACGCTCCAATACTTCGGGTGTGCCGCGACGCTCAAGGTCTGCGAGTTGTTCTTCCGTGTAATATTTCTTCATCCATTCCATATCGTTCTGCATATTTATCACCTCGATTATTTTCTTGAGCGCCTCCCAGTCGGGTTCGCCCTTTGCAGCCATGACGCTCTCGGCCTTCCTGATGGCCTCTATCGCCATGTCCATCCGACGACGCTTCTCCTCTATCACTTCGCGTTGCAGCCGGAGCGTCGTCGGCAGGTCGAACTCTCTCTGTGCGAGCAGCTCTTTTATCTGTTTGAGCGAGAGGCCAATGAATTTCAACGTCATGATCTGCTGGAGGCGCGCCAGGTCGCGCTCGCTGTAGAGACGATAGCCCGCGCTCGTGCGATGACGCGGCTTGAGAAGCCCGAGCCGGTCATAGTGATGTAGTGTGCGGACTGTGACGCCCGCGCGCTCAGCAAACTCCTGTGCCTGCAAGAGTGTCTTGGTTGCTGCCTTCAAAGCCCCTCTCTCCTTTCAACTCGCATCCTAAAGTATGACGTAACGTCAGGCTCAAGCCCTGTTGGAAAATAATTTTGCTCTGACAGAGAAATTATATTCCTCGCAATTAAAAAGTTCCGCGCGCAAGGTTAGGTTCTCTGTGTTACGCTTACGCTCGATGTCGGCTGATGATAAAACAATCGAGCGCGGCACCGGCACGCTCCGCAATAAGCTCTGGTGGCTGATTGCAGGCAGAGTCGTCGCCGCTTTACTTCTCTTCCTGCTTTCCAGAACTCTCTTTTCGCGCACGCCAAGTAATTCAGATTACAGCGTACTCTTAATCTTTCTTATTGTTATCGGTCTATCCGTCATCTATTCAATCGCGCTGCGTTTCAATAAGCGTTGGCAACTGCAAACGGGTTTGCAGTTATTCTTAGACACGTTGATCGTGACATGGCTCGTCTGGGTAACGGGCGATGTGCGCTCGCCGTTTGCCGCGCTTTACATCGTTATCATCTCAGTCGCCAGCATCCTTTTGGGCGCGCGCGCGGCGCTCGTCGCCTCGGTTGGCTGCGCCGCAATCTTCACGGGTCTCTCGATCTCTGTCCTTTGGGGCGTGATCTCGCCCTTTATGACGCCAGAGGGTAACGCTTCCACACTGAAAGTGATTCAGTCGGTCGGACTCAACGACATAGCATTTCTGGTTGTCGGCCTTCTCGCCGCGAGACTCGCCCAACGACAGTCGCGCTACGACGTGCAATTATCTGAGGCGACACAGACGCTCGCCAGCTTGCGTGCTCTCCACGAGCGCATCGTCGAGTCCATTCGCTCGGGCGTCATCACGACGGACTTGCAAGGACGCATCTATACTTTCAACGCAGCAGCCGTAGAGATTACTGGTTACAAAGCAGATGATGTGCTGGGGCAAGAGGTCTCAATCTTCTTCGGCGAGCTTAAAGAGAGCATTGAAGAGTCCATGCAGGCGGCGGAGGCGGGAGAGCCTAGCCCGCGCTATGAAGCCGATTGTTTGACCGCCGACGGGCTGCGTCTGCGACTGGGTTTCAGCATCTTTCCGCTCTTTGCCGAATCGGGCGAGACGACAGGGCTGGTCATCACCTTTCAAGATTTGACGCAGGTGCGCGCTCTCGAAGAGACTTCGCGCAGACAAGATCGCCTGGCTGCTGTGGGACGCGTCGCCGCGTCAATCGCGCACGAAATCAGAAATCCGCTTGCTGCCATGCGCGGCTCGATTCAAGTCTTGCGCTCCGAGATGGATGCGAACTCTTCGCAGGCGGAGTTGATGGAGATCATCTTGCGCGAATCCGACCGTTTGAATCGTATCATCACGGATTATCTGACTTACGCGCGCCCGCGCTCACACGCTCATTCGAGCGTTGACGTGCGCGAATTGCTGCGCGAGACCTTTACATTGTTGCGTCACAGCCCTGAAATAAAGGATGGTCACGCGCTCGAAGAAGATTATCCTGAAGAGGCGATGGTGGTGAATGCCGATGCTTCGCAGCTCAAACAGGTCTTCTGGAATATTGCGCGTAACGCTTTGCAAGCTATGCCCAAAGGCGGAACGTTTCGCGCTGAGTTGCGCCCGACGCTGAGTAAGCGCCTCCGCATTACTTTCACGGACACAGGCATCGGCATGTCGCCCGAACAGGTCGAAAATCTCTTCGAGCCTTTCTCTTCGAGAACCGGCGGCACTGGTCTGGGGCTTTCCATCGTCTATCAGATCATACGCGATCATGGTGGTACAATTAACGTCCGCAGCCGCGAAGGACAGGGGACGACGATTGCTATCGAGCTACCGCGCGAAAAGCGAGGCGAAAAACAGAAGTCAGAAGCCAGAAGTCAGAAGCCGGAATGATAAGGCTGAAACCATTTTCACAGATTTTCTTTACTCCTGAATTCTGACTTCTACTACTTGAGGTTAATATGAATCAAGTGCCAGCAAAATCTTTTCAAGATTTGTTTGTTTGGCAGAAAGCTCATCAATTTGTTCTGGCTGTTTATAATTACAGTGATTATTTTCCGCAAAAAGAGGTTTATGGATTGACATCACAATTCAGGAGGGCAGCGATTTCCATCGCAGCTAACATCGCAGAGGGTTTCAAGAAAAAGGGGACGACCGACAAGGCGCGTTTTATGAATATCGCACAAGGTTCACTCGAAGAATGTCGTTATTATCTCATTCTCGCTAAAGATTTGGGTTATGGCGACCACCCGGAACTGCTCCCCCAGCTTGAAGAAATCAGCAAATTGTTAGAAAAATACACCGCAGCTATTCTGAATTCTGACTCCTGACTTCTGCTTTTCACTATGTCTAAACTTTTAATTGTTGATGATGAGCCGGGGATGCGACAGCTCCTTTCGATTGTGTTCGGGCGCGAGGGTCATGAAGTGCGCGCGGCTGAGAATGGGCGGCGCGCGCTTGAACTCCTGCGTGAGCAGCCAGCAGACCTAATCGTCTCTGATGTCAAGATGCCGGACATCGGCGGGATAGAGTTGTTGCGCGCAGCGCGCGAGTTATTACCTGAGGTCGCCGTTATCATGATGACGGCCTTTGCCACCGTTGACACGGCGCGCGAAGCTTTCAAGCTCGGCGCGGATGATTTCATCACCAAGCCCTTCGACATTGATGAACTTAAACTGATCGTCGTCAAAGCGCTTGAGAGACTGAAGCTCAAACAAGAGGTCGAGACGCTCAAGGTCGAGAAGGAAGCTCTCATCAAAGAGCAGCGCGAGCGTGGAAGTCTCGGCAATATCATTGGACATTCCGAGCGCATGCAGGCCGTCTATCAAATGATAGAGACGGTTGCCGAAGTTCAATCAACCATCCTCATCACAGGCGAATCGGGCACGGGCAAGGAATTGGTCGCCCGCGCGATTCATGATTTGAGTCCGCGAGCTGAGCGTCCGTTTGTTTCGATTAACTGCGGCGCATTCACAGAAACTCTGCTCGAATCGGAACTCTTCGGCTACGTCAAAGGCTCGTTCACGGGCGCAAACACAAATCGCAAAGGACTCTTTGAGGCGGCGAATCAAGGAACCATCTTCCTAGATGAGATCGGCGAGATGTCTCCGGCAATGCAGGTCAAGCTCTTGCGCGTGCTGCAAGAGCGAAAGGTGCGCCCCGTCGGCGCGCACGAAGAAATAGAGATCAACACGCGCGTCATCGCCGCCACCAACCGGGACCTCACGGCTATGGTCAAAGACGGCACATTCCGCGAAGACCTCTTCTATCGCATCTCGGTCATCCCGATTGAGTTGCCACCGCTTCGTGAAAGAGCGGAAGACATCGCGGAACTGACCGAGCACTTTATCAATAAGTTCTGCGGGCAGATCAATCGCCAGCTAACAATCAGCGAAAAGGCTCTGCGCCTGCTCGAACAATACTCCTGGCCGGGCAACGTGCGCGAGCTTGAGCATACGATTGAGCGCGCCGTTGCGCTTGAGCGCACGGACACGATTCAACCCGAACGTTTTCCTGAACAGATTACTAACTATAATCCTGCTCGCATCGCCTCAGCTTTCGATCTGCCCGACGATGGCATCAATATCACAGCCCACCTGGACCAACTCGAAAAGACCTACGTCCTTGAAGCCCTGCGCCGCACAAATGGCAATCAAACGCGCGCGGCGGAACTCCTGCGCCTCTCGGTTCGCTCGCTTCGCCATCTGCTCGACAAACATAACATTCGCAGCCTGACCGCACAGATGCGCGACTCCGCGACGCGCAGCGCAGCGGAATGACCAGATGCGACCTATAGCCAATTGCAATTGAGTGTAACCAACGGGTCAGCGGAGGGCGGAGGGATGAGGGCGGCAGCGATGAAGTAAAGAAAGACCGTGCTGGTTTTCATTCATCCCTCATCCCTCCGCCCTCATCCCTTCGTTAAGAGCCACATCCAATTGCAATCCGATATAGGAAAAGTCAAATAGCCCTGACAAACTTTCGGCATACCCATTGCTGAGAGGGAAGGCTGCCCGCCTCTCCGGGTCTATAAAACTTTTTTGAAAGGCCTCGCACTTGATGAAACCTAATCCTAGTTCCCAGCATGGATTTTCTCTGATTGAGTTGCTGATTGTCGTCGCTATCATAGGAATCATTGCCGCTATTGCAATTCCCTATTTGAATCAGGCCAAGCAGGCTTCGCAGTCCGCTTCGGCCATCGCTTCTTTGCGCACAATCAACTCCGCTCAGAACTCTTACCGTCAGGCCACCGGCCAGTTCGGAACGCTCAATGAGCTTGGAAATGCTAACTATATTGCCGATCCAAGTCTCAGCGCAGGACGCAAGAGCGATTATTCTTTCTCCGTTACTAACCAGTCTAATCTTGATTACGAGGCCAACGCCGATCCCATTATTGACCCGAACAATGCTTACCAGCATTACTACATTAATGCGACCGGAGTGATTCGTATTGAGGTTGGCGCGCCAGCTACTGCATCCAGCAATCCGATGCAGTAAAGAAGCGATTTCCAGGCAAGTTTTTTCTTATCTTCGCCCCAGTTCCACCTCTTCCAACTTAACGAAAACCGTCACTTTTCGCCTGCCGGAATTTGTCAGTTTGGAGAGATTCTCAGGTTTTAAGTGACGCCCTAAAAAGAAATTTTGCAAGAAAAAGGCGTTTTATCTTGAGTTTTCAAGTTTCTCGCGGCATGTAAACCAAACGGCACAGGTTTTGTAGAAGGCAGTCTGACAGTTCGCGCTAGAGCGTGGCACGAAACCTGAGATGAGAGCCGGTGGCGCGAGAATTTGAAATTGAATCTTATCCTCTTCTGCTTAAGGAGCACCGAAAAAGAAATGCAACAGAAAAAAGGCCAGCAAGGCTTCTCTCTAATCGAACTTTTGATCGTCGTTGCGATCATCGGCATCATCGCCGCT
>Ga0182001_10000092_pt1 | contig 21198 bp, 19 predicted proteins | sample BulsoiFelSFmetaG_FD_120485 | JGI IMG/M metagenome (GOLD analysis project Ga0182001, IMG submission 120485) | Bulk soil microbial communities from Mexico - San Felipe (SF) metaG | ecosystem: Environmental > Terrestrial > Soil > Agricultural land | place: Mexico: San Luis Potosi | collected... | reverse complement strand
CGTCGGCTCTCCTGAAAGCGTGCGCGCCTCGATTGACGCGAGCCTGGGTCGCAATCGTGTTGACGATGAGCTTGTGCGTCTGGCTTCGCAATCGCCGAACGCTATCGTCAGTTTCAGCGGGCGAGTTCCGCAAAGCGTTTCTCAGAAACAGACAAGCGATAATCCTTTCGCGCATTATTTCGCTTCCATCAGAGAGTTCTACGGCTCGTTCAATACTGCTGGGAGCGAAGGAGAATCGTCTTTCACTTTGCGGACGGAGACATCTGAGCAGGCGAGCGAGCTGAGCAAAGCTCTCAACGCTTTTAAGTCAATGGCTGCGGTCGGCTTCGCTTCATCGAAAGACACAAACTCGGCTGAAGCTAAGATTATCACTGACCTCATCAATTCCTTGTCTGTCACTTCGCAGGACAACGAGGTGCAGATCAGCGCGAAGTTCCATCTGCCGAGCATTGCGCCTAACGTGAAACCATTTTAAGCTCCGCTAAACTTTCGCAGAACTCATCAAGCTCATGCTTCGCGTAGCGCGAAGCATGAGCTTGATGCTTATTGAACAAATTTTTGTAGCCGCAGCAGACAGTAAACCGTTATAGTATCCGACCTGTCCGAACAACTCTGCGAATTACACTTAAGGTTAAAAGCTGAAGATGAAAGCAGGCTCCGAACCTGTCCCACCGTCTCCGCCCATTAAAGGCGAGCCGTCAAATAAAAACGGATTTCGCATCATTCTGGTCAAGTGGGCTGTAGTTCTTCTCTCCGCTTTAATCATCGCGCTCATTCCTGTGCCTGCTGGCATCACCGTTCAAGCCTGGCGTCTGCTGGCGATATTTGTCGCAACCATCATCGGCTCGATTCTCAGACCTGTGCCGAGCGGGGCGATGGTCTTGCTGGGCGTGACGGCTGTCGCGCTCGTCGGCGCACTGCCTATCGAGCAAGCATTGAAAGGTTATGCAGACCCGATTGTCTGGCTTGTCCTCGCGGCCTTCTTCATTTCGCGCGGGATGATTAAGACGGGTCTTGGTCGCCGCATCGCACTGCTCTTCATACGCGCCATCGGCCATCATTCTTTAGGTCTTGGCTACGCGCTGGCGACGACCGATGTGGTTCTCGCTTCGGTCGTTCCTTCGACTGGCGCGCGCTCCGGCGGCATTGTTTTTCCGATTGCTAAAAGTCTCTCGGAGGCTTACGAGTCGAGACCTGGCCCAACGGCCAACAGGCTCGGGGCATTTCTCTCCGTCGCCCTTTACCAATGCGATGTGATCGCCTGTGCAATGTTTCTGACTGGTCAGGCGTCAAACGCCATTATCGCCAAGTTCGCTTTTCAGGAGACTGGTTTCAACTTAACTTACAGTCGTTGGCTCATCGGCGCGATTGTTCCCGGCCTGATCTCGCTCGCGCTCATCCCGCTCATCATCTATCGGCTCTTCCCTCCTGAGATTAAGCATACACCTGCGGCTGCCGAGTTCGCTCGTGAAGAACTCAAACGCATGGGGCCGATGACGTGGGCTGAGAAGATGATGCTCGTGGTCTTCGCGCTTGTTGCCACGCTTTGGATTGTCGGCGACAAGCTGCCCTGGATGTCCGGCGGAATGTTGCCCGCGCTCAACTATTCCGTCGTCGCGCTCGTCGGCATCTGTGTGCTGCTTTTGAGCGGCGTGCTGGATTGGGAAGACCTGCTCGCGGAGCGCGCGGCGTGGGATGTCTTTATCTGGTATGGCGGCCTTGTGCGCATGGCTGAAGCCTTGGGCGAGACAGGTATTACAAAACGATTCGCTGACTCCGCAGGGCTGCTCACAAACGGCATGACCTGGTGGGCGGCATTCGCCGTGCTGCTCTTCATCTACTTCTATTCACACTACGGGTTTGCGAGCATCACAGCACATGTCACGACGATGTATATTCCCTTCCTCGTCATCATCATCAAGGTCGGCGTGCCGCCCGTGCTGGCTGTGCTCACGCTCGCCTTCTTTTCAAACCTGACGGCATCGCTCACAAACTACGGCATGACCTCTGCGCCCATCTGGTTCGGCGCGGGCTTCGTCAAGCAGAGAACATGGTGGTGGTTAGGTCTGATCGTCTCAATCCCGAATATTTTAATCTGGACGGTCGTCGGGTTTCTCTGGTGGAAGGTTTTGGGATGGTGGTGATGAAGGGATGAGGGATGAGGGATGAATGAAAAGAAAGATGGAAAGACCGCTTTGCTTTCTTTACTTCACCCCTCATCCCTCATCCCTTACTTCGTCGGTATCTGTATCGTTTGCGGCCTGCCGCTTTGTATAGGTATTTGCGGAGTCGTGACGGTCGGCTGCTCTTCATCTTCTCCGCCTCCGCCGAGTTTGGCTAAAACGTCTTCGTAAATTTTGATCTTGCCAGCATCCTCCATCCGCTTCTGAGCGGCTGAGATGTAGTCTTCAAAGACCTGGCTCTGACGCTCCGAGAGAGCGGTTTGAATCATCGCATCACGCTGCTGGGCAAACTGTGTCAGGTCTGCTTCCGTCCGCTTGGTCGCGCCGACGATAACTAAATTATCACCGACCTTGATTGGCGTTTTCGTGACTTCGCCCTCTTTCAGATTGTAGATGGCTTCCTGCCCAGCCGCATCAGGTTCCAGTTCGCCGAGCGGCAGGCTGATCGAATAGGTTTCCTGCGTCTTGGCTTCGAGGCCGAGCTTTTCTGCTGCAGCTTTCAAATCGGCTGCGCTCCCCACGCTTGCCGCCAGATTGCGCGCAGTCTCTTCAAGCTGCGATTTGGCGCGACTGTTGCGAAGGTCTTTGAGAACTTTGTCTTTGACCTCTTCGTAGTCCGGGATGCGGTTCGGGTCTTTCTTATCCACGAGCATAGGGATGGCAAAGCCGTTCTTGATGGGAGTGCGATCACCTATGTCGCCAGCATTTTCGAGAGGCTTGATAGCCTCCTCGAACTGCTGCGAGCTGCCTATGTTCGGCACGTCGTCGCCCGGAGCAATATAAGGCGTCTCACGAATCATATCCGCCGGAGTCATGTTCGCTTCCGACGCCAACTCCTGAGCGACCTTCTGAAAATCTTTCGTCTCCTTCAAGCGGTCCGCCGCGCGCTGCGCCAATGCAGCGGTCGAAGCATAAGATTTGCGATTTCTGAGCGAGACGAGGAGTTCCGGTTTAGCGTCCTCGAAAGTTTTCTCAACCGATGCGCCGCGCCTGAGAATGTAGTAGGCATTGCCATACTTGATTGGACCAGAGATACCGCCTTCTTCCGTCTCAAATGTGCGCTGGTACGGATCATCCGGCTTGCTCGGATTCTTCTTGACGATGCCTGGCACCCATCCTCCGTCTTTGGCCGTCGCCGGGTCTTCCGAATGGCCTTTGGCAAGCTCCGCGAACTTATCTTCGGACATCGTGCCTGTGTCGCCTCGCGCCTGTTTGGCGAGGTCATCTGCCTTGGCCTTGACCGTGTCATCGAGCTTCGGGTCTGCGACTTTCAGAACAATCTGCTGGACGCGATGCCCGCCCTGCTTCTGCTCAGGCGTGAGCTTGTCATATTCGGCTTTGAGGTCGGCGTCGGGAATCTGAATCTTCTCGCCGACTTTGTTCTGATCTATGAAGAGGTAGCGAATCTTCTTCTGAGCTTCGAGGATGCGGTAGTCCGTCTTGTGCTGTTCGTAGTATTCTCGCAGTTCCTGATCTGTCGGGTTAATTTTGGCTGCGAGCTTGTCGGCAGTAACCGGAACATAGACAACGCTGAACTTTGTCATGCGCCGCTGAAACTCGTCCTGCACTTCCTGCTCCGAGACATTGACGCCGGATGTAACTAAAGCGCGCAGCTTTTCCAGAATGATCTGCTGTCGCAAGCCATTTTCATATTGAGTGTAATTGCCGCTATTGAGGTATTGTTGCTCGTCGAAATTACCAGAAGCGTCCTTATTCCTCTGGCGCACAAGCTCCGCGACTTCCGCATCCGAAGCAGTCAGCCCAAGTCGCTTACCTTCCTGGACGATAACTTTTTGACGGATCAATTGCTTGAGCAGCAAATCTGCAAACTGCTTATTGAGCATTGATGGATCAGCGCCCTGCGCCGCCAATGTGTTGGTCAAGTCACCGACAGTGATGTCATCGCTGCCAACTGTAGCGACGACTTCAGTGCCGGAGTCAGCGCGCGGTCCACCGCCGCGTCCAGGCGCATAGAAAACAACAAGGCTAACCGCCATCAAGATGGCGAACCCGACGATAATCAAACTTCGCGTCCGCTCCATCTTGCTTAAATATTTGAGCATTATTTATAAACCTTCCGAATATGTGGTCAGTGGTCAGTGGCCGGTGGTCAGTAAAAGTTGAAGGCTGGTTGCCGACTACTGATTACCCTTTGGAATCGGGGATTGTAACGGAGAGAGACGCGGCCTCGCAACCGCCCGCATGCGGTAAAGAAGTTGGTCGCACTCTTTTTCCAGACGGAAGTGCAGGTTGATTGCGCGCGCGCGCGGGTGCTATTTTACTTGAATCTATGAACATGGCGGAACATTCTTACTGGCTCTGGGTTGGGTTTGGTGCGCTCATCCTCGTGATGCTCAGCCTCGATCTTGGCCTCTTTAATCGCAAGGCGCACAAGGTCACTTACAAAGAGTCTGTCATCTGGAGTTCGGTCTGGATCACGCTGGCGATGATCTTCGCGGGCGTCGTCTTCTGGCACGAAGGTCAACAGAAAGGCACGGAGTTTCTCGCCGGTTACCTCATCGAGTTATCGCTCTCTGTTGATAATCTCTTCGTCTTTCTGCTGGTTTTCTCTTACTTCAAAGTCCCCTCTAAATTCCAGCATCGCGTTCTCTTCTGGGGCGTGATGGGCGCGCTCGTCATGCGCATCGTGATGATCCTGGTGGGCAGCGCGCTCATCAGTCAGTTTAGTTGGGCGATCTACGTCTTCGGCGCGTTTCTCGTCTATACGGGTGTCAAGATGTTCAGCCAGGAAGAGACGGACGTGCAGCCGGAAGACAATCCGATTGTCAAATTCGTGACGCGTTTCATTCCCATCTCGCGCCGCTATGATGAGGAAAAGTTTTTTACAGTCAGGCACGGACGGCGTGTGGGCACTCTGCTGCTGCTGGTCCTGGTTATCGTCGAAGTCACCGACCTGGTCTTCGCTGTTGATTCCATCCCGGCTATTTTCGGCGTGACGACCGATACCTTCATCGTCTATACCTCGAACGTCTTCGCCATTCTCGGCCTGCGCTCTCTATACTTTCTGCTTGCCGGGGTGGTCGAAAAATTTCACTACCTCAAACTCGGCCTCGCCATCGTCCTGACCTTCATCGGCGTCAAAATGCTCTTGCCGCTCCTCAGTTGGGCGCTCACCGCACTCTTGAATCGCATGGGCGCGACCACGCTCGCCGGATACACAAGTCATGGCAATCACATCCCGATTGGAATTGCGCTTGGTATTGTGGCGACCATCTTGGTCGGCTCTGTCATTGCCTCTCTGATCTGGCCGAAAAAAGCTGAGCGCGACATTGATGTTGATCTCCCGGAAGGTTTTGGACACCCATTTGAGAATGTGGAAGCCGAAAAGCTTGAGGATGCATCCCAGCTTACTGAGCGCAAAAAGTGAAGGTTGACCGGACTTCAAAAACTTTTCTTTTGCCTTAAACCTCGCAATTATGCTAACTTTTTTCTCTGGTGGCGATTGTTTCGCGGCCAGAGAGTTTCATCACTTTGGCGAGCACTTGGGCATCTGCTCTGACCGCCTCATCATTCGCTTGAAGATGCGCACAAGCTCCGTTCGATAAAGGCCCCGATTTTACTTCCCTGATTATGGCTTCCAAGAAGAGCCGCATCGCTCTGGACTGGTGGATCGTTCAGAAGCGGCAGATGTACATAATCATCAGTGTCATCATCTTCGCCGTGTTGGCGGGCGGAGCATGGCTGTATGTGCGGACATACGGCAACCCGTTCAGCAGCCCGAAGACAATCGTTGATGCTCCGGCTGGCGCGCGCTTTACTTCCTTTGAAGGAGACGTGCGCGTCATCCGCTCCTCGACACGCGAAACATTAAACGCGAGCCTGCAAACGCAGCTCTACCCGGGAGACACAGTGCAGACGCAGGCGGACGGTCGCGCGCGCATTACTCTCGCAGACGGCTCGACCCTCGTCGTGCGTCCCAACAGCACCGTCATCATCCGCGACAACACTCGCAGCGAAACCGGCGGGAAGACGACTGTTCGCGTCAAGGTTGACACGGGACAGATTAACGTTCGCACGGAACAGCAGCCCGAAGGAACGAACAACGTCGTCGAGACTAGCCAGACGCAAAGCACTCTTGCCTCAGAAACCGCATCGAGCTTTAACGTCAACCCGGACCAGACCGCAGAGATTCGCGTCCAGCAGGGCCAGATTGAAACCAGCACGAGCAATGGCGAGAAGGCCATCATACGGGGCGGCGAATACGTCCCCGTCAATCCTGCTGGCGTCATCGGTCGCCACGAGCGCCTTCTGGATGTTCCAGGTCCGACTGGCCCACGCAATCTTGAAAGAGTTCCAGCCGGAGCTAATGGCGCGGCCAGCATTACGCTTCGCTGGCAGCGACCACAATCGGGCACGGCCTCTTTCTTCCGCGTCGAAGTCGCCACCTCGCCTTTCTTTGTCCAGGCTGGCAAAGTCATCGAGCGCGATCAACTCGCATCGAACGAGTTTGACGCGAGCGACCTACGTCCCGGCGACTATTTCTGGCGCGTGCGCGCTTCCGACCGCTCGGGGCAGATCAGCGATTGGAGCGAGCCGCAGAAATTCACAGTTGTCCCGCATGGAACGGGCGCGGGCGGCGGCATTGCCTTCTCAGAATTGACTGCTGAATACGTCGGCGGGCAAATCTACATCATTCACGGTCGCACACAGCCGGGCACAACCGTCAGTTCTCTCGGCAGAGAAATTCTTTCCGACAGCGGCGGAGCATTTCGCTTGCAAGTCACTGCGCCCGCAGGAGCGAACGAAATTTCCGTCGAAGCACAAGATCAACAGGGCAATCGTAGCGAGCAGAAAGTGCAACTTCCGGCAGGGGCAGCGCGTCAGAGGAAGTGAGCCAGGATTTTTATGATCAAGCACGTTGTTCTCTTAACGAACGCTCACGAAGCTCCTGCGACGACGCTGACGGATGTCTTGCAGGGAGCTGGCGTCGCGGCCTTCTTTGAAGGCATACGCGAAACGGAAGACCTCGCGCCCTTCCTCAATCAAAGCGAAGACAATTCCGAGAATGTTGAAGCGCCGCCGCCCATCGCTGTGCTTTACGAAGTGATTCCCGGCGCAGACCTGCGCGAGCTTTACTCGGTCATCGAGCATGCTCACGCCGTCTGGCCCAGCGCGCCATTGGTCGCCTGTCGTCGCCCGAAGGACCACAACATCCTTTCCACGCTTCGCGTCCTTGATGCCCCGACGCTCAAGCGTTTGGGCTTTCGCGCTATTGCTGACGAGCCTGCGCAACTTCCCGCGCTGCTGCGCGAGCTTGAAGACAAGGGCGGGACGGGCGAGCTTCACATGCCGGAGAGCTTACAGGCCGGATGGCTGCCTGAAACCTTTTCGCTTCCAGAAAAGATTTCGCGCGTTGACTTTCGTGCAGCTTTTGAACTCGTCGCTTCGCTTCATTTCACAAACGATCAATCGAGCGCGGCTGCGGCTGCGCTTTCAGGTCTCGCGCCTCTCATCAAAGCCGACAGGTGGACGATCTATCTCACTTCGGAGATGAGCGGCAACCGCGAGATGAGTCTTGAGCCTTTGGCCGTGCATGGCGAGACCGCACAGGATAAAGCTACGGCGGAACAGGGCTGGCAACGCGCATTGCTCGGCGATGCGCTGGCCTTCTCCGGCTCAGAATCGAAAGCCGCCAAAGAAGCCATTATCAAAACGACAACGATTCGGAAGACAGAGAACGGAAGGCGTGTCGTCGCCGTTCCGCTCGTCAACAGCGAGCGCTTGATGGGCGTCCTCGAAGGAGTGCGCGAGACATCAGATGCGCGCTCATTCACAAAAACCAATATTAACCTTCTCAACGCTCTCGCTCTGCCTATCGCATACGCGCTCGGCAACTCCCTGCGCATTGCCGAAGCAGAGCGTCTTTCACAGACCGACGATCTGACGAAGCTTCATAACGCGCGCTATCTCAGACAATATCTGTTAAGCGAAATCCGGCGCGCGCGTCGTTACGGCTCGAACGTGGCCGCGCTCTTCTTTGACCTGGACGATTTCAAGAACGTCAACGACGTGCATGGTCACCTCGTCGGCTCGCACGTTCTGATGGAGATGGCCGCCATCATTCTCTCAAGCGTGCGCGATACGGATGTGGTGGCGCGTTACGGCGGCGACGAGTTCGTGGTTATCCTGCCCGAAAGCAATTTGGAGCAGGCAGCATTCGTAGCCGAGCGCGTCCGTTGGAAGATAGAGCGCAATGCCTTTACGGGCGGGCGCGGTCTCAAGCTTGAACTGACTGCCAGCTTCGGCGTCGCTACTTTCCCAGCCCATGCACAGTCGCCACAACAACTCGTAGCCAACGCCGATGCCGCCATGTATGAAGCCAAAGCCGCAGGCAAAAATTGCGTGCGCTTCGCTGCCAGCCCTGCACCGGCCAGAGCCTAACCTGTAGTTTTCACCTCACACTTGAACTTTTTCTCGGTTTTCTTAAAAAACTTATAGACATTTTCACTCAGTTGCTGTAAAGCTTACGCGAACTGCTCAGGAGCCAGTCCCCGCCCTGTAAGGTTTCCAAAGAAGACATTACGAAAGGCTTTTGTACGTTTGAAGTTCCCAGCTAGGCTTCCCGATTAGCAAGAATGCGCTCCTTCGTTGTATCTTTATGAGTTCGGTAAGGCGCTGTGCGGTCTGATTGCCCTCACATCAGGGTCTGACAAGGTCTCTTGCAACGGTTTGAGCCTGGGGTCATCAAATCCTTAAGCGCATTTTTTATGATAGGTACGGGCAGAAACTCGAATGGCATTTAAATCTATCTTTAGTCTTTTCTCCAGCGATCTGGCGATTGACCTGGGCACTGCTAACACCTTGGTCTTCGCCAAAGGGCGCGGCATCGTCGTCAGCGAGCCATCAATCGTCGCCATCAACAAAATCACTAATGCGGTTGAAGCCGTGGGCCGGGACGCCAAAGAGATGCTGGGCCGCACGCCCGGCAATATCGTCGCCATCCGCCCGATGAAGGACGGCGTCATCGCCAACTTTGAAGTCACGGAAAAGATGCTTCAGCATTTTATCCGCAAGGCCCATAACGGGAAGACCTGGGTAAGCCCTCGTGTCGTCATCGGTATCCCTTCGGAAATCACACAGGTCGAGCGTCGCGCCGTCGAAGACTCAGCCTATCGCGCCAAAGCTTCTGAAGTTTATCTGGTTGAAGAAGCGATGGCGGCGGCCATCGGCGCGGGTCTTCCGATCACTGAGCCGCATGGCAACATGGTCGTTGACATCGGCGGCGGAACAACAGACATCGCCGTTATCTCTCTCTCAGGCATCGTCTATTCGCGCGCCGTCCGCGTCGCTGGCAACGAGATGGACGAAGCCATCACACAGTTCATCAAGCGCAAGTACAATCTCCTTATCGGCGAGCGCACAGCCGAGCAGATTAAGATAGAGCTTGGAAGCGCCTGCCAGTTGGACGAAACGCTCTCGATGGAGGTTCGCGGGCGCAATCTGATTGAAGGCATTCCGAAAACAATCACGATCACGGACGCTGAAATTCGCGAAGCCCTCTCGGATTCCGTCTCAACAATCGTCAACGCCGTGCGCGTGGCCCTGGAGAGAACGCCGCCTGAGCTTTCTGCCGACATTGTCGAGCGCGGCATAGTGCTCACGGGCGGCGGCGCGCTTCTCAAGAATCTGGACAAGCGACTTTCGATTGAAACGGGCTTGCCAGTCTCTCTCGCCGAAGACCCGCTCTCATCTGTCGTCCTCGGTACGGGCAAGATGCTCTCGGACTTCAACCTCTTAAAACGCGTCAAGTGGGATAACACTCTGACGAGTGGAACGTAAAAAGCAGTGACAAGTGACGAGTGACGAGTGACAAGCAAAACCTGCTTCATCTCGTCACTCGTCACTTGTCACTCGTCACTGTTTTATGGCAGTCGCACGGACACAGAAAGAGATCAGGCAGCGCGCGCCCTGGTGGTTCGCGGGGCTGCTCATCTTGCAATTGGCATTGATGGCGTATGACGCGCGCGACAATGTAACGAAGCAGCGCATGATTCGCGTCTGGGCGCAGGCCATCATCTCGCCTTTCCAGCGCGCGGCATCAGGCGCGGGCAACGCTGGCTCGAATTTCTTTGAGTACATCGGCAACCTTCGCAATGCTGCCGCCGAGAACGCACAACTCAAGCAGCGCATTGAGCAGATGGAGACGGAGCTTTCACAGCTCAGAGCGAATCGAGACGAGAACGAACGCCTGCGTTCTCTCCTCGACTTCAAAGCGAAGAGCGAATACAAGAGCGTGACTGCGAGCGTGATTGCGCGTGACCCTTCTCTCTGGTTCGATTCCGTAACTATCAATCGGGGTAGCTCTGATGGAATAGAATTGAATATGCCTGTCGTTACGCCGGGCGGTATCGTCGGGCGTGTGGTTGCGCTCAGTCCCTGGACCGCTCAGGTGATGTTAATCACGAACGAGCATTCGGGCGTCGGCTCTGTCATCGGCCAGCTTGGGCAATCAAAGGCGCTCAGTCCCGTCAGAGGACTTGGCAGCGGTGATTTACTTGAGATGAGATTCGTGCCCGGCATCGAAGAAGTCAATCAAGGCGACTACGTTGTGACGACCGGACAGGATGGCATCTATCCGCCGGGCATCAACGTCGGCGAGGTTGTCGAAGTTAAGAAGGGGACGGCCACCACACCCCACACAATTTACATTAAGCCGGGCGCACGCCTGAATGCGCTCGAAGAGGTTGCGGTGCTGCTCTATCATCCGCCGCAAACAGGAAACCCCGACCAAATCTTGCCGAACGTGGAGAAGAAAAAGTGAGCAGTAAGCAGTAAGCAGCAAAGACTGTCCTTCCACTGCTCACTGCTCACTGCTCACTGCTTACTGTTCGTGATGCGTCAACTGAAAGTCGCGCTCTGTTTGGCGGTCGCAATCGTGCTGCAATCGTCTTTGCGCGCAGTCTGGCCGCCACTTGTTTACATTGACCTGCCGCTGATTGTGGTAGTCTATTTCGCGCTGCAACGAGATGCGCTTCAGGCTCTGCTCATCGGCGCGATTGCTGGACTGGCAACGGATGCTTTGAGTTTCGGACTGCTCGGCGCGGGCGGTTTCTCGAAGACGCTCGTCGCCTATCTGGTCTTCAGTCTCTCCACAAGGGTCATGCTTGATAACCCGCTGGTGAGAATCCCGGTCCTGGCTGGGGCGTCTCTGGTTGACGACACAGTCTATGTTCTCCTACACAGAATGTTAGGCCAGCCGACAAACATGGCTTTCGTCGAGCAAGCCTCTTTCAAGTTAATTGGAACAACCGTCGTCGGAACGGTTATACTGTATCTGCTCGACGCCATCTTCAGCGAGCGAGCGCGCCAGCGACGCCTCCTGGCCTTCCGCCGCCGCGTCGCCCGACGAAGCCCCGTGAGGATGGGCCGGAGAAGAAGAAAGATTTGGTAGAACAGTGAAAAACTAAAAGTGAAAAGTGAATAGTTAAAAACAGCTATTCGCATTTCACTTTTCACTTTTCACTTTTCACTTTTCACTAATGAAATTCGAGGACGATTCACAGAACCTGAAAGTTCGGCTGCGCATCATTCAGATGCTGGTCATCCTGATGATTATGGCGCTCGGCATCAGGCTCTACTATCTACAGATCGTCAAAGGCGCATACTATGCCGAGCGCGCCGAGAATCAGCGCATACGCCTGCTTCCCATTCCTGCGCCGCGCGGGGTCATCATGGACCGCAACGGCAACGTGCTGGTTGATTCAAGCCCCATCTACAACGTCATCCTCTCGCGCGAAGACCTCAAGAACAAAGATTTCAACTCTCTTGCCAAACCTTACGCCGACGGACTCAAAGTTGACGCCGATGGCTTAATCGAACGCTTCGAGCTGTTAAAATCGCAGCCCGCCTTCGAATCATTCACCCTCAAAGAGAACGTCACACAGGCAGACATCCAATGGGTCGAAGCCCACGAGCTTGAGTTTCCTGAGCTACGTATTGAGCAGCAGCCGCAACGTCGCTACCCTGAGAACGGCAAGCTCTGTCACGTGCTCGGCTATGTCGGCGAGATTAGTCCTGAGCAGTTGGAGCTGCCGCAGTACAAGGAGAAGGGATTCAAGCCGGGCGACGTTATCGGACAAGAGGGACTTGAAAAAGTTTATGACGATTTCCTGCGCGGTCGTGATGGCTATCGCAAAGTGATTGTTGACAGTCGCGGCCATATCCAGAGCGAAGTCGAGCGCGTCGAGCCGCAGCCCGGTCAGGACATGGTGATTACGATTGACTCTGACTTGCAGGAAGCAGCCGAACAGAAGCTTCGTGAATCGCCACATGGTCGCGGCGTCGTCATCGCCATGAATCCGAACAACGGCGAGATTCTGGCGATGGCTTCCGCTCCGGTCTTCGACCCGAACCTTTTCTCGCAGCGCATCACATCGAAAGAAGGTCGCGCTGAATACTCCAAGCTCTTGAATGACCCGGACCACCCGCTCATCAATCGCGCGATACAGGGACGCTTCCCTCCCGGCTCAACATGGAAACCCTTGATGGCGACTGCGGGGCTGATGCAGGGCGCGATCACGATTGACCATTCAAACCTGGTCTGTGGCGGCGGCATCACCATCGGCAACAAGTTCACGCGCTGCATGGGCGGCAATCACGGCTCACCCGATATACACACGGCCATACGCGTTTCTTGTGACGGCTACTTCTATCGGCTGGGTCTGAAGATGAAGCTCGAAGGCATAGAGCAGATGTGTGACATGTTCGATCTGGATAAGCGCACGGGCGTTGACCTTCCACACGAAGTCATCAGCACGACGCCATCGCGCGAGTTGAAAGAAAAACTCTTTCCGAAAGACCCCGAATGGAAAGACATTGATACGGTCTATTCTTCTTTCGGTCAGGGCGAAGACGTGTTGACGCCTCTGGCCTCTCTGCGCGCTCATTCGGCGATTGCGATGGGCGGCAAGATGTATATCCCGCATCTTTTAAAAGAGGTGCGCGAAGTTCCGGCAGTCGGCAATGACCCAAGCAATCCAGACTACAGACCGGCGCGTCCGGCTAGAACTTTCGACCGCACAGACCCGAAAGTGATTCCCATTCCACAGGACCAGAACCAAGTGGTCGTCAAAGCCATGTGGTCAGTAGTTAATGAAGGCGGCACGGGCGCTGGGATTAAGATGGCGGGTTTTGACATCGCAGGCAAGACGGGCACGGCGCAGGTCGTCAGTCTCGGCAAAGACATCGGCGAGAAGAAAGACCATTCATGGTTCGTCTCTTACGCGCCCGCATTCAAGCCGGAGATTTCCGTCATCGCGCTCATCGAAAACGCAGGGCTTGGCTCGCGTTTCGGCGCGCCGACCGTTCGCGCTATTTATGATGTTTACTATCGCAAGACCCGCAACGAAGACCCACCCGGCGCGCAACAGATTGCCAAAGATAAGAAACCGAACACCCCTGCTCAGAAAAACACAACGCCCCTGACGGCACACTAGAGGGCAAAGGAATAATGAGAATGTTAATCAATGCTGCGGCTCTTCCCTTCTCACAGACATGATTATTGATGTAGCAGTTTTCTAAATATAATTGCTCAAATGGAGCCGCAAGATGACGTACGAAGAGATTGAAAAGACTATCAAGTTTATTCTGGAACAGCAGGCACAAATTGTTGTGCAACAACAGCAAGTTGGCGAGCGCGTCTCTCGTTTAGAGACGAATATGGCTGATATGGCGCGGACGCAAGCTGACATTAATGAAGTCGTTGCTATCATGCTAGAGACTCACAAGCATACTGAAGAGAAGCTTGACGCTTTTATTGGAGTCCTTGAGCGTTATATCAGCGAAGATAGAAACGGAAACTCCGGCGACAATGGCGCGTTCAAAGAGTAATAATGGTAGCGATATTAGAAAAACGTAGCTTACGAGATTTCGACTGGATACTGGCGCTCCTGGCGTTGATGATCGTCGTCTTCGGGACGTGGCAGATTCATAACGCGCAGCCGACGGAAAGCTACTGGCAGAAGCAGCTCATCGGTTTGGGCATTGCTGTGGTGGCGATGCTCGCCATCGCTTTCACAGACTATCGCAAGCTCGTTCACATCGCACCCGCTTTCTATATCTTCGGCCTGGTGCTTCTCGCAATTGTGCTCGTTCCGGGCATTGGCTTGAAGATTAACGGGCAGCGGTGCTGGATTAAGCTCCCCGTGCTCGGACAGTTTCAGCCTTCGGAGTTCGTCAAGATTCCGACTGTCCTGATGCTCGCGCGCTTTTTCGGGAGACCCCGCTCGTCCGCTCTAACTGTCAAGGAGATGATTCTTGGCTTTATGATTCTGGCCCTGCCTTTGGGCTTGATTCTGCTTGAGCCGGACATGGGCCAGGCCATCACTTACCTGCCCTTGCTCGCGGTCGTCTTCTTTCTCTCATCTATTCGCATGTGGGTTGTGACAGCCGCGCTGATTCTATCAATTGTCGGCGCGCCCGCAGCCTATTATGTCGGCGTCAAGTCTGGAGTTTTGAGCGGCTACAAACTGGAGCGCATCAACGTTATTCTCGATCCTGAGAACGCGGACAAGCGCGGCTATGGTTATCACACCTGGCAATCAATCTTGACTGTCGGCAAAGGCGGGCTGACCGGCGCGGGCACATCCACAGAATACACTCAAAGCGCTTTGAAGTTTCTGCCTGAGCCGCACTCGGATTTCATCTTCGCCGTGACGGCTGAGACAACGGGATTTCTGGGCTGCATCACGTTGCTGCTGGCTTACGCTCTGCTCTTATCGAGATTGATTACAGGAGCGCGCCGCGCTCCCGACAGGACAGGCATGCTCGTCATCATGGCGGTCACGGGCGGGCTGGCCTTCCAGCTCTTCATCAACGTCGGCATGGCTCTCGGCATGCTTCCCGTCATAGGCGTTCCACTGCCATTGATGAGCGCAGGAGTCTCATCCGTTCTCGCCACCTTCATCGCCATCGGCTTCGCCATCAGCGTCCAACTAAGACGTTTTGTGAACTAAGGTGCTGGGCTTCATACATTGCCCCTCTTGCAATATACCTAAAGATTTTTAGATTGCCTCCAGCTTTAGCTGGAGGTTTATGTCGGTAATACACGGTGATTACTGGTAAAATACCGCTAACAGTCTAATTGTAGTTAGACGGCTTGTTGACACCAGAGTTAAAATTACCTTAGAGGAAATAGCTAATGGAAATGTTTCAGATTATCTGGAATCTATTTTTATTCTTTAGCGTATTAGCTGTTCCGCAACTCTTAGGTGTATCGGTCTATTTCAGGATCAGGAAATATCATGACTTCATCGCCCATCTTGTAGGAGTCTTCTCCCGCCAATTGTTTTCTTTTACCTAGCAGGAGGGATTTTCATCTCGACACCAGCACGTGAAGCTCAAGCGCATGGCGAAAGGGTATGTGGTACATTTGTTGGCATGATGGTGCTCTTCATCTTTTTTCTCACGGGAATAGAAATAGTCTTCAGTTTGATAGCTCAAGTCATTCTACACGGCAAGCATCAAACTGCTGCTATATCAAAATAAGCTTGATGAACACTGATTGATTTTATCCGGCAACGCCGTCTAACAACTCATTCAACGCGAGCGCGTATAAAGCGACTTTCATGCGCCAGACTATGTCGTTATTACGTCTCGTCGCGCCGCGTTAATTCGGGCGTTGGGCGCTTTGTGGTGAAAGCGACACGTCTTAAAATTCAGGAGGAAAAATGAAACTGTTTAGAATATCTTTCTTGTTACTACTGCTTATTCTGTTCATTCCCTCGTTCACCATTGCTCAAACATCTGGTTCAGCATCTGCCGCAGCTAATAAAAGCTGGTCAAAGTTTTTTACAGAATTCCGCGCGGCTGTAACGAAGCGTGACCGTTCAGCATTGAAGAAAATGACTTCATCTGCGTTTGATTGGACAGCAGGAGAATTGGGTATTTCTCCTGACGATGTGTTGAGGAACTTAGATAAGTACAAAATGTGGAATGCTCTTCAAAAAACATTAGTAATCAATCACTTTAAAGCTACCACATACGGTAGCCGACCTGCACGCTATAATTCAGGGAAAGGTGAAAATTGTTTTTTTGTGTTTGAGGCTGATGGGAAATGGCGATGGCAAGGCTTTTTGGGAGACTAATTAACGTGCCGCATCAACTCCGGCGTTAGGTGCGGCGAAAATGAAAGTTTCAGATGTCTAAGCAGGCGTAGTGAGGTTTCAGGCACGCCCAACAATTCAATGGACGTGAGCGCGAATAGCGTATCTTTCATCTGCAAGGCTTACGTGATTGTTGCGGTTCATCGCGCCTCGTTAATTCGAGCACTATGCTGCTTCTTGGGCCTGTAAATCTTATTGTCTGAAAGCGAGGCGGTGTTTTGTCAGTAGATGTGAAACGTGAGGTGTTGCGCCACATGGTTGCCACCGTGGCCTATCGCGGCGGCATAGCTGTATCGGATGCGCCGGAGGACTTCGCCGTGTTTCGCGTCAATGAAGGCGTGCGCGCCCCAGGCGAAATCCTCGCTCACATCGGCGATCTGCTCGAAGGGTCGCTCTATTTACTCAAGGGCGAATTGGTTTATCTAACCTCCTTCCCCTTGCCGTGGGACGAGGAAGTATCGCGATTCTTCTCTGCTGCGGGGCGGTTGGATGCGTATCTGGAGTCGAGCGAGACGCTGGCATGCCCGGTTGAGAAACTCATTCAAGGCCCCATCGGTGACGCCCTGACACACGTCGGGCAGATCGTGATGTTGCGACGCGTGGCTGGGAGACCGGTTCGTGCCGCAAGTTATTTTACTGCCGAAATAATCCCAGGCATGGTTAATCAAGAATCTATTAGGAAGGTTGATTAGGCGCAACAACCCACATCTTGTAATCCGGCGCGCAGCATAAGACCCGCATGCAGCCGACCGCGACCAGCGCGGTTTTCATCATCCTGGGCCTTGCGCGGCGGCTGAGGGCGCGCGTTGGACAGACGACAGACATTACTTGATGTCGAGACCTGGGTGTTGACACCCCAGAACATGGAGACTCAAATGAGAAAGCTCAAAATCATGGAACACATCTCGCTGGACGGGGTGATCCAGCACTCTGCCGATGACGGCAATTTCCCCTACAGCGACTGGACCGCGCCTTATCGAACCCCCGCTGGCCGGGATGCAATCCTCGCAGCATATGGCGAGAAGTTTGATCTACTACTTGGCCGTCGCACCTACGATATCTGGTCTGGCTTCTGGCCGAAGGCGCCGAGCAGTCCGATGGCGGACGGCCTCAATGCGGCAACGAAATATGTTGCTACCCACCGCCCGGAAAGTCTTGAATGGGGACCGTTCGAGAGCCTTGGACCAGACATCGTCGAGGGCATTCGCCGCGTCAAGTCGCAGGACGGCCCCGACCTTATCCTCTCTGGTAGCTCCACGCTGACATCGCCGCTGCTCGAACACGGGCTTGCGGATGAAGCCCTGCTGGTCGTCTATCCGGTCCTGTTGGGCATGGGGAAGCGCTTCTTTGCGGAGGGAACCCCGCCGCGCTCATTCGAGCTTATCAGCACGAAAGCTTTGCCGTCCGGCATCATCCTCAGTACTTACAAGGTCGCCGGGCCTTTGAAGACCGGATAGCTCGGCGACTCGGACATCGTCAGTGAATACCGGAACGCCGTAATCTAGTTGGCTTCGTGATTCTTGGCTGGAAGGTCAAACCCGCGCGAAATTTTATTCTGGTGAGCCTGCTTCTGTTAATCGGCACTGAAATTCTCACCGTGATTTTCATTTATCCGCTGATCGGAATTATGCTTCATGGGGGGACGGCAGCGCATTCCGTAGATTTTCTGAAGCAAACCGCGCACGAATTCGTCAGGACAAATCAGTTGAGGCTAGTTTTTTTTATTATTGGCGAAGCACTTTCATTCATCGGCTTATGGAAATTTATCGGATACAAATGAAAACGCGCCATCTAACAATTCATTGGACCGGACTCGCAATAGCGTGGCTCTGATCAATTATCGCTATTGCTCGCCGGTCAATTCTGGCGTTAGGTTACTAACACCGTGGAGGAAGAAGATCATGAATGATAGTGTGTTAGACTCAGGTGAGAATGATCCGACCGACCAAGAGTTTACTGCTCCGAAAAAAGAGAAGTTTGAAGTCGGATATAAAAGTCTGGTCGATAATTACAAGATATATCTTGATAATGTCTCCAAATCAATAACCTCCCTATCACTGATCTTAGGTTGGTTAGTCATATCGCCAGCTTCAAGACAATTTTTCCAAAGTAACTTATTTGCGCGCTGGTTCTTCACGATTATTTTATTTTCATTGTTTGTACTTTACGTAATTGCCCTATATGACAATTATAGAGAGGGCAATAGAATTGTTGCTTACCTTGAAGGACTCAAATACATAGAATCTAAAACCTATGACCGCTACAAACCGAAACCATACAAAAGCACTGGCAGCATATTATTAATCTTGATGTTAGCTCTGCTGGTCGTTGTCTTTATATGGATTGGCTGAGCAATTACCCGAGGACGCCACCCAACAACTCTTTGGACCGGAGCGCGGATTGAGAATCTTTCATCTGCGAGGCGTTGTTGGTTGTTGAGGTTCGCCGCGCCCGCTGAATTCGGGCGTTAGGCTTCTACGTACTTTCCGAAATGATTGCCGTCAATCTGAAGATTCATTCAGTTCTGAAAGTTAGGAGGGCAATTATGAAGCGAATCGGCGTGCTATTTTGGTGTTTCATTTTGTGCGGATTCTTCGCCGTATATCCGACTGCTGCCCAGGAGGAAAAGCCCAAAGGGGCGCAGGGCAGTGAAATCTCTAAACTGGTTGGCGATTGGTCTGGCGAATCAATCTGCGCGAACAAGGAGAAATTTCCGGCCTGTAATGACGAGCAAGTCGTTTACCACATAGTCGTGGCCTCCGGTAAGACGGACGCCGTGACTATTACGGCGGATAAAATTGTGAACAGCAAGCCAGAGGCAATGGGTACGTTTGATTTCGTCTATGACGCGCGAAGGCAAACGCTCACAAGCGAGTTCAAGAACGGCAGGGTGCACGTCATCTTCGAACTCGCCGTTAAAGGCGACCTCCTCGAAGGCACGCTCGCCACTCTGCCGGACAGGACGCTGGTGCGCCGTATCAAAGTAAAGAAGGATAAATGAGCGCACGGCGAAGTCCAACAACGGCGCGCACCCGACCCACAACAGCGCGGCCTTCATCCTTAATCTCTCTCGGGCGGGCGGGCGATGCCGAGCGTTATGCCGTTTCGCATTGGGTAACTGCTCCACTTAAATTCGGGCTTGAATAGAATTGCAATAGACCTCATAATCAGTAGCATGAGTGATGAGAACACACAAAATGTGAATGGCGGTCGCTCTTTTGAGGAACGAGTTTTTGCTCGCTTAGATTCCATAGATGCACGCTTACAATCACTCGAAAATCAGGCTGAGCGTCGGGCGCTCGAAACAAAGCCAATTTGGGAGCGGGCGCTTCAAGAGATCATGGAAACGAGACGTGAGCTATCCAAACGTCTTGATCGGATTGAGGCGATTGCCCACGAGACTCGTGCTGATTTTGCGGGATGCAGAAGACCGTATCGAGAGGCTTGAATCTAAATCTTCATAACGATTATCTCTCAACCAGTCTCATTCATTTAACGCACGACATAACAACTCATTGAACCGGAGCGCGAATGAGCGAGCCTTTCATCGAAAACTTGCTCGTTTGGCGCGGCTCATCGCGCCCGGTCAGTTCGGGTGTTAGACGCCAATCGGTTTGGCCAGCGACCCAAAGATTGCTAAAAGGAGCAGAGCGCAGAGCCAATGATTCAGCACGAGAATCTCCAGTCAAGCGTCATCTCCTCCCCGGCTGACGCGATGTTAGGTCGCGCGATCTCGGAAACGCTCAGGGCACCAGCGAGTGACCGCGCCCGCCTCTTCGAGCAATTTGTCGGCGAAATCGAGCGTTGCATGGCGGCTCATCCGAACGGACGCCCCTGGACCTGTGTGGTCTACACAGGGACAGACGGTTCGCGAATCTTCCGCGGCGGTGTTGGCCATTCACTGGTCATTGACCCAGCCGGGCGTCTGTGGCGGGGGCGCAGCTACGAAGACTTTGAGACGACCTACAGTTTCAGCGAAGGGAGGTGCGAGATTGCCACACTTAGACCACTCTTCGAACAGATGCGCGAGTATTTGCCCAGTTAATAATGAGTCCCGCTGCGGATTGCTGGATTGGCAGGCGTGCGTCGAAGCCAGGAAGGCATTCGAGGTCTCAGACTAGACGGCTAACGCTGCCGTTGCAGCGGAGGCCGCCAAGCGAGTCTCTTGTGGGTTCTTGTAAGGCCATTCTCGGCCCCGCTGAAGGGGCAGCGTTAGATTGCTTCGTGTGAGAACAGATGATGGAAATTTCAATCACCGGTTATGCTCCAGAACATCAAGCTGCCATTCGTCAAATCCTTGAAGGTATTGGCTGGGCTGAGCAGTATATCGTCGCTGCCGTGCAGAATGCTGAAATGTTCTCTCAGAATCCAGATGTGTATGACGTTTGTATGGCAATAGTTGGGGATTCGGTGGTCGGCTTCCTGTACGTCCAATTTTATGAATGGAATCGGCTGGCCCAAATTCAGGGTCTGGCAGTAGAACCGAGTTATCAGCGACAAGGAGTGGCCTCACAGCTTGTCAAGATCGCGGAAAGATTTGCGCGGGAGAAACGTGCGCGCGGGATATATGTTGATACGCCGACACTCAACCATAAAGGTCGCCGTTTTTATGAGGCCGCGGGCTACAGCTACGGTTATGAGATGCCACGATATTATGAAGATAATCTTGATGGAGTAACTTATCAAAAATTCTTCAGGAATGATTGAGGAAGAAAGTGCGATCCTAGCAAAAGGCGGCATAACAACTCGTTGAACCTGACTCGCAATTAGCTTGCCTGTTATTCATGGAGTTTGCTCGCCGCTTAATTCGGGCTTTAGGCCGCAAATAAAATCTCTGGCACTTTGACATCTGAGCAGTGCGGGGATAACTTCTTATCACTCCCACAAATTTT
>Ga0182001_10000091_pt1 | contig 21244 bp, 26 predicted proteins | sample BulsoiFelSFmetaG_FD_120485 | JGI IMG/M metagenome (GOLD analysis project Ga0182001, IMG submission 120485) | Bulk soil microbial communities from Mexico - San Felipe (SF) metaG | ecosystem: Environmental > Terrestrial > Soil > Agricultural land | place: Mexico: San Luis Potosi | collected... | reverse complement strand
GGTTGGCCGCAACCATTCCACTTCAGAAGCAAAGCCTCTCACCGAGGGAGAAGTCAAAGAACTGGCCGAGATGTGTCTGGCCATGCTGGAAGCGCATGGGCAGGCGATTGACACTACTCTCTCTGAGATCAGCTTCGAGGCTGGAGGATGCCTGCTGCCGGAAGACGCTCCCAAGGTACGCGCGCTTGCCGAAAGCATGATCCAGGAAAGCAAATGTTGAGGAGAGATGTGATGGCTGCGAATCTGGCTCATCATTTGACGGCAGTTAACAGTGAATCTGGAATAGACTCATCGGCGGAAGTAAACCGCTCGTTGAGTTACGCCGAGCAATCTGACGTCTGTGCTTTCTGCTACGGCGCAGGGATGGAGGTAGTGCCAGGTAAGGGAGTACGACGATGTCGCTGTCGGACTGAAGACAAGAAGGCGAAGTTGATGGAGGCCGCATGCATTCCGCGGCGCCATAGTGAGTGTACTCTCCAGAGTTATAAACCCGCGAAGGGTAATAGCTCGCAACTACTCGCTTTCAATTATGCCTTTCGTCTCGTACTAGAGTACCCGGCCATTGATCGAGGGTTGCTCTTCATGGGTACGTGTGGGGTGGGTAAACTCCACCCGAGTAACTACCCCTGTCGAACTCAGTCTTGCGCCACGCGAGACCATCAAGGTTACTGATCCATGTCACCCGCTTTACGGCCACAACCTGCAACTCGTCGGCATCATTACCACGGCGCACACCGAACGATGTTGCATTGTCCTCACACCGGCGGGCTGCGAACTTCGCCTGCCGGTAGCTCTCACCGATCTTGGCCCGGAGCCTCCGGCGCCATACACGTTGCCGCTCAGCATCCGCTCGGTCGAACGGCTGCTCTCCGCCTACCAGTGCATACTCTCTCAACTCAAGGAGAGAGAAGATGCAAAGAGCAGCCACCACGCGGACGACGCAACACTCGTCGAAGCACACAACACATCAACCGACATCAGCGCAGGGACGGATCACAGCAGCGCAAGTCTGGCAGCAACTATCGGCGACGCAGCAGCAAGCCCTGCAACGAACCATCAGCAGCGTCTGCCGAAGTCTCGCCAACCAGGCGGCAAGCAGCGTCAGCGGCGAGGAGGTGCATGATGCTCAGTCATGAGCCTGCCACGCTATCAGCCAAGATCACGCCCACGCATCTGGAACGCCTGGCCTGCGTCTACGTTCGACAGTCCACGCCCAAGCAGGTCGAGCGCCACCGGGAGAGTCAGCGCTACCAGTATCATCTGGTGCAGCGAGCTGCTGCACTGGGCTGGAGCAAAGAGCGCACGCGCGTCATTGACTCTGACCTCGGACTCTCCGGTAGCGAAAGCTCTCATAGAGGAGGCTTCACTGACTTGGTGGCCGAAGTCTCTCTAGGCCATGTTGGAATAGTCCTCGGCTATGAAGTCTCTCGGCCGGCTCGCAACAACCGCGACTGGTATCACCTGCTCGATCTAGCGGCGGTCTTCGGCACGTTGATCGCCGACTCGGACGGCATCTACGACACGCGCCTCTACAACGACCGCCTGTTGCTCGGTCTTAAAGGCACAATGAGCGAAGCGGAGTTGCATCTCTTACGGCTGCGTCTGACGGCCGGGCGGATGAACCAGGTCAGACGCGGGGCCTATCGCCAGCACTTGCCAACCGGACTGACACGTCTACCTGATGGCACAGTGGTCAAGGAGCCGGATGAGCAGGTGCGCCACACCATCGAACTGGTCTTTGAAAAGTTCGATGAGCTGGGCAGTTGTGAGAAGGTCTTGTGCTACCTGCGCCGGCACGACATCCGCCTGCCACGTCAGCGAAGAGCAGGCCTTCATGCCGGAGAGCTGTTGTGGAAGAAGGCGAGCTACGCGGCCATCCTTGAGATCATGCATAACCCGGCGTATGCGGGAGCGTTCGCTTACGGCAGGCGACAGACCGACCCGCGACGGCAGCAGCCAGGGCGACAGGGAACAGGCCATCTGCACAAGCCGCAAAGTGATTGGCTACACCTGCAAAGGGATGTCTATCCGGCCTACATCAGGTGGGAGCAATACGAAGCGCATCAGGCGCGGCTCGAACAGAACACGACGGTCTTCAGTGTTCGCCCTTCGCAGCAGAAAGATGCCGCGCGAGGAGCGGCGCGTGAAGGGTCGGCACTCTTGCAGGGCTTGGTCGTGTGCGGTTGTTGTGGTTACCGAATGTACGTGGCCTATAAGGCGACTGGACGCTACAACTGTCGCGCGCTACAGCGTCCGATCGGGGAAGGGATGTGCGCCTCGCTACATGCGCCCGCCATTGATGAAGCGGTCAGCCGAGCCTTCTTCGATGCCCTGCGACCGGCCCATCTCGACGCACTGGAAGCTGTCTTAGGTGAGCAGCAAGCGGAGCGCGAGCGACTGACGCGCCACTGGCAGGAGCGAATGAAGAGGGCGCGCTACGATGCACATCTGGCGCAGCGACAGTACGACGCAGTTGATCCAGACAACCGCTTGGTGGCGGCGGTGTTGGAACGAAGATGGGAAGCGAGCCTGCGCCAGTTACGCGAGAGTGAAGAGGGCTTCGAGCGGTTCGAGCGAGAGCCAGCGGTGACGCTGACAGCGGAGTTGCGTGGACAGTTGCGGCACATCTCGGATGAGTTGCCGAAGTTGTGGGCGAGCGGACAACTCACATCCATGCAGAAGAAAGAGCTGCTCCGCTCTTTGATCGCACGGGTGATCCTCAAGCGCCTGACGCCCGACCATGTCGAAGTGAAAATCGTCTGGGTCTCAGGGCATTACACGATAGTAAGTGCGCAGCCGCCGATCCAGCGCGAGCGGGACGTGACGGGCTACGCGGAGATGGTCGAGCGGGTGGGGAAGATGTGGCGAGAGGGCATCGAAGACGATGAGGAGATAGCCACCCAACTGACAACGGAAGGCTTCCATTCGGCGCGAGCGGTGGAGGTCTTGCCAGTGACGGTGCGCAAGATCAGGCATGCGCAGGGCTGGCGTTACAGTCTGGATATTGGACGCACAGAGCTAAGGTGGCAAGGGGCGCTGACGGCGCGCGGACTAGCCGCTCGACTAGGGACCGATGTGAACTGGGTCTACCGTCGGCTCTACGGCGGCGCTATCAAGACGGAGTATCTGAGCCGCCATCCACAGAGCAAGATCTGGCTCATTCAAGAATGCACAGAAGTAATCGAACCACTAAAACAGAAACTGAAGGAGAAGACTGAAAACTAGAGAGGTATATCAATGGCTGTGTTAAGACGCATCTCTCTGTAGCGATTCTCAAAGGTCTCATCGAGAAAGGCATCACGTGCCTCTTCTACGAATTCGGCTCTCTCTTAAAAGAGATCCAGAACTCCTACAACCCAATCTCGCAGACATCGGAGTTGAAAGTCTTAGCGCCCGTGTTTGAAGCCGAAGTCCTGGTGCTCGATGAACTGGGAGCGTCGAAGCCGACCGATTGGGTGCGCGATACAATGATGCAGATCATCAACACCAGGTACAACGACCGTAAGCTCACGATCTTCACAACTAACTATTTGGATGGAAGACGCTCCGAACGTGACGAGACTTTGGAAGATAGAATCGGTGTGAGGTTGCGCTCGCGCCTCTATGAGATGTGCAAGACCGTGCAGATCGAGGGCGAGGATTACAGAAGGAGCTTCGATTCTTAATTGGAGGATGGCCTACGATCATTGTTATGTCTCTTCCTTTTGGGTTTCAGTTGAATTACATATAATTCAAGCTGTATGAGAAGGGAAACAATACTTCTTTTTAATGATTATCACCTGGACTCTGTTCTTGAGGGGCAGGCTAAGAAAATTCGAGAGTTAGTATCTAAAATCCCGGCCCAGCGCGTTATTGAAGCCGACGTTGAAGATTTAATCCCCGCATTGGAGAAAGAGTTGCGAGTGGAGCCGCTTCAATTCCTTGAAAAGGAGATCACCGTCGAACAGAACGAGACGAAGGTTGACGTGAGCCATGATTTTATGAGGGCCATTTCTGATCGCAGCAAGCCCTTTTACATTGACGGACTAAGAGTTAGTTACTATGTCCCGTTTACAGGTGACCCGGAACTATTTAAGTGTAAGCCAAATAGTTTCACCCTCAACCCGCCACACGCACGTATTTCCGGTCATGAATTAGCTTTCGATTATGATCGTGCAAACAGAGATGTAGTGGCCACAAAGCCGGCTTTTAATAGGGACTTTATGGATGTCCGCCAATGGGCCGGGTGGGTCTCGGAGCAAGTCGAAGCTTTTAATCATAGCTTGGCTACCAAGCTCAGGCATGAATTAACCGCCCGACAGCAAAACCTGAAAGCCGGCCAACAGCAGATCGGCGACCTGGGGTTCAAGGTGCGCGAAAAAGCCAACGAACCTACGCAGCCGAGCGATGAGCCGGAACAGAAACCCGCCATTGCGAAGAAACGCTCTCGCAAAAAATCTTCCGCCAAGACTCGCCAGTATGACGTGGCGCTCTCATTCGCCGGAGAGGACAGGGCGTATGTCGAGCGCGTGGCGACGGCGTTGCATGATGCTGGGGTCCAGGTATTTTATGACAAGTTCGAAGAGGTAGATTTATGGGGCAGGAATCTGGCCGATCATCTGGCCCAGATCTATGCCAACTCTCGTTTCGTTGTCATGTTCGTCTCAAAACATTATGCCGCTAAAGTCTGGCCGAATCATGAGCGGAAACATGCGCAGGCACGCGCCCTGAAAAATCAGGAAGACATTATCCTCCCGGCCAGGTTTGATGACACGGAAATACCTGGCCTCCCTGGAACGGTTGCCTACCTTGACTTGCGCGCACTCACTGCCGATGAACTTGCCGCTAGGGTTATTAATAAACTCGAAATTGCATGATGATCTCGCGGCATGCCGCGGGATCAAAGGGACGGGTGGTGTCCTATCAGTGCGCTGCACAAAGGGGGTTGCGAAATGAGTAGCATCCTCAGATAGCGACTTGATAGAGACATCCTTGCGCAAGAAGACAAGCAAGTATCAATATGGTAAAGACATCGCTTCGTAAGTCTTTACGCTATCGTGAAAAAATTCGACTCTCAGAAACTTTTTCGTATCTCACAGGCGTTAGAGGCAACCGTCTATATTTGCGCCGACAATCGGCACATAGGCCATAAAACTGTACACGAGGAAAACAGAACTATTCTGCTCTCTCATTTGGACAGCGTATCGGCGCTTATTACTGATCTCCCCCTGAATGCCTCCGCCCTACAAGTAGAAAGGATTAAAACAGTCTTAGCTGGGGCTGAGCCTACCTATGAGCATATTGTACGTTTAACGCACGAACTTCAAACGAGAATTGCCGACGAACTGGCGGGCGTGATGTTCATGCACTTCAATCAAAGTGAAGTCAACCTTTACCAGAATCTGACTCCGTTCGGCTCAGAAGTCGCGGCAAAGTTTCCTTCTGCTCTATTTGACATAGAAGAAGCGGCGAAATGTTTCGCAACTGCCCGTTATACGGCCTGTGTATTTCACCTGATGCGCGTCGTGGAGTTGGCCGTACAGCAATTAGGGAAAAGGTTGAAAGTCTCGCTCGTGACAGAAAAGAACTGGCAGAATATTCTTGATGAGGTCAATAAAGCAATCAGGAGTCTGCCCGCTAAAACTGCAAAACAGAAAGCAATCCGCGATTCATACTCAGCCGCGTCAGCGCATCTCCAAAACGTGAAAGAGGCGTGGAGAAATCGCGTGATGCATCCAAAAGAAACTTATACAGAGAATGAGGCTGAGGAAATCTTTAACCACGTGAAGACTCTAATGAGACATCTGGCAAAGATGATTTGAGAATAACCTATTGGAGAACTGCTCGCATGAGCAAGGCCTAATTAGGGCACTACTAAAGGGGCTTGTTGATGTACATATTCACTGATATTATGTACATAAGGGGAAAGTATGGGCACTGAAATTAATCGCCGAAATAAGCATTTGATTCTAAACCAGGCCAAGCTGAAGAAAGCGCAACAGGTTTTAGGTGCGAAGACGGAGACCGAGGCCATCGAGCGTGCGCTCGATTCTGTGATCGACGAGGCGGCTCGAAACCGGCAGGCTTGGGCCGCGCATGAGAAGTTTATCAAGGCGGCGGCGCGGGATCATTTAGTGATCGAAGACGTGTTCGGGCGGCTGGAGGGTAAGTGATTTGTCCGGCGTAGTCTTCGATACTTCCATTTACATCTCGGCCCTGCGGCAGGGCGATGTCTCGATATTCTCGTCCCGTCGCGCCAGCGTAAAGGGGGAAGTCAAGGATCATCCATTGTGGCTGAGTGCTGTCGTTTTGGAAGAGCTGTATGTCGGCGCTAGAGATAGGAGAATGAAAAAGCTCTTAGCGCGTTTGGAGAATGAGTTTGCTAAGATTGGGAGGCTTCTCGTCCCTCTCCAATCAGATTGGACGGCGAGCGGCCAGGTGCTAGCAATGATCGGGGAAAAGTACGGCTATGAGATTGTGGGCCGAACGCGGATGACTAATGACGCGCTAATCGCCATGAGCATCGCGCGCAACGGCCTCACGATTCGCACGCGCAACGCCGAGGATTTTAGGAAGATCGCCGAGTTTCGTCCGCTCGAAGTGGAAGAAGTTTAGTCGGGTAGCTAGGTGAAACACTGTTCTCAGACTTTAAGCACCACATTTCTCCAGGCATTGACGAGAAATGTTTCCGCAAACGCCTGACGATCCACGCTGTCTTGGATATTGTCCACTACCGTTAACCACTCCCTCATCAGAAGCGGGCGTTCCGGCGCAATCTGCACAAGCAATATACAAGGCTCAGGTACTTTGCTTTACCGGCCTTAGCTTTTAAACATTCTCGTATCCAATCGGAAGCCTTGATCACCACCGCATCACCGTCTTCCGCCACTGCTTCTGAAATAATCCGGCGGTTGCCTTGATGCTTCAATCCCTCAGAATGGATTTTGCCCCCACCGAAGACAGCGCCGTGAATGGAGAGCGACTCCCGCTCCAGATAGTTATAGGCCGAGACAGCGGATGTGACCTCAAGAAAATAGCTTTCCTTGAGAAAGTTACGGCGCACTTCATTCCCTCGAATTTTGATCCTAGCGTCGTAATTTTGATTGCCGGGAAAGTATTTACAATTAACTCGCCTGCCGGGAATCTCGAAGTATTTCAAAAAGGCGGCTATCGGAATTATCTCTTCTACAAGTTTCTTGCCGTCCTTCTGGCGTAACAGAACCTCATCGCCACTGAGACGTTCAAGAGAAGCATAGGCCCGGCTGACAAACACGGAAGTTGAAAGATACGATTTACTGAACTCATTTGATGCTGACATAGAATGCTTTAGCAGCCGTCAAATTTAACTACTTAGAAAATATTTTTTTCTGACGAGATGGCAGATGAGAAACGCGAAAATCACGCACACATAGGTTTAAAAATTTAACAGGACCACTAATAACAAATTGCCTTCTACGATGAATAGATCGTTTCCGGTTTAAGGAGAGTAAAAAACTGGTCCAGTTTGCACAAATTTTATAAAATCGAACTTTCATTAAGTTGAAAAGAATTTTAGAGTTTCCCATTGAAAGGGGAAAACCTCACTCTTAGTATGTTAAATCATTTGAAAAAGTTCGTTTCCGCTCTGGGGACAAAATACTCATTTAGTTCGTTTCCAGTCAGTGGTTGTATCCTGACTTTAGACTCCTAAGCAAATAAATCTTAAAGGCATCGAATCCGTATCGTCAGTGATTATAAGGCTTTACAAGCTTACCAGAACGTGTTAGAGATAGCGGCGTTCGAGGTTAGATCAAAGCCGACTCAAAGAAAATTTAAAGCAGAAATCTTTCGGTCGTTCTACGGGCAACGTGTCCCGTCAATGCAACTATGTCTAACGTACGAAAGACTGTGGGTTGAGCAAGGAAGCAATGAACAATGGATTGATCAAAACAGAGCTTTGTTGATTGATACACAGTATTCATGTCCTCATTCAAGTAACGAAAAGTGAAGTCTCGAAACATTTAGGTAAGAAGAAATGAGAAGAGTTTGCATCAAGAAAAGACGTTTTTTCGAAGAACTGGACCAGACATTAGCCTGGTTATGTTTGGTGTATAATTTAGAAGACGTTCTGTCTTCAAATCCAGCAAAATGGCCGGTCCCAACGGCTTATGTAGGATATGACGTTGTTCTAACTGAGTTTCATCATTTTAGGCAACATCTTATTGTCTACGTACTGTCAGCTTCTCGAAAAACTTTCCAATACGTTCCGGTCACTATGAGGTATCAATGTCTATTCATGTAGAGAAAGGGTTATGCCCCGTTAATGGAAAGATGACCTACGCACTTTATCATGATGAACTGCCTGTGGTCCCGGCGGCAATATTCCTCAGGCACCTTCAGGCCAACCTCGATTATTCAGCTAATACTCTGGCGACTTATGCCTACGCGCTAAAGGTTTTCTTTAGTTTTTTGGCTGAGAGTGGCATCTGCTTCTGGGACTTAACGACTGAGAACATCAAGAGTTTCAAGCGATTTTACCTTTATCGTCGTGACGGGGCGGGCCAGCCGCTGCTCAAGCGCAAGACGGTTCGACAGTACCTGTCGGCTGTCAGGGGGTTGATCGGATACTGGCGTTTCTTCCGGGAAAACGACCCCTTGTTTAACGATCAGGTTGCCGAGATGGACGGCAGGAGACGAAGGCGACCCAGCCGCGGCTTTCTATCTCATCTCTCCTGGTATTCGCGCGTACCTAGCAACACGTGGCGCGTCCGCATCCCGCGCTCGGAGGAGACTTACAAGAACAGATGCAGGGGGTTGTCGCAAGAGGAGATGCGCGAGGTCGAGCGCGCTCTGGAGAATGCGGTGTACGAGACCGACGTTGAGACGATGCTCTATTACCGCAACCGGGCGATCTGGAAATTCTTGCTGATGACGCTGCTCCGCAAAGGAGAGCTAGTCCGCATCCGTCTGGAAGACCTAGATCAACGGAGTGGGATCATTCGCTTGGTAGAGAGGCCAGAGGATGCTTGGCTTGGTGAGTTGAAGACTGGCCCGGATGAAATCTTCGTCGGGGCGAATAACCAGTTCTGGGGTGCAATCGTGACTTGGCTGACGGAAGGACGCTGGGTCGCTCAAAAACTGCTTGAGCGGAAAGGGAAAGAGGATCACGGAATGCTCTTTTGCAACCGAGACGGCGGGCCGTTAACTCAGGCGGCGGTGGACCATTTGTTTTCTACCCTCAATAGGTCCTGCGAATTCAATCGAAAAGTTAAGCTCTACCCACACATCACTCGACATACAATGGCGTGTTTTCTGCTTGATCGCGGCTTAAAACTGACGGAGGTACAGAAGATACTAAGACACCAGAGCATCGCCAGCACAGAGATATATGCGAAGATCGCCGACTCAAAATTCCGTCAAGCTTTAATCAACTTCTGGCAAGGCGTGAAGGAGGCCTGATGAGAGGAAATCCGAGAGTGATTGTCAAGCCCGTCCGCGTAATTCACCCGCTGAATGGTGAAATATGGGTGGATGGTTACAAGTACAAGGTCACAATTCATCATGGCAGCAATATTGGAGATTCCAATTGTCACTATGATTTCGACCGTCACCCCTTCAGAGATTTATGCGAGGCTTTCTTACTCGAAGACGTAGATGATGTTACTGCTCGAACTGTGGGCAGTCGTTGCCAATTTTTTCAGGTTCTTTTTGAGTTCGTGGACAGTTTTAACGTTAGAGACCTAAACCCTGCAATAATACTGAAATTTATCGGCTGGCTAAAGGCGGTGAAAAACCCTCAAGGTAAATCACGATTCACCGAGTGGGGCATAGCCGCTCATATTGGCTGTCTTGCCCGCCTCTACGACGCGGGTTTAGGTCTTGCGCGTCCAGGATGGAGCCAGCGGGACTTCGATCTAATTCTGAAGGCTGTTAATAAAGAACGACGTGGGATAAGAGAGCGCAGCAACCGTCAAAGTATTGAGAACGCTATGTCCTCAGAGACTTTTTTCGATCTGACCAAGGCGATGGCCCTTGAAAGAGAGGAGTGCATGCAAGTCCTCCAAGAGCGGAAGGCCGGCAAGAGGGTCAGTTTGTTTAATCTCAGTTTATCCCAAGCCAAAATCATCGATCCCAACCCTTTCGTCGTCTTCTCCCTGGAAGCGGGCCTGCGCTATGGTTTACGGTCGCAGGAATTGAACGCGTTGCGCTGTGAAGACGTTCGAATTGACCCGGACAAGGGGCATCACTGCCTTTACGTCCACGCCCCGGATAAAGCAGACGACTTCATTCCCATTGAAGCGGACTTTCTGGAAACCTTTAACCTTTGCTTGGAATGGAGCAAGGAGGCAAGGGAGATAGCGGGTGACGCCGGCAAAGGATTATACGAAGACGGGCTGCTAGTTTACCTGCCTGCAAAAAAACCAGCCACCAAACCATTAATTCCGCTGAGCACGCACAGTCTCAACAGCACACACCTGCCTTACTTTTATAAAAAATGGTTTCGACGCACGGTCAAAGACGGTCAGGGTAATATGCGCCCAATGTTGCACGCAGAGGAAGATGAAACGAAGCCTCTCAAAGTTAATTTCATGAAGATGAGAAATGCCTTCGCAGCACGTTTCATCGAGCGTGAGCCGAACTGCGCCGTCGCGCAGAGAGTTATGCGCCACCGCAGTTTCGAGACCACTAGGCAATTTTATACACATCGGACAACCCTGGACCATGCCAAGAAGGTGCAACTGGCACTCGGGGCTGAGGCGCAGCTCCTCGTGCTGAACCTGAAGAATCCCATCGAAACCGGCATCAATGATGAGACGGTCCGAAGGGCGAAAGAGGCGGGGGCGATGACGCCACATGGGGTTTGCGGACCGGCGCTGGCGGGCGCTAGTTGTGAGGTGGCGAGCGACTGCCTGGTGTGTCCTCACCTAGTCGTGATTGCAAGCCGCAAGCCACGTTTGGAAGCCGACCGGGAGGAGTATCTCAGGAAAGCAGACATGTTAATAGCAGATGGCGATCACAGGGGAGCAGAGAACGTATTGTCACGGGCCAAGTTGTGTCAGGCGCACATTCTAAGAATAGATACATTAAGAGAGGCATAGGTTAACCGATGAACTTTTCACAAAGCCCTGAGACACTCTTTGAGGAGTTCGTTATCCGCAAAAGGGCTTTTTCTTTAAGTCGAGGCACAAAGTTAGTCACCTTCAAGTTCGAAGATAACAAATGGTACTTACTGGACATTCTAAAACCGTCAGATAAAGATTGTGAGGCGGTGGTCAATTTCTCCAAAATCCCGTCCTGGCTTCTATTTGACGTAAAATGCTATATCGCTCATCTCTGGCTTGAGACAAGTACCAATGCCAGGGAAGTGAATAACGGCATGGTTTCTTTGAGATTCTTCGGAAGAATATTCTCAAACTTCTCAGGCAAGCCGATAGACTTCCGGAAAAAGCAGGCTTTACAATTCCATCGCTTATTCAAAAAAAGAAATCATTGCGCAAATTATAACGAGAAAACCTTTCGGTTTGTGAATAGATTTATGTCATTTGTAAGACAGCAGCACCCCCAGGAGAAAGGTAATGATTTCGTTATTGATATCCCAAGTAGAAAGAGACCAAGATGTGATTATAAGCCGCTTGAGCAATCGCAGAATAACAAGATTTCTACAGAGGTTCTTGCGGCCCTCATAGACGCTTGCGAGCAAGAGCTTAATTCATACCTTACAGCGTTGCGGAATTGGCCATACCCCGACCCAACGGAATTTCCGAAAGAATATTCTCAGGCCGCCTGCCGTAGATATAAACAGCGGAAAAGGCTCGGACTGCCAGGCGGCCAAGGTCTGACATTGCGGGAGCTTTTAAGCAGGGCCATTAAAGCCCAGGTAGTTAAATTGATGATTTGTGTCGGGCGCCGCGCTTCAGCTATCTGCAACTCGCCGTTCGCTATTAAAGCTGATGAGGTAGAATGGGTTGACGAAGCGGGTGTAGTAGAAAAAACAGTCTTAGTACGATTCCGGGAGACAAAAATCAAGAACGTTGATGAAGATGTAGCCTGCCCGGGGGCCTTCGGCGAGTTAGCAGCAAACGCCATTAAAACTACCAAAAATCTGACGGCAAATTTAAGGCGTGACAACCCCCAATGGGCCGGATATCTTTTTCTGGTCCCTTCCAAAAAAGCAAAAAGTGCACGCGTCGTATCAGCGGACCAGATAAACAAATACCTAAATGGTTACGTCGGAACAAATGGGAGATCAAAAGGTCTCTTACAACGCTTTAACATTGCCATCACAAAGATCACGACCCATAATTTCCGGCTGACACGAGCGACGAATCTTTGGGCCGGAGGCATGAATATCCATGACGTTGCCGACGACCTTGGGCACCGGAGTGCAGAGATGACGATCCGGCACTACATTGCGGGGACTGAAGAAAGCAGGCGCAGGTATCAATCATTTATAGACCAACAAGCAGTTACTGGCGCCGTCATAGATTTCATAGACGGGCAAGAAGTCTTAAATACGAGGTTGAGTGTCCGGCACGTGGAGATTATGAAAAGCTCAGGCGTCATCGTCATGCCTAACCGCTACGGATACTGCGCTCGGCACGCCTGCCTTGGCACTTGTGATAGGGCCACGCCCTGTTATACGGGGCCGGGCGGCATAGAGTGTGATTTCCACATCCTTTCGCCGGACGCTCTGCCAGCCCTTCAAGAGGATAAGGAGGTGGTTGAAGCAAACATTGCAGCTTACAGTAATAAGCCAGAATTCGCCTCATGGGTTAATAATAGCCGCAACCAACTGGTGGTCATCGAACGGAAAATAAACCAAGCTTCAATTCTGAAGGAACGCCATGCGGGTAATGAAGACACTCAATTGAATGGAGAGACTAAAGAATAGTCGGTAAAAATCATGTCCCTTTAGCAAGAGCTTTCCTGCTTACCTCTTCCAACTCTAGCGGATTAGCCCCAGCCTCGTATGCTATCAGGAGGACAAGTTCTAACGCGCGCTTAATTTGTTGCATGCTGTTTTTTAAGCTAACATTTTCTTCCTTCAACTTCTTCTTCGCAGAGGTTTCATTGAATATCTTGATTTTCAACTCAGGGACCTCCACTGACCATGCGGTGTGCTCCCTCCAAACTCGGTCTTCAATGCCCCTTTTTATCGCCTGGGTTTTCGAGACTGCCGCCCCGCGTCTCGACCTCTTAGGCTGGGTCTTCACTGCGTACTCGGATATCTCCGCGGCCAGCTCGTGGAAGGTGTACAAATAAGAGCGATCAATCCCCGCTTCCTTAGCGAAGTCAGTCACCCCAATCGGTCTATTTTCTTCTCTAATCTTATCGAAGAGAGACCATAAACGATTTTCTGTTGCTTGGCGCTTTGAGTTGACCTTGCGTGCCATCAGATTATCTTACACCTCTCGAAGGTATGATCTGATTGATATATTACCGTCTGCTATACAACCGGAGAGGGTTCTAACTCAAATCACCCCCAATGCGCACAGGGGGCCAAAATTTATGTCAGAAAAAAACACCTGCCCTTTCTTGATCCCTTCGATAAAGCTGCGGTCAATCTCTATGGATCGAGACTTTCTTTCGGGCACTGATTCTCCGGGAGTGCGGACAGTATCCCGCAAATACATTATGATCAATGAATAATTGCCCCACCTTAAATCGTCAGTTTCGACACCCTCATTCTTCGGTTCTTTAAAGAAGGAGAGGGAAACGTAGTTGGTGATAATACGGTCGATCTCTTCATGCCTGGTCGGGATGTAGTCTCGTCCGATCTCCTCAACAAGATCGTCCATCTGAAATTCTAGTCTTGTAGAAATGACAGGCCGCTTGAGCAAGATGTTGAGAAGGGCTGCGATAACCAGAGGCTCTCGCCGGTATGGAAGAGAATTACTGATTGCTTCTATCGTCCACTCAACGCTCCTCCCAGCTATTTCTTCAGTAATATGGAAGACCTTCTTTTCACGTGACGGCTCCTCGCCGTACCCAAGCATAATCAGGTCAGCGAAGTGTGGGCCGAAAGTCTGATAGATAAATCTTACAAGAGGATGGTCTTCAGCCTGACGCATAGAGAACTCTTCCCTTAGATTGGCAGTTATAGAGAGCGTTGATCACTTTCAATGATATATCTTTCAGGTCTCACAGATGATATTTTTCAAGCGTCAATTCGACCGTTGATTTAGGCTCGGTGGTATTGACGTAAACCGTTTTAATAATGCCCACACCTGGCGCCAGATAATTCTCAGTTGTTCGAACTCCGTCCGACTGCTTATAGGTGAGTTTCAAACAATCACTGTATTCACGATCCCCTACTTTGACGTTGCCGGCGCGCTCTGCCTGTACTTCTGTCGCACCGCTCAGCCACTTAACGCCGATGGGAATCGGCAACGGCATCTCCAGAAGTTCGGCTCTGTTAGTATCTCTGCCTGGAAGGAAGTAAATACCGTCCTGCGCCACCCGGTAGTAACGCACCTCCTCCTGCTGCTTTGGAGTAGCGTCGGGGATGCCGGACAAATCAGTGGTAATTACTACTTTGAAATACCGCTTGCCGTTGATCAGAGTCTCGCCGTCGATGTGGAAAACTCCACGCACCTTATATTGCTCTCCGGTTGCGGTGGAACTGCGGCCTGTGTATTCCCAAGTGGCGCCATCCGTTAGAGGAAAATAATCTTTACCAGTCGCAGCCTGCGAACAAGCGGAGGTAATAAGAACTAAACATAGAAGGAGAACGCACGTCTTGTATGATCTATTATTTGGTATAGATGAAGGGCAATGTTCTAGCATACAATTAAACGAAGTTCCGAGTTGTAGCAGTACGAGCGGCCAACAGAGATACATGAATAACACGGCGCAAGATGGGTGATGCGCGTCGCTAGAGAGTCCGAAAAACGTGGACTCCTGGCGGAGACAGAACGCGACGACATACTAAATGTAATTAAATTTAGTTGCAACACCCGAAGAGAGCCGACTCAAGTCCCGTCAGGAGGGGTGATTTCCTGATGGGAAAAGCGCCGGGGTATAAGCCAGCAAGACTTGGACAGAAAATTGTCGAGATACGCCGCAAGCTCGGCCTCTCACAGAATGGATTAATCAGGCATCTTGGCTTAACAGAAGAGATGTTCCAGGGAGACATCTCGGCATTTGAACTGGGCAACCGCGTGCCCGACCTCCGTATCCTTTTGCTCCTGGCTAAGTCGGTGGGGGTTTTTGTGGACGTACTTATTGACGACGAACTCGATCTGCCGAAGAAACTGCCGGCGCACCCAAAGAGCCAAGGGATAAGACGTAAAAGCTCACTTAGAAATAAGAGTTGAAAACTTAAATGATGATTGCTGTATAATCTGGAAAGTCGGTCCTCACCGACTCAGCGCCGCCCCAAGCTGGAAGTATTCTTCTCATTCAACATCGAACGCTATAACTGAGGTGAAATAATGTTATCTATTGACTATCGTCAGCATGAGTTGCAGATGAGGCCATCATCTTTCTCGCAAAGAAGGGGCGAGGGGATTTTAATTCTGCTTTGGGCGGAGGCGATGCGGCGAGTAAATTTCCACCAACTAGCAGTCAAACTAACCTGGGACGATCTTCGACAGCTCGTTGCGCTTCTGCATGAGATGATGAAGGACGGGGGCGAGGGCAAGCTGAGAACATCTTTCATCGCTAAAACCCCTTACACTACTGTTAAGAAGAAATCACTCAAACGGATTTTAAATAACGAGAAATTGCCGCCGACGATTTATGAGCTTTTGATCATATTCGAGGACAAACGGCGGATCATTGAGGTGAACCTCTCCCGCACGGGTGCCGTCACAAGAGTCATCGGGGGCACTTTCGACGAGTATTGGGAGGAGGACAAGCAAACACGACTCACCAAGTTCATGAGAGGGAGAAAAGCCAAGTTTCTGCCTCTTTTGTTTTCCTTTGGTCCGCTTCTGGCTCTGGGCGGCATCTATACCCTGACAGGATGGCCGTCGGGCAACAGCCACAGGTCACTGAGTTTTTATTATACTTACATCGCCACGTCATTCATTGCGGCGGGCGTGGTTTGGCTTCACAAAAAGGGTGTCTTGCCACACGCCCGAATTATGCTCAGAGCAGATAACTCTAAGTCCTCCGGCGGTGCAGCATCATTCTTCAATTTAATAAGTCTAGTCGTGAATATCATCCGGCTGGTTAAAGACCTCTTCTTCTCAATTCCCACCTCGTGTGGAAGTCTTCTCAGAGGTTTGGTGTATGGAAAGGCTAAAGAAACTCGAAGAAGTGTGCCAGCCTGATGAGCGTAATCGAGGCCGCGGCGACCGCAACCACTCGACCGGGGCTATGACCCCGACAACCATTGAATCCATTTACGCCGTAGTCGAAAGCATTAAGCTTAACGATCAGGTTCCCGACGAAGTACGCAGCCATTTCGAGATTGCGAGGAACTTAGCTCTTTATTCTTGGTTCGTGTACTCATTCAACGTGGTGGCAGCCATGCAGGCGTTCGCTTCTCTTGAAATGGCCGTAAGGGATAATACCGCTGACCGGAAGACCTCTTTAAACAAACTTCTGGGCAAAGTATTCAAAAATCGCATGCTCGCGAAAGGCTTAAGCCTAGCTAAGGCCATCTCCAAGCTAAGAAATGACTTGGCACACGGCAGTGAGATGATTCACGGACAAGGGTTAGAGTACCTAAGCATGTGCTCAGAATTGATTAACGAGCTGTATCCGAGTTGATATTGGAGGGATAGCGACTGAAATCGTAGCTTGGCATAACCGTTTTTGTTTACTATGTAGTTCCGCGCAGCCTTTGCTCCTCTAAATTGTTTTCGAGCTGCTGTTCTGCTTGGGATATGTCTTTATCAAAGGTGCGCGTGAATGTAGCCGTTACTTCTTCCACTTGGCGTGCAGGGGCGATGCCGGCGCTGCCCCTTATGCGCCGTGCGATACTTTCTCTTGCACTTCTAGATACTTCGATTTTTAACCGCAGCATTTTTTCTTCCGCTTTCAGGATGAGCGGCACTAACGCCGACCTTTCCGCCTCCGCCGCGTTGGATTTTCGATAGTCGCCGGTCTCCGCCGCCATGTTAGCCTCGGTTGAAAGTCCGAAATCTTTTATTCCCAATTCGATGAATTCTCGCGTCGCAATATCGAGAAGGGTCTGGTTAATGAACAGAAGTTCCTGGTTGATTGCCTCATCACAACAGCCAGTCAGGACGGCGATAGGCGGGCCGCTAAACCCCGAGACTGAGCCGCCGGTACTTTCATAATGAAGCGCAACCGCCTTATGATGGTCTGGACAGGTGCGAGTTTCTCTCGGAGGCGTCTCTACACTGTTGAACTTACTAAGCAGTATTAGTTCACCTGCGTCTGTAATGCGCCTCGCCATCATCTCGGAAACCTCTCAGCTTTCAACCTCTGGACTATCTTCCCTTCGCCCCCCATCAGTGATCGTTGCAGTTAGCTGTAGTGCGATAAGCATATAATACCTCTATTGTTGAGCAGAAGGAGAGCTGAAAATATGTCTTATAGATTTTCAGCGCCTGTGTATCATCCGACGGATGAAGAAAAGAAACTGGAAGTGCTCAAGTATCTAAGTCGCGGGTGCTGGCTTGCAGACACGGTTAGCAAAGACGCAACTGACACCGTGACCGTACAGGAGCACGATCATCCGGCGTTCTTCACAGAAGGTAATCCGTGGTTCGATTACTCTGACGCCGATCAGCTCAACGAGATGGTGAGAGATGAGTTGCTGTCTGTACACATCTCGCCGTGGAGTGACGGTTTTAAAGAGAATCCACATTACAATCTGCGTCACTTCCGCCTGACCGAGAAGGGTAGGGCTTACTATGAGGAGCATGAAGGGGCAACCGAATGAGCTATCATATGCAGAATAAATAAAGCGCCCGGCGGAGCGTGTAAGGCGGGAGATTTAAATGAACGAGAACAATTCGTGGGATGAGATCATCGCGGAGACATCGGCACGGCCCCTCCCTCTGGCGGAGGAACATTTTCGCGCGTGGATGAGCAGGCAGGCTGTCTTCGTCAGTTCCGTGATGGATGAAGAGATGACTCCGCACCGGAACGCCGCGCGCACATACTTACGGGGGATGAGCGCCAGGCCCCTCATGTGGGAAGAGCTTACCCCGCAAGACAAGAGCGCGCAGCACGCTTACCTGGACGGAGTTGACCAGGCAACCATCTTCGTCTTAGTGCTCGGACGCCGCTACGGGGTATCTGACGCGAGCGGCGCTTCGCCGACGCACAAGGAAGCGATTCGCGCGGCCTCGCGCAACATCCCTCGGCTCTTATTTATTCTCGGCGGCGTGGACTCACGCGAGCGCGACGTTAAGCTCAACGACTGGCTGGCGTCACTATACAATGAAATAGCGGGCGCAAGTTTCGATTCCCCCGGGACGATGGTCGCGCGCCTAGACTCACAGTTGCGCGAACTGGCAGCACAAAGCGAGCGGACTTGGATAAAACTGGGCGACTTGGTTTTCCCTGGAAAGGTCAAGTCCAATTTCTCGACTACGGGCGGAGGAGAGTTCATCGTCACGGCGCGCGTCTCCGCAGGTTCTGTGCGCCATGCCCTACTAGAGTTGGGCGGGAGCTTCTCGCGGCGGCGGGCTGACCGCCTTACGTGGTCTGATCATAGCTATCCTGTGCAGGTGCTCTCCGTTGCCTCGGAGTCGGAGTTCACAGCGGAGGACGCCGTCGAGATTCGATGCCGGACGCCTCAGAACTGGTACGGGGAATCCGGTTCGAGCGTTGCCATGATGGGCATGGGTTCAAAAGAGAAATGGGCGCGGCAAGCATTCTTCGGCGAGCGGCCCGACCCGAGTTCACGTCGTAGGGGATACGACCTCGAAGAGGTGTTCAGCGATCCTGATGCGAAGACGCTGCCGGAAGTGCTGGCAGACATGAACGCCGGCGGGTGGCTTGCTGAAGGATTAACACGCCTCTACTTGGTTGAAGAGGTCGCGCGACGATACGCGGGGAGATTTCAGAATCTCGAAATTAGTCCTGCCACGGCTCAGGGTGTGCGAGTCAAAGGTACTTTCAACGTCGGCTCAGGCAGTCAAGAATCAATAAAAATTGAAGGTTTGGTTCCGCTTCGACGGATATGACAAGTGAAAATCCTCAAACTGATTCCCCCTTGGAATGAACTTTCGCTATCCGAAATTCAACTCATTCGCTACATGGATCACCCATCCCACACCGATGAATGACGCGACAGGTGCGACAGTTAATATAAAGCGCCGGCAATGAGTACGGGGTGGGCACACGGTTGAAGATGGTAGTAACACTCTGCTCCAGAGCCTGCCGCTCGTTAGAGATGTCAGAGTTAGCGTCAAAGCTATTTTGCTGCGGGGCGCGGTATTGATTGGGATAGCCTGCGCCCCGCATGGCTTCATTCCCGCCCGCAACAGCACCTAAAGAATATACCCAATATCCTGCTGGCGAATTAGGTAACAATCTATTACCGAAAACTTTTGACATAGCCTTTTCAGTCTTACTCGCAATCGTGGAGGCATTAGACCATGCGCCAATGTTAATTCCGTCGGCGGGCGGATTAGCTATAAGGTCCAGGAGGGCGACCTTATCAAGTCCGAGTCGCAGTAGCTTATCTATTTCTGATCTAAGCTTTTCAGTTTTCTGCCGAGATGATTTGGTTGATTTCATGTCATCTTCATCAATCTTGGCCTTATAGGGATCAACTTTTGTATCTAACTTGGAACACTTCACTTCAATACCAGCAAGGAAATCAGTAGGAGGTGGCCATTGAATGCCACCATTCCAAGCAACTATGTCAGCAGCCATATTTACCGGATTCATTAAATGGATAAGTGCATTAGGGTGGGCAGATGAAAGCGACTTCATATGCTCATTAAGAGCGTCGTCGAATTGCTTGGGGTCCTTCCATATTGTACGACCGATCAGGATGTCAACATCACCTTTAAGCGAGACACCCAAGTCGCTCATTTCAACTTCGATTAACGCCCAGGAACAATGAGGGTTGAATCCTAGCGTTCTTAGAATAGGGTCCAGACTACTCCAGAAGCTCCAGAGTCGCCGGAGAAAAGAGCGTTCACATTCTGGATTTTCTATCAGATAGTTCATTCATTAAATTTTGCCTCAGCTTCTCGAACACGCTAGTAGAATTTTGTAAAAGATGTAGTGGTATAATGCAAGTACGAAATTCAGAGCGCGCTTAGGGGAAAGTAAAGAGAATCCACTATGCCTATAAAACTGGACACGAGCGGCTTAGAGAAGCTTCGGAAGATGATGAGAGAGGCCGCTGAGCCAGAGAGCGTCCCACTCCGAACTAATGCCTGAAAGTTTTATGGCGGCTTACACAGAATTCAAGACGTTGCAAGAGATGGTTAATGCCGGTGGCATTGACTCACCAGATGATTTGAAAACTGATGAGTGGAATACCTTTGTTGCAGAGCACACACAGTTTGATAGTTGGAGCAGTATGCTGAAAAAGGCCGGCACACTTAGACTCAAACGAAAGCTGAATATCTAGCGAACCCCTCCGTTGTAAAAACAAAACCCAAGTTCATCAACCATCCGTTAGGGCAGTTGGTCCGGGGAGAAAGTAAGTCTCCACCTTAGTTAAGGGTCTGATAATCTTATCTAATACTCTCACCCCTTCTTGCAATTTGAATTAGATAAGATTATTTTCCACTTGGAGGGCCTATGCCGAAGAGACTGCCCATTCCCCGAAAATCCTTACGCGCGCTTTCGCTCGGTCAATTGATCGAGCTTAAGGGCCTGGTCAGGCAGCTAATTCAGGGTGCTAAAGAGGACGAGAAACGCAGGTCCGAGCAAAAGCGAGAAGTTATTGAAGGGAAGGCTCGTGACAATAAGACCTATCGCTTAATCTCAATCAGATGCGGAAAAGAAAATTGTAAATGCGCAAAGGGGAACGGGCACGGCCCCTACTGGTACGCATTCTGGTCGGAGGACGGCAAGACCAGAGCAAAGTATGTTGGAAAAAAGCGACCGCCGAAATCTTAGCTCCCGATCACCCACGATATAATCACAGACACCGGAAGACCCCTGCCGCATTCAGATAACTGCTTGATCGTATATGCCAGATATGGCATAATCGAAAAGTGAGCGCCCCTTTCGTCAAACCACTGGTCTGATCGGCTCCTCATTAAAGGACCTGCGTGAGTTCCCGGAAGCTGTCAAAGACGAGGGCAGTGTTGCGAAAATTATTATGGAGTGTGAAAGTTCACTGAGTCCTTTACACTATGCTGCAATCTGGAAGAGACTTTCGATGAACTTCGCC
>Ga0182001_10000090_pt1 | contig 21357 bp, 16 predicted proteins | sample BulsoiFelSFmetaG_FD_120485 | JGI IMG/M metagenome (GOLD analysis project Ga0182001, IMG submission 120485) | Bulk soil microbial communities from Mexico - San Felipe (SF) metaG | ecosystem: Environmental > Terrestrial > Soil > Agricultural land | place: Mexico: San Luis Potosi | collected... | reverse complement strand
GAGCGCATCCGCGTAAGCCAGCCAGGTCTCGTCATCAAAGGCGTCAGGATTCGCTGCGAGCAGACGACGATAACTATCAGCAGCATCGCCGTAATTTTTCTCTTCCGTTTGCGCTGACGCGAGCGCGCGCAAGACGGAACTGTTATTGGGTTCGACCTGAGCCGCCGCGCGATACTCTTCAATGGCCTCGCCGCGCGCGCCCGTTCGTTCGAGCGCATTGCCCAAACGCATGCGGGCTTCCACACTGGTCGGGTCAATCTTAACAGCCGCGCGCAAGACCTCTATCGCATGATTGAACTCGCCAGCCTCAAGCAGAGGCTCGGCTTCAGCCAGCTTGTCTTCCAGAAGCTGCTTTTGATCGCTGATTGCGATGGGCTGCTGCGCTGCGCCCGCATCCGTTGAAGCGGCACGACGCGAAAGAACGAATGCCAGGACTCCGGCCACGAGCGCAACGCACAAAAGGGCTACGGCGGCGAATGTCCATAAGCGACGTGAGCCTGTGTTCGCTGGAGGCGGCTGAGACGCTGAGGCCGCCGGATTCGCAGAAGGTGATGACGCGCTCGCGGCCTGCGCCGTTGTTGCGGTCTCTTCAGCCCTGAGCGCGGCTGTCTCGGCGGGAGGCGTCTCTCTCCCGTCCTGCGGCAATTGCGCTTCGTTGCTCTTGCGGTAATCAGCTTCGACGCGCTTGAGTATCTCTTCCATCTCGACGCGCCCGACCCTGGATGTCTCGGAAGCTCCTAGACGATGGTCGTCCGCAGCCAGACCATCGGTCGAGCGTCCCTCAGTCTTCAGGGGAGCGGTCTGAGCCTGCGGCGAGACTGTTGACTCGTTCTCTTGAAAGCGTCCTGCTTTCAAAGGCACGCCGCAGAGACGGCAGAATCGCGCCTCTGGCAATGTCGTCGCTCCACAACCCGGACAAGGCTTAGACATCTCTCTGTACTTCCCTACCCGACGCGCACAGGGGCGCGCTCGGAAATTGCTAATGAATCCTGCGCGTGCGCCGCGCGCCCTCGCGCACGACGACAGTGCCTGCGATGATGTCATGCAGGGCACGAGCGTGATCGCTGAAAGCGGCGATGACAAACCCTATGCCGAGCATCACAATGAAGACTCCGGCCATGACCAGAGCGGCTGGCAACATTTCGGCCACGAGGAATCCAAGAGACAACATCAGGAAGAGTGGTGGATAGACCAGAAGATGTCTCAGCAAGGCGCGCCCCCATGTCAAAGGCTCGCCCTCTCTGCGTCGGATGACCAGACCTGTCGCCCACTTGCCGAGCGTCTGCCCGCGAAGAACGGGCAGCCCTACGAAATTGATAACAGCCACGACGACCGCTATGAAGATGCCGATCATCTCCGCGCTGCTTGAGCTGGCGCGCGGACGATTGCCCATCCGCGCCAGCAGAGTACTGAAAGCGATGATCCCGGCCACCAGAATGTAATCTATAAGAAGCGCGCCGCAGCGCAAAGAGAAAGGCGCGCGAAATCTGTCCAGATGGCTCTCAGCGCGAGCCTCCGATTCATTGGCTGTAAATAATGTTCTTGTCTCAGTCATAAAGTCAGTGGTCGGTGGTCGGTGGTCAGTGGTCAGATGAATCAGCTTTTAACTGACCACCGACCACTGACCACTGGCCACTGCTTTTCATCCTACTAAAAAATGGAGCGTGGTTTCGCCGAGCCGCAGTTTGTCTCCGCTCTCAAGGACGCGAGGCTGGCGCGGCGCAAGGCGCACAGCATCGTTGATTACAGTTCCGTTGACGGAGTTCAAATCTTCAATCAAAAATGTTTCGCCCTCGCGCCAGATGCGAGCGTGACGCCGTGAGACTTTAGTTTCGGGATCGAAGCGCGAGAGATCAATCTCGGGGAAAATGTTCGACTGCGGGTCGCTGCGTCCCACCAGATTGCTCTCTTTCTGCAAGACGAATGAGACATCCAATTCGGTAGTGCCAGCGACGATCAGTTTCGCCGTCGCTCGCGCCGCGCGTAGAGCCGCGCTCGACCCGACGCCGACCAGCGGCTGCTTCATCCCGCAATGAGCGCAGAAGACATCATCCGCCGCGATGCGTCCGCCGCAGAAGCCGCAGAAGACCGTCTCGACCTGAATCGTTTCGCCGCCGAGTTGTTGTGCGGGCGTCGCGCCATAAGTAATTTCGCCCCGGCGCATCCGCTCAAGATGATTATTGAGCATATCGCGCATCTCCGCCGCCGAGCGAAAACGTCCTTCCGGCTTATACTCGACCGCGCGCATCAGAATTCGCTCCATCTCGGAAGAGATGCTCGGGTTAATCTGGCGCGGGCGCGGGTTCTTCGTGAAATCAAAGATCAGCAGCGGATTGTCCTGAGGGTCTGAGCCTGTCATGAGATGAAACATCGTCGCGCCTAAAGAGTAGATGTCGGAGCGCGGCTCGACCTTGCCGCTGAAAAGCTCCGGCGGCGCGTAACCCATCGTGCCGACAGCCGTGACGCCCTTCTCCTGCGGCGCGACCCAACGCGCAATCCCAAAGTCAATCAGCATCACGCGTCCAGTGTTGCCGTCAATCATCAGGTTCGCAGGTTTGAGGTCGCGGTAGATAATCGGTTTCGGACGTTTGTGCAGATAATCGAGCACGTCGGCGACCTGCATTCCCCAATCGGCAACTGTCTTCTCGTCAATGCGACCATTGGGCGCGTTGCGCAATCGTCCGGCGAAGTCGCCACCCGAAATATATTTCATGACGAGGTAGAAACGTCCCTTTTCCTCGTCGTAAAAATAGTCGTAGATGGTCGGAATCGAAGGATGCTCAAGCGAAGTCAGCAGCAAGGATTCGCGTTTGAAATCGCCAATGGCCTTCTCGTGCTGCGTCGGGTCTAGGTGAGATTCGACCATCTCCTTGACGGCGCGCGGAGCATCGCCCAAGTGCCTGTCCTTAGCGAGATAGACAGCGCCCATGCCGCCGCCGCCGATGCGACGCACAATCTCGTAGCGATTGTTTAAGGCAATGCCCGGCTCTAACTGTGTGCTCGCGGGTTTGCGTCCGCCGGTCGAACCTGCGCGCGCGGTTTCACCCACAGGAGGCTGAGCGTTTTCCTCTTCGGTAACCTCTCCGGTCGTTCTGCCTTCAGTCGAATCTTCCTGTGCGGGCGCAGGAACATCACTGGCTGCTTGCTCATTGCTCGCTTGCGAATCTGCTTGTGGAATTGGCGTGGGCGCTTCTGCTTCTTGAGCAGCTTCTGCGGTCGAAGATTCTTCCGCATCAAGCGGCGCGCTTTCGGAAGCTTTCTTCACGTCCGGGCTTTCTGTGTCATCCATCTGTGAGGCGAACGGCTGGGCTGCGGCTGCCGCGCTCATGCTGGCCGGGATAGGCGCGCTCGGCGCTGGAGGCGCAGATAATTGCACCGCGCCGCAGTTGCCGCAGAAAGGATCGTCGGGCGCAACCTTTGCGCCGCATTCATGACAGAAAGACATCTCTCTAAAAATTTTGAGTTTTGAATTTTGAGTTTTGAATTGAAAGCTTTTTGACTTTAATTCAAAATTCAAGACTCATAATTCATAATTCGTTTGGTGCGGCTTTTCGCTATTTAACTACGTGAAAACGCAGGAACGTCTTGCCAACGATAATCTCGTCGCCGTCGCGCAGAGGTTGACGGTCTCCCGGCAAAAGTCTGCGACCGCGATTGATGAAAGTTCCATTCGTCGAACCCAGGTCTTCAATAAAATATTGTCCGTTGCGCCGCATGATGCGCGCATGTCGGCGAGAGACTTTCGCCTCTGGATCGTCGGCGTCCAGGTCAACGTCTGGGAAGATTCCACCGTCGGCATCCCAACGCCCTATCTGTGACTCTTCCTCGCTCAAAGGAAACTGTTTTCCGGCTGAGCGACCGCGCTCGATGACCAGACGCGCGTGCGCGCCGTCCATCAAGGCTATAGAGCCTGCCGAGACCGCGTAGGCAGGCTCAGCGCGTTGCGAAGTAACTTCGGAGCTTTGCGCCATCGCGGACTGGGAGTTCTGCGCCGCCATTGCTGCCTGCGCTTCGATTATCTCCTTGCCGTCGGTGTGGCTGCCGGAGTTGCCTGTCCCGTGGGACGTTTGGGGATGCGAATTTGCGCCGAGCGGCGCTCCGCACTCGTCGCAATATTGCGACCCGTCCAAATTCTCAGTACTGCATCTTTCGCAGATTGTCATAATCAATATCCCGTCGTGCGATTCATGCCTAAGTGAGAGTGCGCCGCTTTTAACAGAAAGCAAATCCAGCCGCGCCGTCGCGCTCGCGCGAGAAACGAGCTTTATTGTAGCGCGAATCCCAACCTCGCGCCAATCATCGTTTTTAAGAGCAAGGATGAAGGTGGAAAGGCGAGACGCGGAGAGTGGGAGACGCCGAGACGCGGCGATTCTCTCTTTCGCTCCGCGTCTCCGCGTCTCCGTGTCTCCGCGTCGCTCTTCCGTCTTCCGCCTTCCGCCTTCATCCTTGCTCTTCTTGCCCCTGCGGCTCAGAGAGCAGATAATGCTCTCGCGACTTCGATTGATGAGCGAACAGACGGCGCAGCCAAACACTTTCTGGAACAATTTTATTCGGGCGGTCGAGGCCGAGCCGCAACAAGTGTCGTTGATTGCGGGAGCCAGCGGCATCCAACATGTGGCCGTTGCCATCGGCCTTGACCGGAGCCGCCAGCGACTCATCATCATCTCTAATGAAGAGAATGCGCGCGCGGCTTCGTTCGTACAAGCCGACTTGCAAACCGTTTTCCGGGCGATACAGGTCATCGTCGTTCGCACATCTCCCTCCCATGCGAAAACCATTGAAGAAGACCATCAGGCCGGACTCTGCTCTATTCAGTTCGACCGCTTCGCGCACGACGAGATCGAATTGATTCAGAGCGGGGTGGACATGGAGGCCATCAAAGAGATGTTGCGGCGGCGTCATCTCTTTCAATACTTCTTCCCTGCCCCGGACCATCTCGCGCTCGGGTTGATCGAGAGCGGACGCGTCCACTCTCTCCCGCAGTTGATAGACCAACTCGTCCGCACGCCAGACCTCGGACATCCTTTCGGACCGAACGAATTGATGACCGTGAAACTCTCCTTTACAGAGATGGTCAAAGAATTGCAGAATCTCGGTCTTGTCAAAGAGGGAACGAGCGGGCTTGAGATAACCGACGAAGGAAGACGCACCCGCGCTCTGGTTCGTGATAAGCCGCGCGAAGGTCTCTTGTTCAAGATACTGAATAGAATCTCCGCCAATCTTTATCTGAAGGCGTTGCTACATCCAGAACTAAGAACGAATCGCGGTTGACTGGAACTTATGAATCTCAGAAAAATTACTTTCGCCTTAATCTTTATTAGTCTCATCATCGCACTTCTGCCCGCTTGCAGGCAGCGACAGGGCGGCGACCAGTTCGTCATCGCCATCTCCGATAAAATCTTAACGCTCGACACGCTGACCACTCCGACAGTTGACGCTGGCAGCGAGCGTCTGCGGCAGATGATCTTCAACTCGCTCGTGCGCAAGAATGAAGCGTTCGAGTATGTCGGCGAGCTTGCTTCAAAGATAGATACTTCGGCTGATGGGTTGACGGTCACCTTCACCTTGCACGACGGCGTGACGTTTCACGATGGACGCCCGCTGACTTCTGCGGATGCAAAATACACATTAGACACTCTGCTCGCTTCCAGTTCGGCGAAGGCCGCGAGCTTCTACGAAGGAACTGGCGATGCGAGAAAGCCTTTTATCACAAGCATTGATGCGGCGGACGCGCAAACGCTGGTCATTCATCTCAGACGACCATGGATTCAACTGATGGTCAATCTCGTCCCGATCAACATCATCCCCACAGGCAGCATTGCGACGCAGAAGGACAAGCCCATCGGCTCTGGTCCTTTCAAGTTCAAGAGCTTCGACGCCACACAGCAGGTCGCGGAGTTGGAAGCGAACCCGAACTACTGGGAAGGCGCGCCAAAGATTCAAAACATTCGGGTGCGCGTTATCACGGACGCCAGCCCCTTGCAGGCGGAGTTGAGAAGCGGGACGGTTCAAATCGCGCCCAATGCAACCAACTTAACGCCCGATGCCCTCAACGCGCTCGCTCAAGATACGAACCTGAAGGTCGAGCAGTTTAAGGGCGCGAACGTCGTCTATCTTGGATTCAACGTGACGAAAGCTCCTGTCTCGGACGCGCGCGTCCGTCAAGCCATCTGTTACGCGATAGACCGTGAGACGATCATCCACGACCTCCTGTTAGGACAGGCGCGCATCGCTCATTCGATTTTGCCTGAAGAGTCCTGGGCCTATTCAGCCGGACAGACTTACACTTACGACCCTGAGAAAGCCAAGCAGCTTTTAGATCAAGCGGGTTTTCACGACCCTGATGGTGATGGGCCACAGATGCGCTTCAAAGAGCCGCTTGTTTTGAAGATTTCGACGAGCGCGGCGACACGCCAATACGCTGGCGTGATTCAAGACTATCTGAAACGCGTCGGCATCCCGCTTGAGATCGAATCGCTTGAGAATGCGACCATCACAGACCAGCAGATCAAAGGCAATTACCAGATGATGTCCAGAGTCTCCGTCGGCGGCAACCAAGACCCAGTCTTCTTGAAAGACCTCTTCGCAACCTCCGGCATTCCAACGGCAGATCGCACGGGCTTTAACCGCACGCGCTACAGCAACCCTGAGCTTGACCCGATTCTTGAAGAGGCTGCCAACACAGCCGACAGAGAGAAGGCCAAATCTCTTTACGGAAAGGCGCAGGAGATTATCAGCCGCGACGTGCCTATGTTCCCGCTCTGGTATCCGAACATCATGGTCCCCGCCAGCCGCAAAGTCGGAGGCATTCAAGTCAAAGGCGACGGCGACTGGGCCTTTACGCGAAACTTAACTCTTGAGAAGTAGAAAGAAAGCATCTCTTAATCCCCTTTAATCTATGAAGCCCCATAAACTTTCAACCTACTCGCGCCTGGCATTGCTCGGCGCGATTGCGATTCTAATCCTGAGCTGTCGTCAATCAGGCTCGTCTGAGACTCAGGTCCAGCCGAAGCCCTCGCCCGGCCCCGAAGTGAAAATTACTTTTCTTTCCGCCGGGGACATCATGCTCTCGCGCGGTGTCGAGCGCGCCATCAGCAAAGCCGGTGACCCGCTCGCGCCCTTTAAGCCTCTCGCAGATATTCTGCAATCAACCGACTTCAACTTCGCCAACCTTGAATCGCCGATTTCCGGTAACGACAATATTCAAGGCAAGGGGCTGGTCTTCAACGCGCACACGCGCGACATCGTTGGCCTCTCGAAATACAACTTCAAAGTTCTGAACCTAGCCAATAATCATGCGATGGATCAACGCCTGCCCGGCCTGCTGAGCACAGGGAAATTTTTAGACAACATGAATATTACGCACATGGGCACGGGCAGCAATCTCAACGAAGCCTGGGAGCCGAAGTTCATCACAGTTAAGGGAGTCAAGATAGGTTTCGTCGGGGCATCTTATTCATCCGTCAACGACGGCGGCGTGGCCCACAACGATTACGTCGCGCGCATCGAAGACAGGGACCGTTTGAAGAGCGCCATCGAGCAGTTAAGAAAGCAGGGAGTTGATTTCATCGTCGCCACGATGCACGCCGGAGTCGAGTACACGCGCAGGCCCAATCAGGCCCAAATTGATTTCGCTCATGCGGCGATTGATGACGGCGCGGACATCGTCATCGGCGCGCACCCGCACTGGGTCCAGATCACCGAAGAGTACAAGGGCAAATATATCTTCTATTCCTTAGGCAACTTCATCTTCGATCAGGAATGGAGTCAAGACACGAAAGAAGGACTCGCCATCAAAATCAGTCTCCTGAGCAAAGACATCAGCCCGCTTCAACCCTCTGCAAATGATCCGACGAAGGCTGCGCGCATGACTCAAGTAGAACAGATCGAACTCATTCCCCTCATCATCGAACGCTACAGCACGCCGCGCCCGGCGAATGATGAAGAGGCCAGAAGAATCCTTGGGAAGATTGAGATGCCGAATAAGATAATCAAGCCGTGAATTAAGTTGTCATGCCGTTTTCCATTTAGCATCACTGTAAGCCTTGTATTTCTAGCTTGAACAGAATTACAAGAAGCTTCATAATCTTCAGCATGAATGAAGAAGGCACACAGAATATGCCTGATGGCCGATCTTTTGAGGAGAGAGTATTTGCTCGCTTGGATGCTATTGACGCACGCTTACAATCACTTGAAAACCAAGCCGAGCGGCGTGCGCTCGAAACAAAACCAATCTGGGAAAGAGCACTAGCTGAAATTCTAGAGGTGAAAGAGCGGCTTGAGTCTTTAGAACAGGCATCAAATCAAGTGGTGCGAAAGATTGATGTGCTTGGCAAAGATATGCTTACGCTTCGTGCCGATCAAACGGGTGTGGAGAATCGTTTGGATAGGCTTGAATCTAACCTAACCTCTTAATTATTTTCCGGCACTTCTTCATTCCCTCCGCGCACGGCATAACACTCATTGAACGCGTGAGATTTGGCTAAAGCCAAAAACTTCCAATAAAGTTTCAACCCACTGGCTAAAGCTGGTGGCAACTTAGAAAACAAATTGCCAACAGAGCCAACATGCTCTTTCAAGCTCTCTATTTCTCTATCAGCGAACTTCTGTCTGCCCTCAATCATCACGTATAATGAAACTGTCCGCGCGGTTTCAACGTAAAAGCTGAGGCTGGATTCATTATCAGTGTTTGAAAGCGCGCGTTCGTGATAAAGAGTTTTAGATTGGCCCGACAATACTCAATCCCCATTAGTTAAGGAATAAAGCAAAACGGCTTTGAGCCGTAAAAGAAAGATTATTATCGCCGCTTCCGCAGTCGGCCTGCTTGTCATCATTATCGTCGTCAGCATCCTCGCTGGCGGAAAAGACGAGCCTGAAGTGACGACCGTTGTCGTCAAGCGTCGCCCAGAGCTGCGCTCGACCGTCACCGCTTCCGGCGAAGTTCGTCCCATTCAATATATCAACATGACGAGCGAGGTCGCCGGTCGCATCGAAGAGATTTACGTCAAAGAGGGCGACCAGGTGACGAAGGGCAAGCCGCTCGTGCGCCTTGACCCGACGCAGCTTCAATCAAATGAAGCCGCTCAGCAAGCAGCCTTGCAAGCTGCCATCAGCGATACCCAGAACGCACGCACCCAGGTCATCGCCTCGCAGAACGGCGTCGCCAATGCCCAGCAAGCTCTGACCGCCGCTGAAGCAAGTCTCGCGCAATCGCGCCAGCAAGTCGTCTCTTCGCAGACCAACGTTGACCGCGCGCAGGTTGATCTCAACACGGCGCAGCGCGAGTTGAAGCGGACGACGGACCTTGTGGAATCGGGCGTCGCCTCGCGTTCCGAGTACGATGCGGCGCGCGACCGCTACGATCAGGCGCGCGTCTCTCTGCGCACGGCGCAGGCAAACCTGGAGGCGCAGAAAATCGCTGTCGAAGAGGCGAAGGCACGCGTCAACCAACAACGCGTTGCCGTCGTCAACGCGCAGACCAACGTCAAAGTCTCGCAGCAGAGCGTGCAGACAAGTGAAGCTCGCACCAATCAACAGCAGGCCATCTTGCGCGGTCAGGGCAGCCAGCTTTCTAAAGCCACACAGCTCGCGCCCATCACCGGCGTCATCGCGGACATCCCTTCAAAGGTCGGGGAGTTTGCGGTCGCCGGTCTTTCGACGACACCCTTGCTGACCATCGCCGACATGTCAACCGTCAACGTCGAAGTCAAAGTTGACGAGACGGAGATCACGGAGGTGCAGGTCGGGCAGAAGGCTAAGGTCAAGGTGGACGCGCTTCCCGATCAGGAGATTGAAGGCACCGTGACGCAGAAGACTCCGCTTGCCGTCGGCAAGTCTGCGACGCAGGGCGGGCTTCAGAACACGATCAACGTGCAGGAAGCGAAAGAGTTTCGCGTCGTCGTGCAACTGGACCTCTCGGATGAGGTGCGCGATAAACTCCGGCCCGGCATGAGCGCGACCGCCGTCGTTACGACGAAGGTCGAGCAGAACGTCATCACTGTCCCGCTGCAAGCCATCGTCGAGAAGCCCGCAGGTCCGCCGCCGACTCCCGCAGCAACGGGCAGCGTGCCCGCTCCTCCTGCGTCCGGTGGTGACAAGCCGAAAGACATCAAGGGCGTCTATGTGCTGGACAAAAACAATAAGGTCAAGTTCGTCCCGGTCGAGACTGGAATCACGGGCGAATCCGACATTCAAATCCTGAGCGGCGTGCAGGAGAACATGGAGATAATCACAGGCCCGAGCCGCGTCTTGAAGACACTCAAAGATGATATGAAGGTCAAGCGCCAATCGAACAAGGCGGGCGCGAACGCCAACACGGAGAAGTAGAGATGAGCGACGCAACGCTTGCCACCCCCGCAGGAACAGACGCGCTCGAACACGGCGAGATACTCGTCCGCGATGCAGTGCCCGCCTCGCTCATCTCGATGCGCAACATCTGGAAGACCTATCAGATGGGTTCCGAACAGGTCCACGCCCTGCACGGCGTCTCTTTCGACGTGCAGAAGGGCGAGTACCTGGCAATCATCGGCCCTTCGGGTTCGGGCAAGTCAACTCTGATGAACCTCATCGGCTGTCTCGACACGCCGACCAAAGGTGAATACTGGATTAACGGCAAGCTCGTCTCAGAGATGGACGACGACGAATTGGCGCGCATCCGCAACAAAGAGGTCGGCTTTGTCTTTCAGACCTTCAACCTGCTGGCGCGCGCAACCTCCTTGCACAACGTCGAGCTGCCTTTGATCTATGCCGGAATGAGTTCGGCTGAGAGACACGAGAAAGCGAAACAATCCTTAGCTGCGGTTGATCTCGCAGACCGCATGATGCACAAGCCCAACGAGCTTTCGGGCGGACAACGCCAGCGCGTCGCCATCGCCCGCGCGCTCGTCAATCACCCTTCCATCCTGCTCGCGGACGAACCGACGGGTGCGCTTGATACGGCCACCAGCTACGAGATCATGAACCTCTTCGAAAAGCTGCACGCCGAAGGCAACACGATCATCGTGGTCACGCACGAGCCTGACATCGCCGCACGCGCGCATCGCGTCATCTCCATCCGCGACGGGTTGATAGAAAAAGACGAACGATTAAAATGAGACGCGGAGACGCGGAGACACGGAGACACGGAGAAGATAGTGACGATTCTCGCTCGCCGCGTCTCCGCGTCTCCGCGTCTCCGCGTCGTCACATAGCGCTTTCCGCTCTCTTAGAATCCTTCAAAGTCGCTTTCTCAAGTCTCCGCTCAAATAAACTCCGCGCCGGACTCACGCTCATCGGCATCATCGTCGGCGTCTCGGCTGTGATTGCCGTCGTCACGATTATCAAAGGTCTCGATCAAACGGTCGCCTCGACCTTCTCTTCGCAAGGCTCGACGGTCTTCAGCGTCTCGAAGCGTCCGCAGATCATCACCTCGCGCGAAGATTTTTTAAGGTTCAATAAGCGCAAGGATGTGACGCACGAAGACGGCGAGGCCATCGCGCGGCTCTGCACATTATGCTGGCGCACTGGACTCACCGCCAACGTGCCGCGCGAGACCGTCAAGCACAACGATCAGAAGTCTGAGGAAGTTACCATTCAGGCCATCACGATCTCTATGTTCGACATCAACGCCGTCAATCTGGACGCCGGACGATTCTTTTCCGAGAGCGAGTATGCGGCGGGACGCGAAGCCTGCGTGGTCGGCTCGGATATTTTAGAAAACCTTTTCGGCGGAGCATCTCCTGAATCCGTCATCGGCCAGAATGTGCGCATCGCCGGGCATCCGTTTGAGATCATCGGGGTCGCCGAAAAGAAGGGAAAGATTTTCGGCTTCTCGCGCGACAACCTGATCTACATTCCCTACACGGCTTATCAAAGAATTTACGGCGCGCGAAATTCTCTGGTCGTCTTCATTCAAGCTGCTTCGGCTGAGCAACTGACGGAAGTCGAGGACCAGGTGCGCGCCATCATGCGCAATCGTCGCGGGCGCACATACAAAGACGAAGACGACGGCTTTGCGCTTGAGACGCAGGATGTCTTTCTCAACCTCTACGGCTCGGCGACCTCGAATATCTACATCGTCACTATCGGAGTAGCCGCAATCTCTCTGGTTGTCGGCGGCATCGTCGTCATGAACATCATGCTCGTCTCTGTGACTGAGCGAACAAAAGAGATTGGAATTCGTAAAGCCGTTGGAGCGCGTCAGTCTGACATCCTGAGACAGTTCTTGATTGAAGCCGTGACCGTCACGGCCATCGGCGGTGCAATCGGAGTCTTGACGGGCTTCGGTCTCGCCTACTTGATTTCACTCCTGATGGGCTTTCCGCTTTTAATCAGCGTCGGCTCGGCAATCTTAGGCGTCGGCGTCTCATCCCTCGTCGGTATCATCAGCGGACTCTGGCCTGCATGGAGAGCGGCAAGATTGCACCCGATAGAGGCGCTCCGCGCCGAGTGAGCAGTAAGCAGTGAGCAGTTTTAGCGATTATTGCTCACTGCTTACTGCTTACTGCTCACTGCTTACTGCTTTATGACTTTTGCTGACGTTAAAGAATCCGCATCAATCGCCGTTGCGACGTTGCGCGCGAATAAGCTGCGCTCGTCGCTGACTATCCTGGGCGTGAGCGTTGGCGTCATCACGGTCATCTTCATGGTCTCGATCATTCAGGGCTTGAACCGGGCGTTCGCCACGCAGATTGAATCTTTGGGATCGAACACAATCTTCGTCTCGAAGTTTGACCCGAGCTTCGGGCGGATGCCGAAGGCTGAAGAGCTTCATCGCAAAGAGTTGACGATGGAGGATGCGGAGGCGATACGGCGCGAGGCCGATTCAATTGTGGGCGTCTCACCGATTCACAGGCTGATCGCGGCGACGCTGCGTTATGCCGACAAGCAGACAGATACGCCAGTCCTCATTGGCGCGACCCCTTACTACGAATACGTCCATACACAATACGTTGAGCGTGGCCGATGGATTAGCGACGCCGATATGGACGCGCACACCAACGTCTGCATTCTCGGAGTTGATGTGGCTAACGCGCTCTTCCCTTACGAAGACCCGCTCGATAAAGAGATTAAGATTAACGGCAACACGTACAGGGTCGTCGGCTTGATGCAGCCGCTCGGCAATTTTTTCGGACAGTCGCGCGACAACACGGTCTTCATCCCGATCACGACTTACGATAAGTATTACCCGGACATGCCTTCGCCTGAGTCAGCCTTCTTCATCATCGTGCGCCCCGTCTCGCGCGCTTACGTGAAATCAGCGATGGATGAGCTGAAAGACATTTTGCGACGACGACGGCGGGTTGCGCCGAATGCGCCGGACAACTTCGGCATCACTTCGCAAGACTCTTTGCTAGACATCTACAATCAACTGACGGGCGCGACCGCGCTTGTGCTGACGGCAGTCTCTTTCGTCGCCCTGATGATCGGTGGCATCGGCGTGATGAACATCATGCTGGTTTCTGTGACCGAGAGGACGAAAGAGATAGGCATCCGCAAAGCTGTCGGCGCAACGCGCGGCAATATCCTTTCGCAGTTTCTCATCGAAGCGGTTGTCCTCACGGCCATCGGCGGTGTCGCGGGTCTGATGGTCGGCGAAATCGCCAGCATTCTGATGAATATCTACTCGCCGCTTCCGGCGTTCGTGCCGCTCTGGGCGATTGCGATTGGACTGGGCATCTCGGCGGCGGTCGGCATCATCTTCGGATTATGGCCTGCGTGGAAGGCCGCAAGGCTTGATCCGATTGAGGCATTGAGATACGAGTAGTATAGTTACTTTCGGTTGCAACCATCCCCCGTAATTTAACGTACTAAGCGCAGTGAAATTCATAGAGACACTTAAACTCGCGCTCTCGGCCATTTGGGCGCACAAGCTTCGTTCGGCCTTGACGCTGCTCGGCATGATTATCGGCGTGACGGCGGTGGTCACGGTCGTCTCCGTCATTCAAGGCTTTAACTCCTATTTCGATGAGAAAGTCGCTGGCATCGGCTCGTCGTCTTTCAGCATTCGCCGTTTCAGCTTTGACGATTTCAAAGACCTCGACACGATTGCTGCCGCGCAACGTCGCAACAAAGATATAACCCTGGATGAGTTCGATTACCTGCGCCAGCGCGTCCAGCTCATTGATAAATTGGGCGCGAGCGCCAACCCGACGCGCGCGCAGGTCAAACGAGGCTCCGATATTATCGAGGACGTTCCGGTTGACGGCGAGACGGCCAACATGGCTGACATTAATAATCTGGACATCGCGGACGGGCGTTTCTTTACAGACACGGAGAATGACGCGCAGATGCGTGTGGCTTATGTCGGCGCAGACATTGCCAATAAACTTTTCCCCTCGGGCAATGCTGTCGGCAACGAGATTTCCATTGCGGGATTGCCTTATCGCATCATCGGCGTGCAAACGGCTAAGGGAACAGTCTTCGGAGTTCCGCAGGACAACTTCATCACGATTCCTTTGAAGACCTATGCGTCAAACTTCGGCAACCTGATTAACCAGCGCGGGCTGTTTATCGTGGCGACAGGAAAGCCTGGCGTGAACCTCAATGATGCTGTCGAGGAGGCGCGCTTTTTGATGCGCGCGCGACGCCACTTGAGCGGGAACGAGAAGGACAACTTCGGAATCCTCACGCCCGACGCCATCACAGGCATACGTGACCGCGTGCTCGGCACTGTTTCGATTGTGGCGATTGCCGTGCCCGCGATTGCCCTCGTCGTCGGCGGCATAGTGATTATGAATATCATGCTCGTCTCCGTGACTGAAAGAACGAAAGAGATAGGCATCCGCAAATCTTTGGGGGCGCGGCGCGCGGACATTCTCAAACAGTTTATGGTTGAGGCTGTGACGCTTTCGGCGATTGGCGGCGCAATCGGAATCAGTCTGGCGTGGGTGATCGGTCGCATCATCACGGCTTTGATCTTCCCAACCTATTTGTCTATCGCCGCTGTCATCGTCGCCTTGACTGTTTCAGGCGGCATCGGCGTTTTGTCAGGCATCTTCCCCGCGTGGAAGGCCGCAAGGCTTGATCCGATTGAAGCGTTAAGAGCAGATTGAAGTGAGCAGTAAGCAGTGAGCAGTTTTTTGCTTCTACTGCTCACTGCTTACTGCTTACTGTTCACTAACTATTATGTTTTTACGCTCTGATTTTTACGAAAACTTAAAAATGGCGCTGGACACCCTGCGCTCTAATAAGCTGCGCTCGTTTTTGACGGTGATCGGAGTAGTCATCGGAGTAGTCACCGTGATGGCGATTGCTTCGATCATCAGCGGCATTGACCTCTCAGTCAAGAAAGAGGTCGAGTCTTTCGGCACACGCTCAATCTTCATAGCCAAGTTTCAGCCCGGACTGCGCATCGGGCGGCTCTCGCGCGAAGAGCGCATGCGCAAGCCTCTGACTTACGACGACGCGATTGCGCTGCGCGCTCTTCCGGCGGTTGAGTTGAGTGTTCCCTTCCTCGATGTCTCGAACAATTTTTTCGGGTCGAAGATAAACGTCTCGGCTAACGGGAAGACGACCGCTGCCGTGCAATTGCAGGGCACTCTGCCGGACTTCGAGCGCGCCGGAACTGAGCTTGTCACAGAAGGGCGCTACTTCAACCAGTTCGAGAATGACACGAACCAGCAGGTCTGTGTCATCGGCTCGGCTGTCGCGGATACCTTTTTCCCGTTCACTTCACCGATAGACAAGACGCTTGATATTGGCGGCAACGAGTTTCGCGTCGTCGGCCTCCTGGAAAAGCGCGAGTCGTTCCTCTTCGGCGGCAATAGCGGCGACCAGCAGAACAACGTCATCTACATGCCCTACAACGTCGCACACAAGCTCAAGCCAAACTCTGAAGATGTCTTCATTCTCGCGGTGGCGAAACCGGGCTTGATGGACGAGGCGAAGGACCAGATCACGGACATGCTGCGTGTGCGCAGGCAAGTCTCTTTCAATCAGCCGAACAACTTCGGGATGGCGACGGCTGATTCCGTGCTCGATCAGTTCAGGGCGATTACCTTCGGCGTCGCCATCGCCATGGTCGTCATCTCCAGTGTGGGCTTGATGGTCGGCGGCATCGGCGTCATGAACATCATGCTGGTTTCCGTCACCGAGCGCACGCGCGAGATAGGCATCCGCAAGGCCATCGGCGCGCGCAAGCGCGACATCCTCTTGCAGTTTCTGATTGAAGCCATGACGCTGACAGGACTCGGCGGGCTGATCGGCTTAGGGATAGGCTGGCTCATCACACTTCTGGTACGCATGATCGTGCCTTCCTACGTTCCGATTTGGGCGCCCATCGGCGGTTTTGTCGCCAGCGTCGGCATCGGATTGATCTTCGGATTATGGCCTGCATGGAAGGCCGCAAGGCTTGACCCAATTGAAGCCTTGAGGTACGAATAGCAAAAGCCGGATGCCAGTTATTGACTTCGATAACCGTCTGACATCCGGCCTTGAGCTTCTACTTGATGAAGCTTGGAAAGATCAGTGACAGGACCAGGCCGAGTGTTAGGCCGAGCAGCCAGAGAATGAAAGCAATCGTCCAGGCTGAGCCTTTGCTGAGCTTCGTCGAAACGTGATGCAGCCCTGTGACCGTCACCCACCATCCGTATAACGAGAAGATGCTGATGGCGCTGCCGATAACAAAGAGTTGCGGATGGTCTGCTGGCGAGAATAAGAGTCCGAGGTCAGCGCGTGCCAAGCCGCGCGCGCCCTTCAGTGCATCAATATCCTCTGCCGATTTCGCGTAAAGCAGAATGAGATTGAGGAGGGACATGATAACCACTTGAGGAAGAGTCCCATAAGTCGCTACTGTTAGGGCCTGCCAGAAATTTATGCGCCCGCCGAACGCCAGCACGCAGAGCATGTAAAGCCCGGCCAGAAAGAGCATGCCGATGAGCGTCCACTCAATAAGGGAGACTGCGCCAGTGATTCTGACAACAGGGGATTTGGCCTGCTCTATTTGCACCCTCTTAAAATCTTCAGGATTTACGTTATTTGGAAGAAAGCCGCCTTCGATAACTCGATCCGCTGTTTCCGCCGCGATTCTCTCAGGCGTCACGCGCTGCGTAAACGCCACCTGAAACACCAAACTGAAGAAGACCAGGACGAGAAATGCCGCGAGCCAGCGAGGGTAGTAGCGTAGATTCTTGAAGACGCGATCAGGTTCGTAGAAGACGCCCGTGATTCTATCGGCGGGCGCGAGTGGCGGAGGCGCATCCGCCCCCGGCTCGGGCTGCGGGATGAAACTCAGACCTAAGATAGCCCCGCCGACAACAATTGTAACAATCCCAAAAACTACTCCAATGTCCTGCATTTTGAGAGCATAGTGGACGACGAGCAGCAGCACGCCGATGGCGAGGATCACAATTCCAACGATGCGACGCATAAAGGGGAGTCCTTTCTTTGAAGAGTGGTCAGTAGTCAGTTGTTTAAGGTTGATAAGTTACGATCTTTACTGATAACGCTTACTTCATTCAGCTAGTAGCGACTGACCACTGACCACCGAGCACTAATTACTTTGCTGATACGCTCATCCGGCAGATGAGGTTTCAGCGCAAGGCCGCGCTTCAAGCAGCGGTCGGCGCATCCATCCAACCCGGAACGCGTATGCAAGCAACTGTATGATTAGGCTCGACCTCGCGCAAGTCTGGATCAATCTGCGCGCACTCGGCAATTGCCATCGGACAGCGCGTGCGAAAGCGACAGCCCGACGGCGGGTTAATAGGCGTCGGCACATCGCCAGTCAAAATTATCCGCTCGCGCTTGCGCTGCGGGTCTGGAATCGGAATCGCGGAGAGCAGCGCCTGCGTGTATGGATGAAGCGGGCGCGCATACAGCTCTTCTGCGCTGGCGACCTCGACAATTCTTCCCAAGTACATCACGGCCACGCGCGTCGAGATGTGCTCGACCACCGCGAGGCCGTGCGAGATGAAGAGATAGGTCAACCCGAACTCTGCCTGCAACTCCTGTAAGAGATTAACGACCTGCGCCTGTACGGAAACATCCAGAGCCGAGACTGGCTCGTCAGCCACGATCAGCTTCGGGTTGAGCGCCAGAGAGCGCGCAATGCCAATGCGTTGACGCTGCCCGCCTGAGAACTCATGCGGGTAACGGTTCATGTAATCGGGGTCCAGGCCGACTCTCTTCAGAAGCTCGGCGACGCGAGCGCGCTGCTCTTCCCTGTTCTTCAGACCGTGAATCACTAAAGGCTCGGCCACAATATCGCGCACGCGCATGCGCGGGTTCAAGCTGGCGTAAGGGTCTTGAAAAATAATCTGCATCTCACGGCGGAGTTCCCGCAGCGAGCGCGCGTCCAATGCCCGCACATCTCTTCCATCGAACTCGACACGGCCAGCCGTCGGCTCAATCAGGCGCAAGATGCAGCGCCCGACTGTGGATTTCCCGCAGCCGGATTCGCCAACCAGACCCAGGGTCTCGCCGCCTAGGATTTCAAACGTCACGCCGTCCACAGCACGCACCACATCATCCGAGCCTTCGACCGGAAAATGTTTGACCAGCCCGCGCACACGCACAAGCTCATCACGGTCACCCACAAAAGCATCGCGCGCACGGGCTGCCGCCGCTTCCCTTGCAGGCACGCTCTCAACATTCGGTCTCTGGTCGAAATTAAGTTGATCGGAGTTCACTGTGATATTCAAAACCGTTTGATCTCAAATTTTCAAATCTGAAATTTCAAATCCGGTGCGTTCATTCAAGCGGGAGGCGTTTGCGCTTCCGTCTGATGATCGGCTGCGACAGCCGAGGCTAAATCATAGAGCACGCAGCGCACCTTCACATCACCTTCCAAATCATAAAGCGGAATCACGCCCTGCTCACAGCGCGGCATGCGATGAGAACAGCGCGGCGCGAAATGACAGCCGGGCGGCAATGCGGTCGGACTCGGCACTGTGCCTTCGATTGTCTCAAGACGCGTGGCCTTCTTCACTTCCGCTTCCGTGAGCTTCGGAACCGAGCGAAGCAAGCCTTCAGTGTACGGATGCTTCGGGCGCGCGAACAACTCATCAACCGGAGACTCTTCGACGATGCGCCCCGTGTACATCACAGCGACGCGGTCGGCGACTTCCGCGACCACACCCAGGTCATGTGTAATCAGGACGACGCCAAGCTCGCGCGTTCTTCTCAACTCGTTGAGCAGCTCAAGAATCTGCGCTTGAATTGTGACATCGAGCGCAGTCGTCGGCTCGTCCGCGATCAGAAGCTTCGGGTCGCAGGCCAACGCCATCGCAATCATCACGCGCTGCCGCATCCCGCCGGACAATTGATGCGGGTAATCGTTAACTCTTCGCGCAGGGTCAGGGATAGCAACCTCTTTCATCGCCTCGACGGTCGCACGCCGCGCGTCGTAGCGCGAGAGTTTGCGATGAAGCCTCAAAGCTTCTGCAATCTGCTCGCCGACCGTGAAGACAGGATTGAGCGAAGTCATCGGGTCTTGAAAGATCATGGCGATGTCGTCGCCGCGAATCGCGCGCATCTGCTCGTCTGAAAAAGCGAGCAGATTCCGTTCTTCAAAAAGAATCTCGCCATTGACGATCTTTCCCGGCGGCGCAATCAGACGCATGATGGAAAGCGCCGTGATTGATTTCCCGCAGCCGGATTCGCCGACGATTCCGAGCAACTCGCCCCGGTCAACATAAAAGCTCACGCCGTCAACGGCGCGCACGAGTCCGGCGCGAGTTTGAAACTGGGTCTGTAAATCTCTGACTTCAAGGAGATGTGCCATAGACAAGGCGAAGTTTAGCAGCGAGCTGGCATCTTGACCAACAGCGTGTGGCAAATGTCTGCTTGATACTCTAAAATTAGTTTTCGAAAATCCCCCGCGTCAGATTTAAGAGAGTGCGGTGCGAGGCGCGACCTTTCGCGGCGCTCGTTCGACCATGCTCGGCCATTTTACAAGGGGGAATTATGTTCCAACGTCGTGGCGCGGCCATCCTGCTCATCTTTTCTCTTTTGTTGCTAGAGCTTTCGTGCAAGGGGATGCTCGGTGACAAGTCCGGCTCGGACGGATACGCGGGCGCACAAAATCGTCCTGCGCCGCATTTCAAACCCGGCTTCAATCTCTTCACGCCGGACCAGGATGTAGAGTTGGGCAAGCAGTCGGCGCAGGAAGTCACTCGGCAAGCGTCGCTCATTAATGACGAAAGAATTCTCTCTTACGTCCGTCAGTTGGGCGCGAAGCTGGCAGCGAAAGCTCCCGGCTACAACTTTCCCTACCAGTTCAACGTCATCGCCACGAAAGAGATCAACGCCTTCGCGCTGCCCGGCGGCTTCGTCTTCATCAACGCGGGCGCGATTGCGGCAGCGCATAACGAAGGTGAACTCGCGGGCGTCATGGCGCACGAGATTAGCCACATCGCACTCAGACATCCGACCAATCAAGTCTCCAAAGCCTACATCGCGCAGAAGGGCTTGCACATGATCGGGCGCGGCGGCGAGGTCGGGCAGATTTTGGAGCAATTGGGTGGCGCGGGCGCGAACCTGCTCTTCCTGAAATTCGGTCGCACGGCTGAAAGCCAGGCTGACCTCGAAGGCGTGCACATCATGGCCGAGGCTGGCTATGACCCGCGCGACATGGCCAACTTCTTCAAGACGATTGAGGCCGAAGGCGGCGAGCGCGTGCCGCAATTCTTGAGCGACCACCCGGACCCCGGCAATCGCGTCGAGGCAATTAACAATGAGTTAAGCTCGCTTCATGTGAGTTCAAATCCAACTCACGATACAAACGAGTTTGAGCAGGCAAAAGGGTTGCTGACGAGCGGCACGACTGCCCTCTCACAATCGGCTGGACCTGAACGCAAGGGGACAGAAGACCCCGACGATATGAAGCAGGGTGCGCGCCCTGAATCTCCTTCCGCAAACATGCGAGAGTTTCAGGCGCGCGACGGCTCGTTCACTCTTCAATACCCTGAGAACTGGGACGCGCTTTCCTCCGACGACTCGAACATGATTTTCGCGCCGCAGGGCGCTTACGGGAAGATTGAGCAAGGACTGGTTGTCACGCACGGCCTCTTCGTCGGCGCGGTCGCCCCGCAATCGAGCGACCTCGAAGCCGCCAACTCCGCGTTCGTCCAGGAACAGATCAACATGAACCAGGACTTCCGCGTCGCGCGCGCCCCGCAGCGCGTCCAATTTGGCGGGCGGCAGGGCTTCGCAACTGTTGTCGCGGGTCAATCAACCATCAGCGGCGTGATGGAGATAGATGTTATCTACACCACCGCGACTGACAAGGGGAAACTCTTCTACCTGATAACGATTGTTCCAGAGGACGAGGCGCAAACTTATCAGACGACTTTCGAGCGGATTGTCGGGAGTCTCCGTTTAGGAAAATGATGCGATGTTGAGTGAGGTTTAATTAGGTTCTGTTGACATTATACTTTT
>Ga0182001_10000089_pt1 | contig 21365 bp, 15 predicted proteins | sample BulsoiFelSFmetaG_FD_120485 | JGI IMG/M metagenome (GOLD analysis project Ga0182001, IMG submission 120485) | Bulk soil microbial communities from Mexico - San Felipe (SF) metaG | ecosystem: Environmental > Terrestrial > Soil > Agricultural land | place: Mexico: San Luis Potosi | collected... | reverse complement strand
TGCCGTGCATTTTTTATGGTTGACTAAGCTTGAGACCAGAGATTACTATCAAAGTGGCTGTTTTGAATGACAATCAAAACACGAAATAATCACCGAGTCATCGGTGCAGTAAGTCTATCCAAGTTGTTCAGTCGAGATTTTAATCTTCAAGCAGGTTGGTTCCATAAGCATCTTTATCCTTAAAGATGCAAGCAACATGAAGGAACTTCTCCACACTACCTCCATCCTCCTTACGGATAAGCAGCAGGAATGTTGTGGCCTTGATTTACCCCCAACTCGAAGACTTCTTTTTACAACTTTCAGGGGTGAAGGACCCAGGGCGACCTGTCCAAAAAATCCAAATGAGAACCTATATTCGTTGCCTTCTTGTAGCAATCACGCTACTTACTTTAACTGCTCTCCTCATCCCGGCCAGCAGTGCTAAACGCAAAATATTTAGCTCTTCAGTTGCCGGTAGATTAGCAGCGAGCAGTAACTTCATGTCCGCCCCGCCGGTCTCTCAAGCTGACCTTGCGGTCACGAAGGTGGACACCCCTGATCCTGTGACCACCGGGTCAGACCTGACCTATACAATCAACATCACTAACAACGGCCCGGACAGTGCGGCTAATGCTTCCTGGAGCGACACATTACCTACCGGAACAACTTTCGTCTCATTGTCGTCAGTTTCGGGATGGACATGCACAACGCCCGCTCCGGGCGATGCCGGAACTATTACCTGCTCAAACCCATCCTTAGCCTCAGGCAGCAACGATAACTTCGACCTATTTGTGATGGTTAATCAGTCAATTCCAGGTGGTTCGACGATTATCAATACTGCGACTGCAACTTCGTCAACCCCGGACGGCAATTCAAACAACAACAGCGGTTCAGCCACGACAACCGTGTTTTCTCCCTCTAGTGTCAGGGGCTTTAAAACCGTCTCGGGCGGCAATACACCAGGCTCGACCTTTAATTACACCATAGTACTTTCTAACAACAGCACCTCTGATCAACAGGACAATCCCGGCCCTGAATTTACAGATGTGCTTCCGGCTGGTGTGACGCTGGTCTCAGCAGATGCCAGTAGCGGCACTCCGACTTCCGATGTCGCAACGAATACCGTTACCTGGGATGGTGTTATCCCGGCAATGGATTCTGTGACTATCAACATTACAGCAACAATCAACAACGGGACTGATGGACAAACCATCTCGAATCAGGGCACGGTCAATTTTGACGCGGACGGCAACGGCACGAACGAGACAAGCGGCTTAACGGATGACCCTTTTAATCAAAATAGCTCAGCCGATCCAACCATCTTCACAGTCTGTGCTGCTAATACTGTTGTGACCACAAACGCCGACGGCGGTCCAGGCTCATTGCGTCAAGCCATTCTTGACGCATGCCCCGGCACGACGATCACCTTCGACATGACGCAGGTCACCAGCCCGATTGTTTTATCCAACGGTGAATTTGTTATTGACAAAGACCTGTCCATCTTGGGACCAACCAGTGCGAGTCTGACCATTAGCGGAGCCAACAGCAGCCGCATCTTTAACGTTCATCAAGGCTTTAACTTCACGCTCTCGAACTTGACGATTACCGGAGGGCAAGCAAGCTCCGGCGGCGGCATCTACAGTTTGGGCAACCTCACTATTCGCAACAGCACATTCACAGGCAACTATGCTATCGGTGGCGCGGGCGGCGCGATTGATAGTGAAGATGGTAATCTTCACATCATCAATAGCACGATCTCCGGCAACAAGGCTGATAAAGATGGTGGCGGTCTCTTGAACGGCGGGACCTCAATTGCGACATTGACCAATGTCACGATTACCAATAATCGTGCCGACGCGGATGATGACATAACAGGCGCTGGCGGCGGCGTCGCTCAGGTGAGCAGCAGCAACTTTACTCTCAATAACACGATTGTCGCTGGTAACTTCAAAGGCACAGGCGCAACCGCCGACGATTTCTTCGTTAGCATGGCCGATCCTAACGACCCGAACAGTAGCACAAGCCCACTCGACGCGAGCAGCTCCAATAATCTGATTGGCGTTGATACTGGCTTAACAAGCGACATCAGCAATGGCACTAGCGGAAATAAGATAGGCACAGCCGCTAATCCCCTCGACCCGCGACTTGGCCCACTGGCCAATAATGGCGGTCCAACCCAAACACATTTTCTGCTCTCGGATAGCCCTGCGTTAAATGCTGGCGACAGTACGTTGGCTTTAGATAACGGCATGCCGCTAACTACGGACCAGCGTGGCACTGGCTTTCCGCGCATCATCAATTCCGCAGTTGACATCGGCGCGCTCGAAGCCAACTACGCTATCAGCGCGACTGACGGCACGCCACAATCCGCTGTCATCAACACAGCTTTCAGTACGCAATTACAAGCCACCGTCACGGTCGAAGGCAATCCGGGCATCGGCATCTCTGTGACGTTCACTGCGCCAGCAACCGGAGCGAGCGGGACATTTCAGGGAAATGGAAATACTGTGACAGTCCAAACGAATGCAAGTGGTGTGGCGACTGCTCCTGTATTCACCGCTAATGGGACAGGGGGTAATTATAATGTGGTCGCAACTCTTCCGAGCGGCTCGCCCGCAGCGACTTTCAGCTTGACCAACGCGAAGGCAAATCAAATGATTACCTTCGGCCCGCTTTCCGATAAGACTTTCGGAGACCCACCATTCAATGTCAGTGCTACATCTTCATCGGGTCTGCCCGTCAGCTTCAGCGTCTTTTCTGGTCCGGCGACCATCAGCAGCAACACCGTCACAATCACGGGCGCAGGCACAGTGACAATCCGCGCTTCGCAGGCAGGAGATAATAACTACAATCCGGCAACGCCCGTTGACCAATCATTCAATGTCGCCAAGGCTAATCAGACGATTACCTTCGGGGCATTGGCAAATAAAACTTTTGGCGACCCCGACTTTAACGTCAGTGCGACGGCTTCATCAGGCTTAGCCGTGAGCTTTGCTGCAAGCGGCCAGTGCACCGTCTCCGGTAACACAGTTCATCTGACAGGAGCAGGCTCTTGCACGATTACTGCATCGCAGGCAGGCGATGCAAATTATAATGCGGCTACACCTGTCCCGCAGACCTTCGGCATCGCCAAGGCTGACCAGACCATCACCTTCGGCGCACTCGCCAATAAAACTTTCGGCGACCCGGATTTCACAGTCAGCGCCACATCCAGCTCCAATCTAAGTGTGAACTTCGCGGCAACGGGTAACTGCACAGTCACGGGGTCTACAGTGCACCTCACGGGCGCGGGCTCTTGCACCATCACTGCATCGCAATCAGGCGACTCCAACTACAATGCTGCGACGAGCGTCCAGCAGACCTTTACAATCTCGAAGGCCAGCCAGACAATTACTTTTGGGCCTCTCGCGAACAAATCTTATGGTGACCCGGACTTTAACGTCAGTGCGACCTCTTCATCAGGCTTGAGTGTCAGCTTTGCCGCGAGCGGTCAGTGTACAGTGAGCGGCAACACCGTTCACATCACGGGCGCAGGCTCTTGCACCATCACGGCCTCACAGTCGGGCGATTCGAACTTCAATGCGGCAACAAATGTCCAGCAAAGCTTCAATATCGCCAAAGCATTGCCGACGACAACCGTCACCTCTTCCGTGAACCCTTCGGAATTCGGTCAAAGCGTAACATTCACGGCAACAGTGACTGGTCCTGCAAACACTGGCACACCGACAGGCACAGTTCAGTTTACAGACGATGGAATCAACATGGGCAGTGCCGTCACACTTAACTCAAGCGGAGTGGCGACGTTCACGACCTCATCGCTAACGTTCGGCCTGCATACCATCACTGCCATTTATAGTGGTGATGCTAACTTCGGCACTTCGCCAGGCACACTCAAACAGACGGTTCCCTCACTACCAACGCTTGACATCAAAGACAAGCTACTTCCCGAAGGCAATGCGGGCACGACCAGTGTCAACTTCACTGTCACTCTTTCAAGGGCAAGCAGCACGACTGTCACGGTCGACTACACGACGGCGGATGGGACGGCAACAGTTGCTAATAACGATTATCAACCAACAAGCGGCACACTAACCTTCAACCCCGGAGACCTGACCAAGACCATCACGGTTCTGGTTAATGGCGACACGGTAACTGAGAATGATGAAGACTACTTTGTCAAACTCAGCAATCCGACCAATGCCTTCATCATGCGCACACAAGCCACAGGCACGATCCTTAATGATGATCCACCTGCCGTCGAATTCAGTGCAGCGACATATAGCGTCAACGAAAGCGGACTCCATGCCACGATTACAGTCAATCGTCTCGGAAATATTTCACAGCCCGCGACTGTTGACTATCAGACGAGCGACCCGTCAGGACTAACGCCTTGCTCTCAAGTGACTGGCAACGCTTCGCAGCGCTGCGACTATGCAATCAGCGCAGGCACTCTTCGTTTCGCTGCCGGTGAAAGCAGCAAGACCATCTTCATCCCCATCGTCAACGATGTCTATGTCGAAGGTCCTGAAAGCTTCACCATCACGTTGTCCAACCCGACAGGCACGATACTCGGGTTAATAAATTCGGCAACTGTGACGATCAATGACGATGACAATGGAACAGGCGTGAACCCGATAACGGATGATGCCTTCTTCATCCGCCAACTCTACATAGACTTCCTGGACCGCGAACCGGAGCCTGCGGGACTTCAAGGCTGGTTGAATATCCTGAACCATTGCAGTATGCCGACCGACTGTGACCGCATCAACGTCGCTTTAGGCTTCGTCCGCAGTCCAGAGTTTCAGGACCGCGGCTACTTCGCCTTCAGTTTCTACCAGGCCGCTCTGGGCAGGAATCCTTTATACAACGAGTTCATTCCAGACATGGCTCGACTGAGCGGATTCCTCAACAGTTCGGAGTTGGAAGCCAACAAGGTCGCCTTCGTCAATGAATTCATGAATCGCCAGGAGTTCAAGAATCTTTACGATTCGACGATTGGCGACCCGACGAGCTATGTGGACAAACTCTTGCAGACTGCTGGCTTGCCGAATCATCCTTCGAGGAACACATGGATTGCCGGACTCTCGAACAATACATTGACGAGAGCGCAGGTTCTTCGTCAGTTTATTGAAAGCACGGAGGTCTATACGAAGTTCTACAATCAGGCATTCGTGGTGATGAACTACTTTGGATTCCTGAGACGTGATCCCGATGCCGCATATCAGACGTGGATTGATATTTTCAATCACACGAATGACTATCGCGTCATCGTCAACGGGTTCATTAACTCGCCTGAGTACCCGCTGAGATTCGGGCCTTGATAAGCAAGGCGGAAGGATGAAGGCGAAAGGCGGAAGGACGAATGGTTTTTATTTCATCCTTCCGCCTTTCGCCTTCATCCTTGCTTTTACGTGCAGATGTTGACACCGCGCTGCTTCTCGGTAAAACTAGCTGCGATATTCAAACATAGCTCGTTAATGTTGAGTGTGCATGTCTGGTTATAGCCTGCACAAAACATGAAGGTGTACCATGCCCTATTTTTTCCCCGGCAGTTCAAGTCTGTTTTATTCGCAGCCGCCCGAGCCACCGCCCCCAGTTCCGGCTATTGCGGATAAGCTCGCAGAGCTTTCGCTGGACGAGCCTCTGCCGGAAACATACGCCGCAGACCGCATACGCCTTCTTTCTCAATCCCCGCGCAGGCTCTATCTCTACTGGGAGCTTAAAAACGATCCATTTGAGACTTTGCGTCGCGCCTTTCGCTGGCAGGCTGAGCATTATCAACTTGTCGTCAGGCTCACGGATTTGGAAACAGGCATGGAGACTCTGCACCTTGCTTCTCGGACGCGCTCGCAATGGTTCGATGCGCAGCAGGGACACGCTTACCGTGCCGAAGTCGGATTTTACGCGCAGGGCAGAGCCTTCATACGCCTGCTCTCTTCGGAGAAGACGCGAACGCCGCGAGCTGCGGTCTCGCACGCGACCGATTCGTCGCCGCAATTTAATGTCACGCCCGATCAGTTTGCTCACGTTCTCGATGATGCGGGTTACGTGAGTGACGCGCTCGAAGTCTCGCTCGAAGCAGCAGACCTTTCGACTCAGAACGCTGCGACGCGAGCGGTCGCGCGCGAGTTAACCGGAAGAGGCGCGCCCTTGATGAGCGCAGAGGAGCTAGCTGAGATGCGCGGTCTTCTTGCTTCTCTGGCTCTCGGAGCAGATGCAAAGGAATTGCAAGTCATCCTCTCTGCGCGTCTCGCTCGCTGGCTCGAAGAGGCTGGAAGCGAGACTCAGGCAGCATTGGACGCGCAACGATTAATAGAGATTTTTCGTGCCGTGCTCGGCCTTGAGATGGAGCGGACAATCTTCGGACTCGTGAGTGCAGAGGCGATGCGTCGCAACGCTCGTTTCATCATCGGCGCGAGCGAAGTCAATCTCCCGCTCAGACCATTTCATCTTTGGATGCCGAGCATGTCGCCGAGCCTTTTAGAAAAGCAGAAGCCAAAAGGAAAAGCAGAAGCCAGGAGTCAGAATCCAGAAGCCAGAATATAAGGCGGAGAACCGCTGCGACAGATTTTCTTTTCTTCTGAATTCTGACTCCTGGCTTCTGGCTTCTGCTTTTGATTATGCCCACAGGATACTTCAGTCTCATCTTGCACGCGCACCTTCCCTTCGTGCGCCATCCAGAGTATCCAGAATTTCTGGAAGAAGACTGGCTCTACGAAGCCATCACAGAAGTTTACCTGCCGCTCATCTTCGCCTTCTCTAACTTGCGCGAATCGGGCGCGCGCCCGCGTCTTGCGATGAACGTCTCGCCGCCGCTCTGCGAGATGCTTTCGGACTCGCTTCTGCAAGACCGCTATACTCGACATCTGGAAAATCTGCTGGCGCTCGCGCGCAAAGAGGCTGAGCGGACTTCAAATGAAGCCGCAGAGTTTTCGGATGTCGCAAGGATGTATGTAGAGAATTTAAGCGCGGCTCTCGCGCTTTGGAACGAGCGCTATGATCGTAATCTCGTTCGCGCCTTTCGTGAGCTTCAGGACGAGGGCGTGCTGGAGATTATCACCTGCGGCGCGACGCACGGCTTTCTTCCTCTCATCTCCACGTCGGAAGCAAAGCGCGCGCAAGTGAGAGTTGCGGTCGCCAACTACTGGAAACATTTTGGCCGCAACCCGCGCGGCATCTGGCTTCCCGAATGCGCTTATGAACCCGGCATCGAACACTTGCTCGCCGACGCCGGAATCGAATACTTCATCTCCGACACGCACGGGATTCTTTATGGCGACCCGCGCCCGCGTTACGGTGTTTACGCGCCCGTGCGCTGCCCCAACGGTGTGGCCGTTTTCGCGCGCGACCTGGAGACGAGCCAGCAGGTCTGGAGTTCCGTGATCGGCTATCCAGGCCATGCCAGCTACAGAGAGTTCTATCGTGATTTAGGCTGGGATGCGCCGCTCGATTACCTTCTCCCGCATCTGCACTCCAACGGAGATCGTCGCCATTTAGGTCTCAAGTATCACCGCATCACAGGGCGCGACGTACCGCAAGATTTGAAGCTTCCATACGACCCGTCTGCGGCCAGAGAACGCGCGGCACAGGACGCAGGCCATTTCGTCTGGGAGCGCATCAAGCAGGCGCGACATTTACGCAAGATGTTCGATGGCCGTCCTCCGCTCGTCGTCTCGCCTTATGATGCGGAGCTATTTGGACATTGGTGGTATGAAGGTCCGCAGTTCATTGATTTCGTCTTTCGCAAGCTTCATTGGGACCAGAGCGACATCGAAGCCATCGCGCCCGGCGATTACCTGGATTCCGGGACCCCGATTCAGACGCAGCAGCCTTCGCAATCGTCCTGGGGCGAAGACGGTTACTTCAAGGTTTGGCTCAACGAACGTAACGCATGGATGTATCCACATCAGCATGCAGCCGAAGAGCGCATGACGGCTCTCGCCAATCGTCATCAGGAAACTTACCCGCTCACCTACCGCGCTCTCAATCAAGCCGCGCGCGAACTCTTGTTGGCAGAATCGAGCGACTGGGCTTTTCAGATTTATCAAGGGACGACGGTCGAGTATGCCACGCGTCGCTTCCGCTCTCACATCCGTCGCTTCAACGCTCTCGCCGACGATATCGAGCAGGGCCAGATCAACGAGGAACGGCTCGAAGAGATTGAATCGCGCGACAACATCTTTCCCGAACTAGACTATCGCACATACAGGTCTGCATGAACTCCATGAGACAAGGAGACACGGCGACGCGGGGACGCGGAGAGAATCAAATAGATGGGAACAGTTCTTCTCGCCGTGTCACCGTGTCTCCGCGTCGCCGCGTCCCATTAATCATCGGCCATAGAGGAGCAGCCGCAGTTGCGCCAGAAAACACACTCATCTCGTTTCAACGTGCTTTAGATGACGGCGCGGATGGAATTGAATTCGATGTCCGGCTTGCGAGCGACGGTGGCGCGGTAGTTATTCATGATGCGACCCTCAGGCGAACCGCTTTAAGAAAAGGGTTGGTCAGGAATTTTCCATCCGGCGAGTTGAGCGCAATGGACGCTGGCTCCTGGTTTAACTTGCGCCGTCCAACGCTTGCCCGCGCGGAATACGCCGAGGCGAAAATCCCAACTCTATCTTCTGTCTTTGAAATGTTGAGAGACAGTGATGCTCTGCTCTATGTCGAGATGAAGTGCGGGGCGAGGACACGCGCGCCTCTTGCCAGAGAAGTCGCCCGCTTGATTCAAAGATATTCGCTCAACGAGCTTGTTGTAGTTGAGAGCTTCGACCTTCCCTCGATTGTCGAAATCAAACGACTTGACGCGAGCCTCCGCACGGCTGCACTGTTTGATAGAAAGTTGACTCGCCCTGTGCCCTCTGCCCGTTGGATGATTGAGCGCGCTATAAATTGCGGCGCAGAAGAGATCGCTCTGCAACGCAGCCTCGCAACGCGTAGAACTGTCGGGCAAGCAGCGCAACATGGATTGAGCACTGTCGTCTGGACTGTTGATAGTCCTGCATGGGTGACACGCGCAATGAAGAGCGGGGTGCGGGCTATCATCACCAACAATCCTGCAAAAATCTGCGCTCGCCGCAATCAGTTGTTGATTCTTTAAATTGCCCTTCATGAATCAATCAAGACTTCAAGCAGACCGCGTTTTCCTGCGCGCGCACTTCGCGCTTCATTACAGGCGCGCTGCTCGCACACGCCTTGTAAGCGACGCGCGCGCCGATTACGTCGCACTCTTTCAGTTAAGCGGACACCTCTCTTCCAAATCAGGCAACGATTCGTTTGAACTCAAAGAGGGAGACGCCATCCTGCTTGAACCGGGCATGAGCGTCACAGCTCACGGACGCGATGTTGAATATGTACAACTCACCTTCTCACCCTCGTACATTCTCGAACGTGCCGCGCTTGCAGGGATGGTCGGCGCGGGTGCGAGCGTCAATTTTCGCGCGCCCTTCGTCGGGCAAGACAGAAGGCTCGCGCGTTTCGCACGTGACCTTGCACAAGAGCTAATGGAGGAAGAGGCCGGACAGGAGATTGTGCTTGGTGCGCTCGTCGAGCAGTTGACAGTTTACTTGCTTCGCCATCACTCAAACGTGCGTCGCTCCGAAGAGCTTGAGCTGTCGCGCGTCGGGCTGGTAGATCGTCGCATTCGCCGCGCCATCGAATTGATGCACGCGCACATGAACCGCGAGCTTCCGCTCGAAGAGATCGCCGCAGCAGCCTATCTCTCACCTTTTCATTTTGCGCGGCTCTTCAAGAAACTGACCGGCACATCGCCTCACGCCTATCTCGGCAACCTGCGTGTCGCGCGCTCGCAATCATTGCTGGCGGAGACAGACCTCTCAATCTCCGAAGTCAGCGCCCGCGTCGGCTACTCCAGCCCCAGCCACTTCACCAAAGCTTTCCGCCAAACCACTGGACTAACCCCTCGCGCTTTTAGAAAAGCAGTGGTCAGTGGTCAGTAGTCGGTGGTCTGTTGATTTAAGGTTGACGAGCTAAAATTTTATTTGTAACCCAAACTTCATCGAGCTAATAACAACTAACCACTGACCACTGACCACCGACCACTGCTTTTCAGCAATTGTGCGACGATATTGGGCAAGATTAGCTGAGACTGCGAGTGTGCCCGACCTGTATGATTGTCTAATCAATTTTGGAGGAATTCTTATATGGCAATCGAAAAGGGCGCGGAGATAGCTCCGGCCAAAGGAAAACTCGGAGTGCTGCTCGTCGGACTCGGCGCGGTCAGCACAACGTTCATCGCTGGCGTCGAAGCGATCAAGCAAGGCATCGCAGAGCCAATCGGCAGTCTCACACAGATGAGCACGATTCGTCTGGGCAAGCGCACGGAGAATCGCTCTCCTTTAATTAAAGATTTTGTTCCGCTCGCGGACTTGGGCGACCTGGTCTTCGGCGCTTGGGACATCTTCCCCGACTCAGCTTACGAGGCCGCGATGCACGCCGGGGTTCTCGAAAAAGAGCTGCTCGCGCAATTGAAAAATCCTTTGCAGAAGATTAAGCCGATGAAGGCGGTCTTCGATCAGTCTTACGTCAAACGCCTCAACGGAACGAACGTCAAAGAGGGCCAGAACAAGCTTGAGATGGCAGAGCAATTGATGGCCGACATTGCCGAGTTCAAGCGCAAGAACAAATGCTCGCGCCTCGTCATGGTCTGGGCTGCTTCGACTGAAATCTTCCTGAAACAGCATGCTGTCCACAAGAACCTGAAAACTTTCGAGCAGGCGATGCGTGACAATCATAAGTCAATCGCGCCCTCGATGATCTATGCTTATGCTGCTCTAAAATCAGGCGTGCCCTTCGCCAACGGCGCGCCGAATCTGACGGTTGACATCCCTGCGCTCTTACAGCTTGCGAATGAGAACAACCTTCCAATCTGTGGCAAAGACTTCAAAACCGGGCAAACCCTGATGAAGACGATCATCGCGCCCGGCCTTAAATCGCGGATGCTCGGCCTTCATGGCTGGTACTCGACGAATATCCTGGGCAACCGCGACGGCGAGGTCCTGGACGATCCTGATTCTTTCAAGACTAAGGAAGAGTCTAAGCTCTCCGTGCTCGAATATATTCTCCAGCCTGAAGTTTACCCTGAGCTTTACAAAGACTTCTCGCATGTCGTCCGCATCAACTACTATCCGCCGCGCGGCGATAACAAAGAGGGCTGGGACAACATAGACATCTTCGGCTGGCTGGGCTATCCGATGCAGATCAAGATTGATTTCCTCTGCCGCGATTCCATCTTGGCTGCGCCAATCGTCCTGGACCTGGCGCTTTTCCTAGACCTGGCCCAACGGACAGGTATGAAGGGCGTGCAGGAGTGGCTCTCTTTCTACTTCAAATCGCCACAGACCGCGCCCGGACTCTATCCTGAGCACGACATCTTCATACAGTTGATGAAACTCAAGAACACTCTGCGTCACCTGCGGGGCGAAGACTTGATTACGCATCTTGGTCTGGAATACTACGATTGAGAGGCTTGTAAATTTTAGACTGAAGCTTCCAGAACGGGGCGCGCCGAAGAAAAACCTTTTGCGCGCCCTGCGCTACTTCACAGCATCTTGCGAGCAGGGTCAGAGTGTCATTCCCCTGACAGTTGCAATGACGTTTTCGTGATGCCGGGTGACTATAAGGTGCAAATTATCTCCCTATCTATAAATCCATAATTTTGAATCAGGACACTTATTGTCATTCTCGGTCTGCCGCGAATTGTCACCGGGCAGAGGGCTTGACAATGCATGTACAATCCTCTCTTCGCCACTTTCTTGGAATATTTTGTGGTGAAGCGAAGTTGTGGTCGCACATATGGGGTCTGATTCCAGAAAGAAGCGCGAGAGTCGCTTGGGCCATGAGCGAACAGGCCGCGAAGAGCGCGCATCAAAGAGGTCAGTGGTTCGTTCTTTGCATGAGTTAGTAATCGGAGCGGTCTTGGGAGACCGGATCGAACTAAACGCAGCTCGATTTTCGTAAGTCTCTCAGAGAAAGACGCTCCTCGGACGGTTACCAGCTCATGCAGTAGGAGGACGACCATGTTAGCGACAATGGAAATGGAAAAACAGAACGAGATAATTGGAACAGTCTTCCTCGACCCGGATCAAAAAAGTCCGCGCGCGGAGGAATTTGAGAAACAGCTTACGGCTCGCATTGTCGGCCAGGAGCGTGCCGTGCGTCGCATGAGCGGTTTATACCAGATTTTCCTGGCGGGCATGAACCCGCCGAACCGCCCCGTCGGCACGATGCTCTTCTTAGGACCGACAGGCTCAGGCAAAACTCGCGTCATCGAAGCCGCCGCCGAAGTCTTGTTCGGCGACCAGAACGCGGTTGTCAAAATTGACTGCGCCGAGTTTCAGCACAGCCACGAAATCGCCAAGCTCATCGGCAGCCCTCCGGGCTATCTGGGACATCGCGAGACCAGCCCGATGCTGACTCAAGAGAACCTGGACCGCATGCACACGGAAGAGACTAAGCTCTCGCTCGTGCTCTTCGACGAGATCGAAAAAGCATCGGATAGCCTGTGGCAGCTTCTGCTCGGCATCCTGGACAAGGCGACCTTGACGCTCGGCGATAATCGCCGTGTTGATTTCTCAAAAACGATGGTCATCATGACCTCGAACCTGGGCGCGCGCGAGATGTCTGAACTGATTTCCGGCGGCATCGGCTTCGCCCCCGGCAAGGGCGCGAAAGACCCAAGCGACACGGAAGTTGACCAGAAGATTTATCGCACTGCTGTCGAGGCTGCGCGGCGCAAGTTCTCGCCCGAGTTTATGAACCGCATAGACAAGGTCGTGGTCTTCCGCTCATTGAAAGAGCATCACTTGCGCCGGATTCTAGACCTTGAGTTGCAAGCCGTGCAGGATCGCATCATGCTTTCAGCCGGAACGAAATTCGTTTTCCAGTGCTCGGACGCGGCCAAAGATATGCTCTTGAAAGAGGGCATAGATTTCAAATACGGCGCACGCCATTTGAAGAGAGCGATTGAACGCTTCCTGGTCTATCCGCTCTCGAATCTGGTGGCGACCAATCAGGTTGGTCTTGGCGATCTGGTCAACGTTGACTTGAACGATGTCGGGACGAAGCTTCTCTTCTCGAAGCGGTCTGGCGGCGCGTTGATTCACGATGTCCCCGAACCCTCTGAGGAACATGAAGACACGGCAACGAAGTCGGGTGGCGTCGGGATGCCGATTCCACAGACCAGCAAGGCCGCGCGCAAAGGTCAGGGACGCGGCGAGAAGACGGAAAATTAAGACCGCGCTGAGGTTTAACAAACTGAAGAAAAGAGAGCGCCGGACATGTAATCAATCCGGCGCTCTTTCTTTATAGAATTGAGAGCGCGCTTCTACTGTTTAGAATCAAGAGAGCTACGCCCGCTCTTTGCCAATTTCAAAATCGCTTCGCGCGCCGTCTGTGCCAGATATGGGTCGCGCTCGTCCAGCACGCTATTTAAGGCTGGACCTGCGCTCACATCACCGATGAGGCCGAGCGAATTGGCCGCTTCACGTCGCACGTCATCGGGCGCGCGTTTGTCCAGGAGAACTGCAATCAATGCCGGAACAGCCGAGCGGCTTCGAATCTGACCGAGCGAGCGCGCAGCCGCACGCCTCACAAATTCATTTTCGTCCTTTTTGCTACGCCGGATTTTGTTGAGGATGCCGGATGCAGCAATGCGCCGACTGAGCAATTGTGAAAGAGGCGAGACAGCAGCTTCATCGCCTATCTCGCCGAGCGCAACCGCTATCGCCCCGCGCACACCGTCTTTCTTCTCCTTTTCAAGAAGAGCAATGAGCGGCGCGACGCCTATACGGCTTTGAGTTTCACCCAGAGCGTAGGCAGTCTCTTGCCTGACGAACTCATCGCGGTCTTGCAGGTTGGGGATTAAAAGCGCGGCAGCTTCGTCCGCAGGCAAGGAGAGCACTGCACGGGCCGCTGTCGCGCGAATAATCGCGGCTGAATCATGCAGCCCACCCGCCGCTACCCGCGAGCTTTCCGCGCGCTTCATCCGACCTAGATGCATCACTGCGTCACGCCGCTCTTCTGTTTCAGAAAAGCTGAGGCGTTGACGCTGCTTTTCAATTTCGAGCTGTAATGGAGTTAATTGTGAAACAGGAGCAGCCGTCGCTGTGGTTTGCGCTTTGACAGGCGAAGCGGCAAAAGAGAGAAAGAGGACAATCATCGCCACCCACTCGAAACGGAAGAAAAAGTCGGTCGTCCGAGCGGCGTTTGCTTGGTTATTTAATTCGCTCATCAAGATTCAGGCGCGAACCTGTAGCGTTGAAGCGCGGCGTTCGGCGCGGCGTCTGACGGCTTCCCATTCAAAAGCCTGCTGAGCGCGTCTGTTCTCGCGCGCTTCAGCCAGAAGCGTGACAAATTCGTCGTCCCAGACTCCTGAGGAATGGGTCGCGCGCCGCATAGACTCCATGATTGAAATGTAGTCTAAAACCTCCACGACTTCAGAATCATTCAGTGTGTCGAGTTTGAGTGCGAGACGTTGGCGTTCGGTTATTCGCTTAGCCATCTCTTTGCTCCTTACTTGCAAAGGGCGACGGCCAGCGCGCAGTCAGTTTATCAGAAACTGTCGCGGCGACGTTCGGGAGGCCGTCGGCGGATGATAACGTATCGTTGCAAGAGACACGTCTTTTTATTGTTCACCAGCGTAGATTGTCTCTCCAATTAATCGTGACCAAGACGGCTATCTTCTCCGATAGCCGTTGTCCCAAAGAAATTATCAGGGGATTGATGCGCCCGAAATATACACGAGGGAGAGGGCCGGACGCAAGAAAAGTTGGCAGCGGGCAGTGGGCAGTTGGCAGAGAGTTAAGGGTTTGATGAATTGAAAGCTTGATTGATAACCCTTCACTCAAGAAGTTAAAGTTTACTGCCAACTGCCCACTGCCTGCTGCCAACTATTAATCCAGCATAACGATGTGCGGTTCAATTCCGTCTCCGGTCAGTCGGATTAGCCCGACCGAGCGTGGAAGATTGAACCGTTTAGGGCCTGCACTGCCCGGATTAAAAAGCAGTGTGCCCCGCCATTCGGCTGAATAGGCTTGATGACTGTGGCCGAAGATGACAACGTCCGGCATCCTTTTTTCGATGATCCCCTTTTGCGCCGCCGACATGTTTTCGACGGTCGCAAACTGATGTCTGACGTAGAAAGTTCTTTGACAGATGACGGCCATACGCTCGTTCGGAAAGCACATCGTGTCAGCGTCATTGTTGCCCCGCACAGCAATCACGGGCGCAATTTTTTCGAGTTTCCAGATCAACTCCTCATCGCCTATGTCGCCCGCATGAATGATGCGGCTTGCGCCTGTAAAGAGGTCAAAGACCTTTTCATCAAGCTTGCCGTGTGTGTCCGAGATGACGCCGATGAGCTGCGCTCTGTGAGTGCTCATCATGAATCAACTTTGGAAGCCAGGTTGTGCATTGTGTCCACCAGGAGGACGGCGATGGGCGGATAGAAGATCAAGTCCGGCCTGATGTGCTGATCGAAGATGAAGGTTAAATCGTTCATGACATAATGAAGCTGTGCGGCGGCAAAGAGTCCCGCGCCGATGCTCAAAATGTAGCCAACAACCAGAAATACGTAGGCCGAGAATCGCGTGAAAGGTTTTTCGTGCTTCTCTTCCTCGTTAATGATCGAGACATGAACGCGCTCAGGCTTGTAGGTGTATCTTTCGAAATATTCTCGCAGCCGTGAAGTCAGATGCCAGAGGCCGCCGATAAAAAGCGCGATGACGATTGTCCTCCCCATAAAGCCTATCTGCCAGAATTTAGGCTTGAGCATGGCGACGATGAAGGTCGAGAAAAAGAGCGTGACCGTTGTAAAGACGGCTTGCGAGCGTTCTTTGTTGACGCGGCGGTCTTCGTCGAGTAGCAGATCAACCACACGGTCGCAGCGCGCCTGAACTGTCACCATACGCATGCGTCGCGCGTGTATATTGTCAGAGCTGAAGACAGAGCCGCTCGTCCGTAGCTGCTTTTCTCTTTCAAGCTTTGCGTCGTAAGCGGCGCGCTCCTGCGGATCGCTGAGCGTGCGGTATGCCAGAGAGAGAAGCGCAAATCTCCGTGCCGCCGTCTCGGAGCCACCATTTACGTCTGGATGGCGTTTGCGCGCCAGGCGGCGATAGGCAGACTTGATCTCAGCGGCTGTCGCCGATTGCTCAACTCCCAGGATTTTATAGTATTCAGCCACCGCGCTTTCCTCAAAACCTTAAAAGTCTGCGATGGGACGCCCGATAATCTCTGCTTTGAGCGGGCAGGGAGGGTCGCCCTTTGACGCCGATACTATAACATAGAGTGGCAGAAAACGTCCTCTCCGAAGTTTAGATTCACTTCAGAATAGGGCGCTTCCTGCCACTCTACCCATGAACGATAGTTTGAGACCTGAGACCTGATGATGAGGGCAACCGAACGAGCCAAGGGAGATTGCTTGATGCCTCGGAATAGCCTCCGAGTGGGGCGAGGACAAATTATAAGTGGCGATCCACACCTTGGCTCTCTCCGAGCTAGAGCAATGAGCGTGCCAGATGGAGAAGTCATAAAAACATAGCAAATTTATAACTTCATGGTTTTCATATCCGATCAGGTGTATTTTTTTTTAGACGGGCAGTCCACATTTGAATACACATGAAACAGTCCCCTTCTGCCCGAGATATAAAAAGTTTACCCCGTCAGACGAAGAAGAACGTTTCAAGCACCTCTTCGCCTGACGGGGGTTCAGCTTTTGCGGCAGCAAAAAGCTCAAGCAGATATTTGAGGCTTCAGCCTTGTTCCCCTGATTGATTCCGCTCTGCCCGGTCCACTATGTTGATGAGTGTACGGACGGCAATGCCTGTCGGCCCTTTTGAGCGATACGGCTTGGCATCATCACCCCAGGCCGTTCCGGCGATGTCAAGATGCGCCCACGAAACGCCGTCTGCGAACTCTTTGAGAAATGCCGCCGCAGTGATCGTTCCGGCCTTGCGCCCACCGACATTCTTAATATCCGCGATGTCTGACTTGATCTGCTTGGTGTACTCTTTATCGAGCGGCAATTGCCAGAACTTTTCTCCGACCTCTCTTCCGGCAGCGATGATCTCGTCAATCAATGCCTGATCGGTTCCAAGCACAGCCGTGTTGACATCGCCGAGCGCGATGGAGACTGCGCCCGTCAGCGTCGCCATGTCAATGATTCTCTTCGCCCCGAGCTTCTTCGCATAGCAGATGGCATCGGAGAGAATTAAACGCCCTTCGGCATCCGTGTTGATAATCTCAATGGTCTTGCCGGACATAGCCCTGACCACATCACCTGGCTTAGTAGCTTTACCCGACGGAAGATTTTCAGACGCGGGGACGACGCCTAAGATCGGAATCGAAGGCTTCAACTGCGCGATGGCGCGCATCGCGCCGAGCACGGTCGCGCCGCCCGTCATGTCGTACTTCATCAACTCCATGTTCTCGCCGGGCTTTAACGAGATGCCGCCCGAATCGAAAGTGATTCCCTTGCCGACAAATGCCAGCAGATTGTCTTCGCCCTGACCGGAAGCGCCACGCGGCGTGTACTTCAAGATGATTAACTTAGCTTCTTCTTCTGAGCCGCGCGAAACGCTCAGGAGAGCGCCCATGCCCTCTTGCTCCATGCGTGATTCATCCAGCACGTCAACGCTCAGGCCGAACTCTTTGGCAATCTCGTGAGCGCGCTCGGCCAGATTCGTTGGCGTCATGTACGCGCCGGGTTCGTTCGCCAGATCGCGTGTGAAATTGGTTGACTCGCCGATGATGCGCCCGCGCTCTGAGCCACGTTTCAAGGCTTCTTCATCCGCGCCTTCGACGATGATGACGAGCTTGTCAATCGTGCGCGCCTCTTTGTCAACGGTGCGATATTTATCAGGCTCGAAAAGGCCCATCACCGCGCCTTCGGCAGCCGCAGCAGCGGTCTTTTCGGCATCACCTTCAGCGCGTGTGATGAGACCAACCGATTTGATATTTTTGCCGCGCAGAAAGCGCGCCGACGCGCCAGCCATTTGCGAGACCTGTGCAGCTTTGAAGTCTTCGCGAGCGCCGACGCCGATAAGTAAAAGTCTGCGCGCGCGCAAAGCCTCATTCTGCGCGAGGTGAATGTAAACGGTCTCGCCCTCTTTGCCTTTTAACTCTTCGGATTCAATGATCGAATGGAGGACGCCGCCTGCGGCCTCATCCAACTCTTTTAAGATTCCTTCATTCGCCTTTTCGTCCTTGAAGACTGCGACAGCCAGAGCCTGCACATCTTGCTCCTTGTAGCTTCCGGCGCTAGTTTGCACTTCCATAAAAGTTGTTTCCTCTCCGAAGTCTTTGGTTCACATCTTACCGATTTATATTGCGCTCTTTCAATTGCGCGCGGGTCTCGCGCTCGACCGTGCGGCGCATCTCAGTCTCTCGCTTGTCATAAAGTTTCTTGCCGCGCGCCACACCTATCTCAAATTTTGCGCGCCCTTTCTTCAAATAAACGCGCGTCACAACCAGGGTCATGCCCTGCACTGTTGAAGCCTGCTCCAGACGCTCGATCTCACGGCGATGAAGCAAGAGCTTGCGCGTCCGCAAAGGATCGTGATTCGCACGATTGCCATGAGTATAGGGCGAAATGTGCGCGTTGAATAACCAGGCTTCACCGTCGCGCACAGCCACATAAGAGTCCTTCAACTGCACGCGCCCTTCCAAAACGCTCTTGACCTCAGTTCCGGTCAAAGCAATGCCAGCCTCGTACTTGTCCGAGATATGATACTCGTGGAATGCCGCGCGATTCGTTACTAAAACCTTTTCTTCCTGAGCAACAGCCATGATTAATAAAATTTTGAATTATGAGTTTTGAATTTTGAATTGAAAGCAGAAGCTGTTGTCTTCAATTCAAAATTCAAAACTCATAATTCATAACTACCATTGGTTTCACCGCGCAGAGGTCTCAACATCAACTCGCTCGCGGCATCTCGTGCTTTCTTGCCTTCGTAGAGAACCGCATGGACTTCTCTGGTAATCGGCATCTCTACTTTTAATTTCTCGGCGAGGCTCTGCACGGCCTTCGTTGTCTTCACCCCTTCGGCGACCTCGCGCATTCCGCTCACAATTTCGTCGAGCGCGCGTCCGCGACCAAGCTCTTGTCCGACGAAGCGATTGCGCGATAGCTCGCCCGTGCAGGTCAGGACTAAATCGCCCATCCCTGCCAGCCCCATCAAGGTTTCCATGCGCGCGCCCTGCGCCAGAGCGAATCGTGCTATCTCTGCCAGCCCGCGCGTAATCAAAGCCGCGATGCTGTTCGTGCCTAAGCCTAAGCCTGCGACCATGCCTGCCGCAACGGCCATCACGTTCTTCACGGAGCCGCCAATTTCCGTGCCCACAACATCAGTATTTGTGTAGATGCGCAGGTTCTGAAAACTGAGCGCAGCTTGAATCAGCTCGGCGTCTTCAAGACGCTCGCTCGCAGCGACTACAGCCGTCGGATGTCCGGCGGCGACCTCCTGCGCGAAAGAGGGTCCTGAGAGACAAACGAAACGCGGCTCGAAATGTTCTTTCAAAACATCTCGAACGACTTCTGAGATTCGTTCGCCCGTCTCAATCTCAATCCCCTTCGTCGCGCTGACAAAGATCATTCCAGGCTGCAAAGCCTTTGACATTCGCTCTACCAACTCGCGCGTCACATGTGATGGACTTGCGAGCAGGATAATTTCCGCATCACTGATTGCCTCGCTTAATTCGCTTGTCGCCTCCACATCCTGCGGCACTTTGTGCGCAGGCAGATAAACGCTATTGACTCGAAGACGATTGATGCCCTCGACCACATCGCGGTTGCGCGACCAGAGTCGCACTTGATGGCATGCACGCCCGGCGACGATTCCTAAGGTCGTCCCCCAACTCCCCGCGCCAATGATCGCAAGGCGAGTCATAAAGCAGAATCCAGAATCCAGAATCCAGAATCCAGAATGGATAAGGAGGAAGCCACATCTACAGATTCTCTTTTCTTCCGGCTCCTGACTTCTGGCTTCTGGATTCTGCTTTTCACTTAAACTTGCTCTCCGTGCCGCTGAGCAATCGCCCGATGTTGGCGTGATGCATCAGGATGATGAGCGCGGCTGAAGCGATTGCAGCCGCCATCACCGGCGCGAGATGTTCGACCGGCTTGAAGTAAACACTCAACAGCCAAACGAAAAGCGGAAACGCTGCTGCCGCCAGAATCGAGCCGAGCGAGACGTATCGCGTGCTGACAACTGCAAGAATAAAGATCAACGCCGCGCCAGCAACCGCGAGCGGGTTCAGGCTGAGAAAGATGCCCACCCCTGTCGCCACCCCCTTGCCACCGCGAAAGCCAAGCCAAACGGGAAAGCAATGGCCGATGACAGCTAAGAGAGCAGCAGCGGCCACCCACCAATTGATTCCGAAATCAGCCGTCGCAAGCCATCTCACTAAAAGAACGGCCACGACGCCCTTTGCTGCATCGAGAAGAAGCGTCACTACGCCAGCCAATTTCCCCGCGCGCCGCGAGACGTTCGTTGCTCCTGTCCCGCCCGAGCCTGATTCGCGCACGTCCGCGCCCTCTTTCGCGCGCACGATCAAAAAGCCGAAAGGAATTGAACCCAGCAAATACGCAGCGATCAGAAGCAGCACGGGACGCATTTTGGGAAGCAGCACTCCGCGCCCATAGTGATAATACTTTGCTTTTGGGCGAACTGAGACTATAACAAGTGTCGGAATCGTTGGACAAGGAAGACAAAGACCATTAACAGCGCACGGAGCGAACCGCTCGGGGCAAGTCAGACATCTAATTGGGTCTATTTCAAACAAGGTCTGGGGTCAAGCAATTTTGTTTCAAAGATCAATCCGTCATCCGACTTTGCAAAGCTCAAAGCTAACTCTACTCTTCTGCGCGCTCCTGGCCTTGCTCAGCGTAGCCTGTGGTTCTTCACATGAGAACGCGCAGGGGCAGAGGAGTCGAGCCGTCAAGCCTCATATCAGCGCGCAACCTGCCTCGATTCCATCCGATGGCGAGGCTCTGCAAAAATTGTGTGAAGAAAGCTCGCGTCGAACCCACGACACATCTTTTACCGAAGAAGACTTAATGAGCGGCGATAAACGCGCCTGGCAACAGGCCACCAAAGGAATTGAGAATGCTCGCAGACTCTTGCCCCTTGCAAAAGAGTTGACCATCGCAACTTTGCGTGGGCATGAATCGGAGTTTCATCTCGATCATTCTGACCTTGAGCTGGCCGCGCGATATATTCAAGCCATCAACACGATTCAGCTGGACGAGAGTCTGGGTAACGTCGCCGAAGTTGATGATGCAGTGAAGGATGAAATTAGAATCGGGGCGGAATATGCTCTGAACCTGACGGCAGACGAAGAGACAATTATGCTGCTCGGCCATGAGTTGA
>Ga0182001_10000088_pt1 | contig 21382 bp, 17 predicted proteins | sample BulsoiFelSFmetaG_FD_120485 | JGI IMG/M metagenome (GOLD analysis project Ga0182001, IMG submission 120485) | Bulk soil microbial communities from Mexico - San Felipe (SF) metaG | ecosystem: Environmental > Terrestrial > Soil > Agricultural land | place: Mexico: San Luis Potosi | collected... | reverse complement strand
TCTGCTCGCCTTTGCTTTATCGAATCGTTAGGAGGATTCGTTTGCTATGTCTAGAATAACCGGTAAGGTCAAGTGGTTTAACAACTCGAAGGGTTACGGTTTCATTGAACAGCCTGGCTCTTCGGACATCTTTGTTCACTACAGTGCCATTCAGGGCGACGGCTTCAAGACTCTCGAAGAGGGCCAGGAAGTCGAGTTTGAGGTGACGCAGGGACCGAAAGGACCGCAGGCCGAAAAAGTGACCAAGATGTAATGCTCCCCAAGGCTTTCTCTTTGTAAAGCCACTGACTGCTTCCGGTCATTAAGAGTCCGCGAAGCGCAAAAGGAAAGAAGGCGACGGTTCAGCAAACCGTCGCCTTCTTTCATTAATGGAGTTCTGGTGAAAAGAACCCTCTCTGGTTCTCTTCAATCCGCAATCGCCATCATTCGCCTTTGGCTTTGAAGCTCACGCGTCCGCCCTCAACGTCAATCGAGAAACGCACGCTGTCGCAGCCCGTATTCTCTTTGATGTTGTCGGTCTTCGTCGCAATCAGATGATGAAAGCGCGGAAACGAGAGATCGTCCGTTGGCTCGCCGCACCTCAACTTCGCTTCGATCAAAGCGTCATAGACTTGCTTGATGGTCTGCACATCTTTGTGCGCGTCGTCGCAAATGAAAGTGGCGAGTCGCTCCCTGTGCGCCGCCTCGTCACGCGCCGAAGCACGCGCCGCCGCCGCTGCATCGCGCCCCTCTTCGCGCCCCTGCATCGTGCGCCGCCAGAGTTCGCGGAACGAAGCGTAGCGCGAGGCCAGAGAATTGAAGAGGTAACGTTGCGCGAAGGTGAGCGTGCGGTCATCGCCCAGACGCTTGAGCAAGGTTTCGACACGACCTTTAGTATCGTAAGGCGGACGCTTCGTCCCGCCGTTGAAAAAGATGTCGAACTCTATTTTGAGACGGCGGATGTCGTCCTCAAGCCGCGCGAGTTGCTCTTCGACTGTCGGCTGACTATCGGGCGGGGGAAAACCTCTTTTAGTTTGCTGGGCCTGACGTTCTTTAGCCTGGCGGGCAAGTTTGTTATCACGGACGGCCACTCTTAAATTCTCTCCTTACTGGCGCGCACACAGCTCTCGGGGAAGAGCGCGCGACTCTCATTCGAGTCTAGGCGTTTTGAAAGCAAGGTGTCAATAAAGATATTTTTGAGTGTCTCGGATGAGAGATAATGTGCTACGTTTACCAGCCCGACAGCAGAGAGTGAGAGCCTATGCCCAAGCAGGAAAATGAAAAATCAGAGTTGCTGCGCGCCATCCCTTCAGTTGACCAGTTGCTCAGAACCCCTTCAGCGAGCGCGCTGAAGGATTCGCTGGGCGCGCAAGCCGTGACAAAACTTGCGCGCGCCGTGACGGATGAATTGCGCGAGACTCTTCTAGCCGGGGCTTCAAAAAAGAGTTCAACCAACGGCGATCATTCGCGCGAGGCGTTATTGCAGGAAGCGGCGCGCATGCTTGAGCATGCCTTTCATCAAGAAGCGGCGCGCGGATTGCGCCGCGTCATCAATGCCAGCGGCGTCATCATCCACACCAATCTCGGACGCGCCCCCTTATCCGAAGCTGCGAGCCTGGCAATCGCAAAAGAAGCCGCGCGATACTGCACGCTCGAATACGACACGGAGACGGGCGGACGCGGGCGGCGCGGCGCGCGCGTCGAAAAGTTGCTCGTTGATTTGACAGGCGCAGAGGGTGCGCTCGTCGTCAACAACTGTGCCGCCGCAGCTTTGCTCGTTTTGACCGCGCTCGCTCATGGCGGCGAGACCATCGTTTCGCGCGGCGAGCTGATTGAAATCGGCGGAGACTTTCGCGTCCCCGACGTGATGGCTCAATCGGGCACGCGCCTCATCGAAGTCGGCACGACCAACCGGACGCGCTTGGCTGATTACACTCAAGCCATCACAGAGAACACTCGACTCTTGATGCGCGTCCATCCCTCTAACTATCGCATCGTCGGGTTCACCGCTGCGCCTACACTCACAGACCTCGCGCGCGCGGCGCACGAAGCGGGATTGTTGCTTTATGAAGACGCAGGCTCAGGCGCGCTCGTCAACCTCGGCCAATATGGTCTTGGCGAAGAGCCTGTTATTGCCGAGTCTATCAGAAGCGGCGCGGACATCATCTCTTTCAGTGGCGACAAACTGCTCGGCTCTGCACAGGCTGGCTTAATCGTCGGTCGCCTAGAACTCGTCGAGCGATTGCGCAAGCATCCGCTCTACCGCGCGCTGCGCGCAGACAAGCTCGCGCTCGCAGCTCTTGAAGCAACGCTGGCGGCTTACCAACGCGAGACTGCTTTCCTGGAAGTCCCTGTGCTTCACATGCTCGCTCTCAGCATGGAAGAGGTCAGAAAGCGCGCACGCCGCTTCATCTCTAAATTAGAGAAGCGCTCTTCCGCTTTTCGCGCGGAGATCATTGAAGGAGAGTCGGCCATCGGCGGCGGCTCCGCTCCGAATGTACATCCAGCCACATTTCTGATTGCGCTGACACACGAAAGCCTCTCACCGGATGCCCTCGATAAAGCTCTGAGGCTTGGCCTCCCTCCCGTCATCGCACGGATAGCTGATGACCAAGTTCTTTTAGACCTGCGCACGGTCGCCGCTGACGAAGAGACAAGTCTGCTCAACTCTTTAATCAGCATCGCGGGCTGAAATCGCCCCTTCTTCAAAATTCCTCAGTTTTTTTGCTAAAAACGACTCTTTATTAAACAATGGCTTTCATTGTATAATCTAGTTGCCCGACGATTTGGTCGGGCAATGGGCTGCGATTAGCAGGAATTTTCATAAAGACCTTCCCGCCTCAAACTATCTTGAAAGACAAACACGCTTCTTTACGATCCCTAATCAATTCGCTTCTCTGGGCGCTCTGTGCCTCTCTGCTTATCCTGACGTTGTGGATGGCCGGAGTCTTAGCCTCTCTTGAGTCTGCGTTTCTGCTCTCGATAGCTTCGGAGACGAATCCGGCTGCCGCTCCGCAAATGTGGCTGGGTGCGCTGATGATTCTGGCCGCAGGACTGAGCGCGGGCTTTGCCCTTGAGCGTGGAGGCGCGAAGCGCACCGTGCCGTTTATTCTGGGCGGCCTAGTGGTCTTAGCTGGCGCGAGCTTTGCCATCTCTCGCTTTCTGTACATAGACGTAGCATTCGCGCCGATGGCTCTGGCCGCTCTCTTGTCGGCCTTTGCAGTTCAGCTCCGACGATTGTGGACCATTGACAAGATGTTGACGCGCAGTCTTGCGCGCGCAGCCTCGCAAACAAGCAAGATCGAAGGTGGCTCATCGCACGCGCGTTTGATGAGCGGACTGAAGCTGCTGGAGACTGTTCTGCCACTTGAAGAGGCTGTGATTTTTCAGCCGGATGAGAACGGTCACCTGGCCCCGGCTGCGCGATTGCGCTCTGCCGCGAGCGGAGGACTCGACCGCAACTCTGCCTGGCGCGAAGGAGTCAGACTCTGCGAACGCGCCGTAGAGTTGGGCGCGATGGTCACCAAAGCGCCCGCCGCAAATGAAGTTGAGCAGAGCGATACACCGTCAAACGTCGCGCTTGCTCTGAGACATGAAGGGCGAGCCGTCGGCGCACTGCTCGTTCGCTTGCGCGAGCGTTTTGATGAGAGCGACCGTCCGCTCCTGCTCGCCGTCGGCGAACAGCTCGCGCGCAACTTTCAACGCGACGAGTCGCGCAAGCGTGAAAGCCCGCGCGATTTTCTGACTTTCATCTCGGCGCGCGAGGCCGTGAGCAGGCTCGAAGCGTTTGGCGTGGTGAGCGGCCTCTTGACGGAACAAAGATTCGGCGCAGAGGTTCTGGCGGAAGCATCGGACGGCCACGCCGTGGCTTATCTGGACGGCACGCTCGCTTACGTCAATCCGCCACTTCTCAAGGCCGCGCGTCTCAGCGAAAAGGAGGCGAGCGCGCTGGACCTCTTCACGCTCCTTGATCGTTTTCGCGCCGGAGTCTTCGACGAGCCTTCGATTGCTGTGCGCCGTGTGCTGCAAACGGGTGATGCTTATGAGCGAGAGCTACATTTTCCCGAGCGCAATCAGACGCTTGAGCTTCGCATAGCTTTAGTCGCGGAACGCACGAGCGACAATGGCGATGGCGCGCAACCGCTCTGTCTCGCTGTGACGGTGCGCGACGTGACGCGCATTAAAGAGTACGAGAAATTGAAGAGCGACATGATCTCGCTCATGTCTCACGAGCTGAGAACGCCGATTACTTCCATCAACGGCTTCGCAGAACTATTGATGAACGATGAAGCCGTCCCAGCCGAATCGCGCGAGTTTCTCTCGATCATTAACGCCGAGTCGCAGCGTCTCTCGCGGATGATTAATACCTTCCTGACCGTCACCCAGCTCGAAGCGGCTGACAAACAGGAAGTCTTAAAGATTCCGCTCAAACTCGATGATGTTGTCCGCGAAACCCTGACGAGCCTTCAGCCTGTGGCGAAGAAGAAGCGCATCCGACTTGTCGAGCAACCTTCGACGCGCCTTCCGCCCGTCGCTGCCGACCGCAGTCTCATCACACAGGTCGTCACGAACCTTATTGGCAACGCCATCAAGTACAGCCCCGAGCGAACGACCGTCACGGTCTCGACCCAACTCGAAGCCGACACTATCAGGCTCTGTGTCGAAGACAGAGGCTATGGCATTCCGCCCGAATCGGTTGATCGTGTCTGGGAAAAATTTTATCGCGTGGCGCGCGACGGTCAGGAGAAGGACGAAGAATCAACCGGTCTCGGACTATCGTTTGTGCGCGAAGTCGTCGAGCAACACGGCGGCACGGTCGCGCTTGAATCCGAAGTCGGTCGCGGCTCCAAATTCAGTTTCACTCTGCCAAGACTGTAAAAGCAGTGACGAGTTAAGAGTGACGAGCAAAAACGATTTCAACTCGTCACTTGTTACTCTTAACTCGTCACTTTATTTATCGTTCCCCGACAGGTCTTCGCTCCGCAGAAGCAACGCTTGCTGTCCGGGTGCAGCGTCATTTCGTAGTCAACCGTGATCTCTTCGCCGGGATGGATGTCGCGCAGGGCGTAGAATTGGATGTGGCCGTAGATGATTTTCATGTAACTGTTTGGCTCGCACGAATGGTTGATGTAGTGCGTGCCGTTACCGCCGCGACTCCCATCCAAACTCCAACGTGAATCAATCGCGCAGATTCTGAGGCGTCGGCGATTCGCTCTGCGATTGGCTTCGGCGGTCGTGATGCGCTCGCCCGTGTACTCGGCGATCTTTTTCCGGCGCGGGAAATGAAGAGTGGCGAAGCATCCTTTGCCGTTGATTCTGGATTTCTTGATGGCGAGTCCGGTCGCGAGTCTCATAGAAGTCTAGCGAGTCTTGCGAGTCTGTCGAGACTCGCAAGGACAAGCAAACTCGCCAGACTCGCAAGACTCGACAGGCTCGCTGGACTTATTTCAATTTGAAGCTACGGGCGATTGAATCTGTCTGGTTGCGTATGAGCGTCAGTTTCTCGCGCAAGGCGGTGAAGCGCAGCGCGTAGATTGTCCGATTGTCGGCTTGCAGATAATACATGCGCCCGGCCATTGCCTTGCCGCCGCTCGTAAATTCGTAACTGAAGGTCACGCCGTTCAAGCGACCTTTGAACGGCTCCTCTTTGCCTTCGATATAGCCCGTCTGGAAATGCAGCTTCTGGTCCCTATCGCGTTGCAAAAGGTCGGAGGCGGTTGTTCCGGCTTCGACGACCTCTTTGCGTATCCGCAAGTATCCGTCCATGCGGTCGCCGTAGATGAATTCCGCATGCTCGTGCAGGCTATCCGGCTCCTGGACCACACGCCACTTTTCGGAAGGGAGTTCCAGGCTGTAGTCCGCGCCATTATAAGAAGCCTCTTGAGCAAGGACGATGGCAGAAATAGACGTGAAAACTAAAGCAAGGGCAACAAGAAGAAGGGTCAAGCGTCGCATGATTTTATAGCAAACTCCTCTTGGTATTGATGGGTCAATGATAACGTTTATGACGCTCAAGGGAAAGGTCAAACTATCAGGAGAGTATCAGATTCCAAACGTTCAGATGCGCGCGGTTATAAGCTAAGTTGTCCTCATAAGCCAGACTGAACCACAGAGGACACAGAGGAACACAGAGGATTGAAAGAGAATTTTTAAATTTTGAGTTATGAATTGAAAGCCACTTGCCTTTAATTCAAAATTCAAAACTCAAAATTCATAATTCTATTTCTTCCTCTGTGGTTAATTTTTTACGTTGCAGCCTGTTCGAGCGCCGCGAGCTGAGCTTCGATGAGATGTCCAATGCCTTTCTGTGCCAGCTCCAGAAGCCTGTCCATCTCTTCGCGCGTGAAGGGCGCGCCTTCCGCCGTTCCCTGCACTTCGACGAAGTGGCCATCGCCCGTGCAGATGACGTTCATATCAACTCCAGCGCGCGAGTCTTCGTCATATTTCAGATCGAGCAAGGGCGTGCCTTCGACTATCCCGACGCTGACGGCGGCGACCTGGCCTGTGAGCGGATTCTGCTGGATTTTGTTCGTGAGCAAAAGGCGTTGACAGGCCAGAGCGCAGGCAACATATGCTCCCGTGATGCTGGCGGTGCGCGTGCCGCCGTCCGCTTGCAGCACATCGCAATCGAGCGTAATGGTGCGCTCGCCTAAGAGAGTTGTGTTGATGATCGCCCGCAAACTTCTGCCAATGAGACGTTGAATCTCGTGCGTCCGACCCGATGGACCACCGCGACCCGTCTCACGCTGTGTGCGTTGCAAAGTTGCGCGCGGCAGCATGGCGTATTCCGCCGTCACCCAGCCCAAACCTTTATTGCGCAGGAAAGGCGGCACGCGCTCTTCGACCGAAGCCGAGCAGATGACGCGCGTGTTTCCCATCTCGATCAGGGCAGAGCCTTCTGCGTATGGTAAATAACTGGGTGTGATTACGACCCGTCTCAATTCATCGGCGAGGCGTCCGTCAGTGCGCGTGTAGCTCATCGTGTCCCCAAATTTCTACGGCTTCCAAAATGGAAGGCGCGATCCCTAAGAATCTTTCCGCGACACGGCTGAAACGCTCTGCCGCATCAGTGACATAAAAATGGTCCAGATCATCGCACAGGTGACGCGCGCGCGCGGTGTCCCCAGTAGCCATTCGCGCAAGACCTTTCATTTCCAGCAATGAGGCGACATCATGCGCCGCCGCCTCGCCAGAATCAATTAAGAGCACCTCATCGCCCATCGTCTGCTGAATCACTTCGCGCAGGATTGGATAATGTGTGCAGCCAAGCACGAGTGTTCCCACATCTTCTCTTTTAATATCATGTAGATAATTGGCGGCGACTGAGCGCGCCACATCCGTCTCGGCCCAACCCTCTTCCGCGAGCGAGACGAAGAGCGGGCACGCGCGCTCTATGACTTTGAGGGCGGGCGCGCGTTGAGCGATGGCGTTCGAGTAAGCGTGGCTCTGCACGGTGGCTTCGGTCGCAATCACGCCGATGCTCTTTGCTTTCTCATTCTGCGCCGAAGCTTGAACGGCGGCGCGCGCGCCCGGCTCAATGACGCCGATGACATCGCAACTGACCGCCTTGCGAATCGCAGGCAGCGCAAGCGCGGACGCAGTGTTGCAGGCGACGACTAGAAGCTTGATGCCGCGTGCTTCCAGAAAAAGCGAATTCTCAATCGCGTAACGCTCGACCGTTGCTAATGACTTTGTCCCGTAAGGCACGCGCGCCGTGTCGCCCAGGTAAACGAAACGCTCGTCGGGCAGACGCTCGTGCAGAGCACGATAAACGGTCAGGCCGCCAACGCCGCTATCGAAGATGCCGATTGGAAGATTTTGATTCAAGACAGGAGGGTTTCATATCCCTAAATGAAATTTGGTGGAGGCGCAGGGAATTGAACCCTGATCCAAAAGCCGCCGCCGCAGGCGTCTACATGCTTAGCCGCTTCTCTTTAAGTTTTCGCTCGCGGCAGAGTAAGTGAAGCGACGAAGACCTCTGCTGCAAGACGAGTCCGACTTTAATCTCGCTCATCTTCACGGACCGAAAAGACGAGCCAGCTCAACTAAGTGACATCTCACTCCGCGCGCATGAGCAACTTGCGGCGAGACGCTCGGTGCTTAATTAGGCAGCGAGAGCCAATTCATTGTTATTGGCAGTTGTTTTTCCCAAATGCTTTTTAACGAGCTGCAAATGAGTAAGCCCGGCATGCATCCTGTCAACGATCATGGCTCCTGTCGAAGCCTGTCGCCCCCACGAGCGAGTATGCAGATTATACCAGACTTGCGCTATAATCCGCGAGACCAGTCAGGCGTCTCATGGGTCGCCTGGCTTACGCAATTAGATGCGAGTTTCGCGTTCCCCTCGTGCGCTTTGTGACTCGCCCCTGAGTTGAAAAGGATTTTGCATTTATGAATTCAATCAGCCCGCGCTCCGCCCCTTCGTCATCGTCGTCCGAGCGCAAAAAGGTCGCGCCCCCGGCGCAGCGTCGCCACTTCTTACGTCGCTTCTGGCTTCCAGCCGTTCTGCTACTGGCTCTCGCTGCCGGAGGCTTGACGGGCATCATCGCGGGCTATCAGCTCAACCACTCGCGCGCCGCCGAAGAGGTCGCATCCTTAGCCACCTACAAGCCGAGCGTCGTGACGCGCGTTTACGCCGACGACGGCGAAACGGTCATCGGCGAGTTCTTCATCGAAAAGCGCATCCCGCTCAAGTACGAGGAGATTCCGCAACTGCTTAAGAACGCCATCCTGGCGATTGAGGACGCGCGCTTCTATGACCACATGGGCATTGACCCCATTCGCATCATCGGCGCGACGTGGAAGAACATCACGACGGGCAGCCGCGAGGGCGGCTCGACCCTGACACAGCAGCTCGCCAAGAATCTCTTTCTGAACAGAAAGCAGACGCTTGAGCGGAAGATGAACGAATGGTTGGTCGCGCTTCAGATCGAACGCTACTACACGAAGAACCAGATCATGGAGATGTACGTCAATCTGGTCTTTCTCGGCGCAAACTCTTATGGCTTCGAGGCCGCATCCGAGACCTACTTCGGCAAGCAGGCAAAAGATTTGACATTGGATGAAGCAGCGCTCCTGGCTGGAATCCCGAAGTCAACGAGCGAGTATTCGCCGACCGTTGACCCGAAGGCTGCGAAGGAGCGTCGCAATCTGGTCCTGGATCAGATGGCGAAAAACGGTTTCGCTTCGCAGGCGGAAGTTGACGCCGCCAAAGCCAAGCCGATTAAGCTGGCCGACACGGCCTACTATCAACTGCAAGAGCGCTCGTCGCCGTTCGCTTATCCGGTCGAAGCGATTCGCCAGCAGTTGGAAGACAAGTACACGACACGCGTCGCGCAAGGTGGCTTGCGCGTCTATACGAGCATCAACGTCGCGGCGCAGAAGAAAGCTTACGAGGTCGTCCGCGCAGGGCTTCGTAGATACGATCAATCACACAGCGGTTGGCGCTCGGCTTACTACAATATCGCGGGCGATAACGGCGCTCCCGCCACACAGCAACAACTGGATACCTACAAATACCCAGATTGGTACGGCAATCATTACGAGACTGGCAGCTTCATCATGGGACTCGTGATGAAAGTTGACCCGGCCAAGGATGAAGCGACCGTGCGCTTCGGCAACTACACGGCGACCGTGACCTCGAAAGAGATGGGTAAGTCTGGCCGCAGGCCGAGCGCTGAATTCAAGCCGGGCTATCTCGCACAGTTTGAAGTTAAAGAGGTTGATGACAAGAATCATCGCTTGCAAGTCGAGCTGACGCAGATTCCTGAAGTGCAGGGCGCAATGATGACCTTGAACGCGAAGACGGGCGAGATCATCGCAATGGTCGGCGGCTACGACTTCTACACGAACAAGTTCAACAACGCGACGCAGGCTTATCGCCAGACGGGTTCGGCCTTCAAACCTTTCATCTATACTGCGGCCATCGAATGGGGGATGACGCCTGACTCGACCGTGAGCGGCGCGCCCATCAAGATTGGCGATTGGACGCCGCATAACTATGACGGCTCGACCAGCAACGGCGACATGCCTTTGAAGCTCGCGCTCGCCAAGTCCATGAATATTCCTGCCGTTCACCTCTTGCAAACCGTCGGCATCCAGACGGGGGCGCAGATGGTTAGGCGCTTCGGCATCAAAGTCCCGATGGCTCCTTATCTTCCTTCTGCTTTGGGCGCGACCGAAGTCCCGCTCGATCAGATGGTCTCGGCTTATTCAGCCTTCCCGAACAAAGGCGTCAGAGTCGAGCCGCACATGGTTCGCAAGGTGTTGGACCGCGACGGCAGCGTGCTCGAAGAGTGGGAAAAGACGACCTACAAGGTGACGAACGAGTATGTCGCCCTGACGATGGTCTCGATGATGCGCGGCGTCACTGCCCCAGGCGGCACGGCTGCGGCAGCAAGCTCGCTCGGCATCCCCGTCGCTGGTAAGACCGGCACGGTCAACGACCACACGGATGTCTGGTTCATCGGCTACACGCCGACTTACGTGACAGGCGTGTGGATGGGTTATCCCGGCAGAAAGAAACCTCTCGGCAATGACATGACGGGCGGGCACGGCGCGCTGCCCTTCTTCCTGGACTTCATGAAAGACTTTATGAAGGACAAACCGCGAGAGGATTTCGAGAAGCCACCTAACATGCCCGAGGACATGAAAGAGTTGGAGAAGCAGCGTCAACGCGAGATGATGGAGAATCGTCTGGACATGGTGGCCGCCAGGAACCAGGGCAAGAAGGCTGCCGCAGGCGATGCTACTGAGACCATCACGACTCCGAAGATGGAGCAGGTCACTCTGCCGCCTGCGCCCAGAGTGGACGAGCCGCCTCCGGTGATGGCCGCGCCGCCGCCAACGACCGCGCCGAAGAAGACCGAGACGACCGTCGCCCCGCCTCCGGCTCAGACGCGCCCGCGTGAAGTCGAACAGCCCAAGAAGAAAGGCAAGAAGGGCAACGACGAACCGTAAAAGCAGTGAAAAGTGAAAAGTGAAGAGTGAATAGTTAAAGCCAAGAACGTGGTTTCAACTATTCACTTTTCACTTTTCACTAAAAGAGTTTTCCCAAATAGTAAGGAAGCATCTTCCGCCACCAGGGCCAGTCGTGGTTCACGTCGTATCCCCAGAGTTCTAGGTGATGCGGGATGCCCTTTGAACTCAGAATCCCGGACAACTGACTGCTTCTCTCCGGCGCTTCATAAGCTCCCTGCCCTGACACTATGTAGATTGCTTCGGCGCGCCTCAGGATCGGCAGATAGTAATCATCATTTAGATTCGACAGGTACTGTGCAGGATTATTGAAATAGACGTTATCGTCCGTGTAACCGCTCAGGTATGAGCGGATGTCGTAGCTCCCGCTCATGGCAATCACGCCGCGAAATAAATCTGGATGACGAAAGTAAGCATTGGCGGAAAGGAACGCGCCGAGGCTCGCGCCGGTAGTCACGGGTCGAGCTTGCTGGTCGCCCGTGTCATTGCGAATCAAAGGTAGCACTTCGTCCGTGATGTACCTGTCATAACGCGTCAGGAGTTCCGCCTTCCACTGTGGCGATGCCTGCTCGTTGAGCAGACTGTAACGATTAACGCTATTGATCGAGTATGCACGCACGCGCCCCTCTTCAATCAAGTGGCTGATCGAGTCAATGAGGTGGAATCTCTCGTGTTCAAGATAATCCGCTCCCGCTGTGGGCAGCATTAAAAGTGGGTAACCGGCATGGCCGTAAGCCACGAGCGGCATCTCCATTCCAAGATTCTGACTGTACCAAGCGGTCGTCCGGCGTTGCATACAAACTCTCCCCTAGCCTGCAGCTAGTCATGCGAAGATTCAAGAACTTAATTTCGATTGTAGTTAATTCAGTGGTCAGAGATATTCTCGCACTTTGGCCGCCGAGCGCAAGGGGAGAAACGAAGGGATGAGGGCGGCAGCGATGAATGAAAAGAAAGACCGCCTTGCTTTCTTCATCCCTCATCCCTCATCCCTTCGTTCTCATCCCTTCGCTTGACGCTCTCACCAACGTCTGTTATAAAAATTCCGCTGCGCCCCACGCACACAAAGCTTTCGAGCGATGCGTGGGGCGCATATTCCGCAGTAGCTCAATGGCAGAGCATTCGGCTGTAAATTAATTGCAGCTTCCACAGGTGACTGTGGTTGAAAAACCGGGTGAATTCATGAAACCCTAAACTAACCGAAGGTTAGCAAGGCAATCATGAGCGAAGCCTGCTGAAAGGCATGTGGCTCCTGGTCACATCGTAAGCAGGAACGTGCAGAGACTAGAAGTCGAGGAGCCAAACCGATAAGACTTCCGCGAGCGCCCGGCAACTTTTCGCAACTCAGGGAAAGTTGATGAGATAGTCCGCGCCGGAGCGAAAGCTACGGGTTAAGCGTAACCGAAGGGTTGTAGGTTCGAGTCCTACCTGCGGAGAAATTCTTAAAGCCCTAAGTCTCAAGTTATAGAGGCTTAGGGCTTTAATCATTTAGCTTTGAGTCCCACATAGGATTCAGATTTAGAGATGTGTTGGCTCGTAGAATTTCTAATTTCCCTATTTTTGGGCTTTGCCGCCTGATAGTTTACACTCTTAGCAACTGATATGGAGCTTTTGTGGAGGCCGATGTGGACGCCGAAATTCCTGCTACCACCTTTATCATGCGGTTTAGCCAGACGCCCACATGCGAGTAGGTCGTAGTGTTCTGTTTCGCTAAGGCTCTTATAATCTTTCTCCTTGCTTGCGCTTGGTCGCGCCCTCATTGCTCGGCATCACTCATCCATTTATGTAATGGGATACTGGGAAAACCTATGAGTATGTCTTTAATCTATCTTCAGACTACATTACTTCGCCGTCTTCCATGTTCGTTTGCATCCCGTCATTAGCCTGCGGTAAATGCTGGTCACGATCAAAGGTTGGCCTTTCGTGTTCGGGCATCTTGTATTCCGGAAAGTCTGCTAACCACTGACGGCGTGTGACATCGTCAGCGTAATATTGTAGATAGAGGTACATGTCTTCTTCACTGCCGCTACCAAGCAGGTCTATATGCCACGCCGAGGAGTTGTCGAGCGTCATGTCTTTGACCGGCTCACGCAGGAGTTCACGCCAGAGCAGCGTGTAGAGATCGCAGTCGCTAAGATGATCGGTCTGACTGAGGAAGACGCGTAGCCGGGCCAGCGATTCAATCACTTCCCACAGTTTAGCCGTCAGTCTTCGGTCGTTTAGAGACTCCGGGGCGGGGAGTTCGATGCCGGACTCTTCGAGCTGCTGGAAGTGCATGGTCAGGGGCGCTTGCTCATAAGCCATCACGCTCTGCCAGAACTGCGCTCTTGCTTCGGGTGATAATTCATTGGATTCCCAAAAGAACATGTCACATTCGTCGGGCGGTGCGGCATCCGGCTCGGTTTGAGCGTTGTATTTGTCGGTTTCGCCTTCTTCGTCGTTTGACATAATCATCTTCTCGTGATGTCTTATTTTGATATTTGCCTGGGTGCTAAGCCCACCCTTCAGTTGGAAGCGCAATCCGTTTTCGAAGCAGTACCAGACAGGCGGTCTCAGAGTAACATAATCAGAAGTAACCATGAGCAGCAAAGACAGAAGATTTATCGGCGCGGCGAGCGGGACAGAAGCCCGTTGGTCTCCTGCGATTTTGAACGTCGAGCGCCTGATTGCGCACGCGGGCGAGAGTGTGACTTCGCGCGGGCGTGCCTATTACGCGCAAAAGTGGCGACTGCGCGTGCAGAATTTAGGCGAGTACGAGGCCGTCGTCAGAGTGCAGGGCAGCGAGATGTACAGGGTCGAGTTTCTCAGAGATAGAAACAGCGTGCTCTCCTTCTGCGACTGCCCTTACGCAGACTACGAAGCGGATGTCGTCTGCAAGCACATCGTCGCCGCTGCGCTCTTTCTCAGAGACCACTTGTCCGAGCGCGCGCCTGTACCGTGGGAGTCCGTCCTGACGCAAGTAACGCGCGCTTCATCAAGCTCTGTGCAGAAGAAGGCATCGGAGTTTCTCTTCTTCAGCCTGCAAACGCGCGGCGGTTCGTGGGCCATCGTTCCTTACGCAGTCGCGTCATCTTTCTTCCCCGAATCGGCGCAGCATAATGTCAACGAAGCGGCGCGCATAGCCATCGAGCAGAAACTCTCTTCGCAGGCTGAGAAGGTCAGCCCTTACGAAGCTGGCGCGCGACACCTTTACGCCAACGTGACACACACGCAGGCCGCGCTCATCCGCTTGCTCGCGTCTTCTGGCATCTATTACGGAAACTATTACAGCGGCGCGTCGCTCGATTACGGCGCAATCCTGACGCTGCTCGCGGGTGGCCCGCTCTTCTTCGGCACGGACAAGAATCCGCTCAAGCGCTCGCTGGAAGTCTGCACCGATCTGGCGCGCATAGAGTTGGAGATGGAACGGACAGAAGAAGGCGGAACGCGAATCACTGCGCTGGCCGTCGCAGGCGAGCGCGTGTTCCCGCTTCGTGGACGCGAGATGCAGATCATCTCGTACAAGCCGCTCTGGCTGCTCTCTGATCAGACCGTTTTTCAACTGGACGCGCCAGCGGACGGCTTCGTTCTCTTTCAAGAGAATCCGGTCATAGAAATTCCCGCCGACGAAGAGGCGAACTTTTTTGAAAAGCACCTGCCATATCTGGCTGAACGTTTCCCTTTGCGCGGTGACACACTCGTTTGGGAAGAACTGCGCGACCATTTGCCTATACCGCGTCTTTATCTGACCGAAGAAGGGAAAGAGTTGCGCATAGAGTTGCGCTACGCCTACGGCGATTACGAGATGCCGCACAACCGCAACGCGCCCCGGCAGAGCATACGCCGCAACGCTGAGACGGGCGCACTCGTGCGTGTCGTGCGCCAGCCAGACCGCGAGGTTGAGTTGTGGGAGACCATCGGCTCGAAGACCTATGGTCTCAAGCGTGCGCCTGTGGTTTACGACTCGCGGCGCGGTTTTTCGGACGGCCACTTTACCTTGCGCGCCAACATGCACCCGTTCGATTTTCTGCTGCGCCACGTTCCACAGTTGGCTGCGTCGGGCTGCGAGATTTACGGCGAGGAAGAGCTGAAGCTGGCGCGCATTAATCGCAACCGCCCGACGATCTCTTTCGGTATCACGTCCGGCATTGATTGGTTCGACGTGCAGGCGGTCGTGCAGTTCGGTGATGTGGAGGTCGCGCTCGCGGAAGTGCGCCGCGTAGTTCGCAAGCGCGAGCGCTTCGTTAAGCTGGCTGACGGAAGCATCGGCGAAATTCCGCCTGAATGGCTGGAGCAGTATCGCCATCTCTTCGCGCTCAGCGAAGAGACAGACAAGGGTTTGCGCCTCGCTCATCATCACCTGACATTGCTCGATCAACTCCTCGCCGACGATGAGCGTGCGCGAACCGATCAAGAGTTCAAACGCCGCCGCGAGCGCTTACGCAACTTCGATGGCATCAAGCAGCAGAAGCTCCCCAAACATTTCAACGGTGAGCTGCGCCCTTATCAGAAAGCCGGATTCGACTGGTTGCACTTTTTACGCGAGTACAAATTCGGTGGCTGCCTCGCGGACGATATGGGTACTGGCAAGACGATTACGACGCTCTGCTTCCTTCAATCGCTCAAAGAGCGTGGGCTGGCGAAGAAAGCAAGCTTGCTCGTCGTGCCGCGCTCGCTCATCTTCAACTGGGAGCGCGAGGCTGAGCGGTTCGCGCCGCGGCTGCGCGTGCTCAATCACGCTGGGCCAGAGCGCACTCAAGACATTTCGGACTTTGATGATTACGATCTCGTGCTGACGACTTATGGACTGCTCCGGCGCGACATAGAGTTGTTGATGCATTACGAGTTCAACTACCTCATTCTTGACGAAGCGCAGGCGATTAAGAATCCGCTGGCTGAGACGGCCAAAGCCGTGCGACTCTTGCGGGGCGCGCATCGTCTGACCTTGACGGGCACGCCCGTCGAGAACAACACGCTCGAACTCTGGTCGCAGTTTGCCTTCTTAAATCCGGGGCTTCTGGGCAATGTCGAATATTTCCGCGAAGAGTTCTCGACACCCATCGAGCGTAAAGGTAACGAGCAGGCGGCGCAATTCTTACGCAAGATGGTCTATCCCTTCATCCTGCGGCGGACCAAGGATCAGGTCGCCAAAGATTTGCCTCCGCGCACGGAGCGCCAGATGGTTTGCGACATGGAGCCTGCGCAGCGCAAGCTCTACGACGAGAAGCGCGATTACTACCGCGCGCTCCTGCTCAAGCTGATTGAAGATGAGGGCATCAACAATGCGCGCTTTCGCGTGCTTGAAGGCTTGCTGCGCCTGCGCCAGATTTGCAACCACCCGCGCCTCGCCGTCAAGACCTTCAGAGGGGCTTCGGCGAAATTCGAGGTGCTGCTGGAAACGCTCGAAACGCTCCGCGCCGAAGGACACAAGGCGCTGGTCTTTTCGCAGTTCGTCGGGATGTTGAAAATTTTAGAAGCGGAGTTGAAGAAGCGGCGCATTCCTTTCGCTTATCTCGACGGGCAGACGCGCGACCGGCAAGCCAGAGTTGACGCTTTCCAGACGGACGAGACGATTCCTTTCTTCCTCATCAGCCTCAAAGCCGGCGGCGTCGGATTGAATCTGACAGCGGCGGATTACGTGATTCACATAGACCCGTGGTGGAATCCGGCGGTCGAGATGCAGGCGACAGACCGCACGCACCGCATCGGGCAGGATAAGCCCGTCTTCATCTACAAGCTGATTGTGCGCGACTCCGTCGAAGAGAAGATTCTACAGTTGCAGGAGCGCAAGCGCACCCTCGTCACACAGTTGATTGCCACCGAAAGTAGCTTTTTCAAGTCGCTCACCGCCGATGATGTGGCAGCGCTGTTCTCTTGACGATTCGCAACGAATGCCTATCCTTAATGCTTGAATTTCAAACTCGGCAGATATTCAATAACAGTGTAAAATATGGGCGGCTAGTATAATGACCATTTGTGAGATAACCATGACTAAAATAGACCGAGAAAAGATTGTGCGCGCTGTCGTCGGCTCTGCCCGCCTTGAGGGCTATAAAGGGCATCTTAAAGTGGCGCCCAAGAAGAAGGATGGGACACTAAGAACTGAGATAAAACCCAAAGCCACTGCTAAACGTTAGCCACGGACATGGCGGACCGTTACGATACCACCGGCAATCCTGAGGATGAGTATTACCCTGATACGACAGTCCTCATCAACCTCGAAGACATTCGTGACCCCGAAGAACTGCTGGAGCGGGAGACGGAGCTACAACTCGCTGCTTACGAAGTAATGTTCAGTTCATTTGATGAGAGTCTCACTCCTGATCTCCCTTTCTTTTATTACCTGCACCACATGATGTTCGGCCCGCTGTTTGTCTGGGCAGGTCGTCCGCGCACGGTAGGTATTTCCAAAGGCGGCACTCCGTTCTGCCCGCCTCATAACATCGACCGTATGATGAATGACATCTTCGCCGGACTGGATAAGGAGCGTTGGCTGAATGGGACCGACTTGGAATCGTTTATTGAGCGAGCGGCTTATTACATTTGTGAGATCAACGCCGTGCACCCTTTTCGCGAAGGGAATGGGCGCGCCATCAGGTTTTACATTGATGTGTTATCCGCACGCGCACGTGCTGACATCTTTGACTGGACTCTGACGAGGGAGGACGAGTACTTGCGGGCCTGTGTCGCCGGGTTCGACCAAGACTTTGACCCGATGATCACACTATTACGGCGGTGCGCTGCCTGAGTCCTATCTGCATGAGGCCAGAGTAACGAGAAGAGCGCGCACGCACCTGTTGGATATTAAGATTCGTCAGACACCGTCTAACGAATGTGTCATCGAACCATTGGAGGATTAGAGGAGGAATTTAATTCCAAAGCTCAAAACTTGCGATTTTCCGCCCAAAAACGCAGAAAAATTGAAGTCCCCAAGTCCTACCTGCGAAGAAAATTCTAAAGCCCTAAGATCCTTTAATTAGCGATCTTAGGGCTTTAACCATTCGGTTTTGAGTCCTAAGTACGGAGTTGAATTTAGGAACGGGGATGCTGCAAATCACATGGGGTTCCCGTCTTTATTGGGCTTTTTGACCTCCCGCCGATTCGCATTGTCTGCACTGTTCGCATCTAGTTTGGAGCTTTTGAGGAGGCCAAAATTCCGGCTACCAACGCCATCAGTGCGGCAAGAACTCAGATCAATATCTTAACAGGTTAGTGCAGAGCGCTTGTAACTACCGTTAACACAAATATTGCCGCTGGCTTGATGTTTCTCTTCTTCCTGGACCGTGAAAAGAGTGAGCGGACTGAAGTACCAGCAGTGTAATGTATAAGGAATGGGCAAGAGAGAAGCACGACCAGCGCGCTCACATAAGATTATCCCATATCTCCTTTATACTTCCCTCCTATCTGTGTATGCTATCTCTCATTAACCAATCATATTCATTCTCAAGGAGCCGGTGATGAGCATAGACCTAAAACAGAATGCAGCCGCGAATTCGGCAGAGGACATGAAGAACGGGAAGGACGGTGATGCCTTGGGCGAAGCATTGAAGGATGAAGATCGGGAAAAAGCGCCAGTGGATGAAAGCCTTTTTAAGAAATCTACGGTCCCGCTTTTTATGAGAGGTAGCTCAGAGGGGCATCAAGGGAACGCCCAAGATGAGAAGGATGCAACGGAAGAATAGTTAGTCCGTATTGGATTGCGGCAGTGAACAGTTTCTCATCACGGTTTCAGCGCGCGACGCTCTTTTATTAACTCCGTCAACAATCGAATCTGCTCTTGCTGCATAGTTATTAATTCATTCCATTTCATCTCCCGCAACTCGTCTATCTTTTCATGCAGGCTGAGAATCTCAAGCTCCGCTTTCAAATTCACCTCATAATCGTGAGCCGCATCCAGCCTGTCTTTGACGCCCTGGCGGTTCTGCGACATCAGAATGACGGGCGCTTGAACGGCGGCGAGCATGGACAGAAAGAGGTTCAGCAAGATATAGGGATAAGGATCAAATGAAGCGTTGCGTCGCACGAGAATGACCGTATTGAGCAGCACCCACGCGAGCAATATGGCGGCAAAGATGATGATAAATGTCCAGGAGCCTCCGAAAGCCGCGACCCTGTCGGCAAGCCGTTGTCCGAATGTAGACTTCTTCTCAAATTCCAGATTCGTATCGTGGCTGATGGGCAGGCGTTCACCGACGTGCTGAACAATTCGGTGCTCACGTTCAGGCAGACTATCAAGGCTGACCTTAAACCGCCTCTTGACAAAATCTCGCAGGTGATTATTCATAGCGATAATCCATAGCTTTATCTAAGAAATGTGGCCCGCCACGGGTTGTCAGCCTGAGCCGACGCAGATTGGTTATATGCCTTCGGTGAGCTTGCGAAAGTGGTAGCCCATTGCGGCCAGTGTGATGGCGTGCGCGAAGTATTTGCGGTGAGAAATCGTCGCACGTTTCAGATAACGCCAGAACTCCACACGCTCTCGGTCGCGGACTCCGAGCGTCAGAATCACGTGCATGAACGCCGTCAAGCTGCTCATCATGCTGCCACGATGCGGCTCCGGCCCCTCATGCGTCAGATGCGACAAACAATCCAGTGCTCGCTGGTAATACTCTGCCGGGCTGTAGATGGTGCGAAGTATCTTCTGATAACCTTCCACGAGACGCGTCTTATCCATCACGGGGATGAAGTTTAGAGAACCGTCAGTGTTATTTCCTGTGCTCTCCTTCAGCATTCGACCTTCGCGTTCGAGCCGTCGCCAAAGCTGAGTGTCCGGAAGCGCCGTCAGTAATCCGACCATGGCAAGCGGGATGGCGCTCTCGCGTATGAAGTCGATCTGGCGCTCGAAAATATCTTCGGGATCATTGTCGAAGCCGACGATGAAACCGGCCATCACCTCCATCCCGTAAGCTTGAATCTTCTTCACGGATTCGAGCAGGTCGCGCCTTGTGTTCTGCCCTTTCTGCGCTTCCTTCAAGCTCTCTTCGACGGGAGTCTCGATGCCCAGAAAGACGCGTCGGAAATGGGCGCGACGCATCATCTCAAGCAGTTGATCGTCCTCGGCTAGATTCACACTCGCCTCCGTGACGAAGAGGAAAGGATGCCCGTGACGTTCTGACCATTCGACCAGTTCGGGCAAAAGTTTTTTGACGTTGCGCTTGTTGCCGATGAAGTTATCGTCAACGATGAAGACCTGCCCACGCCAGCCTAAGCTTCGCAGGGCATCCAGTTCGGACAGCATCTGCTCGTTGGTTTTGGTTCTGGGCACGCGCCCGTAGATTTCGATGATGTCGCAGAACTCGCAGTTGAAGGGGCACCCCCTGGAATACTGCACACTCATGGCGCTGTAGCGCGAGAGCTCGGCTAATTGGAAATGTGGGACGGGCACGGATGTGAGCGATGGACGCTCTGCGGCTTTGTAGACGCGCCGGGCAATTCCAAGCTCTAAGTCATGCACAAACTCAGGCAAGGTAGTCTCAGCCTCGCCGACGAAGATGTGGTCAGCCTCCGGCAACTGTTCCGTGCTGGTCGAGACATAAGGGCCGCCGACGACCACACGCTTGCCCTGCGTTTTACATAATCTGATGACCTGCTCAAGCGAATCTTTCTGCACGATCATCGCGCTGGCGAAGACGATGTCCGCCCATTCGATGTCGGCTTCTTCAAGCCTTCGCACGTTCATGTCCACCAGCCGCTGCTCCCAAGTGCTGGGCAACATTGCCGCCACAGTCAGGAGACCGAGGGGCGGGAAGGCAGAGCCTTTACCTTCAAACCGGAGCGCGTGCCGAAAGCTCCAATAAGTGTCCGGGAACTCAGGGTAAACGAGCAATACTTTCATCGTGCGTTTTCCTCGCGCCGCGCGCCCCGAGTTGAGATAGCTGCCCTTTGGCGGCGCACCTCACGCCACTTACCAGCGCCTTCCTTCACAAGCCAGTAAATCGTGCGCCGGTTCTGTGCGAATAACTTTATCCAGGCACGCTTTGTCATCTGCGGGAAGTAGATGCCGCGGAAGAAGAGGCGCGAGACGAGGTGAATAATCTGGTACTTGATGTGCTGATTCTTGATTGAGTCAACCGCCTGCCTATTTCTCTCCGGGCTGTACGAGGCAGACCACGCACTGTTGGTTTCGGCGCGCGCCTCCTCAATCGTCATCTTCAGCGGCGCGTGCGCCATGACGAACGGGGCGAAGTCCAGCCAGTGTTTCGGTCGCTCGAGTCGCCCGGCTTTCTCCAGACGTTCGTAGAGCGGCGTGGCGGGGAAGGGCGTGAGCTGCCCGTAGACGGGCAAGCCCGGCTGCCACGTCTCGATCTCTCGGAGCGTGCGCGCGGCGACGCCCGGCGTGTCGTTGTCCATGCCGAAGATGAAAGAGGTGATGGCGTAGACGTTGCGCCGTGCGAGTCGTTCGAGCACCGCGCCGTATTCGCCGGGCTTGCTGAAATTCTTATTGACGTCG
>Ga0182001_10000087_pt1 | contig 21494 bp, 11 predicted proteins | sample BulsoiFelSFmetaG_FD_120485 | JGI IMG/M metagenome (GOLD analysis project Ga0182001, IMG submission 120485) | Bulk soil microbial communities from Mexico - San Felipe (SF) metaG | ecosystem: Environmental > Terrestrial > Soil > Agricultural land | place: Mexico: San Luis Potosi | collected... | reverse complement strand
GTAGCGGGAGGGTAGGATTAGCCCCGACCCTCCCAGCTTAAGCAGGCGGTACTGACCCGTTCTCCACAAGCTCTCTAAAGTTATTACCGATTTCAATCGTCAAAGACCATTAGCTAGTGGCAACTGATAAAGCCGAAGCCAATAACAGGTAGCAGATGCGTTTACTCTTCCCTGAAACTCTATGAGCGTGGACGGCGTGGGCTGCGAAACTTGCGCCAGCCGATGAGGACACAGAAGAGTCCGAGACCGCCGAAGATCGCACTCGTCTTCGCCACGACCGAGACAGGCTTTTGAGTTTCGACGCTTACGCTTTGCTCACGGGTCGCGGGAGAGTCTTTATCATTCAACGTCGTCTGCTGAACGCGCGGCAGAGGTGTCTTGTCATCCAGGCCGCGAATGTCCGTGACCGTGAAGATGCGCCCGTCCTTCGTCAAATACATGCGCTGCATCTCTTCGAGCGTAAAGGGTCGCGCGCCGCGGCGGCCAAAGACGGCGACTTGATTGCCGCTCTCGTCAACAGCGCGGTCGCGGTCTAAGCCCTTCGAGATGGCAAGCGCAGGCCCGCTCGTCTGAAACGTTGCGATGAGTTTGGGCTGCGGGCGCGGGCTAAATCCTGCGTACGTTATCATCGTCTCAGGGTCGGTCAGTTGCAAGATGCGCATCCCGCCTTCGCCGTCCGCGACATAGGCGTAAAGGCTCGCGTTCGTCATCGCAACTTTTACCTGATGCGTATCCTTAAGCGGCCCACCCATTTCACCCTGCGCGTTGTACATCAAGTAAAGCGAGGGCTTCTCAGGGTTCTCAACATCAACGATGGCGACGCCTTCATGTCCGTTGGCAACGTAAGCGTAAGTGCGGGCCACATAAACATCGTGCGCGTCCGACAAACGCAGGGTCGCTCCGTCCACGAGATGCGCCTTCTCAGGATTCGTCACGTCAATAACTTTCAAGCCGTCCTGGTCCACGACGAAGCCGTAGCGGAATTGAATCGCAACGGCGCGCGGGTGATTGAGCGGAATCGTCGCCACCTTTTCCGGCTTGAGCGGATTGTTGATGTTGATGATGACGAGCGCGCTCTCGGTCGTGATGTAAGCGTGTGTTCCCGCAATCGTGATGTTGTTTGCGCCTGTCAATGCGCCGTCCGGGTTATAAGCTCCGTTCGGATAGACCTTCGGGTCGAGCGCGCGCTTGAGATAGTTGTTCAAAGGATCGCCGTCGAGCAAGGTGGCCGCGCCGACGAGAATTAACCCTTCCTCCCGATCAGCGACATAGAGGTAAGCGTAGAGCGGATGAATCGGCTGCTCTTCATTGACCCAGGGGTTCGGCGTCTTATCTCGCACCTCAGGCGCAAGCTTCATCCATTCTCTATATCTGGCCCAAGCGCGTTGACTCTTCTCATCATTGCCTAATGGATCAAACCATCCGACCTCACGATCTAACCGCCAGCGCGCAGGGTCAACCGCGAGCGTCGAAGGCGCAGCGACAGCCGTCGCGTACTTCGTGTCCACATAAAACTTCTGGCCAAAGCGCGAGACGGGCGCGGTCGAGATGCGCTCGGAAAATCCCTTCTGGTCTATCTGCGCCACGTCGTAAACGCGCAGGCCACCTTTGCCCGCAGCGACGTAGGCATACTCGCCCCTAAGCTGTACCTGCAAGACCTTCGGATTGCCGACGTGCTCGAAATAGTAAGAGAGTTTGCGCTTCTCTTTGTTTACAAAGTTGTCGTAGTTCGATGGATAAGCGAGCTTGTGCAGGGTGCTGCCGTAAACGGCCTGCGGCTCTGTGCGTTCGGTGACGGGCACGACTTCAAGCGCGTCTTCGGAAGCGATATAGACGTAGCGCCCCATGAAGTTGACGAAGTTCGTGCCCTGCAAATAGGTCTGCGCGAGCCAGGCGTTGTTGTCGTTGTTCTTCGAGACGTGACAATCCTCGCAGTCCTTCGTCTCTTTGGCGCGCACAGTGTGCGGGACATGGGTGTTGAAAGTTTGTCCCGAATACCCTTCAGCCGACACGGTCTGCTGCTGGCTGTAAATCCATTCACGGTTCTGGTTCTGCGAGCTGACAAGAATAGCGGAAGACGAGCGCACAGGCGCAACGCGATGCCCCGTCGCCGTGCCGTCTTTACCAAGCATAAAGACATCATCGCGCAGGACCTGGAAGTTGTAGGTCGTGTAGTTGCGCGAGTCGCCGCCCTCGTTATGACGGTTCGGCATCTTGCGATTGGCCTGCATCGAGAGGTGACAGCCGAAGCAGCTCGTCATCCATGATGAATGACAGGCGAAGCAAGTCATCTTGCTATCAGCATGCGCGATGTTCGGGTCTTTCGTGTTGCCCCAGGTGATCTGTCCCTGATCGTCGAGGTGAACGGTCTTGGCATAATGCGACTTCCAGTTGTAATCGCGGTTGCCTTCGGTCACAGTGTCAATCGTCTGCTTGACGCGCCACCAGACGCCCGGCTCGACCATTGAATTTTGGATGATGTCGCCTTTGTAGAGCGTGACATCTTTCCCGCTGGCGTCCTTGCGAACCTCTTTGTCTTTTCTAATCTTCTCAAACAATCGCACACGGCTGCCGTCTGCGGAGAGCCAGGGGACGACGATTGTCGAAAGGTTTAGTCCGGCCTTCTCTTCATACTTGCCTGCGGACGAGACGGACTTGCCAGCCGCTGGACCAGAAGTCAGAATCTGTGTAGCTTTGCCGCCGGGCGCGGCGTCAGGCCAACCCTTTTCTGTTATCGAGCCATGACAGTCAACGCAACCTATCTCGATGGCCGCGCGCGGCTCGCTGTAGAGAATGCCGTTGCCGTGCGAGTCCTGACGGAAGTGGCAATCAACGCAGTGCATGCCCTTCTCCAGGTGTATGTCCTTGAGATGAACGGGCACACCCGTCGGCATGGCCTTGTTCGTCAATTCTGCGTTGTCGTTATCTTTGAAGTTAATCGCCTGCCAGAGCTTATCAGCGTCAATCGATGCGACCGGTTTGCCGCTCGCATCCAATAGAGGATTGCCGTCGCGGTCAATCAGCTCGCCTTTGCGATTGCGCTTGAAGACGGCGCGGAAGATCCAGCCGTGACCATGAAAGTCCGCGAACTGTGTGCGTGTGAGCTGCTTGTTGAAGGCTTGCGAGCCTGTCTGGTCCAAGAACTTTTCATCAGACCAGAGTCCGCGTAAAGCTGCTGCATCCGGGTTGCGATTGAGTTGCCGCTGCTCTTCGTCCTGCGACGGCGTGTGCTGTTCTTTGGGATACATCATCTTGCCATCGGTCTCGTTGTCCCACCACGTCATGCCTAAGTATGTGGCAACCATGTTCGTGCCCGGATGCATGTGGCAGACCATGCACTGCGAGGTCGGGATGCTGCGGGTCAACTGGTGGCGAATCGGATGGCCTGGTTCGTTTCTTAAATTATCGAAACTCTTGTCGGCTGTGAATGGTGTCCCCTGATTACCATACTGCGCGTAAGATTTGCCAGCAGAGACAGGGCTTGAATCGTTCGCGTAGATGATGTGACAGGCCGTGCAGCCCGATGAGCGATAATCGCCTGGATGATTATTCGTGCCTAAGAAATTTAATGTCGGGTCGAGCAGTCTGGTTTTTTGCAAGCCGAGATAGACAGGGTCTGTGCGGTTTGCCGTTCCAAATCCGCGCGGACTTAATCCCTTATCAGGGCGTCCCGGGTCTTCGTCTTTGTCTGGCAAGCCGACTTCGAGACGACGCTTGCTCCCGCGCTCGAAGACGCGCAGGATGTTGCCGGGCTGCGAAATCTCCCAACGCGGCAGAGGGTCGAGGTATGAGAGGATGCCGTGCAGGATCATCGTCTCGGGCTTGATGTCGCCTTGTTGGATGAGCCGTTCAGGCGCTCCCGTAGTGCTGCTGTAGCTTTCGCCGAAGCGCGCGTCTTTGAGCGGGAAGCCGCCGTTGTTATAGAGAGCCGCGCCCCAGAGCATAGCCCCGTGTCGCATCATGCTGTTGGAAACAGCATAGTTTTCTGACGAATGACAACCGCCGCACGTTTGCTCCATCACGCGCAAATCGCCCGGATTGATGAAGCGCACGAACTCGTAGCTCTCTTTCTCAAGGAGCGTGTTGGTGGCTTCAGGATTAGAGCTGGTGCGCTGGCCGTTCCGCTTCCAGGCGTCAGGGTATTTCGGTTGAACGTGCGCCAGTTCCTTGTTCGTCTTCTCCGTCGGGTTGCCGCCGTGACAGAAAGTGCAAGAGAGTTTCTGCCCGTCCTTGCCATCATCCAGCTTGCCCGATGCGGTCTTGTGCATCGGCTCAATCTGGGTATGGCAGATGAGGCAACCTTCCTGAAAAGCTGCTGGCGTTGGAGTCTGTTGCGGGGCCAAGTTCGCCGCAGATGGAGCAACGGATTCGCTTTGTTCAGAAGAGACGGGAGGCTTCTTCGCATCATCGGTCGTGGCTTTCGAGCGCACGCCGCCAAAGACGATCAAGGCAAGTAGGCCTATGATCGTGAGAACGAAAACAAACTTGATGCGATCAACGTTGCTGCGTTGGCGTTGCATGATTCGCTTCCCGTCGCTGGCGCGGCTTATTGTAAAACACTTGTCGAGACTTAAACTCTAGTGTCCGGCAAAGGATTGATTGAACCGCAGAGGGGGTTATGAATTATGAGTTTTGAATTTTGAATTAAAAGCCGTTCAGCTTCTTCAATTCAAAATTCAAAACTTAAAATTCATAATTTATTTCATCCTCTGCGACCTCCGCGTCCTCTGCGGTTAATTTTCAACATTCCAAGCTACTAACTTCCAGGAAAAACTCAGAACACAAACTTCACTTGCCCGAACAATGCATAAAGCGGCTTGCTCGGATTGATGATGACATTGTCCGGCGCGCAAAAATCGGAAACGTTCGCGGGGCAGTTGCTCGACGCATTCTTGAAAATATCGCGGAAGCCCCGTCCCGTTTGGAGCAAGGCCGCGCCGAAGTTGAACGTGATGTTGTTCGTCAGAAACGGTCTGTAGGCCACGCCGACGCTGTAATCAAAACCGATCTCTTTGCGAATCCGATTCTGAAAGAGCACGTATTCGAGCGACTCCGTGCGATGAAAGCGCAGGTAGTTGATATTGAAAATCGCCTTGATGCGCTGCGTTATATCGGCGTCGAGGCCGACGTTGTAAATGTAGATGCCGGGATTGACGAAGTTCGCCTGTCCCTGTGTCTTGCTGCTACGCAGAGAGGGCAAGAGACTATTGGGTTGGACGAGTCCGACACCGGTTTGCGTCAAGCGTATGCCCTGACGATTCCAGAACGAGAACTGCCCGCCGACAAAGTTCGGGTCATCGAAGATAGCGTCAAAGCCCGTCGCTTTCGAGTCCGTTGGATTCTTGTCGCCCTGCGCCCAGAAGAACGAGGCGCGAAAACGCAGAAAGTCTTTGTCCATCGAAGCCTCGACCGCAGCCATGTTCGACTTGACGCGAACGCTGTGGCCCGCAATCGGATTGTCATCATCGCGCCCTAAGGCGAAATAATAAGAGTGCGAGAGATTGAGACGACGGATGTGGCCGTCGCCGCTGATGCCGAGGTATCCGACCTTGATAGAGTGCGGGCGAAAGCTGCCGATGAGCGCGGGGCGCACCAGGAATCCGTTGCGGTCATACTCGACGCTGCGGCGGTCGTCATTGAAATGAAAGCTCGCTTGCAAGGTGTAGCCTTTGGCGATGAAATCCTGTCGAAAGATGTTTGCGATGTAAACGTTCTGCGGCCTCTGGTCGAAGCGGTTCAGCCCGCTGTTGGTATCCTTTTCGAGTTGATGAAAGTATGCGAGGTTGAATTGGTAGCGATTGTTGGCGAACGCGCCGAAGAGACGCGCGCCCAGATTGTTGTCCGAATAGATGAAGCCGCGAAAGTCTGAGACGAAAGGCTGGATGCCCGCGCGGATGCTGACGAAATCGTAGTTGGCGTTCGTGTTCGCCAGCTTGACCTCGCCGAAAGCTTCTTCCAGAGAGAACTGTGTGTCCGTGCGATTCGTTCCGCGCCTGACATCTATGTTGACGATGCCGTTCTCGCGCGCGTTGACGTAGTTGGGCAAACTAAAGGTCGGCGAAATCTTGATGGCCCAGTCGCGCGGCTTGAAGGTCGAATCGCCGTGGAACATCTCGAAGGTGAATTGAAACGTCTGATTGAGCGCGAAGAGTTCCGGCTCGCCGAAAAAGTCCGCGCTGTCGGGGCGCACGCTGCTGACATCGGAAGGCTTCGGCGTGCGGTTCTGCTCGACGACTGAGGTGGAGACCGCCGACAAGATCATAAAGGTCTTGTTGCCGATGATCGGGTAATCGCCTTTCAAGACGCTCTGATCGTAAGGGTCGAACCAACGTCCCTTCTTGAAAGGGATGTCGCGCCCGCGCGCGCCGCGATCCCCATAGCGGTCGTATTCTGGAAAACCTATGCGCCAACGGTCGCGCACCTCTCGCCGGTCAGGCTGAGTCTGCGGCGCTGACGGAACGGTTGTGCCTCTGGCGTATCCCGTTGGTTTCTCCTGCTTGTCATTAGGATTCGCGGGCGTCTTTTCCGGCTTCACCGTCTCCGCAGGAATGTTGATCTTCGTCTCTTTGCCTTCCGCGATGATGACGTTCTCTTGAAAGTCGTTGAAGTTTCCGGCCTTGTAATCCTTCTCGGCGGGAAACTCCGCTTGGTAAGGATTGTCTGAAGTCACATACTGGCGTTCGGGAAGACTGCTGATTCTGAGGAAGCGCGCGTAATAAGGGGCTTCGACCGTAATGCGATAAGCTCCGGCTGGAAGATCGAATGAGAACTCGCCCTGCGCCTTCGTCTTTGTGCGATACGCGCGGCGCGTGACTTGATTTGTGGCAATGACCGTGACGCCAGCGATGGGCGCTTTGGTTTGATTGATGACTATCCCTGTGAGCTTTCCCTTCTGGTCCGCAGAGACTGAGTGCGTCAAGGCGAAGACAAGACCGCAGAGAGCCAATGCCAGGAAGATAGTTCTGAAGAGCAGTTTTCGGGAAAGCGCAGACATATCGTGCCTTGATCTTTACAGGTTATCCAACACGCTCTCTGGGCCAACTAGCCTTCGAGCATACAAAACCACCGGGCAAGGCTTTCTGCAATTAAACGAAACGAGGAATTTCGGTTGTAGCACAGTCACGTTATGCTGGCAACCGAAATTTTCAAATCACCGAAAAAGAGTGAACAAGGCTTTTCACTTCCCTCTTCTCAACGTTCGAGGCGCATCATTCTGCCAAAGCTTTGACAGCAATCGCGGCTTGCAAAGGATCGAACTGCGGATTGAGTTGCAAGGCACGTTGCAAGTAATCGCGGGCTGAAGCCATCTCGCCTGCGGCCTTCGCAATCATTCCGGCGTGATAGAAAAGGCGTGCGTCGCGCGTTCCCAACCTGAGCGCATCTTTCATCGCCGCCTGAGCTTCAGAGACTTTGCCAGCCTTGAGCGCAGCCCAGGCGAGCGCGTCCGCGCCGTAAATGTCGCGCCTCACTTGATACTCACGAGCCGCATTTGTGTAAGCCTCTTCGGCTTTCATGTCATGGTCTGTGAGAAAGAGCGCGAGTTGGCGATTGTAGAGCGTGCCGTTCAGTTGATTGAGCCGCGCGATCTGTTCGACCAATTGATATTGTGCAGATGCTTCCCTCTCTCTTCCTGTTAATTTGTAGAGGTCGCCGAGCGCGGCCACATAGATAGGGTCAGGGAAACGCTTGACGGCTCGCTCAATCTGTTCGATTGCGCCCGCGAAATCGTTCTGCGCTGCGAGCGAGCGGCCCAGACCGAAGAGCGCGCGATAGTAATCCGGGAAAGTTACAAGCGCGTCCCTATAATGCTGCTCAGCCGTTTTGTAATCGCCCGTCATGAACGCGGTCTCGCCCAATTGCCAACGACACCAGGCGACCGTTTCGCGCGAGACGGGCACTGCATCAAGCGCGAGGTTAAGAGCAGCCGTGTAGTGACTCGCTGCTTCATGGCTGTCGCCATGAAGCATTGCGAGGCGCGCCAGACGCGTTTCGGTCATCACACTGCTTCCGCCGAGTTGTCTCATGCGCTCGAAGGCCGCGTTTGCCCCGTCGTAATCGCCAAGCTCAAGCAGCGAGTCTCCGAGTATCTGGTAGCCGTAACTCTTTCGCGGCTCATACTCGATCAACTCTTTGGCGTGGTCGCGCGCTTGTGTGAAATCATGGGCGGCATATTGAGTCTCGGCGAGCGCGGTGAGGCCGCCCAGATTCTGCTCGGCGGGCATCGCGTTGAGCGAAGAGCGTGCGGCGCTTGCGGCCAGCTCAAGATATTTCACATCGCCCACCTCACGCTGTCGCTGTAGATAGTAGCCCGCGAGCTTATTCAAGGCGATGAAATCGTCTGGGTCATTTTTAACGCGCGCTTCCAGAAAACGGATCGAACCTTCCGTCGCCTCCGCATCGGAAGGCAAAGCCGCAGCAGGTGGCGGCTGTGGAGGCTCGACACGCGCGCCCGACTCTGTTGAAGAGGAGCGACCACAGCCGCTCGCGCATAGCGCGAGTAAAAGGATGGAAGGCAAGACGCGGAGACACGGCGACGCGGAGACGCGGAGAGAAAAGAGTCGTTGACGCAATCTCCCTTCTCTTTCCGCCGCGTCTCCGCGTCGCCGTGTCTCCGCGTCGCTCTTCATTTCGCCCTTAGTTTCGCGTGTTGTCGTCTGTGACTCCGGTGGCGCGCGGCTGATGGGCCACACCGAAGAATGGAAACTGGCTGCGGAACGGAACATCGTTGCAGTTGGCGTTGTCAGAGAGCGGCTTGCGGTTGTTGATGAGAAACAGTTCCGTATCAATCACGTCATCGCCGACGCGTCTTCCATTCGGAAAGCCCGCCGCGTCGTTCGGATTCCTGTCGCAGATGGCGTCACTCTTAAAGCCTCCGCCCTGAGAACCCGTGTTCGGGATGGTTGTGTCCAATCTGAGAAAGTCGCCGTTGGTCACAGCGAGGCTCGCAAGGATTTGAATACTTGTGTCATCAGTGCCGAGTGCTTTGAGCGTGGCGACAATATCTGCCGCGAACTTGCCATTCGCATCATCAATCGTCGTCGAGGCGTTCTGCTCGTTCTTGCGCGCAAAGGGAATCAAGGCGACGTTGACCGCAGGTGTCGCCATGCGATCAATATTGATCCAGCGACCAAAGCCCGTCGCAATGCCGCGTCCCGTGTGAATCTCGTTCGAGCGTCTCTGCGAACAGAAATCCACGCCGACCTTGTTGCCCGCCAGATTGAAAGCGGTCTTCGGAACGCTCAAAGCGATTGCCAGCACATTGTAGCCAGCGAAGCTGTCGCGCCCGCGCGCGAGAAACTGCTGCGGGTTCGGTGTCCCTCCGCGCACGGCAGCAGTGAAACGATTGAAGCCCGTGATGTCGAAGTTAAAAGGGTCATCAACCAGTCCGGCGAAGAAAGAGACGCCGGAAGTGCTGTCCGTCGTGATGACCGGAGTTGGCCCAACGTCATTCAGATTCGGAACAGTGGTCGGCGCGGTAAATGTTCGATCATTGGCTAACCCCGTGAAGTTGACGGTCGCCGTTTGCGGCTGCGTCGAGGCAGCGTCTTTCGGGGAGAAGCGCACGTCAATGAAGGCATCGGGTCGCGGGTCGCCTGTCTTCTCGATCTCAAAACGATAGCGTATGTTCGGGTCGAAGACGCCGAAGTTGACGGCCTCGTTCGGCACGATGAAGCCGTGAATCGTCACGCCCAAAATAATTTTGCTGTTATCGTTCGGGTCCAGAAAGATAAAAACGTCCGCGATGTCCGCGCCCTGATCCTGCGCCACAAAGGGCGCATCGCCGTGATCTGCTGCGTCAATCGTCGGCGCAGGCGTCCAGAAGATTGACGCGACAATGGTCAGAGCAAGCGCGGCCAGCGCCAGCCTTTTACTACGCGAGCGAATCATAACTTCCTTCTCCTTCAAATCCTGCCGAACGATTCAGCAACCAGCTTTCATCCAACTCATTACTCATTACTCATCACTCATCACTTATTTTTACGGTGGTCCGAATCTCTGGCGATACTCAAGCGAATTGACGAAGCCATTGACCATCGTGCGGAAGTCTCCGGTGCGGTTCAAAAGATCGAGCCATTGCAGGAAGAGAATATCCGGGTCGCGGTGCAGGTAGCCGAAGTATTCCATGACGACGAACGCTTCGTTGAAGAACTTCTGATAGACCTGCACGCTCTCGACTATCTCGCGCAGGACCTGCGCGCGGGTCTTTCTTCCCGCCTGTAGATCGTCAATCAACTGCTGCTTGTTCGAGAGCGTCACTCCGGCTGTCGCAACCAGAGTATTGACATAACCGGCGGAGTCGAGCGCGCCGTACTTGTTCACAAACTCCGTGCGCGACATGAAATCATTGATGAAAGCGACTTTGCTTGCCTCTAATTCGGCTGTTGTTTGGAAGCCGCTGACGCGCGCCAAATCCGGGACGAACTCAGCGTAGTGCGGCGGACGAGCGAAGGCCACATCGTAGAAGCGATAGACGAAGTAGCCGCGATCTTGAAACTCCGGCGAGCGATAGAAAGCCGAAGAGACCGCGATGCGGTCGCAGGAGGTATCGCCGAAAGCACAGTTGTTCAAGATACTCTGCCAGCCAGCGAAGCCTGGCGGATCAGGCTCACGTCCCAAGAAATCAAGATACTGCTGGCGCACGAAGAATGGGATGTTATCAATCGGATTCGGATTCGTTGAAAGAATCGTGTTGTCGTTATCCGTGATGGTCATCGTCGCCGCACTCGGAGAACCAAGCGACGCGCCCGTTGGATTCCGTAGCGTTAGATTGAAGCTCTCGTCCGGCTCGATATAAGCATCGTCAATAATTGAAATGGTAAAACTCTTGCTGGTCTCGCCCGCAGCGAAGCGAAGTGTCCCGAGAGCAGGAGTGTAATCGCCTCTATCGTTCGCGCTGCCGTTACCGGTCGTATAATCAACTGTCGCCGCGCCTGTAGTGTTACCAGCGCGTGTGACCGTGACTGTGGCAATCGTTGCGCCTTCGTTCACAGTGTAATTCGACGCGCTGAATTGGACCGTGTTTGCTCCGGCTGCGGGGATAGTTCCCTGCAACTGCAAGGCGGGCTGGATGTCGTTGGCAGGATTATTCGTGAGCCGGACAATGCCTGTTCCGTCCGCGCTCACAAGGTAAATCTCAAAATCGCCGCTACGTGTGCTGGCGAAAGCGACTTTCGCCCCGTCGGCTGTCCTGAACGGCTCAACATCGAAAGCAGATGAATTGTTTGTGATGTTTGTCGGCACACTCCCGTCAAGGGAGTTCATCACATAAATCTCTTCATCGCCGTCGCGGTCGGACTGAAAAGTGATTTTGGTTGGCGACCAGTTCGGATTGGAATCGTTCGAGGCGAGAAAGGTTAGTTGAATAACATTGCCGCCGTCCGAGTTCATCCTGAAAATGTCGTAATTGCCGGAGCGATTGCTCGCAAAAGCGATCATTGTTGAATCGGGCGAGTATGTCGGCTGCGTGTCATCGCCAGGGTTGTTCGTGATGTTCTGTTGCCCCGTCCCATCCGGGTTCATCACATAGATTTCGTCGTTGCCATCACGACGACTGGAGAAAGCTATCTTCGCGCCGTCAGGCGACCATGCGGGAAAGAGATCGTCCGTAGTGTTATTCGTGAGTCTCGTCTGCGAAGTCCCGTCAGCGTTCATCACATAGATTTCAGGATTACCGTCACGGTTGCTGACAAAGGCTATGTGTGTCCCGTCGGGCGACCAGGCCGGGCTGAAATCCTCCGCATTGTTCTCCGTGAGCCGCGCGAGGCCGCCGCCGTCTGTGTCCATCGTGTAGATTTCGAGGTTGCCATCGCGGTCACTGGCGAAAGCGATCTTCGTCGTGCCGCTGGCGACGAGGCTCATCGTATTCTGTTGACTTGAGCTTTTTGAGGAAGTCGCGCGGGAGTTGCCCGGTTGCTTGCGCGCGTGGCCGAGCTTCGAGGCTTGAGATTTCCGGGCACCAGTTTTGCTCTTAGTGTCGGCAGGCGAAAACCCGACGCTGACGAAAGCTGCCAATGCCAGTCCTATCAATGCGGCTACCGCTTTTTTCATGGGCGTCTCTCGTTAGAATGTTGTGCCCAAACCGGAACTTGGCAGCTCTTGAAAGCTGCCCGCAATCAACTTTCATGTGAGGCTCACCCTATGGAATGAAGATGGGGACGTGAAGTTCGGGCTGATAGTCAAAGCCAAAAGATGCTCTGCTTAAATCATGATGCCGCTTCACCATTTACCGTTAAAAACGATTTCGAGCTAGTTACGACTCAGAAGTAGTTGCCGGATTCAGCATGCTGCAAAAATCTTTAGAATCTATTTGACTCGCACGATATTGCAGAATGCGCATAGCGTCAAGCTTTTTCTCAGATGAACTTTCTCAATCGCAAAATCATCTTGACTGTTTGGCGAATAGTGCTAAATTGAGCGCGTCCCAATTGTTTTTCCTCTTAATTAATTTCCGCTTTCTTGAAGTTTGACCGGCTGATGGTGATAACGACTCGTAAACTTCAGAGAACATGCACGCGATTGCTGGCGCTTGGCTGTGTGCTTGTTCTGCTGCTGGCCGGAAATTCAAGCCATATCGAGCGCGCAAGAGCACAAACCTCAGCCCCTGTCCTGATTAGCCAGGAAACTTCGACGCGCGCCATCGCCTTCGAATCGGTGACTGAATTGCGCGAGCCTTTCCAGCCGACGCAAACCGTTCAGTTCAGCACGGATAATCGCACGCGCATTAATCTCTTCGCGCAGAATCTGACTTTGCAGGCGGGCGACACTGCGGCTGACGTGACGGCTGAAGCAGAGGACGGCGCACACAAGATTTATCCACTGAAAGTCGAGTACGTTGGGCCAGTGCCGGATCAGACCTGGGTGACATCTATCATCGTCCGGCTCAACGACGAGATGGGCGACCTCGGCGACGTGCTGGTGAAGATTACTTATAAGGGCGTTTCCAGCAATCGCGTGCGCGTCGGCATAGGACACACGGGCGGTGGCCCAGAGGATGACGCTGGCGCAGCCCCGACGCCAGGCACGAGCGATCCGCACTTCGCGGGCAATCCGATTACCGCAGGCAATCTGACGACGGACGATGTGCGAACGCTTATTTCGCAAGCTGTCTCTGCGGCGGTTGCTTTGAACAAAGCCGTGACAGTTGCCGTCACAGACAAGGAAGGAAATGTTCTGGGCCTCTTCAGCATGACGGGTGCGCCATCAAATGTCGTCATACATGGCGGTGGAAGTCCCGGTCAGGTCGCTGACCCGATTACAGGTTTAGTGCCGGTCGGACTCGAAGGCACGCGTTTGCCATCGAAGTTCGCCGCCATCTCAAAGGCAGGGACGCCTTCGTTATTCGGCACACAGGGCAATGCGTTCACGACGCGCACGGCGGCCTTCATCATCCAACAACATTTCCCGCCGGGCGTTGATAATCAACCTGCCGGACCACTCTACGGTGTACAGTTCTCTTCGCTGCCCTGCTCGGACATCAAGACGCCCGGACTTCCGCTCGGACTCTCCGGCGATTCGGGCAGCATGCCAATTTACAAGAACGGCCAGCACGCCGGAGGCATCGGCATCGAAGGCGACGGCGTTTACACGCTCGACACAGACCCGACGGATTTAGACCAGCCGTTTGAAGAGGTCATCGCGGTCTCAGCCGTGCGCGGCTACGAGACGCCTGCCTTGATTCGCGGCGACAACATTCTGGTCAACGGCATTCGCCTGCCATTCGTGAACGTTAGCCAGGTTCTCTCACCGCCGACGATTCCCTTTGCAAGCTTGCCCGGCCAACTCGACCCGCAGTTTCCGATTCGCAGCGCACAGCCGAGTCAGTTCATTCCGGCAACAGTCGGCGGAATTAGCGGCCAGGTTGACCCGCAATTCTTCCCCTTTATCAGCAGTCCCGCTGGTGGAGCGAATTCTCTGACGGCGGCAGATGTCAACACGATCATCTCTCATGCGGCGCAGCAGGCGAACATCACGCGCGCGGCGATTCGTCAACCTTTGGGCAGCAACGCTCGCGTCAATATCGCGGTCGTTGATGTGAATGGCAAAGTGCTTGGCATCTTCCGCACGGCTGATGCCCCTGTCTTCGGTTTCGATGTGTCTGTACAGAAAGCGCGCGGGGCTGCGTTTGCCTCGCGTCCTGATGCTGGAGCGCAGTTGAGAAGCATTGGCTTAAGCTCTTACGCAGACCGCGCCGCAGCCGATGGGATTCCCTTCAACGGCACTATCGCGTTCAGCGACCGCGCCATCGGCTTTATGCATCGCCCGTTCTTCCCAGACGGTATCAACGGGACTGCGGCTGGTCCACTCTCGCGTCCCTTCCCGGAATGGAGCGTCTTCAACGTCGGGCTGCAACTCGATTTGATTAAGACAAACTTGCAAGCCTCTCTGCTCGGAGCGAATGTGCCATGCACGGCGCTGCCCGGTGTAGCCAACGGCATTCAAATCTTCCCAGGCAGCATTTCGCTCTACAAGAACGGCCAACTTGTCGGAGCCATCGGCATCAGCGGCGACGGCGTTGACCAGGACGACATCATCGCCTCTGCCGGAGCGCAAGGCTATGCCCCGCCTGTAGAGATTCGCGCGGACCAATTCTTCGTTCGCGGTGTGCGCCTTCCCTTCGTCAAATTCCCGCGCAGCCCGAACCTATAGACCGCCTACGGTCTCTGTCTTAGAACTTTTATTTCGCATCCAGTTTCGAGCGCAGGGATGAGAGCGCAGGGTTCGAAGGGTTGACGCCCGCAAGTTTTTCAACCGCATCGCGCGCCGTCGTCTTGTCTCCTTTTTGGAGCGAGGCTGTGGCTAATCCTTCAAGCGCAAGCTCGTTCTTCGGGTCAGAGTCGAGAGCCTTGCGATATTCCGCAATCGCGCGGGCGTAGTCGGGCGGCGTGCGCTTGGCGTAGGTGTTGGCGAGGTCTGTGCGAAGGTCTGCATCGTTAGGGTTCTGCGCCAGGACTTTCTCAAAGTAAGTCGCAGCCGCAGTGTAATCGCCCGTCTCGTACTTGGTCTGCCCCATGCCTGTCAGTGCGTCCGGGTCGTCAGGCTTCAAGGCGAGCGAGCGATTGAGGTAAAGCTCAGCTTTGTCCATCGAGCTGAGTTGGAAAAAGATCGCTGCGGCTCGTATCTGCGCCGTGAAGTCTTTCGGGTTGCGATCAGCTTCGTCCATCGCGGCCTGCGCCTGCGCCGAAGATGATGCGGCAGTGCCACCGCTCGCGCCGTTGTCATTAATGTTCGGATGCCCTGGCGGCAGTTGTCCGCCCTCCTGCCCAGGCTCAAGCGGGCGCGCCGCGCCGTTCGCTACGCCCGTCGCATTAGAAGCCAGGCGCGGACGCCCGCCGAAGTTAGCGACAGTAAAACCCAGGAGGAAGCCTAAGAGAATTCCTGCGATTGAGTAGAGAATATTCTTCGTCATGCGAGATAAAAGCTCTTGATGAATTTTCGTCCGGGCGGCGGCTGATTCTCCGCGCCTGCTGTTTAGCTGCGATGATAGCATGGCTTGCCGAGAAAGGCCGCCCTCTGTGGTAGCAGTTGATTAACCACAGAGGACACAGAGGAACTGAAAAGAAATTATGAGTTATGAATTATGAATTTTGAATTAAAGACACGGACTTTCGCTTTCAATTCATAATTCATAATTCATAATTTCTTCCGCTGTGCCCTCTGTGGTTAAATTCCACTTTGCCACACACGCAAGGTTGAAGAGACCGCGCCGGAAACTCAATCAAGGTTGAAGACAACTGAGTGATGGGCTATCATGGCGGCAAAACGGAAAGGACTTTGAGCGGCGACTCTTCAGGCTTCGTCAAATGTCCTTGCGGCCAACCTTCGTTGGCATCATTCTTAAGCTTGTTCTCCGGGAATCATAAATATAATGTCAGCAGCAGAAGAGACCAAAGGCAAGGTAGGTGTCAAAGCGAGTTGGCAAACGTCATTCGCAACTTCGATCTCGAACGGCATCACCTGGTTATTAAACCTGCTCAGCTCCGTTCGCTTCGGCGTCGTCCTGCTCGTCCTGCTCGTTATCGCCGCGATGATCGGCATGCTCATCATGCAGCAGTCGGTTGATGGCTTTGACAAGTATTACGCCGAGTTGACACCTTCGCAGCAACTCCTCTGGGGCAAGCTCGGCTGGTTCGACATCTATCACGTCTGGTATTTCGACGCGCTCCTCCTGGTCCTTTCTCTCAATATCGTGCTCGCTTCGATTGATCGCTTCCCGAAAGCATGGACCTTCATCGCGCGCCCCAAGCTCGACGCTTCCGGGAATTGGTTGAAAGGTCAGGAGCAAAGCGCGACTTTGACGCTCGAAGGCGCTGATCGTCAGAGCGTGGTCAATCGAATCCGTGAAGCGTGCAAGAGTCTCGGCTTCAAGACGAAGATTACAGAGAAGGGTGGGCGCGTCTTTGTCTTCGCACAGAAGAACGTCTGGAATCGCTTGGGCGCTTACGCCGTTCACGTCGCGCTGTTGACGATCTTCACGGGCGGCTTTCTGACTGCTCAGTTCGGGGCAACGGGACAGATGTTTCTCACGCCCGGCTCAACGGCCAATACAATGACCGGGACGGATTTCGATTTAGACCAGACGAAGACCGTCACGATGCAGCTTCCCTTTGAAGTTCTCTGCACCGATGTCTCGCAGACGCTCATCAGGAAGGAAGGTCCAATTGATGCGAGCAACACGATTGATTGGATGACGCGCATCAGAATCAAGGACGAGACGGGCGTGCATGACGGCCTCGTACATATGAACGCGCCCCTTGATTATCGCGGCTATCGGTTCTTTCAAGCGAGCATCGCGGGTGGCTCGGCGCGTCAAATCACAGTCCGGCTAACACCTGAAAAGGGCGGCGACCCTCTGGATGTCACCATTCCGCGCAACGGAGCTGCCACGCTTCCAGACGGAACGGTCGTCGAGTTCGCGGACTTCCAATCAAACTTTAGTCTGGGCCAGGAGCAGGACGCAGGCTCAACCGACTACGGTAATCCGGCAGCAATCTTAAGCGTCAAGCCGCCGCAGGGCGCGGCTGTGCAGGCTTTCGCGTTCCCGCCCGCCGTGGCCGAGAACGCGCCGATTGCGAAACGCGCGGTCGCTGGCTACACCTATCGCCTGATTGATTTCGAGAAGGCCGCGGCTATGCACATTCTCTCAGTTCAACATGATCCCGGCTCGACCGTCGTTTACATAGGCTTCACGCTGCTCGCGTTGACCCTTGTTTCCGTCTTCTTCTTTTCGCATCAACGCATCTGGGCGATTGTAGAAGAGAGCAAGAGCGGTGAGTATGACGTAATCAGAGGAAGCTACGATGTCGTCTTGGGCGGCAACACGAACCGCAATCGTCTCGGGTTTGAGTCAAGATTCAAGCGCCTCACGAGCGCAATTAGCGGGGAACCGCAAGAGGTGGAAGAAGAATCATGAGTGAAGTCTTAAAACAACCCGCCATTATAGGCGCATCCGAATCAAAGCATAAAAGTTCCGCGTTGCTTTCATACCTGCCTGCGATTCTGGCAATCGTAGGTTCAGCCTTGCTTGTGCTGCTCAGGATTCAGGTAGGCGGCGCGCATTTCATCTCCGATGGCGCGCTGATGATGCTCGCGCTCGCCAGCTATCTGACGGCGGCGGTCTTTCATCTGACCAATCTCTATGCGCCGTCGAACGTCGCACAAAAACTTGGGCTGTGGTGCACGACCGCAGGCGTCTTTTTCAATCTGTCTAGCTGGGGCGTGCGCTGGGTCGCAGCGCATGACCGCGAGTTGCAGACATTCTTGAGTCAAGGGCGCACCGCCGCCGATTTACCCTGGGCATTTCGCTACATTCCGTTTGCGAACCTTTACGATTTGAGTTTGGCCTTTGCCTTTGGAGCAGGCATCACGACGCTGCTCATCGCTCATCGCAAGAACTTCCGTTTCTTAGGAGCAATCAGTTTGCCGCTCGCCGCTTTGATTCTCCTGCTCGCGCGTTTTATCGGAAACGAGTTCATTGACCTTCCACCCGTGCTCGATTCATACTGGCGACCGATTCACGTCGGCATCGCTTCGCTCTCCTACGGCGTCTCGCTCGTCTGCTTCGCCGTCGCGGTCATCTATCTCCTGAAGGATGGTGTCAAAACGGAGGCGATGGCGATCTGGTCCAGCATCTTCGGCATCGCTATCATCTCGACCATCAGCAAGTTTTCTGTCTTCGCGCCCGCGACCTTCGGCACGTACACAGCCTCGACCTATATCGGAAGCACGACCTCGCCTCTGGGCTTGCGCGCGGACATTCCATACGTCGGGTGGTTTTTAGTCGTTGCGGGATTGCTGCTCGCGGGGACTATCGCAGCCTTTTTGATTTATCTGACGCAGAAGAGCGAAGCGGCGCGCACCTGGGGACATCGCTTGTTGAAGCTCGCGCTCGTCGCGCAGGCCGCAGGCATTGCCGCGCTCATCTCCGGCATCAAGACGATGACGAACGTCGTCGCGCACATTGACCCGCGACAGTATGAGCGATTCTCCATCTGGATGTTGCAACAGCAGAAGGCTCCGCCGGACCAGATAGCACAGCTCAGCCCGCAGCAACTCTACATGATGGCCGATTCCTGGATTCGTGATAATGCTTCCATGTTGAAAGTGAGCCTCAAGGCTAATCCCGTCGAGCTTTCGGCTTTGATAACGGCGTTCGCGGCCACGCTCTTCGTCATCATCTTCAGCTTCAAGACCGAACGCCTGCGCGCCGCGCTTCCTTCGGCAGAGAAACTTGACAGCCTGACTTATAAACTTGGCGGCGTGGCCTTCGCCGGACTCGCCCTGCTGTTGATGACGGGCGCGATTTGGGCCAATGAATCATGGGGACGTTACTGGGGCTGGGACTCGAAAGAGACCGGCGCGTTCGTCGCCTGGCTAACTTACGGCGCATTCCTGCACGCGCGCATCTCGCGCGGCTGGCACGGAAGAAAGTCCGCCTACTTCGCGGTCGTTGCCTTCCTCCTCGTCATCTTTACTTACCTGGGCGTCAGCTACTTGCTGCCGGGCTTGCATTCTTATGCGTGAAAGTGAGCAGTGAGCAGTAAGCAGTGAGCAGTTAAAAAACTGACCACTGCTTACTGCTCACTGCTTACTGCTTACTGTCATGTCCAAAGACAACATCCTGTTTGCCATCATCGGCTTGCTTCTGGGTGTGATTGTGGGTTATGTCTTCGCCAGCACAATCAACCAGAGGAACTATGCGCCGAGAGTTTCTGCGGGCAGCGCGTCGGGTCAGATGACGCAGGATTCGAGGCTCCATGATAACAAGCAGTCCGCAACAGGGGATGTTACCCCTAACCAGGGCGGAACGTCTGCTGATGATGATGCTTTGATCGCACAGGCCAAGTCTCAACCCGATAACTTCGATGTGCAGATGCAGGCTGGAGCGACGCTCTACCAGGATCGTCGCTTCGATGAAGCGATAGAGCTTTTCACGCGCGCTAACCAGTTGCGTCCCGACTCTTACGAAGCGATTGTCGCGCTCGGCAACACAAATTTTGATGCAGGGCAATACGAAACGGCGGAAAAGTGGTACACTGCGGCTCTGGTCAAAAAACCCGATGACGTAAACGTTCGCACGGACTTGGGCCTGACCTTTCTCTTCCGCGAGCCGATGGATGCGGACCGGGCGATTAAAGAGTTTCGCCAATCGCTTGCGATTAATCCGAACCACGAGCAGACCTTGCAGAACTTGACGGTTGCTCTGACGAAGAAGGGCGCGTTTGACGAAGCGGACGCGACCTTGAAGAAACTCGCGGAAGTTAATCCATCGAACCCTGGGCTGACAAAGCTGCGCGCCGAGTTGGACGCAGCGCGCTCAAACAATAAAGCCGCTTCGACCGCGAAGTCGAAGTAACCTTTAACATTTCATCCGGCCTCTGGAGCCGGGCAGAGCAGTCAAAGCAACACGCAATCTTCTTCTGCAATGTCGCTCTCTACGCGAAAATGCAGGGCAGTTCTCGTGACGGCATACGCGCTGTGCCTGCTCATCGTCTTTGCGCTCGACGCACGGGCGCAAACGCCGACGCCTTCGCCAACACCTACACCAACACCAGCACAAACGTCAGCGCCTTGTGTTCCGCCGCCATCTTGTCCCGCGCTCGCGCCGCATGTCTTCCAGGTCAGCGTCAACTTGAAACAGAACGACAAGTCCGTGCCGGTTGCGCGCAAATCCCTTTACCTTTCGCCCTGCCCTTTCAATTTAGAAAAATTGCCAGCACAGACCACGCGCGCCCCTTCGCGCAAAAGCTATTACGCCTCGGTGAAAGCTAGCCCGCAGTTAATCAACTGGCTCGAAGCGAATAACTGCGACACCGTCTATTGCCGCGAGCTACGACGCGAAGAGGTCACCTGCAACACGAGCGATGCAGCCTGCGTCCCCGAATTCGTGCAGGCATACAACGAGGCATTATCGAAACTGAAAGGCGATCAGGAACTCGCGCGTAAGTGGGTGACAAACTATGCGCCACTTTCTGCCGCTCCACTGAGAACCGGCTTTCACGACGAGAAGATGAAGTGGCTCTTGACGGAAGTCGCAGCCATCGAGAAAGCATCAGGTCTGCCGCCGGGCACTGTCAGGAGCACGGTCACAGACAGGCAGGGCATAGCATATTTCTACGATCTCTGTCCGGGCGCTTACTACATCTCGAACCTCGCGCCTGTTGAAGTGGGAGGCGACCGCATACTTTGGGAGACGACAGCGATTAAAGTTGAAAAGTCCGAGACGTTGGAGAAGATTCCCGTCACGCTCTCCAACGTCTCGGCGAAGAAGAAGAACTATTTCGTCGGTAAGAAGATCGCGGAGACAGTCTCTTCCCTGAGCGGTCGTTGAGAGAGAGTAGATTTAGTAAAACTTTTTGCGAAGGATGATACGGGTGAGGCAGAGCGAACCCTTCAGCCGCCAAATCAGACTCCGAGCGATTGCTCTGACCGTCTTCTGCGGGGCGGTCGCGCTTCTCTTCCTTTGCCCGCGCATCTCCTTAACAGCCTTCGAGCCACAAGGACGACGGAGGCCGCAGCCGAAGACAACCCGTCCGGCGCAGCCCACGACCGACACTCAAACATCAGGCCGTGGCGGGCGCAACTACTCGCGCTTCAGGCACGAAGACCATCGCGCGCCCGTCGCAAAATTGAACTGCGACGATTGCCACGCCATCCAGAGCGCGGCTGCGCCCGATGCGGTCACGGCTGCGAACCACCCGAACATCAAAGGCTATCCGTATCACGACTCGTGTGTCCGCTGTCATCGTCAACAATTTTTTCAGGGCGCGACTCCGCCCATCTGCAACGTCTGCCACACGCGCTCTAGTCCACGCCTAACCGCGCGCGACATGGACCCGTTTCCCAAAGAGGGCGACCAGACCGTTGCGCGCGAGTTTCCGGGCTACTTCCCGCACGCTCTTCATCAGGGCGTGATTGCGCGCTGGCGCGCGACGGAAAACACTGATTCGATTTTCGTGCGCGCCATGTTCAAGCCCTTGCCCGATACTCCGCAACAG
>Ga0182001_10000086_pt1 | contig 21513 bp, 18 predicted proteins | sample BulsoiFelSFmetaG_FD_120485 | JGI IMG/M metagenome (GOLD analysis project Ga0182001, IMG submission 120485) | Bulk soil microbial communities from Mexico - San Felipe (SF) metaG | ecosystem: Environmental > Terrestrial > Soil > Agricultural land | place: Mexico: San Luis Potosi | collected... | reverse complement strand
GCCAAGACTCTGACGGTCAAGACGCTCTCGCGCATCATCGGCGCGCAGTTCAGCCGCATCCAGTTCACGCCTGACCTGATGCCTTCGGACATCACCGGCACGAACGTCTTCAACGTCTCAACCTCCGACTTCACGCTTCGCAAAGGTCCAATCTTCACTGATGTACTCCTTGCGGATGAGATCAACCGCACGCCGCCGAAGACGCAGGCCGCGCTCCTCGAAGCGATGGAGGAGCGGCAGGTAACGATTGACGGCGAGGGTCATGTTCTCTCCCCGCTCTTCACGGTGCTGGCGACAGAAAACCCGATTGAGTATGAGGGTACTTACCCTCTGCCCGAAGCGCAGCTTGATCGCTTTCTTCTGAAAATCATCCTTGACTATCCTTCGCAGGACGCAGAGCAACAGGTCGTTGCCAACTGGGACGCAGGCTTCAACTCGCGCTACCTTGACCGCATTGACATCAGACCGTTGGCCGAAGCCGACGCTATCTCGCGCTGTCGCTTTGAGGTTCGCAATGCACGTGTTGAGCCGGGCGTGCAGCGTTACGTTGTGGACATTGTGCGCCGCACGCGCTCGCATCCTTCGGTGCTTTACGGAGCCAGCCCGCGCGCTTCTGTTGCCCTCCTGCTCTGCTCGAAATCTTTAGCCGCGCTTCGTGGCCGCGAGTTTACAACCCCCGATGACGTGCGCGACATAGCCCGCCCGGTGCTTCGCCATCGCCTGTCACTTCGTGCTGAAGCGGAACTCGACGGCGCAACGCCCGATGCAGTTATCAGCGATATTTTGCAAGCAACAGAAGTACCTAGATAGTGGTCGGTGGCCAGTGGTCAGTTACCAAAGCTGAACCTAACTGACCACTGGCCACCGACCACTGACCACTAACATGCGTTTCGTCTTCACAAAACTTTTCTACCTTCTGCTCGCCGCAGGGTTCATACCGTTGTCGCTCTCGTGGCAGCGTCCCGGCCTGCGTTGGGCAACGCTCGGGTATGATGCTCTGTTGCTGCTCGTGGCTTTCGTTGATTCGCGTTTGAGTGGCTGGCCCATGGGCGTCAGGGTCGAGCGCGAGTTCGGCAGTCGCTTTGCCGTCGGCGCGGAAACGGAAGTGCGCTTGAAGGTTCTCAACAACTCGACGCGCTCTATTATGCTCACGCTGAAAGATGAATACCCGCCGCAGATGAAGCTCAAGGACCAGCGCGAAGCTCGTCTCACGGTCGAGCCGCAAACGACCGCCACGCTGATCTACACACTGACACCGCCCAAGCGCGGTCGTTTCGAGTTCGGTCAAGTGGCCGTGCGCTACCTTTCGCGTCTTGGATTGGTCTGGAATCAAGGTCGCGTGGGCGAAGCCGCGAGCGTCAAGGTCTATCCGAATATGCGGCGCGCGCGCGAGGCCGAGTTGAAAGCTCTGGGAGCGCGCTCACTTGTCTCTTCGCATCGCAAGACTTCCTGGCGCGGCGAAGGCAGGGAGTTTGAATCTTTGCGCGACTATGTGCGCGGTGACGAGTTGCGCCATATCTCATGGACGACGACAGCGCGGCGCGGAAAACTGACGACGCGACAATATCAGATCGAGCGCGACCAGACGGTGATGATTGCGCTCGACGCCGGGCGTTTGATGACGGCGCGCATCGAGAACGAGACGAAGCTTGATTTAGCCGTTCATGCGGCTCTCGCTCTGATGTCTGCGGCGGCGCGCGGCGGCGACAACGCAGGTCTCGTCGTCTTCGGTCGCCACATCAAAACTTACTTGCCGCCCAAGCGCGGCGTCGAACACATAGACGCCACGCTTGAGGCTCTGCATGCAGTCGAGCCTGAGATGATCGAGCCTTCTTATGCGCGCGCCTTTCAATTCATCGCGGCCAACTGCAAGCGTCGCTCGCTCGTCGTCGTGCTGACGGATTTGGTTGACGAAGAAGGCTCGCGTGATCTGCTCAACTCTCTCAAGCTCCTGCGCCCGCGCCACCTTCCGCTCGTCGTCACCATCGCCGACCGCGATTTGAAGTCGGTCGTCCGCGACGCGCCGCGCAATGTGAAAGACCTCTTCACACAGTCTGTCGCGGAAGAGATCATCCACCAACGCGAAGCTGCGTTGCGTCTGGTCGAATCGCAGGGCGGACTCGCTCTGGACGTGACAGCCGCCGCGCTCACGCCCGCGCTGCTGGAAACCTACCTGCGTGTTAAAGAACGCGGTCTGCTTTAATCTTAATCAGCTCCCTTAAAGCGTCTACCAAAAATAGAATTAGCTATTCTTACTGTTTATATTTATCGAGGGCGCGTTGGAGGGCGAGTATCTCGCGGCGCAGGTCCAACTGGGTGATGACTTGATTGCCGAGTATCTTGAGGGCGGCAATCTGCTTCGGACTTAACTCCTTAGGTCGGTTATCAACCACACAGAGCGTTCCGATCTTGAATCCTTCGGGCGACATCAGGGGCGAGCCTGCGTAGAAGCGTATGTGTGGGTCTTGGGTGACAAAAGGATTGTCCTTGAACCGCTCGTCATCTGTCGCATCAGGCACGATGAAGGGGCCATCCTGCAAGATAGCGTGAGCGCAGAACGAGATGTCTCTGGAAGTCTCTTTCTCACCGATTCCGACTCTGGCCTTGAACCATTGACGGTGCGCGTCCACTAAAGTTATCAGAGCAATCGGCGTCTCGCAGACGTAAGCGGCAAGGCGCGTCAGGTCGTTGAAGCTCTCTTCCGGGTCTGTGTCCAGAATCTCATACTGTCGCAACGCTTCAAGCCTCGCGGCCTCGTTCTCAGGGATAGGGGCTTTCATTTAATGAGTCCTCTTCGGTATTTCGGACTTGAGAAAACAGTAGGCAGTAGGCAGTAAGAAGAACACTGTCTGCTGCCTTCTGCCTTGTGCTCTCTATTCTTCTCAGGCCGAAATCGGCATGGGCGGCGCTGACTTCTCTTTCTCTTCCCGGCCTGCCAGCAACAGATATGAATAGAGCGCGATGCCTGTGGTGACGCCGATAGCGATTTTAATAGCCGGATGAATTGGCGTGGGCGAGATGAAGCCCTCGATGATGCCTGCGACGACCAGCACCGGCACACAACCGGCGACGAGACGTATGGCATCGAGCGCGCGCACGCGCAAGGCGTCGGCGCGCGACAAATCGCCGGGCATCAACATCGCGCTTCCGATTAAGAGACCTGCGCCTCCGGCTAAGAAGATGCACGAGAGTTCGATAACGCCGTGCCCGACCATAAAGGTCAAAAGCTCATTGCCATAACCCGCATGATAAACGAGCGCGAGCAGCGCGGCAGTCATTCCTCCATTGAAAGCCAGGATCATGAGAGTCCCAACCCCAAACAACGCTCCCAAAGCGAAGGCGAAGAACATGACCTTGATATTGTTGGTCATGATGGCGCTTGAGCCGACCTGGTTGGCGTCGTTCAATTCTTCCCACCAGCGCACACCGTTGGCAACGGTAATACGGCTTTCCGCAGGGACGCCCATCAATTGGGAGAAGTCCGGGTCGCGCGTCGTCCCGACGAAGCCCACGACGCTGAAGACCATAAAGACCGTGAAGGCCAGAGCCGTGTAACGCCATGTGCGGCGGAATGTCTGCGGGAAGCCTTTCGTAAAAAATTCACGCAAACGCTTGCCGCCCTCAGCGTCCGCGCGATAGATGCGACCGTGCGCGCGAATCACGAGGCTGTTGAGATAGTTGACAAGGCGCGGGTCGCGCGACTCCGCTCGCGCAACCGCAAGGTCTGAAGCCGTGCGCCGGTAAATCCTCCCAAGCTCGCGCACCTCTTCGCGCTGAAGGCGTCGAAGTGATGAGCCGTCAAGCAATCTGAGCAAGACTTCCAACCGCTGCCATGCGGTCTTGCGCTCATTTACGAATCGTTCGGATGGCTGCATAAAAGAAGAATACAGAAGTCAGAAGCCAGAATCCAGAATGAAAAAACTGAATCGGTGGTAAGATGAGCTAAAGACTTCTGCTTGATGAATCGCCCTCGCTGAGTGTGTCAGAACAACGCCTTGCATACTCTATCTTAGTCTCTTGCAGAAGCCAACATTGACAGGCGTTCGAGCCGCAGGTATAGAACAGAAGAGGTATATGAAATGATTATCATCGGAGCAGGACCAGCAGGCATCAGGATGGCCGCCGCTGCGATGCGGCACATCTGCACCTGTCCTCTGCCGCCGCGATGATATTGCTCAAACTATTTTCTGAATGAGAGAAACAGATCCTCAGACATCGAAAGATTATGAACAAACCAATTCGCATTCTCTTGCAGACGACCATTCCGGCGATTGAGGACGACTGGAACATCAATAGATTTTCTTTGATGCGAGAGCACCTCGCATCAATCACTGACGAAGATGGTCGCACAATTTGTGAAGTCACGGCGCGCAATCGTGAGACTGACTCGGACGGCAATGACAAGGTGTTGAGCAGGCTCGATGCAACAGACTTTGACGAGCTTTGGCTCTTCGCTGTGGACACTGGCGATGGCCTCAGCGTGGCTGACTGTCAGGGCATCACACGCTTCAGGCAGCGGGGCGGCGGAATCCTAGCGACGCGCGATCATCAGGACTTAGGCTCATCGCTCTGCACGCTCGGCGGCGTCGGGCGCGCGCACTTCTTCCACTCCAAACAACAGGACCCGGAAAGCTTAAGAAACGCGCGCGACGATCAGGACAATGAGACAATCTCCTGGCCGAATTATCATTCGGGCAGCAATGGCGACTATCAAAAGATTACTCCGGTTGAACCTGTTCACGAACTACTACAGCGCAAGCTCGATTCAACTTCCGGCACGATTGGGTATTTCCCGGCTCACCCGCACGAAGGCGGAGTTGGTGTGCCCGCAGGCGCGAGCGAAGCGCGCGTCGTTGCAACAGGCGTGAGCCAGGTTACGAATCGCCCTTTCAATCTGATGGTCGCTTTCGAGAGAGCAGATGACAGGCACGGCAACACGCTCGGTCGGGCGGTCGCAGAGTCCAGCTTTCATCACTTCGTTGACTACAACTGGGATGTCACGATGGGCTGTCCGAGCTTTCTGGAAGAGCCGCCCGGCGATCAGATTAGAAGAGAGCCTGAGAAACTTGAAGACATCAAGACGTATGTGCGCAACCTGGCCCTGTGGCTCGCAGGATGAAAGTTAAAGGTCCAATCATTCTTTCATGTTTGAGTAAAATTTATTTTCACCACAGAGGACGCAGAGGAAGAGAAGTGAGAAATTTGAGATTTCAAATTGCGAATTTGAAATTGTTTTCCTCTGCGTCCTCTGTGTCCTCTGCGGTTAATTTCAGTTCCCCAACACGAAAGATTGAATAGACCTTGCTCTTAATGACTGATAATGGAGCGAAACGACGGTGGTAGAACGACTGGTCGAGTGTGTGCCGAATTTCAGCGAAGGGCGCAACGCCGAGACGATTGAGCGGCTGGCGCGCGCCATCGAAGAGATTGAGGGCGCGGTTGTCCTCGACACACACATGGATGCAGACCACAACCGCTCGGTCATCACGTTCGTGGCGACCATTGATGTGGTGGTTGAAGCCGCGCTACGGGTCGTCCGCGAGGCCGCCGAGTTGATAGACCTGAGAAGTCATGCGGGCGAGCATCCGCGCGTCGGCGCGACAGACGTGCTGCCTTTTGTTCCCGTGCGCGGCGTGACGATTGATGATTGTGTCGCGCTCGCTCACCTGGCGGGCGAGAGAATCTATCGAGAGCTTGGGATTCCCGTTTACTTCTACGAGCGTGCGGCTCAGAGACCCGACCGCGTGAATCTTGAAGACGTGCGGCGCAAAGGTTTTGAAGAGCTGCTAAGAGAGATTGCAGACCCCGCGAAAAATCGCGCCCCAGATGTCGGCGAAGCACGCTTGCACGAGCGCGCGGGCGCAATCGTTGTTGGCGCGCGACCTTTTCTCATAGCCTACAACGTCAACCTGCAAACCGATGACATCGCGGTCGCGCGGAAAGTTGCGCGAGCGGTACGCGGGCGCGATGGCGGGCTTCGTTACCTGAAAGCTCTCGGTTTCAAATTAGAATCGCGCGGGATTGTGCAGGTCTCTATGAACCTGGTTGATTACGAGAAGACCGAGCTTCATCAAGCCTTCGAGGCCGTCAAGCGAGAGGCTCTGCATTACGGCGTGAATGTCGTGGGCAGCGAAATCGTCGGCCTCGTGCCGCAGAATGCTCTGGACCTTTCGGCACAATACTATCTTCAGATAGAAAATTTCTCGCCCGGAGTCGTCCTTGAAAATCGCATCGAGGCTGCATTCGCTGGCAAAGGTGAGAGCGTGTCCGTCAAGGATTTCGTCGCCGAAGTCGCTAGCGGAGAGCCTTCGCCTGGGGGCGGCGCGGCTGCGGCTCATGCGGCATCGCTCGGCGCAGCTTTGGGCGAGATGATCGCTCATCTGACCGCAGGGCGCGAGAAGTTCAGGGACGTGCAGACCGAAGTGCGCGAAGCTCTCGCAGAGCTAATGCCTTTGCGAGCGCGGCTCGCACGCGCCGCAACCGATGATGCCGCGAGCTTTGCGCGCGTGATGGAAGCGCGCCGGTTGCCGCAAGCCACAGAAGACGAGCGTCTTGAGCGCGCCAACAAATTAGAGGCGGCTCTGAAAGGCGCGGCCACCGTTCCATTGGAAGTCGCTGGCATTGCCGTTCAAGTCCTTGAGCTTTTGGAAACGCTCGCGGAGATCGGCAACCCGAATGCTCTTTCAGATGCGGCGACGGGAGCGCAGCTCTCGCTCGCGGCGGTCACAAGCGCGCGCTACAACGTGCTGGTCAACGTGGCCGAGATTGAAGACGAAGAGTTCGCGGTTGAACATCGCTCGCGCGCAAGTGATCTGTTGGAGCGCGCCAAAGAGATTGCCGCGCGCATCGAGAGCGTGTTGATGGAATCTATCTGAGGCCAGTGTCGAAGCGCGAGACGAATGTGGGGCAACCGGACAAAAGTTTAGAGAGCCTGTGGACCAGAGTCGGCGGTTTGCTCATCCATTCTAAGGTTGCGCTTCATAAAGAGAATGCTTCGCTTCCTCCGATCATCCTCGTGCATGGGCTGGGCGTCTCTTCCCGTTACATGCTGCCGCTTGCACGCCTCCTCGCCATGAAGCGCACGGTCTATGCGATTGACCTTCCAGGCTTCGGCAAGAGCGAAAAGCCGCGCCGCGCATTGAATCTGACCGAACAGGCCGAGACGCTCGCCGCCTGGATGAGCGCAATCGAAATCCCGCGCGCCGTCTTGCTCGCCAACTCAATCGGCTGTCAGGTTGTCGTTAATCTTGCGCTCGCCTCCCCAGAGACAGTTGAGCGCCTCATCCTCGTTTCGCCGATGGGCGATCCGCAATTGCGTTCAGTCTTCGAGCAATATCTTCACCTGTTCATTGACATCCTGCGCGAGCCTTTTTCGCTGACGCTCATCGCGCTTGTTGATTATCTCAGGGCAGGCTTAGGACGCGTGGCCGAGACGTTCGCCTACTCTTTGCAAGACAAGACGGAAGAGAAGCTGCCGCACGTTCACCAGCCGACGCTCGTTGTTCGCGGCGAGCGTGATCCGCTGGTCTCTGAGCACTGGGCCGAAGAAGTCACAAGCCTTCTGCCGCAAGGCCGCTTGCTCGTCTTTGAGAGGGCAGCTCACGGCATCAACTACAACTCGCCTGAGCGACTCGCTCAAGTTGTGTTCGATTTCCTGAAAGCTTCTCCTATTGAATAGACTTTATGAGAGCGGTAATATCGGACTGCTTTCGAGAGAACATGAAATGCAGGAGGGACTTGAACCCCGTGTCCAATCAGACGCCGCAACCTACCCCTGAGCTTTTCTTCCAAACAATTAACGCCTATCAACGCACAGCCGCGCTCAAGGCTGCGATAGAACTCGACCTTTTTACGGCCATCGGTGAAGGCGCGCATTCAGCGCAAGAGATCGCCGCGCGCTGTCAAGCATCAGAGCGCGGGGCGCGCATCCTCTGCGATTACCTGGTCATCATTGGATTTCTCCAGAAAGAGGACGGGCAGTATCAATTGACGCAGGACTCCGCGATGTTTCTTAATCGTCACTCACAGGCTTACATGGGCGGCACAATCGAGTTTCTGCTCTCGCCGATGATTACAGACAACTTCAAAGATGTCGCGGCAGCCGTTCGCAAAGGGGGCACATTGTCGGATGAGGGCGGAACGGTCTCGCACGACAATCCCGTCTGGGTCAAGTTCGCTCGCGCGATGGCTCCGATGATGATGATGCCAGCGCAAGCGATAGCGAAAGCCGTCGGCACTGATGGCGGGCAAAAGCTTAAGGTTCTGGACATCGCCGCTGGTCACGGAATGTTCGGCATCACCGTCGCCCAGCAACATCCAAACGCGGAGATTGTGGCGTTGGATTGGCCTAACGTGCTGGCGGTCGCCAAAGAGAACGCGGAGCGAGCAGGCGTCGCTGACCGTCACAGCACGATTGAGGGCAGCGCCTTCGAGATGGATTTCGGAAGCGACTATGATGTCGTCCTGCTGACAAACTTTCTGCACCATTTCGACCCGCAGACGTGCGAGGGCTTGCTGCGAAAAATTCACGCTGCGCTCAAAGAAGGCGGGCGCGTCATCACGCTTGAGTTTGTGCCCAACGAAGACAGAGTCTCGCCGCCGATACCCGCAGCCTTCAGCATGATGATGCTGAGCGGAACTGAAGGAGGCGATGCCTATACCTTCCACGAGCTTGAGCGTATGTTCAAGAACGCGGGCTTCGCTGAAAGCGAGTTGCGGGAAATCCCACCGTCGCCCAATCGGTTGGTCATCTCGCGTAAGTGAGCGCAGAGTTTAGAAGTGGGATAACTTGCGGTGTGCGCTCGCGCTTCACTTCGCTTATGATAACTTCTGTTGGATAGATAAGAGCATCCGTTGCCCTCCGACGATGGAAGCAGTAATAACAAGGCTCGTTTGAGAGTTAAAGGAGTTGTTAGCCTAAATCCACAGATGGTCAAAGCGAAAAGAATACTGATCGGATTTGCTATCGTTATCTTGATAATAGCCGCGATGGTTATCAGGTACGCGCCTAGTCAACAACAGAAAGCTCTCGGGTACTACCTATGCGGAGCAGGACTTGCGGAGTTGTTGGTTGCTGGCATTCTCCAAGCTATTGAATGGACACGCAAAAACGTGAGGATTGAATAGCCAGCGACCAGCAAAGCATTATTACCCTACTATCCAGAGTTTCGACCGCGCGCGTAGCTTCACTCACGCCCATCTAGCTTTCTTCTCTCTTCTCGGCTGGTTGGAGTCATCCGAGCTTATTTATGGCGAAGCACCGCCCCAGGTCAATTCTTCGAAGAGAGATTCCGCAATACGCGTATGCGCTGGCGATCTTGAGCGGCGGGCTGGCATACGTCATCTCTCAGCTTGTCAGGCCGACGACCTCCTGGCTTACTTACGCGTTTCTGGCCGCGCTCTTCGCTTCCGTTTGGTCCTATAAAGCTTTGCAGTGGGCGATCTGGATGTGCCTGCCCGCAGCCTTGCTCATCTGCTTTGACGTTGTCGCCACAGGCAATCTCATGGGCGTGTTGTTGGGCAGCGGGATGACGTTCGCCAAAACACTCTCTTGTGCCTGCCTTGGCGCTTATCTCGGCGCGAAAATTCCGCTTAGCGGCGTCGCACGTCGAAGAAGATTGAAGAGCCGCAACAACGATTCACAGAACAGCTCTGTGTCGAAAAAAGCATCTGCCTCAAACATCAATGTCGCAGCAGAAGCTTCGAGTCGCGACAACAAAACCTTTCTGCCATCACTTGAGACAACGGCTCAGCTCAATAGTCTTAACGTCGCTCTGCTGGATGCGAGTCAGGAAGGCGACCTTGAAAGAGTTAAGTTGTTGATGGCGGAAGGAGCAGATGTCAACGGGCGGAGCAAAAATGGCTGGACTCCGTTTGCGGTTGCCGGAGAAGACTTTGATCTCGAAATGGTCAAGGTCATCTTCGGCAAAGGAAGCTCAACGGTCGCTTCCAACCGTCATGGCTGGACGCCTTTGATAGTCGCCACCATCTCAGGTCACGGGGAGATTGTGCGCGCATTGCTTGCGCGCGGGGCTGAGGTCAACGCAGGGAATGATGAAGGCTGGACCGCGCTCAGGTTTGCCGTCTCAATGGATGAGACCGAAATCTTACGCCTGCTCTTGAAAGCCGGAGCGGATGCGAACCGCCGGGACGCTGACGGCCAAACCGCACTCATGCAAGCGGCGCGTGAAAATAGCCTTGAGAGCCTGAAGATATTATTAGAGTCTGGCGCAGATGCTCTTGTCGAAGACCGCAATCAACAGACGGCGCTTAAAGTAGCCGAAGCATATGGTCACACGGAGATCATCAGCCTTCTAGAAAAATCGGAAGCCAAAGTTTCACACAGCATCGAAGACGCGTCTCACAACGTCTGGCGGCGACCTGCTCGACTCCTTCTCCTCGCTGCTGTCTTTCATCTGTTGCTGGTCGTCACGATTTTTCTGCTCGGTCGTGACAGCGCCTTCACGGATACGTTCGACAGCAATGGCATCGGAATCTCTTTTGCTGCGGACGGCATAGAGTACCGCGAAGACGCTGCCCGGTTGAGCGAAACTCTCAAGCGCGGCGAACTTCTCGATTGGCTTTCGTCGCGCGATTCACTTCAAGTGAAGCTTTACTCAATCGGCTTCGCTCTCTTCGGCTCTTTGTTCGGCCAGAACATCATCAGCATCGAGCCGCTCAACTGCCTCTATTATCTGATGATCCTGGTTCTGGTTTTTCAAATAGGAAGCGAAGCATTCAACAGGCGTGTTGGCCTCGTCTCCGCTACGACGGTTGCGCTCTGGCCTTCGTTTCTGCTTCACACGACGCAGATGCTCAGAGACCCGCTGTTCGTGATGGGAATGCTGACGCTCGTTCTCATCCTCTTGCGCCTTGCTTCCAGCGCGCGAATCTATTCATGGCCGAAAGCATTATTAGCAGGCATCTGCGGAGGATTGACATTCATCATTCTCTGGATCGCGCGAAGCAATATGGGTGAGATAGCGGTCGCCATCGTGCTCGTGGGAGCATTGATGCTCATCGCAAGACAGTTTGCGACGAGCGGGCGCATCCAACTCGCAAACCTCTGCGGGATGATGCTGCTCGTTGCCTTGACCATCGGCGCGCTACAAGTCCTGCCAAACTATTATCAACCAATATATGCCCAACCCTCTGTCACGGCAGAAGCTCAGACAGGAACTCCTCTCACAGTCTCTGCCAGAGAAACCGCGCGGACGGCTCATGCTGAAGCGCAGTCGCAGTCTGTCTGGTCGCGTCTGGTGGCTGAGGTCTCGGCGGCGCGGCGTAGATTTATCCGGCGATACCCGAACGCTGGTTCGAATCTGGACGCAAACGTGCAATTGGCGACGACGACTGACCTCATACACTATTTTCCGCGCGCAGCCCTCATAGGTTTCTTCGCGCCCTTTCCGAATATGTGGCTCACAAAGGGGAAGCAAGTGGGTTGGTCAGGGAAGATGCTGGCCGGAATGGAAACGTTTGTCATCTACATAGTAGAAGCTTTCGCTCTCTACACATTGTGGCAAAGAAGACGACATCTCTCGGCCTGGTTCCTATTTTTAACAGCAGCCACAGGCATCGTCGCGCTCGGGTTCGTAGTCGTCAACATCGGCGCGCTCTTTCGCCTGCGCTATCTGTTTCTGATGCTCCTCATTATTCTCGGCGTGGACGGCGTGTTGAAGGCTTTCGACAGATTCTCGAAAAGGCTGGCGATAGTGAATGCGCCATGAGCCAAAATTCTTGACTTCCTTTGCTGGTAGTCCTATAAGTCGCCATGTTCACAGGCTCCTCTGCCGAGCGTCACACGATGCCATCGCAATCAGCCTCTGGCTTTTAACTCCCCTGCTAAGGAGAAACCTCATGAATCCCCCGATTAAGAGAGCCACTGTTCTTGCTAAGATAGTGCTTCTACTGTCTGCTGTCTGTCTCATCTCAATCTTCCTGATTAACGGCACATTAGGAACAGGCGTTGCTCAATCCGAAGAAAGAGAATTCGTGGATACAACGCCGAAGCACCTGCCGATTAAGGTCAAGATCAAGAAAGAGAAGGAGCAGGCGTTTAAGGATTTAAAAAATGAGAAGTGGGTTCGTGACCTGGAGATTGAAGTCACAAATACTGGCGACAAGCCGATATATTTACTTCACTTTACCTTAGTGCTTCCTGAGGTGAAAGATGAGACAGGTAATAACGTCGGTTTCGTGCTGCATTATGGGAGGGCTGAATTAGGAGATATTAAGACCAAAGCAGAACCAGACGATGTCCCGATTAAGCCCGGCGAGACATATGTCTTCACAATAACTGACGGCCAGGTGCTCGGTTGGGAGAGCTTTGTCAAGAAGCAGAATAAGCTTCAGCCGAAGAAAGTTATCTTAAAATTTGGAACCTTGAGCTTCGGGGACGGAACTGGATTTTGGGCAACTAGTGGAATTCCTTTTTCAAGAGTATCAAAGCCAAAGTCCAGCCTGAGCCGAAACGAGCAGACACTAAATAAGAACGATGCTAAAGAACTTAGGTTGCGGAGTTGCACGCCTTGCCTGAATTGGGAGTAGCGAAGATAGAGCTTAACTACAAAGAGTCAAAACGGACAGACCAGTACGGTAATCAGTTCAGGTATCGGGCGAAGGTGAGAGATTCACATGGCTCGCAGGTCGGACGCTGGGCTTGGGATGTGTTTCTTAAAAAAGCAACATGAAAGTCAAAGGTTTGGAGACAGAATGCCCGCGAGTCGTAATAAACTCGCGGCGTTCCTTCTTTTACTTTATGAGTTCGATGAAGATTGTTGTTGACTTAACTTGGAATTTATCATACAGCAGAGTTGCTCTGTGACCTTTGAGACTGAAGGCTTAAGAAAGCTATGAGAAGCTGTCCTGTCTGCCAACGCACTTACCCGGACGACAATCAGACAAATTGCCAGTATGACGGCGCGCAATTGTCCCAGCCGTTCTACGCGCAGCCACCACCATATCAGCAACAACAACAATACGGCGCGCCGCCGCCGCCACAGGGCGCGTATCCGATGCCCCAGCCGCCGCAACAGGCTTATGGTGCGCCGCCCCCCGCAGGTTGGCAGCAAGGCGGTTATCCGCCGCCCGCTTATGCTGCTGCGCCATTGGGCGCGGGTCAATCCCGCCCCTGCCCGAAATGTCAACGTCCAGACCCTGAGAAAATAGGCTTTACCTGGTGGGGCGGAGTTTTAGGCCCGCGTATGTTGAGCCACGTCAAATGCAGATGGTGCGGCACACAATACAATGGCAAGACCGGACAATCGAACACGACGGGCATCATCATCTACTCGGTCGTCCTCTTCGTGATTGCACTTGTGATCTTTCTGATAGTTCTTGCGAGATGAGAAGCTCCGGCGCTCGCGGCCTCTCGAAGCTTTATGACGCAGCCGCCGCGTCAGGCGGAATGATTCTCAGATTGGGCGAGTCTTGAAGCACGCGTGTGCCGGGCGGAACGGAGTGTGTGAGCCAGACGTTACCACCGATAACGCTCCCGCGCCCGATGACTGTCTCGCCGCCTAAGATTGTCGCTCCGGCATAGATCACAACATCGTCCTCAATCGTCGGATGCCGCTTGGTGTTGCGCACCAATTGGCCGGACGAGTCTTTATCGAAAGAGAAAGCGCCCAGAGTCACGCCCTGATAGATTTTGACGTTGTTGCCGATGATGGCCGTTCCGCCGATGACTACGCCCGTGCCATGATCTATGAAGAAGCTTGAGCCGATTTGTGTGCCGGGATGTATGTCTATTCCCGTGCGATGATGCGCGTGCTCGGTCATGATGCGCGGGATTAAGGGAACGCGCATTTCGTGAAGTTGATGCGCGATCCGATAGACCATCACGGCATAGATGCTCGGATAGCTGAAGATGATTTCATCCAGGCCGGTCGCCGCAGGATCGCCGTCGTAGGCAGCCTGCACGTCTGTCGCCAACAGTTCGCGCAGGCGCGGAAACTCATTTAAGAATCGCGCGGCGCAATCACTCGCTTCCTGGTCCGTGACGTGGCAAGCTTCGCCTATCCGGTTGGCGTGGCTGACGGCGCGCTTGATCTGTTCGGTGACGACTTCGTAGAGCCAAGACATGCGCTGGCGCACATGCTCGCTCAAGGAATCGCCCGTCAAACCTTGTGCCCCGATGTAGCCTGGAAAGAGTAGTTCGTGAATGGTGACGAGGACGCGGATAATCTCAGCGTGCGACGGCAGAGGCTGGCGGTCAAGATGGTGTATCTTAACCTCGCCGGTCGAGTATGATTCGACAAGAGCGTCCGCCGCCCGCTTGATTTGATCGTCCATAGAAGTCTAGCGAGTCTAGCGAGTCCAGCGAGTCTGTCGAGAAGTGAAGTCTTTTGACTCGCAAGACTCGACGGACTCGACAGACTCGCTAGACTTCATTCAATACTTATCCCGCGCTCTGTGGCTAGCCCGCGCGCTTTCATGATGACATCGTCGTCAACGGGTTCGCGCCCGTTCATCCATGCTGCAACCTCTTCGACGGGGCGACCGAGAGCGACGGCCAACTGCTCGTCGTTCGAATCGAACCCCTGGTCGCGCAAGTTTTTGAGCAATGTGCGCCCCTCGCCTTGATTGGTGCCGCGATCATCAACGGCATCATTTTGTTGTGCTTCTTTCGCGCCAGTGCTTTCGTCTGTCATGCTCCCACCTCGCTCTGTGATTGACCGCTAACGGTCGCCGTGTAACCCAAATCCTGAATCTTCTTCAGAAGCGTGCCCTGTTGGACCACGTTATTATCAAACTCGACGATGGCCGTCTTGCGCTTGAACGTCACATCTGCCTTAAACACGCCCGCCGTCTCTTCCAAAGTCTCTTTGATGTCCACAGCACACGAATCGCAGTGCATTCCTCCGATATGAAATTCCGTTTGCATCCTTTTCTCCTCCTTGAATAAGGTCCATCCGCCTTGAGCAACAGAATGGGCGCGCATCAAGCACAGACCTTTCCTGGCCGAGCCTCTAACGCTAATCATCAACCGATCTGTTCGGGGGCGTATGAACCATCGTATTATAGAAGGCAAAGCGGAAAAGGAAAAGCTAGTGAATAGTGAATAGTGAAGAAGGTTTTTAACTTTTCACTTTTAGTTATTCACTTTTCACTATCATTTATGGACGAGCAAGAACATTCCAGCATCGTGCGCCTTATTGCGAACGCGGCGCGAGTTTTATCGGAGGCGGGCGTCCCCGACGCGCGGCGCGAAGCGATGTCGCTTGTCGGACACGTCACGAAATATGATCGAACGTTTCTCCTGACACACCCGGAGACTACTTTGAGGCTTTCCGATGTTGAGTATCTCAGCGAGATGGTCGAACGTCGCGCGCAGGGCGAGCCTCTGCAATACATCACAGGTCATCAGGAGTTCTATGGCCTGGACTTCGAGGTCACACGGGACGTGCTCATCCCGCGCCCCGAAACTGAGTTGCTGGTCGAAACCGCGCTTGGGCTTCTCGGTCAATCAAATGAATCGCAACTCATCTGCGATGTCGGCACAGGCTCGGGCTGCATCGCAATCGCGCTCCTGCATGAACGACCACTTTTGCGCGCCGTCGGGTTGGACATTTCTTTGACTGCGCTCAATATTGCCGAGCGAAATGCTCAACGATTAGCTGTCAGCGAACGATTTTCCTTAACTGTTTCAGATGGCTTCGACGCTCTCAATTCAACGGGCTTGCGCTTCAAGATGATAGTTTCAAACCCTCCGTATGTGGCGGAAGATGCGCTTCTGGAATTGCAGCGCGAAGTGCGCGACTTTGAGCCGCATGTAGCTTTGACGCCGGGCGGCGATGGCCTGAGCATCATCCGGCGACTACTGGCGGATGCGCCCCACTACCTCGAATCCGGCGGGCATCTCTTGATCGAGATAGGTTTCGACCAGCACGAGGCGGTCAGTCAGGTGCTTGATCGAGAGGTCTGGCAACTGCTGGACATTTACAAAGACTTGCAAGGCATCCCGCGCACGGTTGCATTGAAGAAAAGATAAAGCCGTTCGATTGTGGAATGCGGAATGAAAAAAAAGTGGGCGGGAGGCAGGAGGCAGGGAAAGCAATTACAGATTTCAGATTTGAGATTTCAAATTGCTTTTATCTTCCTGCCACCTGTCCCTGCTTCCTGCTCCTGGCTTTTCATTCCGCATTCCGAAATGGCTAAGGTTCTATCTCGTCAGGCCATTCATCATCACTTTTGCCTGGCGCAGAATCTTTTTTCGTCTTCTTCGATAACCCTTCAATCAGATGATCGAAGCCGAGCCAGATGCTCCAGCTATGGTGATAGAAAGCTAAAGGGAAGACGATGGCCGCGACGAAGAGGATTGTCAGAACCAACTGATAGTTGATTCCGAGCAGCACGAGGCAGATGAGGTATGCTATCAGAATCACTATCTCGGTCGTCACCACGTTGACCAGGATAGCTCCGACAAAAAAGCCTTCCTCACGCATGAAGAGAGCGTCACAAGCCGGGCAATGATCTTTTATCTTGAATAGCCTTTGTACGATTGATGACCTGCCGCAGACAGGACAGCGCAGAGTGAGACTACGGACCAGTGTGGTGATAATCGAGGGGCGCGTCCTTTTCACAACTTCTCTCCAACTGCATGATATTAAGCTGCGAGATGAGGATCAAGGCTCAGCTTTATCTGCAATCCTCTTTGACCACTTTCACCTTTTCATGTTTTCCTTTAATCTTTTCCAACTATGGATAAATTCCTGATTACCGGTGGACGCCCCTTGCGCGGTCGCGTCTCAATCAGCGGGGCGAAAAACTCCGCGCTGCCTTGCATGGCCGCAGCTCTTCTAACTTCAGAAACGGTCATGCTCCATAACCTGCCTTACGTGCGCGACATCATCACACAACGCCGCTTGCTCGAAGACATAGGAGCAACCGTGCTCATGCCTGAATTGCGCACACACAAGATTACGGCTGACAACATAGAGCTTTTTGAAGCGCCCTATGAGTTGGTCAAGACCATGCGCGCCAGCGTGCTCGCCCTAGGGCCGCTCCTTGCTCGCTTCGGCAAGGCGCGCGTCTCTCTGCCGGGCGGTTGCGCCATCGGGACGCGACCGATTGACCTGCATCTGGCGGGCTTTCAACATCTGGGCGCGGAGGTCGGACTTGAATCAGGCGACGTTGTGGCGCGCGCTCCCAAACGTGGGCGACTACGCGGAGGCGTTGTCAATTTCGAGAAAGTCACGGTGACGGGAACAGAGAACCTGATGATGGCCGCCACGCTCGCGGAAGGAAAGACTGTGCTCAACAACGCCGCGCGCGAGCCTGAAATCGCAGACCTCGCGGAACTCTTAAACAAGATGGGCGCGCGCGTGCGCGGCGCAGGCTCGCCCACGATTCAGATCGAAGGCGTGGAATCTCTGGGCGGCGCAGAGCACACGATTATTCCAGATCGCATCGAGACAGGCACGTTCATCGCGGCGGCGGCAATCACGGGTGGCGAGCTTGAAATCAAAGGTTGCCGCCCGGAGCATTTGGCAATCACGATTGCCAAGCTGCGCGAGGTCGGCGTTGAGATTGAAGAGTTGAACCAATCAACTCTGCGTGTCCGCTGCTGCGAGAGCGGGTTGAAAGCGAGCGATGTTATGACAGAACCGCACCCGCGCTTTCCGACAGACATGCAGGCGCAGTACATGGCCTTGATGACGCAGGCTGAAGGACACTCGATCATCACCGAAACAATCTTTGAGAACCGCTTCATGCACGCTTCCGAAATGCAGCGCATGGGGGCGCGCATACAGATCGAAGGTAACCGGGCGATTGTTGAAGGTGTGACACAGTTGACGGGCGCGCGCGTGCAGGCTTCGGACCTGCGCGCCTCCGCATCGCTTGTCCTCGCCGGACTCGCCGCCACAGGCGAGACTTTAATTGACCGCGTCTATCACATAGATCGCGGCTACGAAAAGATTGAGGATAAGTTGAGCGCAGTTGGCGCGAGCGTTGAGCGCCTCAGAGAGTCCGTCACAGGCCCGCTCGGAAAAACAGTGACAAGTGACGAGTGACAAGTGACGAGAAAAAGGCTATTGTTCTCTCGTTTTTGTTTTCAACTCGTCACTCGTCACTTGTCACTCGTCACTGCCTTATGGACTGTCTCTTTTGTCGAATCCTTGCGGGCGAGGTTCCCGCCGATGTGGTTTATCAGGATAATCGTGCGCTCGCACTCCGCGACATCAACCCGCAAGCGCCTGTTCATCTCTTAGTCATTCCCTACGACCACATGGAATCTCTGGACGAAGCATCGCAGAGAGATGAAGCCTTGCTCGGACATCTCTTGAGGGTGGCCGCCCGCGTTGCCAACGAGCAGGGGCTTTCCGAAAGTGGCTATCGCACGGTCATCAATACAGGCGCGGGCGCAGGCCAATCAGTTTTTCACTTACATCTGCATGTCATCGGCGGGCGATCTCTCAATTGGCCTCCGGGTTAAGAGCCTTTCTTAACCTCCCGCTGCAAGCTCATCAAAGGCCGCGTTTGGCTTTCGCTTCTCCGCCTCCTTCGCGTAAAATACTCAGACCATCGAGTGAGCCGCTTCGCCGGATAAGGTGAAGCGGAATCTAACAAGATCATCTACCCTTAACCTGAAGTTCCCTAATTTCTCCCAGGAGGCTATCGAGATGAAAAGAGTATTGAGTTCTATCCTCTCTGCAATCTTAATCTCTGCGACTATTTTTGCTCAGAAACCACAGCAGCAACCGCCGAAACAGGACGACCAAGAAGGCGACATTGTTCGCATCACATCACAACTCATTCAAGTGGATACGGTCGTCACCGACAAGAATGATCAAGTCATCCCTGATTTGAAGCTTGATGAATTTAAGATTTTTGACAATGGTAAAAAGCAAGACCTTCAATTCCTGGAGTTCGTGAGCGGGGACGCAGGACCGCGCACAGAGGGCACAATCAACGTCGCCAATCGTCAGGAGGGTACAATCAACGTTGCCGGTCAAAAGATTGATCCAGAGGTGGAACGTAATCTGACGGCTGGTGACCTGCGCCGCGTCTTCGCCTTCGTTGTTGACGACCTGACGATTCCGTATGAGGACATCATCACGGTGCGCAAGATGCTGACGGACTTCGTTGATAACAAGATGCGCGAGGGCGATCTGGTAGCGATTGTGCGCGTGATTGGCGGCAATGGGTTGCTGCAACAGTTCACTTCGGATAAGCAAATCCTGCGGCGCGCCATCGCGCAGATCAATGCGCAAGCATCCCCCTACTCGATCAACGGCAACATGGTCTCGGGAGAGAAAATCAGGGGACAACTGGCGCAGACGGTGGTTGATATGGGCGGACCACAAGCACCCGCCGATCTCAATAACAGTCTGGACCTTGATGCGACAGAAGACGGCACGGTCAAAGGTCTCCGCGCGCTCTCGACGCTCGTGACGGCTGGCGAGATAGTTGACAGCATGAAGCTGTTACCCGGTCGGAAAAACCTGATGCTGCTTTCAGGCGGACTCCCACTCTCTGAAGCCAGTCAGGAGCAGGTGACAATCGGCGGCGCACCCGTCTCTCTGGCGGAAGGCCGCGTCTATTTCGGCAGCACCAATGTTCTGATGCGACAACTTACCGATAAGGCCAGCCGTGCCGGTGTCGTCATCAATACGATGGACGTGCGCGGGCTGAAGGCGCAGCGCGGCGTCTCGCGGTTCACAGACCCGGGCAATGAGGCCACGAGCGCCCTCTTAGGTGGGATGACCGGAAACGCCAGGGGGGGCAGCTTCGGCAGGGGACCGAACGAGGGAACTTTCGATAACCTCGCGCTCGACACGATATCCGCTCATCAGGGACTGCAAGCTCTGGCCGATGCAACCGGCGGCGTGTCGGTCGTCAATAGTGATAATTTTGATGAGGCTCTGGATAAGGTGATGGCGCGAAGCAGCTATTACCTGCTTGCCTACAGGCCAACCGAGCCATTCGATGGCAAGTTTCACAAGCTGGAAATTAAGGTCAGCCGTCCCGGCGCGAAAATCTATAATCGCGTCGGCTACTATGCCACGCCGGACACTCCGGCAAAAGAGTTGACCAAAGAGCAGGCGATCATCAGGGCTGCCAAATCGCCTTTGGCTAAACGCGATGTCAATCTGGCGGGCACGCTTCAGTACAGATTCATGCCGGACAATAGCGCGGATATTGATATTAATCTGGTCATAGATGCCAACGACCTAAGCTTTAAGAAGAACGCAGACGATAAGTACCACGCCGAGTTCGATGTGGTGGGCTTTGTCGTCAACAGTCGCGGCCAAACGCAGGGCGGTTTCAGTCAAACAATAACTTCCAGTTTCTCGCCGGAAGAGTACAAGCAGGCGTTGTTGAACGGCATCAGTTTCACAGGTCATGCGCAGTTGCCGCCCGGCCAGTATCAGTTACGCGCCGTCGTTCGTGAAGCCGAGACGGGACATCTGGGCACGGTCTCAAAATATTTGGAAGTGCCTGATCTTACCAAGAAGCGACTGACCATGAGCAGCATCTTTCTCTACGGCGTTGATCTCGCACAGGGTAACAAAGCGACACCCATTCAGCTCAATGCCCTGCGTCAACTTCAGCGCAAACTTGATTTGCGGTACGCGGCAGTCATTTACAACCCGAAGCTCGACAACGGCAAAGCGCAACTGACTTCACAATTGATTGTGAGCCAAGCTGGCAAGGTGTTGTTTAAGTCGCCTGAGCAGCCCGTGACCGGTGCTGTGCAGAACGGGCAGATAGGTCAAGTGGGACAGATCAGCCTGGCTAAAGTGCGTCCCGGTCGTTACGTGCTCACACTGGTAATCACAGACGCTTTGGCCGACAAGAAGACGCAAACCACCGTGCGCAGCATTGACTTCAATTTGGTGGATTAAATCTTCATCAATCATGAATAAGTAAAAAAAAGGGAGAGCCACTAAGGCTCTCCCTGCAAAGTGCTTTCTTGGTGAAAGCTCAGACTAGAAAACAAGCCGCAGGCCAACTTGAATAACACGACGGGCAAACGTGATGTCTTGATTGTTGCCGAACGCTGAGCTTGCAAGACCCGCGTCTGTAACCAAGATATCCGGCAAGTAGCCGCCGCCCACCGTGTTGCCAATGCCCGGGGTAGGATGATTCAAGGCGTTGAAGAACTCGCCGCGGAGCTGCATGGTGAACCGCTCCTTGATCTTGATGTTCTTGAAGACGCCGAGGTTTAGTTGATTGAAGATCGGACCGCGCTCGATATTGCGTCCCGCGCTGCCGAAGGGTGAACCAAAGACCTGTGCCGCACCAGGACCATTGTAGATATACTTCACGTCGTTGGGCGTGACGCTCACTACCGCTCCGGTTGAAGTCAGGGTCGTCAGGTTGATGAAGCCGCTCGGGTTGTTCAGCGCATTGAACTGCGCGACGCTGATCTTCCCTAAGAGGAAGGCATCGAAGTTATTGATGCCAACCTGCCGCCGGTCAACATTCGAGTTCCCCACAAATGGCCGGTCACCATTCGTCAGGTAGCTGTTGCCGACTGCCGAGTTGAACGTGCTTGACTGAGAG
>Ga0182001_10000085_pt1 | contig 21898 bp, 18 predicted proteins | sample BulsoiFelSFmetaG_FD_120485 | JGI IMG/M metagenome (GOLD analysis project Ga0182001, IMG submission 120485) | Bulk soil microbial communities from Mexico - San Felipe (SF) metaG | ecosystem: Environmental > Terrestrial > Soil > Agricultural land | place: Mexico: San Luis Potosi | collected... | reverse complement strand
AGCCGCCGGACATTAACCGAGGACAATCAAGCACACTCACCCTGGCAGAAGAGCGAGCCAGAGAGCACCCCCGCTTTCTTTTGGGCATGGCTCTTTTCGCGCTTCCGGCTTTGGTCTTCCACTCTTGCTGTGTCCGACGGAGCACTCGCATGCTATAATCACTCGCGTTCTAAATCCCTTTAATTATTTGGAGAGATAAAACCCCCGTCACTTCGAACGATGGACGAACCTGCGAGTTATTTCCTGACTCTCCTGGCAGACGAAAATATGGCTCACGAGTCTGTCACGCTCGTTGAAGCCCTACTGAAGCTCGGCGCAGTCTTTCTGCTGGTTATCGCCAACAGTTTTTTCGTCGGCTCGGAGTTCGCTCTGGTCTCAGTGCGACGACCCAAGCTCGAAGCGCGCGCCGCTGCCGGAAGTACCGCAGCGCAAGCTGCGCTCCGACTGCTTAACTCACCAACTATTTTCATCTCGGCGACACAGCTCGGCGTCACGCTCGCTTCGCTGGCTCTGGGCTGGGTGGGCGAGCCGACCGTCGCGGCACTGCTGCTGCCTGTCGCCGCGAGCATTGCCACCGAAGGTTGGGCCGGTTATATAGCGCACGGCGCGGCGGTCATTATTTCTTTTGCGACTATCACCTATTTGCACATAGTCTTGGGCGAGTTGATGCCGAAGATGGTGGCGCTCGAACGCGCCGAAAGCCTCGCGCTCTTGGTCGCCCGCCCGCTTGAGCTTTTCTCCAAAGTTTTTCGTCCGCTCATCTGGGTCTTCAACAAGACTGGGACTCGCCTGGGACGGCTCTTCGGTCTCAAGTCTTCGCTGGACCATACGGCGGTTTACAACGAAGCGGAACTCAGGCAGTTGATTGATGTCTCGCGCGAGAGCGGACACCTGCGCGCCGAAGAGAGACGCCTGATTCATCGTGTCTTCGAGTTCTCGGACACGCTCGTGCGCGAGGCGATGGTTCCGCGAACGGTGATGGCGGCCATCTCCAGCGATTGCTCGCTTGAGGAACTCGCGCAGGCTTTTCGCAAACACGGCTACTCGCGCCTGCCTGTCTATCGTGAATCTCTGGACGACATGATCGGCTTCATTCATAGCAAGGATGTCATGCCATTCCTGCTCCGCCCGGACAGCTTTCGTCTGGAGCAAGTGCTGCAATCACCGCTCTACGTCGTTGACACGGCGCGCCTCGAAGACGTGCTCCGCCAGATGCAGAAGGCCAAAGCTCACTTCGGCTTCGTGATTGACGAGCATGGCGGCGTCGAAGGCATTATTACTTTGGAGGACCTGCTCGAAGAGATCGTCGGCGATATTTCGGACGAGCACGACGAGGAGGTCAACGAGCAGATTAGCGAAGAGCGAGACGGAACATACATTCTGGATGGCGGCCTCGCCGTGCGCGACCTCAACCGCCGGTTGAAACTCTCGCTCCCTGAATCCGAAGCCTACACGACCATCGCCGGATTCCTGATGACCCAAGCAGGCCATCTCCTGCAACCCGGCGAAGTCGTCAAGCACGACGGTCTGCTCTTTCACATCGAGCGCGTCGAGAAGCGCCGGGTCCTGCGCGTTCGTCTGGAAAAGACTGAAGAAGAAGCAAAACCAGAACTCAACGAGACATCTGCCAGCGGTAACGGTTAAGGCAAAAGTGAAGAGAAGAGAGCTATCTACTAATCCCTCACTTTTGCCTTTTACCTTTTGCCTTTTGCCTTGTAAAGTTACGCACAGACATTTTCAACCAAATTTATTGTCAGGAGCATGACTCATGAGCTTGATTGAGCAGATCAACGCGCGCGAGATTCTGGATTCGCGCGGCAACCCGACCGTCGAGGCGGAAGTAACTTTAATCGGCGGCGAAACGGGACGCGCTGCCGTGCCGAGCGGCGCATCAACGGGCGAGCACGAGGCTGTTGAGTTGCGCGACGGCGATAAAAACCGCTACGGAGGCAAGGGCACGCTGAAGGCCGTCAACAACATCAATGACCTCATCGCGCGCGAGCTTGAAGGGATGGACGCGCTCGATCAAGTTGAGATTGACGAAGCTCTCATCGCGCTCGACGGAACGAAGACGAAATCGAAGCTCGGCGCAAACGCGCTTCTCGCAGTCTCGCTCGCCACAGCTCGCGCCGCCGCGACTTATCTTGAGATTCCTCTCTACAGATATTTGGGCGGCGCGAACGCGCGCACGCTGCCTGTGCCCCTGATGAACATCTTGAACGGCGGCGCGCACGCAGACAATAACGTTGACTTTCAGGAGTTCATGGTTGTGCCTGTTGGCGCAACCGAATTTCACGAAGCCCTTCGCATGGGCGCGGAAGTTTTTCACGCGCTCAAGTCTGTCCTGAAGAAGCACGGTTACGCGACGGGCGTCGGCGACGAAGGCGGCTTTGCTCCCAACTTGAAATCGAATGAAGAGGCGATTGAAACGATTCTCGAAGCCATCCAGCAGGCCGGATACAAGGCTGGACCAGACCTGATGCTCGCGCTTGACCCGGCGGCGAGCGAGTTCTATGAAAGCGGCTCTTACGTCTTCAAGAAATCCGATAAGCGCAAGCTCTCAAGCGATGATATGGTCGCTTACTGGAAGAATTGGGCCGATCAGTATCCGATCATCTCCATTGAAGACGGCATGGCCGAAAACGATTGGGACGGCTGGAAAACTTTGACCGACGAGATAGGCCGCCGTGTTCAACTCGTCGGCGATGATCTTTTCGTCACCAACACGGAATTTTTGAAGAAAGGCATAGAGCTTGGCGTCGCCAATTCGATTCTCATCAAGGTCAATCAAATCGGGACGCTCACCGAAACGCTCGACTGTATAGAGATGGCGCGCGCAGGCGGTCTCACAGCCGTCATCTCTCATCGCTCAGGCGAAACCGAAGACACGTTTATCGCAGACCTCGCGGTCGCCACCAACAGCGGACAGATCAAGACCGGCTCCGCTTCGCGCACAGACCGTATAGCCAAGTACAACCAGCTTCTACGAATCGAAGAAGACCTCCGCACTGCTTCACGTTATCCAGGTCGCGCGGCCTTCTATCAAATCGAGCAGAGCGCAGAGAAACCAAAGACAAACCAAAGCAAGAAGCGCGCGGCGAAACGTTAGACTAGAACCAGCCCCGTCAGGGGCGACAGATTGTAGCCCACGACGTTAGTCGTGGGGATAAGGCAAGGATAAATTTTTGCAAGCCCCGTAGGGGCGAAAGAAATGGCGCACACATATACAAATCTGCTGACGCACATTATCTTCAGCACCAAAGATCGTACGCCTTTGATTGACGCTGAACTGAAACCAAAGTTGTTCAGCTACATGGGAGGAATTATCCGCGAGATGCGAGGGACGGCGTTGATTATCAATGGCATAACAGACCACCTTCATCTGCTGGTCGGGCTACCACCAACGATCTCCATGTCAGAAGCGATGAGAGTATTGAAAACCAACTCCTCGAAATGGGTTCACGAGATGTCAAAAATGAGACAAACCTTTGGCTGGCAATCTGGGTACGGCGCATTCAGCGTCAGTCAGTCAAATGCCTTGGCTGTCTCGGAATACATCGCGCATCAGGAAGAGCATCATCGAAGAGTCTCTTTCCAGGAAGAGTTTGTATCTTTTTTGAAGAAGCATGGTATTGAATATGATGAACGCTTTATCTGGCAATAGTTTCTTTCGCCCCTACGGGGCTTTGTTGAATATTGTGATGCTCTGTCCCCACGTCTGACGACGTGGGCTACATTCTTTCGCCCCTGATGGGGCTGTGTTGCTACTTCATCAAAAGCTTTCATTAGGAGAAGAGATTTGACTGAGAAAAAGGGGCCGCTCGCGCTCATCATCATAGACGGTTGGGGTTACACGCCGGAGCGCGAAGGCAACGCCATTGCTCTCGCCGCCACACCTTTCTATGATGAGCTTCTGGAGAAATATCCGCACACTCTGCTCGAAGCATCCGGCTCGCGCGTCGGGCTGCCCGCAGGCATCATGGGCAATTCCGAAGTCGGACACTTGAACATAGGCTCAGGCCGCGTTATCCGCATGGATGTCTCGCGCATTGATTACGCGATTGCGGCGGGCGAGTTCTTCAAGAACGAAGTCCTGGTGAAAGCTCTGGACGGCGCAAAGTCTAGCGGACGCGCGCTTCACCTGATGGGATTACTGTCCGACGGTCAGGTTCATTCATCGCAGGAGCATCTCTACGCGCTGCTGCGGATGGCGAAAGAGCGAGGACTGCAACGCGTTTATGTCCACTGCTTCTTGGATGGCCGCGACACGCCGCCCGCTTCGGCTTACGGCTACGTCGAAGCCTTGCAGGTCAAGATCGGCGAGATTGGCTGCGGGCGCATCGCAACGGCTGTCGGTCGCTATTACGCTATGGACCGCGACAAGCGTTGGGAGCGAACCGAGCGCGCCTACAAACTCTTGGTCAACGCGGAAGGCGAGCGTGTGATTGACCCTGTCGAAGCGATCAAGCGTTCTTATGAGCGCGGGCTGACGGACGAGTTCGTCGAACCCATCGTCGTCGAGCGCGAGACGGGCGAGCCTGTCGCTGTGATTGAAGACAATGATTCGGTTATCTTCTTCAACTTCCGCCCGGATCGTGCGCGCCAGATTACACGCGCGCTGACCGAGCCTAACTTTGACGGCTTCCCTGTTCCGAATCGCCCGCGAGTTGATTACGTCTGCTTCACGCGCTACGACGCGACCTTCAATCTCCCTGTGGCCTTCGGGCCGCAGGAGCATCGCAACGTACTCGCAGAAGTCTTCGGTGGTGTTTGCGTCCGCAACTATCGTTTGGCCGAAACGGAGAAGTACGCGCACGTCACCTACTTCTTCAACGGCGGCGTGGAGAAAGAGTACCCGTGCGAGAATCGTCTGCTCGTGCCTTCGCCGAAGATTGCGACGTATGATCTGGACCCGGCGATGTCGGCCTTCAAAGTCACGGATAAAGTCTTAAGGGCGATTGACGAAAACGAGACGGATGTCTTCATTATCAACTTTGCCAACCCTGACATGGTGGGCCACACGGGCAAGCTCCCGCAAACAATCGAAGCCTGTCAGTACGTTGATACCTGTTTGGGCTGGATCACGAAAGCCATCCGCCAGCGTCGCGGGATAACACTGATTACCGCCGATCATGGCAATGCCGAACAGATGATTGACCTCAAGACCGGACACCCGCACACGGCGCACACGACCAACCCCGTTCCCTTCCACCTGATAGACGAAGCATCATTGGGCATCAAACTCCGCGAAGGCGCAGCCCTCGAAGATGTCGCGCCGACGATGTTAGGTTTGCTCGAACTAGAAAAGCCAGGCGAGATGACAGGATGCGACTTGCGAGAGCTATAATATGGTTGGATTTTGGATTCTGCCATAGGCAAATTTTCCTGACGGCAATGATTAACTGCTTGTGACTTTCGACCCGCACAACATACTCGTCATAGACTTCGGCCAGCTCGGCGATGTGGTCCTGAGTCTGCCCGCGCTGCGCGCTATCCGCGAGAGGTTTCCGCACGCGCGCATCACTGTCGCTGTTGGAAAGCCCGGCGCGCCCATCGTCGAGTTGTCGGGTTATGCGGATGCGACGATTACTGTGGATCGTGTTGCGCTTCGTGACGGGTGGAAGGTGCTCTCGCTCTTTCGCATCGGCGGAATAGTCAAGCGCGTGCGGCGCGAGCGGTTCGACTTCGTGATTGACCTTCATAGCCTTTCAGAGACGAACATCTTAGGGTTTCTCTCGGGCGCGCCCAAAAGACTTTACGCTCGTCGTCCCGGGCGCTCGATTGACGTGCTCGCGAACTTTCGCCCCAAGCCGCCCGTCGAAGACAATAGTGATGCGAAGCACGCCATTGATCGCTACCTTGATGTGCTGATTCCGCTCGGCATCAAGAACGCCCCGCGCATCCCGCGCTTGAAGACTCGCGCCGAAGACGATGCAAGCATTGAGCAGATGTTGCGGAAAGAAAGGGCGGAGGCGGGCGCTCCGCTCGTGGGGCTTTTTCCCGGAGCAGGACACCCGAGCCGCCGTTGGCCGCTTGAGCGATTCGTGGAGTTGGCGAATCGCCTGGTCCATGACGACGCCGTGCGAATCGTTCTCTTCGCCGGACCGGAAGAGCGCGCCCTTGTCAAAGAGATGCGCGCTAAATTTCCACGCTCGACAATCATCTTCGACCGCTTGACCGTCCCTCAATTGGCTTCCGCGCTCTTGCGTCTTTCGGTCTTCGTCACGAATGACACTGGCCCTATGCACATCGCTACAGCCGTCGGCTCTTCGGTCGTCGCGCTCCTTGCACGCCCGACCGCCAACAGTTTTATTCCCCTCGAAGATCGCCACCGCATTATCTACAGCCAGAGAATTTCCGAGATGACGACGGAAGAGGTTTATGGAGCGACCCGCGAGCTATTGGCCGCAGGCCGCACGGAGACGTTATTTGCAATTTAGAAATTTGAAATCATCTCCTCTCCTGCTTTCACAAATATGCTAGATAAAAATAATTTCAGGCCGCGCACTCTAGCCGTTAGTGTCTGCGCCATATTTCTACTTCTCTTCGTTGTCGCAGCGTCCAAACCGTTCTCTGGATTAAGAGGACAGGCCACCACCGCTCCGGCGCGCGAGGCGAGCAGGCGAGCGAGCGATGCAGCCACACAACCATCAACCGCGTTCACCGTTTCCAATTCGTCTTCGGCTGTCGAACTGGGCCAGAGCATTGAGAGCAAGATTGACGAGAGCGCCTTCGCGCGAGCGCGTTGGGGCGTCTTCGTGATGAGCTTGAAAGATGGGCGTGTGCTCTATGCGCGAAACGGCGATCACCAGATGGCTCCGGCTTCGAACATGAAAGTCTATACGACCGCCATCGCGCTTGACCTTTTGGGCGCGGACTATCGCTGGCGCACCTCTGTCTATGCGGAGTCGGAGCCGGATAAGACGGGAGCGATTGCGGGCGACCTCACGCTCTATGGTCGCGGCGCTCCGGACCTCTCATCGAGCGCGGAGAAAGATGCCGCGAAGTCTGCGCTCGACGAACTCGCGGACAAGCTTTACGAGAGAGGTGTGCGCCGTGTGCGTGGGGACGTTGTCGGCGATGAGAGTCACTTTCGCGGCGACCCGCTCGGCGACGGCTGGCTGTGGAACGACGTGCAATGGTATTTCGGCGCGGAAGTGAGCGCGCTTACCGTCAACGACAACGCTGTGAGCATCTCCGTCACTCCGTCGAATAAAGGAGGCGAAGCGGCAAGTGTCCGTCTCAAGCCGGAGACCTCTTACATTCAGATCAAGAACGAAACCAACACGGCGGAGCGCGGCGCTCCCGCTACAATCGGCATCACGCGCGGCCTTTCAGATAACACGGCGCGAGTCTGGGGTGATTTCCCTACGGGTGGCAGCGCCGTCAATGCGCGTCTCTCAGTTCACCAGCCCGCGCTCTGGGCTGCAATGCTTTTCCGCGACGCGCTCAAGAAACGCGGCATCACCATCGAAGGCAAAGCGCGAGCGGTTGATGCAAGGGATGATGATAAAGAGAGGATTGATCCAGAGCATGCAACAGAGCTTGCGTTCGTTGAAAGCAAGACGCTCGGCCAAATCGTGCGCGAGACAAACAAGGAGAGCATCAACCTTTATGCCGAACTCATCTTGCGCACGCTCGGGAAAGAGAGAGGTGAGACAGCGCCCACGAAAGACCCTAAAAGGATGCGCACGCGTGGCGACGATGAAGCGGGCCTCGCAGTTGTCAGGCAGTGGTTAGAGCAACATGGAATCGCAACCGACGCGCTTGTGCTACACGATGGCTCTGGCCTCTCGCGTCTGGACCTCGTGACGCCTGAGACGACCGCGCGCCTTCTCGCAGCCGCAGATCAAACTCGCACACGGGAAGTCTTCCGCGATTCGCTGCCCGTTGCCGGGCGCGACGGAACACTTAAAGGGCGATTGCGCTCTGTGGAGCCGGGTCGTCTGACCGCCAAGACGGGCACGCTCACCTACATCAACTCTCTTTCCGGCTATGCGACGACCGACGACGGCGAGCCGCTCGCCTTCTCGATCATCTGTAATGACGAAACCGAAGCCGAGTCGAGCACGAAGGTCATTGACGCCATAGCCGCCCTTTTTGTCTCTTATAGAGAGACAAGTAGATGATTTTGAACCCACTTTGCCCACATCTGCCCCACTTTGTTTTCTTCTGTTTCCTATAGACAAACGTGGTTTTACTCATGTAATATGTATTCGCTGCCTGTCCAGGTAAAAACGGCAGCCTGATTATGCAGCCTCTATTTTGGCTCTCGCGTCCGAAGCGGTCGCAGTTTGCAACTCCTATCCAAAGCTACTGCCCATTTGGACCTTGCTTTCTAATGTCCGACTCTCAGCTTCAGACCTCTTCGACCAAAACAAGAGGCAGACCGTAATCGCGATGCTCGCCCCCGTCCCGCGATTCTTTGAGCCGCTCACAAAAATTCTTTCAGGAGTTTAGGTCTATGAAAAGACAATTAAACCTGACTTTGATGTTCGCTCTCCTCGCTTCGGCTTTCAGCTTGCCTGTCTTCGCCCAAGCGAATATTTCTCTGCTTCGTGAGCAGCACCACTCGATTCTCTCTTCGCTTCTGACACCTGATACGGATCGCGACCGCGACGGTCTCGTTGGTCCTGTGCGTCGCGTCAAGACCGAGATGGTCAAGCTTGCGAACAAGGGCGGCAAGGTCGTCGAAGAGCAGCGCGTCGTCCTCGAATCCATAGCTTATGACATCAAGGGCAACAAGACTGAGAACGCTTATTTTCCGATTCCGGGCGCAGCCCTGACGGGCAAAGAAGTTTACAAGTATGACGACAAGGGCAACATCGTCGAGATGACTTTGACGGACGCGAGTGGCTCGCTCCTGAGCAAAGAAGTTTACGCTTACGAGTTCGATGCCTTCGGCAACTGGACGAAGATGACGACCTCCGTCGCGGTCATCGAGGGTGGCAAAATTTCTTTCGAGCCGACTGAAGTTACCTATCGCACGATCAGCTATTATCTGGACGAAGCGACGCTCGCCAAGATGAATCAGGCATCCGCACCGACATCTGCCGCAACCTCTCCGGCACAGAATTCAACGACCGCCGCCGCGAAAGTTGCTGCTAACAAGCCTGTGGTCGCTCCGCCTTTGCCGAGCGGCGGCTCGCTCGTTAAAACCAACGTCGCAGCTTCGGGCAGCGCCTTGAGCATGTCGGGCGGCGTCGGCAGCGAAAAGGCAGTCGTCAAAGTTGACGAAGAGCCTCCGCCTGCGCCGATGGCCCGCGCGCCGAAGCCTTTGCTCAAGCCCGTTTCGGGCGGCGTGCTCAATGGTAGAGCCATCTCGCTACCCATCCCCGTCTATCCGCAGATGGCTAAAAGCTCCCGCGCGTCCGGTCTTGTCGTTGTCGAAGTCGTCATAGACGAAGCGGGCAAAGTCGTTTCGGCAAAGGCTGTGGATGGTCCAACGGTCTTGAGGCAATCAGCCGTGCAAGCAGCCCAGGGAGCGCGCTTCTCTCCGACAATGCTTTCGGGTCAGCCGGTGAAAGTAACCGGTCAGATCAACTACAACTTCAACATCCAGTAGTAACCTAAAATTTTATCTCACGTACAGAGGAAGAAAGTATGGCACTGAGTGGACAACTGAGCGACCTGTCGCTGGCCGAGTTGATAGAGTTCTTCTGCAATCAACGCAAGACGGGACGCCTGAAGGTCGCCTATCAACGCGCGCCCGGTTATTTCTACTTTGACAGAGGCGACCTGGTGGACGCCAAGATCGGCTCGCTCAACGGCGTCGAAGCAATCTACTATGCGCTCACTTTGGCGAACGCTTCGTTTAAGTTCAGTCCCGCGTTCGAGCCGACGAAGCGCACTATTCATCAACCCTGGACACAGGTCACACTCGAAGGCTTACGCCGTTTGGACGAAGGCATCAAGCCCAAAGAGCCGACCTTTGAAGGCACAGCCGCTTTAACCGACGACCCTGACGGCGTCAACGAAGGCACAGAGCAGATTGAGTTCGACAGCAACTCGCCGATGCCCTTATCTCTGACTGTTGATAATGCCGCGAGCGGTGGGCGCAGCAAGCTGGTCTTCGCCGGAGTCGTCGCGGCGGTCATCGCGCTCGTCGCGGTCATAGGCATTCCGGCAGGCTGGTATGGCAAAGGCAAAGCGGAAGCTGCGACGCAACCGGCTGCCGCGCCCGCGCCGGAAACGCAAGCGACGAATACAGAGAACAACCCTGCGCCTGAGCAGACTGAACAATCCGCCGTTGAACCGACGAGCGCCGATGCAGCAGCAACCGCGAGCGATCCGAACGCTCTCGCAGCCAAGCGCGCGCGTGAAGCGAAAGAGCGCGCAAGATTGGCTGAAGCTTCGGCAGCTAAACAGGCAGCCAACTCGCCCGAAACTTCAGCAGACACGGCGAAGAAGGTGGAAGCGACCAAACCTGGCCCGAAGATGGTCTCTGTCCAGGTGACTTACGATGAATCCGGTCGCGTCACGCAGACTTCGGGCAGCGACGGCACAGCTCAGCGCATCGCCCGCCAAAAACGTTTCCCTTCAGGCAAAGCAGGGACAACGACCATCACCATTCCGATTAATTAATAAGCTTCCAGAAGCACAGAAGAGCGCCCAGGCCGAAGCCTTGAGAAACTTCGGCCTGGGCGTTCTTCTGTCTATTGATGTCTCTGTCAGGTGGTGAAATAATCTCGCAACTGAGATAAGCTTCATCTCGTAATGGAAAACATCAACAGTCTGGCGGGTTAATTGTCATACCTCTATTTCAGAAAAAAGAAGGTGAAGAAAGCCATGCGCGCAAAATACTTTAAGTTCATCTCTCTCTTGCTTGTCGTCCTGCTTACCGGCAGCAGCTATCGCGCTCTCCCTGTGCGGGACGTTGGCGATGGGCACGTCATTGATGTGGCAGGGATGGACAAGAGCGTCAACCCCGGCGACGATTTCTTTGCTTATGCTAACGGCGACTGGCTCAAGTCAACCAAGATTCCCGAAGACCGCGCCAGCTACGGCACGTTCGATCTCGTCATCGAAGAGGTCAATCAAGAGACCGCCGATCTAATCAAGGGGGCGAGCAAGTCGCCAATTGGCTCTGAAGCACGCAAGGTCGGGGACTACTATGACGCTTACATGGATGTGAAGGCCATAGAGGCCAAGGGCTTGAGTCCTCTCAAACCTGAGCTTGATGAGATTAATTCGATTGCCGACAAGACGGCGCTCGCACGAGTGCTTGGTTCCCAGTTGCGTGCAGACGTTGACCCGCTCAACTCTACGAATTTCTACACCGACCGACTGTTCGGCATCTGGATTTCGCCGGACTTCAACAAACCGGACCACAATGTTCCTTACATGTTGCAAGGTGGACTTGGGCTTCCAGACCGCGACTATTACTTGAGCACCGATGCTGAAAATGTGGGGTTGCAGAAAAAATACCTCGCACATATCACGACGGTTCTGAAACTCGCAGGGATTGCGGACGCCGAGGCAACGGCCACACGCATCTATGACCTTGAGCACAAGATGGCTGAGGCGCACACGAGTCGCACGGACTCTGAGGATGTCCATAAGGCAAACAATCCCTGGCGTCTTCGAGACTTTTCCACTAAAGCGCCGGGACTCGACTGGGGAAGCTACTTCAAGGCCGCTGGCCTCGCAGGTCAACCGATGATTATAGTCTGGCATCCCGGCGGGGTCACAGGTATCTCTGCATTGGTTGCCAGTCAACCGCTCAGTGTCTGGAAGGAGTATCTGACCTTCCGTGCCATTGACCGCGCCTCCGGCCTCTTGCCGAAGGCGTTTGCTGACGAGCGATTCGATTTCTACAGTCGCACGCTCAATGGCATCCCCCAACAGCGCGAGCGCAGTAAGCGAGCGATCAGCACCACGAGCAACGCTCTGGGCGATGCTGTGGGCCAGCTCTATGTGAAACGTTATTTTCCGCCCGAGGCCAAGGCCAAGGTTCAAGCGATGGTTAAGAACATCATCGCGGCCTTCGGACGACGCATAGACAATCTGGACTGGATGTCGCCCGCGACGAAAGCAAAGGCCAAGGCCAAGCTTACCACTTTGTATGTCGGGGTCGGCTATCCAGAGCACTGGCGCAATTATGTGGGGCTGAAGATTCTGCCCAACGATGCGCTCGGCAACGCCCAACGGACATTGTTGTTCGACTATCGCTGGAGTTTGTCAAAGCTCAATAAGCCTGTTGACAAAACAGAGTGGTGGATGACTCCGCAGACCGTGAACGCCGTGAACCTGCCCATCCAGAACGGGCTGAACTTCCCGGCTGCTATTCTGAGGCCGCCATACTTCGATATGAAAGCCGACCCCGTAGAGAACTACGGCAGCATCGGCGCGACCATCGGCCATGAGATCAGCCATAGCTTCGACGATCAGGGCAGCCAGTTTGACGCGCAAGGCAGACTGCTCAACTGGTGGACGCCTGAAGACCTCGCGCACTTTCGCGCATCGGCTGAAAGGCTGGCAGCCGAGTTCGACGCTTATGAACCGCTGCCGGGCGTGCATGTCAACGGCAAGCTGACCTTGAGCGAAAACATCGCAGACGTGGCAGGGCTATCGGTTGCTTATGACGGCTATCGCAATGCATACAATGGCAAGCCCGCGCCCGCTGCTCTAGGCTTCACAGGCGATCAGCGATTCTTCGTTGCCTATGCACAGAGTTGGCGCGGCAAGCAGCGTCCAGAGTCTCTCCGCATACAGTTGACAACCGACGGGCACGCTCCTGATGAATACAGGGCTGACACTGTGCGCAACATTGATGCCTGGTATCAAGCCTTTAACATTGAGCCGGGGCGCAAGCTCTATCTGCCTCCAGAGGCGCGCGTCAGAGTTTGGTGAGGATAGCTGAGACATCCCGAAGGGATGAAAAGACATTAGCCGGTGGTGCAACCACCGGATCAAGTATAGAGATAATTTCCGCGTCCCGGCAGGGACGTCGGACGTTTGTTTATTATTGGAAGTGTTGTGGTAAATATCCGGCGTCCCTACCGGAACGCGAATATTCTTCTTCCTATTTCCGGTGACTGCGCCTGACGGCTTGCCACCGGCTAATCTCATGATGTCCCTTCGGGACACACCATCTACAGCTTGATTTACTTGACCAGTCCGAGCATCACCAGGAGCGCGCGCTTGAGTCCCGTCTCGCGCCCGCGCGGGTCGTACCATTCGCTGAGCGTGTGCGAGTTGCCGGATGCGCCGCCCGCGCCGAGCGTGATGGCCGGGATGCCTAAAGAGATAGCTACGTTGGAGTCAGTCGAAGAACGATCCAGACGCGGATGATAACCAAAATAGCGCGTGGCTTCCTCTGCGATGCGAACGATTGCTGCGTCTTTCGGAGTCTCGCCGCTCGGGCGGTCGCCTATCAGTTTCAAATCAACCTCAAGCGGCGGGTCGCCCGCGCGACGTTGAGCGTTTTCGTCATCAACCGCCTCGCGCACAGCGCGACGAAAGAAGGCGTCGAGGCGTTGCAACTCCGTCGCCGATTCCGAGCGCATGTCAACATCCATCGCGGCTTCACGCGGAATGACGTTGACGCTTGCGCCGCCTTCTATCCGTCCGACGTTGAAGGTCGTCCGCGGGGACAAGGGCGCAGGGTATGCTGTGAGCCGTGCGATAGCGCGCCCCAAGGCATGAACAGGGTTAGCCGCGCCAAAATCTCCCCAGGAATGACCGCCCTTGCCACGTAAAAGCACGCGATAACGTCTGGACCCGAGCGCGGCGTGTGTAATCCTCTCGATGCCTGGTCCATCGAAGCTGATGAAGGAATCAATGCGGCCTGCCCATTCGCCCATCGTTAAGAGATGACGCGCGCCGCGCAAGTTCCCTTCGCCCTCTTCGCCGACCGTGCCGACGAAGAGCAGCGAGCCTTGTGTCTCAACCAGACACTCTTCCAAAGCGCGCAAGATGGCAATGAGAGCCGCCAGCCCGCAGCCGTCATCCGCGATTCCGGGCGCGAGCAACTTCTGCTGTTCGCGTCGCACGTTGAAATCCGTTCCCAGCGGAAAGACTGTATCGAGATGCGCGCTGACGACGAGCAAAGGCGAGAGAGCGTGCCCGCTGCGAAGAGCAACCGCATTACCTTCTTCGTCAATCTTCGCCTCCGTTAAACCGAGCGCGCGAAACTTCTCGCAGAGATATTCTGCGCGCCTCGCTTCGCCGAAAGGCGGCGCAGGGATAGAACAGATGGCAATCTGCTCGTCGGTTGTCTCAATTGCGTGTTCGTCGAAGAATTGAAAGCACGCGCGCACCTTTGGCGAGACGAGCAACTCTCTGAGAATTTGGTCGGGCGCGAGCGCAGCAGAAACCATAAGAGTAAGCAGTGAGCAGTGAGCAGTGAGCAGTTAGTACAGCTTTCAACTGCTCACTGCTTACTGCTCACTTTAAACTAATTTCATGACCTCTTCTTCTTCAAGCACGGCTGAAGACTTTTTGGCGTGTTCGTAGATGCGTGTGACGCGTTCGTCTGTGGCTTCGAGGCCGCGCGATTCGAGCCAGTAGATGACGTTGGATTTGCCGCTCATCGGGCCAATCTCTATCTTCTGCTTGAGGCCGAAGAGTCCGGCGGGCACGCCCGAATAGACCAGGTCTGCGAGCGCCGGGTCGTTCTTCCTGTAGCTCTTGATGACGGCTGCGGCATGCACGCCCGTCGCCGTGCGAAAGGCGTCGCGCCCGAAGACAGGATAGTTGTAGGGAATCGTCCAACCGCAAGCTGTGGCCGCCACCTCGCAATACTCTCTGAGACGCGAGAGGTCATTATCAATCCAGCCCATCAATTTGAGATTGACCAGAAGCTGGTCCATAGGCGTGTTGCCGACGCGCTCGCCGACGCCAAGAGCAGAGCCGTGCACCTCGTCCGCGCCGCCTTCAATCGCAGCGATAGAGTTGATGACGCCAAGCCCCCTGTCCTGATGCCCGTGCCAGTCAAGCCGCACCGTCTCGCCCTGCTCTTCGATGATGCTCTTCACAAATCGAACCACGCTTCTTGCGCCGTCCGGCGTCGAATGTCCGACAGTATCGCAAACGCAGACGGCTCTTGCTCCGCAGCGAATCGCAGTCGTGTAGAGAGCGCGAATCGTTTTCGGGTCGGCCCGCGTCGTGTCTTCCGTGACGTACATGACGGGCAAGCCCTCTTTGACTGCGAAGGTGACGGCCTCTTCCGTCAGTTTCAGGAGCTTGTCGAGCGTCCAGTCTTCGGCGTAGAAGCGAACAGGCGAAGAGCCTATGAAGGTGCAGGCTTCAATCGGTATTCCTGCGCGCTGCGAGATTTCGGCGATGGGCTTGATGTCTGCCGCGTGTGTGCGCGCGGCGCAGTTCGGGCGAATCCGTAGTTTCTTATCGGCGATTTCGCGCGCGAGGCGTTCGACTCCGGCGGCGTGTGTGCCGCCTGCGCCGGGAAGACCTATGTCCGCCGTGTCAATGCCGAGCGCGTCCATCAGGTGAAGCAGCTCGATCTTCTTCTCAACAGAAGGCTCACAGACCGAAGGCGATTGCAGTCCATCGCGCAAGGTCTCGTCATCGAAACCGATATGACGGTCTGGAGGTTTTATCGTCGGCTCGATCTTGTTCCAATCGTAAACGAGTTCATCAACGGGCACTGTCAGTACACCTCAATTCGACTACTGAGAATTAGCAAAGATTCAACTACGATGGGAAGAGATTCGATTACAGCAAGGGGCTGTGTGAATGTCAAGCGAGTTGATTTTTTGGGTTCAGTTTGCGGAAGACTCTCATTCACGTCTGGCTTTAGCCAGATGCTCGGCGGCACGAACTGATGCCGTGAGCCGTTTCAACGGCTTCCCCTCTTTGCAAACCGTTGAAACGGTTTCAGGGTTCGAGTAGTCTGGTTGTCCACCTCGCTCAAGCGAGGTGTGAATGAGAGCATCCTTTTAAACTGAACCATCACCAGTTTTTGTGCTGATAATATTGACCTATCGAATATTATCTTGCAGAGGCCAGACGGTGAACAACCCTAATCTCCCTTCCAATGAGACGCCACAGGAAACCAGTGACAGGGTAGCCGAAGGATACTTTCGCGTGAAGGATGAAGAGTCGCGGCGACTCGTCATTGGTCAACTGCTGATTGGTGCGGTCGAGTCGGCTGCGATAGTCCCGCTCCTTTTCTACTTACGCTTCAGAGCGGTTGGTCCACTAGGTTGGGGGACGACCATCTTCTTCGTCGTTTACTGTCTGCTCGCCGCAGTCGGGCTATATTTTAGGCCGCGTACCGAATACCATTCCCCTGTCGCTTTGCGTGGAGGCTGGGCCGACCGCATAGGCGCATTCTGGTTGGTCAGTTGCGTTTTCGGCCCCTTCTTCGGTTGGATTGTGACGACGGGCGTTTTCCCCATCACACTCAATTCATGGCAGTGGCTCTATGGTCTGCGCGTCTTTCTTGCAGCAGGCTTGCCAATCATCACAGCCTTGCCGCTCACGCGCTATGTTCGCGGGAAGTCCACTTGGATAGCACTGCCTTTGCTTGTGTGCGTTACGTTGTTGCCAGTATCGAGCGCGATGAATGTGAGCCTGGATTTATGGGAAGGCCCTGTCGTCGAGCAAGCTCAATCAAACGCCCAGCCGCAGTTGTCTCTTAAGCACACACAGCGGAGGCTCATGGGTAATCAATAAGCATTCTCTGGAGCTGTTATCATTCTCTGAAACTGTCCAATTATTCTTTGGAACTATTCGCTCGTCGCGGAACGTACTGATTACCATGGTTCGCGTTCTGAAAATAATCGGCTGGGTTGTGATGTTGGTCCTGGCTTTGGGTATCGCGCTCGTTTCGTTTCGCTTCTTCGTCCTCAAGCCGGAGATGGCTGCTGGTCCGCCTTTTGCTCAGAGATTCGCCGCATACATTACTCCTCTTTTATTCCATGCTGGCGGCGGTATAGTCGCTCTGGTTCTTGGCCCCTGGGGCTTTTGGGGCGGGTTGCGCAACAAGCATCTGCGGCTGCATCGCTGGATGGGGCGCGTCTATCTGGTGGCCGTCCTCACGGGCGGCAGCGCAGGTTTGATTATGGCTGTGACGGCTTTCGGTGGACTGCCGACGCGCATAGGCTTCACTCTGCTAGATTTGCTCTGGCTGACGACCGGAGTAACTGCCTATCTGCACATTCGTCGGGGTCGCGTGCAGGCGCATCGTGAGTGGATGATTCGCAACTATGCCCTGACGTTCTCTGCCGTCATGCTCAGGGTCTGGCTGCCTCTGTTCCTCATGCTGGGCTACGGATTTTCAGAAGCCTACACGACCGTCGCCTGGCTCGCCTGGGTTCCTAATCTCTTAATCGCGGAACTGGTCATCAGTAAAAGGAGAGAGAGCGCCAACAGACGCGATCTTAAATTAAATGCTGTGACGGTTCGTGCAGCTTGAGAGAGAAGCTCGCGCCGCTCTGTCATCGAAGGCACTGCAAAATATTTTCATTGACATCCAGCGTTTGAGATTATATCTTCTCGCGCGTTTGACCGAAGTTCCCTCGCAGAAACACTTCGTGTCGTGTGTGCAAACCTCTGCCGCGCAGCACGAAGCACCTCTCAACCTCTAGCCAGCGCGGCGCTCCTCATATCAACAGAGATGCCGTCCATAAGGAGAAACAACCACGAAAGATAATAGAGTCATCGCGGTCTTGTCCGAAGCAGCCAAAAAGACCCTGGACCTGGGATCAGAAGTTCACTCATGGGATACAATAAGTCACCGATGGTCTAATTGTAGTTGGGCTGCTGCGCTTTCGCTTCTTGTGATAGGATGGGGCTGAGGTAATGATGATGACTTTCACAGTTGAATATGAACAAGAAGATGATGGCCGCTGGCTCGCCGAAGTGCTTGAATTGCCGGGCGTGCTTGCTTACGGTCAATCTTCTGATGAGGCCATTGCTAAAGCTCAGGCTCTTGCTTTACGTGTGCTGGCTGACCGACTTGAGCATGGTGAAAATGCTCGCGAATTCGTAAACATCTCTTTTGCCGCAGCATGAGTCAATGGTCATCCGCTAAAGCTAAACGAGTTCTCGCTGCGCTTCTCCGAATTGGTTGGAATATCAAGCGTGAATCTAGCTCTCATAAAATCCTCTCACGTCCTGGCTGGGCTGACATAGTATTCGCCTTTCATGATAAAGAAGAAATTGGCCCAAAGATGCTTGCACGTATCGCAAAGAACACCGGCCTTAAACCTGAAGATTTGTAATTGAATGGTTTCTTGCATGGCAGCCTAACAACTCATTCAACGCGAGCGTGAATAGAGATACTTTCATGCGCGAGGCTTGCCTTATAATCACGGCTCGTCGCGCCGCGTCGATTCGGCGTTGGGCGGCTCGTTGTAATCTTATGGTGAAATGATTGACGGAAGGCATAATCCAGATTCTATAGCTGATGTTGCCAGCGAGATATTATCCCGACAATTTGGGAAGACGATTAGATTGCGAAAGGACAAGGTATTTACTACGGGAGGGAGCATCGTCGTTCGTTGCCATGTGATTGATGCTCACTCCGATGTTCCGGCAAGTTTTATTGCTAAGAAGGTTAGAGAAGATGAATTTGGATCTGACCCTGACAGCCCAGAAACTCCGAATCCAGCGCACTGGTTATTGAATGATTGGGCGGCATCTGAGTTCCTCAACAATGTTCCGAGTGCTGTTCCGCTAAGCCCCTTACTTTATGGAGGCAACAAAGATTACGGCTTAATCGTTCTTGAAGACCTTGGCGATGGAGAAAGCCCAAACACTTTCGATGCCTTGTGCGGTGATGACGCGGAACTTGCCGAAAAAATCTTGATTGAGCATGTTTCGCTGCTTGGTCAGTTACATGGGGCGACAATTGGACGAGATGAAGAATATCGGCGCATCAGGCAGCGTCTCGGAGCATTGCCAAAGCCGGAGAAACTTTATCAAGACCCTTGGTCGGACGCGAGACTCCGCCCGATTCCAGCGAGCGAAGTTGAGGAAGTCATCAAACTTTACCGAACAGTATTTGAAAATGTCGGTATTTATCCGCAAGCTGGCATAGCTGAGGAAATTACATTTGTGACGGCTGCGGTTGAGGAGCGTCCAGAATTGTTCCTCGCTTTTTGTAAAGGCGACCAAAATTTAGCTGGTGACTATATTCGCTTTAAGGGTCAACCGCGATTATTCGATTTTAATGCAGGCGGGTTTAGACACGCGCTCATCGAAGGGATGCCCGGGCGTATGACTTGGGGTTGTATGATGCGTATTCCGACTCGCATCATATCTCTGATGGATGCGGCTTACCAAACACAGTTAAAGCAGAAGCGCCCTGAAATATCGGATAAAACCCTTCGCCAGGCAATGGTAGAGGCGGGAGCGCGTTGGCACATTTTTCATGTCATCCACCGACTTCCAGATGCTTTGATGAATGATAGGCAGAGAGGTCTGACAACTTTACGTCAACAAGTGATTGCCTGGCTTACAGCATTCGCCGATTTGTCTGAAGAGTTCAGCTATTTGCAAGCCTTAGGCGCATCCGCCCGCACTATGATTGCGCGCTTGTGTGAGGTTTGGTCTGCCGGAGTTAGTGACTTGCCATATTATCCCGCGTTCAGGAAGTAAAGGCTAGTTCCGCCCTTAAGTTCTCTCAATGCTTCTTTTCTCAATTTCAGCGCGGGCTTTAGCATAGTCCCTATCTGTAGGAATACATCCTTTGCTATCGTCGTTTGCTTTCTCGTATTCGGCACTTAATGCTTTGAAGTCAGTAATGAGTGTCTCGCGGTTCGCTGGTGTATCGTGATATTCAGCTATGATCAGGCCAATCCGGCGATAAATACTGCTATAAACATCTCCGGCGCTCGTGTGACATTCGACCTCTTTTTGGAAATTAAAGAAAGCCTGGATGCCAGCTAAAGCAGCGGCCAAGAAGGCTAACGCCTTAATAATGATCTTGACAGCGGTTTGATCGTTAGTGGCTGTCTCAATCAAGCCGGAGCCGATTAAGACGTTAAGCACTATCACAAGAGCCCCAATGATCTTGGCATTTCTATTCTTACGCTGCGCCGCAATAAAATGGCCGCTTCTGACAACCTGTGCATTACGGGAAAGCTTCTTCATCGCGGTATAGAGGTCGTCGTTTTCGTCTGCTTGAGGAGGTATATTTTCAGACATCTGCTTATCTCCTGTTTTTAGTGAGTTCATTAACGGTCAAGTGTCATGAGTAGAAGATTGTTGATGAACTAACACATAAAATTTATGCCTGATAAGTAGAGCGTATCGGATTTAACAAGAGGAGTCAGCACAACGCCGCGAAACGTGCAGAATAGCTATTAGTACATCGTAGCGTAATCTAACACATTCCCATCTTTCGTCAACATTTTTGTCATGTTACGTTGAGAAAAGCTGAATGCCTATACTTCGCTGGTTGCTTCAATTTCTGGCGGATTTGAGACCTCTAGGCCCAAGGATACTCTCAGTGCTACCAACCCTGACTAAAGGCGAAGCCCACCATGTATGCATCTAACAATTCATTGGACCGGACTAGCAATCGCGCTGCTCTCATCAATTGAGAAGTTTGCTCGTCGGTCAATTCGGGTGTTCGGCGGCTTCGCTATTTTTTGCCACAAAATCTAAATTAGCGATGTTCTATTTTAAGGGATAGAATAAAACACAGGAGATAAGACAATGTGTGTCGGCGATGATTGCAATAATGGTATAGATAGAAGGTCTTTCCTTGTCAGCGCAACAGCTAGTCTGGCAAGTCTCTCAGCACTGCAAGGGCAAGGAGCAAACGCACAAACCAAACAGCCGGAAACACGAGTGCTGGATGATCCTAAAGTTCAGCACGGTAAAGTAACTTTTAAGCATAATGGTGTAGATACCATAGGCGGCTATCTGGCTCGCCCGAAAGCAGAAGGCGTTTATGCCGCCGTGTTGGTTATCGCGGGCAATAAGATTTCGGAGGAGTACATTCCGAATACCTGTGCGGCACTGGTGCTCGCTGGCTTCGTCGGGCTTGCCCCAGACATCTTTCACCCCCTGCCGGAGAACACGCCCAGCAACAATGAAGCTTATAACAAGTATTTAGCCAATCATACCGAATTAGACAGGTTGGACGATGTCCAAACGGGCGTCAGTTATTTGCGCACCCAACCGTTTGTAAGTTCGGGCGGAATGGGTGTTATAGGATTTTGCAGGGGCGGGCGTGAGGCGATGCTGTTCGGGGCGCGCTCACGCGAGATTGATGCCGTTGTCGCCTTCCATCCCGCACCTGTGAAGGAGCAGGAGATCGTCAGGCTGAAGAATGTGCCCGTGCAGATTCACCACGGCACGGCTGACGAGTCGGTGGCAGTGACGGAAACTCAAAAGACGGAAAGGATGCTGAAAGCTCAAGGTACGCCGGTGGAAGTTTTCCTTTACGAAGGCGCGAATCATGGTTTTCTGGCATACACGCGCCCCTTCTACAAACCGGACGCGGCGAAACTCGCTTGGGCACGCGCCACACAGTTCTTGCATAAATATCTGAGGTAGGATTTTTTATTTGTGAGCGCCGCCGCACAACTCATTGAACCGAACTCGCAATTAGCGAGCCTCTTATCATTGGCGATAATTGCTTGCGGGTCAATCGCGGCGTTCGGCTGCTCACTTGAATATAAATGAGGTGTAGGATGCTCTCAGTTGTTGATAACATCGTTATTCCCTTCGTCATTAGTCTAGCGGCAAGCGCGATTGTCGTTTTACTCGGGGTGCGCTCCATAAAAGAATACATCCGTGAAAGAGAGCGAAAACAAAGTATCGGTCTGCTCGAAGAGTTTTGGGCAACCCCAGGTGGTTCAAAAGTTTTCAATATCGTATTTAGTGCTGAGTGGGATTGTCGAGAGGGTGAGATCGAACCCAGGTTCGGATACGCGCAGGCTTATGGGGTATCAGAAGTTCTCGATTGCTTAGATATAGT
>Ga0182001_10000084_pt1 | contig 21924 bp, 14 predicted proteins | sample BulsoiFelSFmetaG_FD_120485 | JGI IMG/M metagenome (GOLD analysis project Ga0182001, IMG submission 120485) | Bulk soil microbial communities from Mexico - San Felipe (SF) metaG | ecosystem: Environmental > Terrestrial > Soil > Agricultural land | place: Mexico: San Luis Potosi | collected... | reverse complement strand
GTGAAGCGCAAGTCGCGCACGGCGACCTCGTAGTCCTTCTCCGAGTTGGCCACGTCCGTATCAAACTTGAGTTTTTCAACTTCGAGTCGCGTCAGTTCCAGTCCAGAAATCTCACCGGCCTTGTATAACTCGGTCGTTTGCTTGAGCGTTTCGGCAAACGTCGTCTGATTCTCCTGGGCCAGCTTGAGGAGGGATTCGGCGAGCAGCGCGGTGTAGAATTTTCTCTTCAGATCGTTGGTCAATTGCCAGACGGCAGTTTGAAACTGTCCCCGCGCCAGCTCGGCATTCGCGTTAGCAGCATCTATTCGCTTGCCTCGCTTGCCGCCAAGCTCGAAAGTCTGGGAGATGCCGTAGTCATAAGTCTGCTCTTTGATAAGAGGCCCTGTGAGCGTGAGAGGGAGACCGGAGGTACTGACGCTGAGCTGAGGATTCGGACGGAGCCGTGCCGTCAGTTTTTCCGCCTCCGCCGTATCAATGTCGTAGCGGGCTGCTACCAACTGAAGATTCTGCTGTAAGAAGATTGATACGGCATCAGAAATCGTAATAGGTCGCCTCGCCGGAGACACCTGCGCCTGTTGCTCCTGTGCAGGAGGTAAAGGCGCAGGTATTATCGGTGCCGGAATGACCTGTACAGGAACTACCTGTGTCGGAGCCATTAGCGAGGGTGACACTGGCACAGAAGATATAGGTGCCGATGACTCCTGCGGTGGCAAAGAGTCAGAGATAGCGATGTCTGCGATTTTGATTTGATTCCCAGATTCGGGCAACTTTTCCTGCGCTAGCATCGGCTGGCTTATAAAGCTGATTAAGAGCAGGCTGGCTAAGCAAAGAGCGCGAAGGTTCTGACGCCGGTGGCAGTGGCGGGGCAAGCCACATAGGCTCAGGCAAATCACAGAATCACACTGCCCACCGAAGCGGCGCAGATAATTATTAGTGCGCTGATACATACGATCACCTCGCATTTATCGGCTGATTGAATTGTTATTTATCGCGCGGTACGAAACTCCGCATGTAGAGAGACATTGGCAGGCGCGGCACGCCCGCCACAGACTAACCTGTGTGGCTTTAGTGATCTGTCAGGGCTTGCGCGTCTGATGAGCCGCGCCACCTTGGTTAGCCTCAACCGAGAGGCGGCGCACGACCTGATGGACAGATGATATGACTGGAGTGGTAAAGAACCGTTAGCGTAGAGATAAACGCAATCTGCGTCGCAGGCGTTAAGATTGAGAACGGCGCATGGATGATGCCATTGAAAAGTTGCTGTTGGAGTTGGCAGATGACGCATTCTCTATGATGAGAATGGTTAGTGTCCGAGTGTGATTCGCCCGCATCACTTATAGTCGCAAAACATGAACGCTCCGGCGTCACAGCGCCATGACTATGCGCCACAGCTACCGTCGCCCCATGGGTGATCATGAGGAGCAACAAATAGCCTAGCACCCGGCGGTGCTTTGTGCGGCGACAGCCCATTGCTAATATAGTTCTGCTGACCACGTTCGCGCTTATACTAATACAATTTACTCATTCAAAGCTATATCCTGCGGGGCACGAAGCGTAAAGATCGTCCGCAACGCACTAAAAGACCACTGCTCAAGCGTAGTCTTGACGGTGGTCTGCGTGATTTTTCGGTTGCGGCGCAGCGCTGCACTACCTCCTGGACGATTTGCTTTGATTTTACTCAGGGGAGATAGTTTTTAGACAAGAGAGAAATGAACCCTGCTTTTCGTTCTCGTAGTTAGTTACCGCGAGCGGGTTTTTAACCCTTCTATAGATGTTGAGTCTCTTACGGGAGCAATTGTTGTTGTAGCATATAAGCGGAAAAATCGCTCTTCAGCCTGGAATAAGCCTTAGAGACAATAATACCCTCTTGGTAAGGCAATCATAGGCAATAATATACTTGACTCAGTAAAAGATTTAGTGTAGAATCTTCGCATGATGGGCGAAGATAACAACTTACCGCGAACGTTACAGCAAGCAATCAAGTTCTTTTCCGACGATCTGACTTGCATTCAATTCGTCGCTTCTCGTCGTTGGTCAGACGGTCAAGCCGTATGCCCGCGATGCCAAAGCACGAACAATACTTTCATGGCATCTCGCAAGGTCTGGCAATGCAAAAACAAAGAGTGTAAAAAACAATTCTCGGTTAAAGTCGGCACAATCTTTGAAGATTCGCCTATCAGTTTAGACAAATGGCTAACTGCCATGTGGATGCTTGTTAATTGCAAAAATGGTGTCTCGTCTTATGAGATACACCGCGCTATCGGCATCACTCAAAAATCCGCTTGGTTTATGCTTCATCGTTTGCGCCTTGCTATGCAGAACGGCTCACTTGAAAAGCTGTCTGGCAATGTTGAGGCCGACGAAACTTATGTGGGCGGTAAAGCCAAAAATATGCACAAGCATAAACGCGAAGCCAAAATCAAAGGTCGCGGCTCTGTTGGCAAAATCGCCGTCATGGGACTACTTGAGCGCAAGGGCAATGTTCGCGCCAAGGTAATCAAAAACGCTGACCGTGAAACCTTACACGGTGAAGTCAAAGAGCAAGTTGAAACGGGCGCAAACCTTTTCACGGATGAATGGCGCGCGTATCAAGGTTTAGATGACCAATACGTTCACGAAGTTATCAACCATTCGATTGAATACGTGCGCGGTCATGTTCATACGAACGGCATTGAAAACTTCTGGTCATTACTGAAAAGAACAATCGGTGGAACTTATGTTTCAGTCGAGCCTTATCATCTTTCAAAGTATGTTGATGAACAGGTGTTCAGATTCAATGAAAGAAAAGGCACTGACAAAGACCGATTTTTAGGAGTCTTAAAAACCGTTAGCGGTAAGCGTCTGACTTACGATGAGTTAGTTGGTAATGTCAGGCAATAGACGCGGGAAGAAAAAGAAGGGTTAGGCTTTAGCCCTTCTTTTTTGATTTCTTCTTTTTCTTTTCTTCTTTCTCGCGCCTGTTTATTTCATCTTTAGACACACTGACAACATGCCTTAACATCTCATCAAATCTGTCAAATTCTTTTCCGTCTGTCTCTGCTTTCTTTTTCATAATCAAACCTTTGTTGTTAAGGAAGCCTTACGCTTTTCATGCTCTAGCTTTTCCTTATATCCACTATTGCAATACGGATGTGTAAATTGAAGGTTATCTAATGTTCCCAAACCACCATCTTGTGCTCGAATAATATGATCGCTTGACCTAAACTCAGGGGGACATCTAGCAAAGCAAAGGTTACATCTCCCTCTGGTTTTTAATACCTCTTGAATAACCGCGATGGTTTTGACTGATCTAGAAAACCTCTTTCTTTTTGTCGCGTTCGGGTCATCTTTTGTGTCCACCCCTAAATCATCTTTTCTCAAATCCTCTAATTGCGGGTCAGTCTTCAAATACTCAAGAATTTCATCGTCCGAAAAACTGACGCCACTCTTTCTTGCTTCGACTATTTTTTCCATTACCATTCTAAACATCGTTAGAATTGAATTAACAGGGCGAAGTCTAGCCCCTTTGAGATAGCCAAGTTTGTTAATAAACGATTTGTTTCTGACCAAGAATTCTTCAAACTCTTCGCGGACACTTGTAAAGAGAAAGAACTTGCCACCCTTTTTTAACTCTTGTGCAAATTTAAGGGATGCTATTAACGCCCCAGAGATAAATCTTCCTGTTCCGCCGTAGAAATAAACGGCAGGGTCTAAACCAAGCGAACCCGACGTTTCATTGCTTCCACCTATAAGTTCACCAACACTTTTTACATTCTTAAGAAACTCGATTGTCGCTGTTCCATCTACATCATCAGATAATCGGGCAACGGTCGGCGCTTTATTCTTACGAGATTTTGACTTAGGCTCTTTCCACATTGCATCGGAAATATTGTTGAAAGTATTCACAATGTCCAAAACCATTCTGAACGCTTCCTGAGAATAAGATTGCCCAGCGCGCGGAATATCGGCACTTTGGGTCGTTATATCTTCAAGTTTGCCAAACAACAGGCCATAAACTTCTACCGCCAATTCCTCTATTCTTTTGGAATTTTCTTCACCAAACTTCGCCCAATACCTATGACCCTTGCCCGCACGAATGATCGCCCTTGTTGAAAGCGCGTTCGGCTTATGCCGGGCTATAATTACATCCAATTCAGTGTTATCAATAACAGCCGGATTGCTGTTGATTTTAAGGAAAGCTCTTTGTGCCTTTTCAGCACCACCGGTAACTTTTTGCATGTACGGTTGTATTGTTGAAATAGCCCGTCCGCGCCGAACTTTTTCTTGGTCATCTGTATCCTTGCCTACTCGTCCTAAATGTAAAAGCTCTCTGTAACTTCCAATTTCTTTTTCAATAAGGTCTTTGGTCTTTTTGTGTTGATTTTGTTGGGCTTTTGGGATGTCATAATCATTAAACTCCTGTGAAATTTTGCCATTTCCATAATCCTCATTAACCCAGGCAATTAACGCACTAAACCTGTGTGCGCCGTCAACTACAAACACCTTGCCGGACTTTTTAGAGTGCCAAATAATTAGTGCTGGAATTAGTTCATCGTCTAAGAAGTCTTTTACAAACTCAACAATCATTTCAGGCGACCAATTATCAGTTGTTCGCTGAAAATCAGGCTTTCTCAGGACGCTGTAATACAAACGGTCGCTTTCTAGGTCTTCAACTTTGAAGATCGGTTCTTTAGATTGAACAGTTTCTTCTCCCTCGGTTGCGGCAAAGTCCTCACGAACAATTAGCGCGTCTAAATTCACTCTATGAGTAGCCATAATGTTTACCTCGCTATCTGCTTTTGAGGTATCATCATAGTCTCTCGGCGCTACTGAGTCAAGTATATTATTGCCATACCGATGGTAGAGTTAAATTCAGGAATTTCAATGATGGGCGTGAGTACAATGATACGGTTCCTACCATCTCCGCTAGTGAATTACCAAGCGGGGTACCTCAAAATCGTGCACAACGTAATGAATTAGAGGAGTCAATACAAAAGAGGCTGATATTACTATGTAGACATTATTTGGCTGAGGGTAAACGAATTCTTATTTTCAGGAAATGGAAACCTCTTACTAGGGATACCGCTCAGCGCCTTGCACAAGAATTAGGACTTTCACCGGCCACCAATGCCATTCAAGCTTTACGCGACTTGGAGAATACAAATTCCAAGGAGATGTTGGTTCAGTGCTTAACTGGTGGAGTAGCTTTTCATAACTCGGACTTACCACCAGAGGCTCGTCTAACGATTGAATCGGACTTTCGTCAAGTAGATGGGCAGGTACAAGTAGTTTGTTCTACGAGTACCCTGGCAATCGGTGTGAACTTACCTGCTTCAGTTGTAATCATTCCTGATACGATGAAGCCTGATGCGGCGGCAGAAGAGTTTCATGAGATTCCAATTACAGCAGCAGAATATAAAAACATGGCGGGTAGGGCCGGGCGCACAAGGTTTAGAGAAGAAGGGACATCACTCCTGCTGACAAATTCAAATGCGGAGGCAATGAGATATTGGCAAAGTTTCATTCAAGGACGGCTTGATAAACTTATCCCTCCTCTTGAGCGAAACGATCTTCGGAAAATCATGCTCGGCTTGTTTGCGAGCAACATGTGCCGCACACAAGACGATGCCATCAGCCTACTTTTATCTTCTTACACGGGTTATGTTCATTGGAATAGTAGTCCTAAAACTCGAGAGCCGTTCATCAAGCGTGTCTCCGACAATATCACCTATTTACAGGAACATCACTTGCTGGAAAGAAATAATGAGGGCGAATTTATGACAACTCCTCTTGGATCTCTATGCGCTGCAAGCGGAGTAGAGGTAGCAAGTTTCGTCTTACTCCAACAAGCCCTCGAACAAATTGACCCGACTAATTGGCAGCCTTGGGAACTGATTTTCACATGTTTACATTGCCGAGAAATCCGTGACCAATTACGAATTACTTTCCGTGCTCCCGACAGAAACGAAACTTGGCAGAGGTTAGAAGCGCTCGATCCAATCAATCGCGAGAAACTTTGCGAATGGTCAAGGCAGACTTCGATAGTAAATTCGCAAGTTGATCTGGAGAGAAGGATTCAAGTGTCTCTCCTGCTAAATGATTGGATTAGTTGCACCGATATGCGGGAGATAGAGAATAGATATGCCCCGGGTGGGAACAGATTTCTATCAGGTATTGTGCAAAGGATCGCCGAAACGGCCGCATGGATGACGGATACGATCCGTCGCATTGGTTTAGCATTAAAGTATGATGCCAGTTTTCTAGGCGAGCTGCGCATTCTAAGTGAAAGATTGCTTAGAGGAGTCCAAGCCGAAGGTATAGAATTACACAAGCTCGGTGTTCGCGGAGTAAATCGGATGATAGTGAAGCGTTTGGTTGACGCTGGTTATTCTTCGCTCGATAAAACCCTCGATACGCCAGCAGAAGATTTCCGAGGTATTATCAACCCGAGAACAGCGCAGCGTATCCATGAAGCCATTATTAGAAGGCTAGGAGAGTCGCAGGAGAGAGCAAAACACAATCAAGCGGCACGCTTAGAAAGGTATGGTCGTGACCCTGGCATTATCCGTGCAATATATGAGATGGATGGCACTGCATTGGAGCACGCAATAGTTGAACTACTCAACTCTCCTCCGCTAGAGTTATCAGCAACCCGCATTGCCAAACAAAGAGAAGGAGAACCAGACATTCTTTTACCAGTATCAAGCGGAATTTTGGTAGGTTCAGTTACAGCCTCCAGAACAAATGTTTCAGATGGAAAATGCACTGAAATAGTTAGATCAGGGGCTCGGTTTAATCCTACTGCCTATGCAGTATTTGGCCGTCCTGGATTTCACGACTTGGCGGTGTGTAATGCGCCCAATATGAATAATGCAATAAACACAAATGCTACATATAAACTCATTCCTATACAAGAATTAGGCGAGCTTTTCGTTCGAGTCGTTGAGGGTAGAATTACTTCTGATGCCTTTGTAGATGTTTTGATGAAAGGTCGTAATTTGATACTTGCTAATGAAGTGCCGGAAAGTTCAGCGAGTTAGATCCCAGTCCGCCTCTTAGGGTTATTCTCCAAACTTAAACGTCAGTACGCGAATTTAGTTTCCGCACTGACGTTTGAGTTTGTTATTTCAGTCCAGAACTTTATTTCGTATACAGGACTTTAATTCATTCGCACAGAGCCAGCCATTCAGCAGACGTAGGCTGCGTTGACCTTAGAAGTTAACGGGCGTGTAAAGGATTGAGTCACCTCATACGCATGTAAGTTAAAAAATTCTGATTGGCTTGAAACGTCACCTAGAAGTAGACGCGGAAACAACTTCTATATTTCACAATATATATTGAAAACAAAAATAGAACTATAAATACCCGATGAGTAGTATAGTAGCACGCTCGTCAATTAATTTAGGAATGACTCAATCAATTTCCAGTTATCTTTATACTTCTCTATATTGGGTATGTTCGTGATTGTTACTTTCCCCCACTTATCAGCAACATTTTGTGCAGCTTTCACAACGGAAATAGGTAGTACGTAAAATTCGGGGGATTTCTTACCAGAATCATTAATCTTATTCCTCTTAGAAAATCGATACCCACGGTTAAGAGCTACATGAACTACAAAATCACAGTTGAAGTTTTTAATTGGAAAGCTATTATCATAATCTGTAGCCCACCGACTTTTTACTTGGATCCTTACAATTTTTTGTGAGGTCGGATTAACAGCAATAAGATCATACCCAGGGAAATTAACATATGCTTTATAACAAAAGATTCCTTCAATAAGCAGATTGCCCATAACTAAAAACTCTGCACCTTCTGATTCAAGCTTTGTATTTTGCCTTGCTTGAGGTCTCACTTCTGTTGGTATCGTCGCCATGTCAATCTTATTCCTGCCTTTTAGTTGAAGTTGCTAATTCAATGATGCACCTTGTTTTTGAAGACACAATGGATATTCAACAAAATGCATTGAGAGCTACTGCAGACTGCCACTTCTTAAATCAACCCAACTATTCTATAGTAATGATGCACTTTCTATATTGAACAAAGTGAATGCCCATATAACCCTTTTTATATTAATCTGCCTACAAAGAAAAAAGCCTGCTTCAAGCAGGCTTTTCTCGGAAGGACAAGTTTTTACATCATAGGCGGAACGATATAAATCCGCCAAACGGAACGATATGGTTCCGTAAAACGGAACCATATGATTCCGTCGAAGGTATTAGTGTCCCTGCGAAAGCTTCCCGATCAAGGTGAAGAGCGGCAGGTACATGGCGATGACGATGGAGCCGATGGTGACGCCGAGGAAGCCGATCAGGATGGGTTCGATCAGTGTCAGGAGATTGGCGATGGCCGAGTCAACTTCCTGTTCGTAGAAGTCTGCGATCTTCGAGAGCATGGCGTCGAGCGCGCCCGTCTGTTCGCCGATGCCAACCATTTGGGAGACCATGTGCGGGAAGACCTCTGTGGCCTGCAAGGGGTCAACGAAGTTCTCGCCGCGCTCGACGCCTGCGCGGACTTTCAAAATAGCTTGCTCGATAATCACGTTGCCAGCCGTGCGCGCGGTGATGTCCAGAGATTGCAAGATGGGTACGCCCGATGACAGCAGCGTCGAGAGCGTCCGCGAGAATCTGGCGACCGCGATCTTGCGAAAGATTGGACCCATGATTGGCAGCTTCAATAGCAGGCCGTCGAGTTTCATCTTCCCGCCCGGCGTCTTGTAGTAACTGCGTGTGACGACGACCAGCCCGATGATACCGCCGAGCGAGGCGAGTCCGCCCCAGCCAGAGAGAAAGTCGCTGATCTTGATGACCCATTGTGTCGGTGTCGGCAACTCCTCGCCCGGACCCAACATGCCTTGAAAGATGAGTTGGAACTGCGGAATGACGACGATCATGATGACGGCGACCGCGGCAATCGCTAAGAGAACGACCGCCGTCGGGTAGATCATGGCCGAGATGATGTCTTTCTTCAGCTTGACGATCTTTTCGATGAAGGTCGAAAGACGTTGCAAAATCAGATCGAGGATACCGCCCGTCTCGCCCGCTTCGACCATGTTCGCGTAGAGCTGATCGAAGACTTTCGGATGACGAGCCATCGCAGCCGCTAAGGTAGAGCCTTCTTCAACGTCCTGTCGCACCTGGAGCAGAGTTTGCTGGAAAAATTTGTTCTGCTGCTGCTGCGCGAGGATGTCGAGACACTGGACGAGCGGAAGACCTGCGTCAATCATGACGGAGAACTGCCTGGTGAAGATGGCTAGGTCTTTGGACTTGACCTTGTGGCGTCCGCCGATTTTCGGGATGCCGATCTCGCGCCCCTTCTCTTTGACGCTGGTCAGCGTGACCTGCTCGCGGCGCAAAATCTGGCGCAAGGCTTCGCGGTTTTCAGCAACGCGCTCGCCGACGATAATCTCGTTCAGTTTGTTGCGACCTTTGAAGACGTAAGTGGGCATTTGAACAACTCCTGATGTAATAGGCCAGGCGCGCTTTTCACGAGCGCTTGGCCGAAGAGGCTAAAGAATTTGTGATTGCTTCAAATTCGAGCAGGGAACTATCGAAAGCTTCGATTGGAGCACAACAGACGACGACGAAAACTTTGCCCTGCTGCTCGAAGACGTTGATGCTGGCGCGGACCACCGCGCGGCGCGCAATCGTCTGGTCGGCGATGATGCGAAGTCCGCCGCGCGCCCCTAAAGAGAGCGGCTCGACCGAGACTAAGGACGCATTGTTACTCAGAAACTGCGCCGCAATCGTCGCGGCAATCTCGCGCTGGCTGTTCGTGTCAGCACGCGCTGACTCAAGGAGAGAGAAGTTGGCCTGGTCTGTCAGCACGTAAACGTTCGCGGTCGCCGAAGCGAAGCCGTCGGCATCAATGCGGCGGAAGGCACGCTGGTTGTAAATGCTTCCGGCTCGCTTATTGATCTTCCAGTTGCCATTCGGAAAACTGAGCGTGAAAGCTCCAGCCGGATCACGATAGAGAGTTGCGCCGACCGTTCTCACAACTTTTGACGACGGCGCGACATTCACAGTCGTCGTTGCAGTTGGAGGAATATAGACGGCTGGACGATTGAGCAGGTCTTCGCTTGTCAAAGAGCGCGAGGGACGTTGCCCGCCTTGCTGCGCCGAAGCTGGACCAGCGATGCCGCAGACGAGCGCGACGAGCGCGCAAAATTTCAGCGCCGCGCCCAATCTGTGACCTCTTTTCTCCATCCTTCTCATTTCAACTTTCATTGCTTCTTCGAGATTCCCATTGCTCGTTAACAGAGTCTATTTCATGGTGGGGCGAACGCCGATTGGACGCCCTTGCGCGTAAGGGCTTGGATGACCGTTCGGTCTGGGCATCGTGCCATTGCCGTTGCCAGTGTTGAGGCCGGAGCCTCTGTCAATCAACTCTTTCAACTCGTCCGTGTTCGAGGAGCGCTGCATCGCCATCTCAAGCGAGATCAGTCGCCTGTGATAGAGCGTGGCGAGCGACTGGTTGAAGGTCTGCATTCCATACTTGTCCTGTCCGGTCTGCATCATCGAATAAATCTGATGGACTTTATCTTCGCGGATCAGGTTGCGAATGGCTGCGTTCGGGACGAGAATTTCGAGCGCCATCGCGCGCCCCTGCCCATCGGCCTTCGGCAAGAGCGCCCGGCAGAGGATGCCTTCGAGCACAAGCGAGAGCTGTGCGCGCACCTGCGCCTGCTGCTCTGAAGGGAAGACATCAATGATGCGGTTGATGGTCGAAGCCGCAGAGTTGGTGTGCAGGGTGGCAAAAGTCAAGTGGCCTGTTTCAGCTATGCGCAGAGCAGACTCGATTGTTTCGAGGTCTCGCATTTCACCGACGAGGACAACATCAGGGTCCTGGCGAAGCGCTGTTCTCAAAGCTTCAGCGAACCCTTTGGTGTCGGCGTTGACCTCGCGCTGATTGACCAGACAACTCGTGTGATTGTGCAGAAACTCTATCGGGTCTTCGATGGTCAGGATGTGCTCGCGGCGGTCATTATTAATCTTGTCAATCATCGCGGCGAGTGTCGTTGACTTACCTGAACCGGTCGGGCCTGTGACGAGAATCAACCCGCGCGGCTTGTCGCAAAGTGTCTTCACGATGGGCGGCAGGCCGAGCGCCTCGAACGGTTTGATCTCATAGGGAATCGCGCGAAAGACCGCGCCGACCGCGCCGCGCTGGTTGAAGATGTTGGCGCGGAAACGCGAGAGACCTTTGACGCCGAACGAAAAGTCCAGTTCGAGGTTCTCTTCGAAACGATGCTTCTGCGCGTCCGTGAGGACGGAGTAGGCAAGCTGCTTCGTGTCGGCGGAGGTGAGTACCTTGTAGCCTTCGAGCGGGCGCAGGTGGCCGTCAACGCGGATTTGCGGCGGGGTGTTGGTCGTAATATGCAGGTCGGAACCGCCAAACTCAGAGAGCTTTTTGAGCAACTCGCTGAGCGTAATCTGCGGTGCGTTTTCATTCAATGCCATGAAACTCTCCTGAGTGATTTGCGGTAGGATACGATGCGGGCGGAAAGATCTACTTCGCCGATTTGCTCGGCCCTTTAATCAGGCAGAAGATTCCTGCCATGAGTAGCAGCAAGCCGAATATCCATCCGGCGGATTGTCCGGCAGCGTATGCGCCACTGCCCCTTGCTTGTCCGCGGCTGAAAAGGCCGGAGAGAAAAATCCCTCCGCCCCAAAGCACGCCAACTATTCCTAATAGACGTTGATACATTCCTTGACTTCCCTGAACTTATCTTGTGATTTACAGAACCTCGACGTTCGACAGTGGCCTAACGTTGCGAGGTGGCAACCGGTAGCGCACGGTTGTTCGCCAGGAACGTTGAGATCAACTGAGATGAGTCGTCCGCGATACGGTCGGAGAATTCCTGTAAGGAGTTGGCCGCCAGACTGTAGATGCGGCCTTCGACCTCTGTGAAGTAGAAGACCCATGAAAGCTGCGGTGTTCGCCCGTCGCTCGACGCGGCTGTCTGCGCCATCACGATATAGATCGGGTGTCCGCCAATCTCACGTGACATGTCGTTGATGACCCAGCCGCCTTCCGTGACCATCTTGTCAATCACTGTGCGGCGCAACTCGGCAAGGGGAACACCGCCGAGCATCTTGCGATTTCCTCTGGCTGTCATCATGGTCTCGCCTGGCGCATGAGCGTTGACGAGAGAGAATGTTGCTCCACCGATGTATTGACCGTTGGGAGCATTGAGGACAAATTTCGTTTCGCCGCCAACGACGCGCCTGACCCAACCATTGGGAAGACTGAGCGCGCTCGCAGCAGGACTCTTCAAGCTGCTTGTTGTCGCAGGCAGATTAGAGAACACAACATGGTTGCTGTTGTGGCTGTCGGCCTCTGAAGGAGCAGAGTTCATGTTGCGACCACGCGCCGTTTGCGTAGCCTGTTTATTTTTCGCGGCGGCTGCGCGTTGACGACGAAGGCGCGCGCGATAGCGTCGCCACCAGGCGCGCGAATGGCGATGTCGCATGTGGCTGCGACGGCTCGCGGTCGGGGTCGCGCTGTTATGCGCCGACGAATCAACCAGCGGCAGCATCACGGCGACGGAAACGAGGATTAAAAGAGTTAAAGCGGCAGCGCGTAGCATAATCAAATTCACCTCATCAAGCCACCGTCTCCCGCACGACTTCTTCGATGGTGGTGATTCCGTTACGTATCTTATGAAGGCCGGACTCACGCAGAGTTATCATCCCATCGTCAATGGCTTTCTTGCGAAGCTCCAGGGCGGAAGCCCCGATCAGGATCAACTCGCGGATATCGTCCGTCACTTCCATTACTTCATAAAGTCCGACGCGACCTTTGTAGCCGGTGTTGTTGCAGGTCTGGCAGCCGCGTCCCTTATAGGTCTTCAGTTGCTTGGCTTCATCAGCCGGAAAGCCTATCTCGATGAGAGCTTCGACGGGCATCGGATGTTCCGACTTGCAATCTTTGCAGATGCGGCGAATGAGTCGCTGCGCCTGAATGAGATTGACCGAAGTCGCCACGAGAAAAGGCTCGATACCCATGTTCATCAGACGCGAGATTGTGGAAGGCGCGTCGTTGGTGTGAAGAGTCGAGAGGACCATGTGACCCGTGAGCGCGGCTTTGATGGCGATCTCTGCGGTTTCGAAGTCGCGGATTTCGCCGACGAGGATGATGTTCGGGTCTTGCCGCAGGAAGGAGCGAAGGGCGGCGGCGAAGTTGAGTCCGATCTGCTCTTTCATCTGCACCTGATTGATGCCCATGAGGTTGAATTCCACAGGGTCTTCAGCCGTCATGATGTTGGTCTCAATCGTGTTCAGAGATTGCAGGGCGGAATAGAGCGTGTTGGTTTTACCTGAGCCGGTTGGGCCAGTGACAAGCACCATGCCGTAGGGGCGCGAGATGTTGCGCTGAAACTTGACGAGCGACTCAGGCTCAAACCCGAGCTTCGTCATGTCTAACATCAGGTTCTCTTTGTCGAGCAGGCGAAGCACAACCTTCTCGCCAAAAAGCGTCGGCAAGGTCGAGACGCGGAAATCCAGTTCGCGCGAGCGCGCATCAACCTTGACCTTGATCTTGATGCGACCGTCCTGTGGCAGACGCTTTTCAGAGATGTCCAGCTTGGACATAATCTTGAGGCGCGAAATCATCGCATCGCGCATCTTCAAAGGCGGATGCATCACGTCATACAGCACGCCGTCAATGCGAAAGCGTATGCGAAGCTCTTTCTCGTAAGGCTCAATGTGAATGTCGGAGGCTCCGCGCCTGAGAGCGTCAACCATGAGGACGTTGACTAAACGAACGACGGGCGCGTCCTCGCTCATGCGCGAAAGCGTCGAGAGGTCTATCTCCTCATTGTCTTCGATAACTTCGAGACCTTCTGCCGCTTCCGTATCAAAGTCGAGACTGTCGAGCGAGACGAGGTCTTCGTGCCTGATGCTGGTGCTGTTCCCATTACCGTTGCGCCCCATTCCGGCGACTTCGACTTCGGGTTCGCCGAGAGAGGACAACTCTATCTCGCGTGATGAGCCGTAATATTTGGCTATGGCCTCTTGTACGCTCGCTTCCGAGACGACGACAGGCTCGATATTGAGACCCGTCATGAACTTGATGTCGTCCATGGCGAAGACATTGGTAGGGTCAACCATCGCCAGAGTCAAACTCGCGCCGACACGCGAGAGCGGCAGCACGGAATATTTCTGCGCGACCTCCTGAGGAATGAGGCGGATGACAGAAGACTCTATATCGAAGAGTTCGAGGTTGACGGAAGGGACACCGTATTGGCGGGACAGAACTGCCGTGATCATGTCGTCGGAGACAAGACCCATCTTCACCAGATTGTAGCCCAGGCGGCCACCATGATTGCGCTGGTAATCCAGCGCGTCACGCAGTTGCTGCGCACTTAGCAGATTTTCGCGGACGAGAATTTCGCCTAGTTTGGCTGACATCTTTTAGAAATTCCAGTAGAGAAACGCTTCAAGTAGGGGTAGGACGCGCTGAAGTTTGACCTCAAAAGCGAATGCGAACAGGAGCATTCCAGAGCAAACATAAAGCAACTACAACGATGCTTAACACCGTTGCACAAAGCATATTACAGTTTAACGCAGATGGGTGTCAAGATGATTGTTGAGGCGGTCAGATTGATATAAAAAAGGCTGGGCAAGAACTTAAATTCTTGCCCAGCCAGTTCTGAAAAAGAGAGTTACTTATTAAGTTAACCGCGACGACGACCGCCCGTTGTGGTCGTTGTCTTCTGCGGCTTGATGTTTTCCTGAGTCTTCAGGAAGTCGAGCGTTGACTTGGCATCAGCCTTAAACCTATGTGTATCTGGAGCCTTGTCAACAAAACGCTGCAAGTAATTCGCCGCATCCTGATATTTGGCCTTGTCGCCGGTGGCGAAGAGTGAGAGGCCAGCCCCCAAGAGAGCATCAACGTTTTCTGGATCATCGTTGAGAGCCTTCGCAAATTCTGCATAGGCTTTATCCGCTTGGCCTGCATCGAGCAGCATCTGCGCCATATCTGTCTGGGCTTTTATCTTTTTGGCGGGGTCCGTTTCCACCGCTATATATTCCTGATATGCTGCGACACCTGCATCGGCCTGTGTTGGGTCCACTTTGCTGACGAAGAGGCGCATGGACTCAGCGCGCGTAAAGAGCGTGAAATATTTATTGCCGTTGTAGCCTTTTAACGCTTCCGGGTCCGTTGGAACTGGCTGGGCTTTAATCAACACGATGGCTTTGCCTGACAACTCTGCCGCATCTTTAAAGTCCTTCTTTGCAGCCTCGATGCCTGCGTTCTTTGCCGCGTCATCCGTTAACTTGACGGCTGCATTGAAACGGTCAACGCCGCGCGACCTAAGCGCTATTGATTTGTTAGTAAGAAGCGCAGGCTGCTCCGCGTCGGCGGCCAGACCTTCGTCATACTGCGCGATAGCATCGTCGTAACGCTTGGCACTAAGCGCCTCGTTACCGGCCTTGAAGGTACGATTGATGACATCGTTGATCTTTGTGTTCTTCTCGTTCTGCGCCATTATCTCCTTGTTCTTTGCCTCAAGTTCCTCGCGCTTCTTGCGAGCTTCGGGGGTCTCTTTGGGTGCTTCTGCTCCGCTATTGGAATTTCCCCCGCCTCCGCCGCCAGATGCAGTTTTGGCCTCAGCTTCTGTGAGGCGTTTGCCGTCGCCCGGCGCGAGTTCAACTTTGTAGTTCACCTCACGCCCGGCTTTGACTCCGCCCATTGCGTAAGGCGCTGCATTGGGCGCGCTCGCGGCGATGATGTAGGTGCCGACAAATGGAAGTCCCGCAAATACGAACTTGCCTTTTTTGTCCGTCTTGGTGTTGTACTTGGCCGGAATGTCCGTGCGGTAAACGTCAATCAAAGCTCCAGCGGCAGGAACTATTGATCCATCGGCCTGCTTGATGGTGACTTCGCCAAAGAGTTGTCCGGTCTGTGCAGAGGCGACCACGCTTGACAGGAGCAACATGACGGCTGCTATGAAAGAGAGTAGAAAATAGTGGCGGCGCATATTGAAAGAATCCTCCAGAGATTATCAAACCCTCTTTTCCGAGAAGGCTTGAATGAGATGCAGGGAACTATTAACAGGTTGTCATTCAAATACTTTAGAAACAGCCATTTGTCAATACTTAACGGGAGAAGAAGAGCGCAATCTTCAGTTCATCTTGGGAGATTTGATGAGCTTGTTCGCCTGCAAAATTTATCGCAACAGGCGCGGGCTGTCAAAGCCCTCATCAGCCGGACGGTGTTCTGATTTATCCGTCAGCCGAAGCGTCGTTCACATCTCTCCACGCAAACACATATCATGCGGAATCATCTCGCATCAGTGATACGCGTCACACCAGATTAGCATTTCTCTGTCAAGAGATTCCAAAGCAGAATACGGCGGATCAATTCAGTGCTGACATTGCCGCGCAAAGCTACAGCTTCGGGGTCGTTTGCATCCAAGCCCCTGCAAAAGAGAATGCGCCCTCAAAAAAGTGCAGTTCGTGATAGCATAGAGGGCATCGAAGGGCGCTCAAGACCTGAAAGCTTCGGTGAGCCAGACAAACACACAAATTCAGAGACTCGTTATGGAAGGCGCAGCGCGTCTTCGGGCGCGCGCCACAGATGCGCGCGCGCTCGGCGTGGAACTCCTGGCCGCGCGCGTGCGCGCAGCTCTCGACAAATATCTTCTCTCAAACACGGCTTCTGCTTCAGCGCAAGATATCAACGAGTTTATAGATGGGCTTCATGCCGATGACCTCTGTTTGATAGTGGCCTGCGAGCGCGGAGACCAGCAGGCTTGGAGCGACCTGGTCGCACAGTTCGGAACGACTGTGCGTTCGGCTGCGCGCTCGGCCAGCTCAAACGAAGACGCGGCAGAGGATTTGGCACAGTCCATCTGGGCCGAATTGCACGGATTGCGTGTGAGAGACGATGGGCGTCCTTCTGGCAAGCTTGCCTACTATTCGGGGCGCGGCTCGCTCGGCGGCTGGCTGCGCGCGGTCGTCGGGCAACTTGCTATTGATCAGCATCGTAAGTCTTCGCGCCTTGTGCAGACGGAGCTTGATACAGACTTCGACCGCCTGGCGCGCGACTCCCATCAAACGGAAAATTCGACGAACACGACCAGGTCCGCGCCCGATCCAGAGACTGTTCTCGCCGAGCAACGGGCTTCCTCAGATGTCGAGGCCGCGCTCGCCGAAGCCTTGGGCGAACTTGCGCCGGAAGACCGCCTGCTCGTCAAGCTCTACTATTTCGACGGGCTGCGTTTGCGCGAGGCGGGAGCGGTTCTTGGTGTCCATGAAGCGACGGCGAGCCGTCGCTTGACGCGCATTCACACGGAAGTACGCGAGCGCGTCTCAAGCATCTTGATGAAGGAGCACGGCTGGACTGAGGGCGAGACGGCGCGCTCGCTTTCGGAAGCCGCGATGCAACTCGGCGGCGACCTTGAGCTGATGTTGACGACGGAAAATAGTTTGCAAGAGAAAAAGGATGGAGCTGGGTGAATAAGTTTGACGAAAGGCGTGCTAATCTTCGTTTTGACCGCAAGCTAACGGTCTCTCTCGCGTTCTGTAGACAGTCACGCGGACCGCGCGGCTCGCGGTGCTCTTAAATTGATGAAGCAATCAGATAGCACAGAGATGGATCGCCTGCTTCGCCGCTACAGTCGGCGAAACGCTGAAGCTCTGCCCGCCGCAGGAAATGCGCAGAACGAGAATGCGCAAGATCGAACGGGCGGCGCGCACATGGACGCAGATGAGTTGAATGCTTATGCCGAAGGTGCTCTGCCGGAGGCTGCGCGGGCGCGCTATTTTACGCATCTGGCCGATTGCGACAGTTGCCGGAAACTCGTGACCGAGTTGACGCTTGCCTCAGGCGCACTCGTCGAAGAGAAGCGAGTCGCGGTCGCCGAAACCCCTCGATCAAAGTCCTGGCGCGAATGGCTCGCGGCAATTTTCTCTCCGCCTGTGCTGCGCTATGCGGTGCCTGCGCTCGCTCTCTTCGGCGTCATCATCGTCGCCGTTGTGATGATGCGCGCGCGCAGGGAAGAGTCTTTCGTCGCTCAGAATAGCGAGGCCACGAGCAATACTGCTTTGAGAACTCCGGCCAATGAAAATTCGGACGGCGCGGCTTCATCCGCAAACACCAACACAGATACGAACCACCCGAACGCAAATAGCGCAAACAGCAACATTGCTTCTGCGTCAGCACAAGCCTCTCCGACTCCTGCCGGAGTGATTAATCCTGAGCCGGAGGAGAAGACGCCGACTACGACGCCCGAAAATGGTCCTCTTCTTTTTCCTCCTCCTGCGCCTCTCGCTGATTCGCCCATTTCCAAACCTGCTGTGGGCCAGACGGGTCTCGATGAGAAGAGGCCGGGAACGTTTGGCGAAGACGACAAGCGCGGCGAGGTTGCGGCGGGCGCACCCGTGCCGCAAGCGACGCCTGCGCCGGTCCTCGCATCTCCTCAGCCTGCGAAGGCAGCGGACAGCAGTATCCGAGAAGAGCAAGCGAAAGCGAAGAACTCTGCAAAAGATGAGGATGAAGTTGTCGTGGTAGATAGAGCAGGCCCAACCGCGACTACAAACAAGACCGCATCGAATGAGCTTCGACGCGACAGAGCTGCAAAAGTGACCGAGCCTTTAGCAGCAAGCGCTGGCGGGAGAGCCACCGCATTGCCGAAGAAAGAGGCCAGGGGCGCTGCTACGGAAAGTGAGCGTCCAGTGGAGACGCGCAGCGTCGGCGGTCGGCAGTTTCGCAGACAAGGCAATGCTTGGGTTGATACTGAATATAACTCTTCGCGCTCGACAACCAACGTCGCACGCGACTCTGAACAGTATCGCGCGCTGCTTGCAGACGAACACGGTCTGCGCACCATCACGCAGCAGCTCGGCGGCGAAGTCATCGTCGTCTGGAAGAATCGGGCTTACCGCTTCTACTGATTGCGGAATGAAAAGATAGGCGCAGGAAGCAGGAGCGCGTGACAGTAGATAACACGATTTGAGATTTCATATTTGAAATCTGTAAATGTTTTGACTGCTCTCTGCTTTCTCAATCCGCAATCCGAAATCCCGCCCGCAATATTGATTCGTGCCGCACTTCGCGTTACTTTAAGAGTGTTCCAGCCACGCACTTCAAGTAAAATGAAACGGAGACGATGAGAGATGAGTAGCAGAGCTTGCGCAATAGGTCCGCGCGCCATTGCCTTGTTAGGTGTCGCGTTGTTCTTTACCTTTATCTTCATCCCGACCGCAAATGCGCAACGAAAGCCAGGCGCACGACAAAGCGAGACCGCAACGTCTTCTCCATCTTCACGTCGCAACCCTGAAATCGCGCGCATCGTCTCTGAAATCAAAGCCGCCAACATCGAGCACACCATTCGCAAGCTCGTCTCTTTTGGCACGCGCAATACGCTCTCATCCCAAGACAATCCGACGCGCGGCATCGGCGCGGCGCGCGACTATCTTTACAACGAATTCTCAAAGATCGCTGAAGCTTCCAATGGACGCATGACTGTCGAGAAGCAGACCTTTGAGCAAGCGCCAGGCAAGTATCAGCGCATCGCGCACACGACCACACTGACAAACATCGTCGCCACCTTGCGCGGGACACAGCCAGCTTCGGAAAATCGCGTCTATGTCGTCAGCGGCCACTATGATTCGATGTGCACGAGTCCGACGAACGCAGAGTGTGACGCGCCCGGCGCAAACGATGACGCTTCAGGAACCGCAGCGGTGCTTGAGATGGCGCGCGTGATGTCTCGATACAAGTTCGACGCGACGATAATTTTTATGACGGTCGCTGGCGAAGAGCAGGGCCTGGTCGGCTCAACCTATTTCGCAGAGCAGGCCAAAGAGCAGAAGATGAATATCGAAGCCATGTTCACCAACGACATCGTCGGGAGCAGCTTAGGCGGCAACGGTGTCCACGACCCGCACACCGTCCGCGTCTTTTCAGAAGGTGTGCAATCGAACGAAACTACAGAAGAGGCGAATGTGCGTCGCGGCGTCGGCGGCGAAAACGATTCCACCTCGCGCCAGCTTGCGCGCTTTATCAAAGAGACGGGCGAGCGTTACGTGCCCGGGATGCGCGTTATGATGATCTATCGTCGTGACCGTTACCTGCGGGGCGGCGACCACATTCCTTTTCTGGAGCGCGGCTACGCTGCCGTGCGCTTCACAGAGCCGAATGAGAACTACAACCATCAACATCAGAACGTGCGCGTCGAAAACGGAGTTCAGTACGGCGACCTGCCGGAGTTCGACGACTTCAATTACATAGCTCAGGTCGCGCGCATCAATGCCTCGAACCTCGCCGCGCTCGCGCTCGCTCCGGCTCGACCAAAAAACGCGGGCATCGTCACGGCGCGTCTGACCAACGACACGGATTTGAAATGGGACGCGGGCACAGAGCCTGACCTGGCTGGCTACGAGGTTGTCTGGCGCGACACGACTTCGCCCACCTGGACGAATTCTCGATGGGTCGGCAACATGACGACCTACACGATGAAGGGAATGTCCAAGGATAACTACTTCTTCGGCGTCCGGGCTGTTGATAAGGATGGAAACCGCAGCCCTGTGAGCTATCCAAGACCTGTAAGATAAGTGTAGAGGCAGGGGCAAGTCCTTGGCTCGTTCGCTAATGCAAGCACGCGGGTAGGAACAAGCCCTGCCCCTACATAAATTTTTTCAACCATTCGCACTCCCCCCGCGTCTAAACCCACAGCAGAGATAGGGATTTGGTGTTTGACGAACTCCCTCGCTAAAATAGTTTATATGTCAGCCAAAATTGTGATGGTGAATACGATGAGAGCTTTCAAAACGAGTTCACGAAAGAGTCTTTCCGAGATTACCCGCAGCGTGTTGGTGCTTCTGTCCGTTTGGGCGCTGACGCTCGGCATGCTTGCCTTCGCCCCTGCGACGAGCGCGCAGCCACAGCAGAAGGCGCAGCGTTTGACGGAAGACCAGCGCATTCTTCATGTCCTCAACCGTCTGGGCTTCGGAGCGCGCCCGGGCGATGTCGAGCGCGTGAAAGCTTTGGGGCTTGACCGCTACATAGACCAGCAGCTTCACCCCGAAAAGATTAATGACGAGGTGGCGGACGCGAAGGTCAAGAACCTGGATGCCTTGCAGCTTTCCACGCCTGAGCTTTATGCGAAGTATCCTCAGCCCAACATGCTCCTGCGCGTGCTTGAGCGTACAGGCCAGGCTCCGCCGGAATTGGCTGCTCTGATAGAGGCGCGCAAGAACGGACAGGCGGCACAGAACCCTCTCGCTCCTCCCGCTGTACAGCCCAAGGCTGATGACAACGGCGCGATGGCGAAACCCGATGGCGCGGCTAAAGCGGATCAAGCGCCTGAGAATAACGCCGAATATCGCAGGGCGCTTCGTGACTACTATGAAAAGAACGGCTTGCGCTTGCCACAGCAACTAATGGCCGAATTGCAGGCTTCGCGCATCATGCGCGCCGTTTATAGCGAGAGACAGTTGCAGGAAGTGATGGTTGATTTCTGGACGAATCACTTCAACGTCTTCATGGGCAAGGGCGCGGATCGTTGGCTGCTTATCTCTTACGACCGCGACACGATTCGCCCGAACACTATGGGCAAGTTCTACGACTTGCTCAAGGCAACCGCGGAAAGCCCTGCGATGCTTTTCTACCTCGATAATTTTCAGAGCGTCAGCCCCAACGCGAACATGCGCGGGGCAGGTTTGGGTCAAGGCCAGCGAAGGCAGGCTCGACCGGGCGGCCTCATGGATATTTTGATGGGCGGCGCAGGAGGAGCGCGTCGCAATCAACAGCAGCCGGGCGGCGCGAACATGCCTAACCAGCAGGCGCGGCAACAGCAACGAGCCAAGCGCGGCATCAACGAAAACTACGCGCGCGAGTTGATGGAGCTGCACACGCTCGGAGTTGACGGCGGTTACACACAGAAGGACGTGCAGGAAGTCGCCCGCTGCTTCACCGGTTGGACGATCTATCAGCCGC
>Ga0182001_10000083_pt1 | contig 22091 bp, 21 predicted proteins | sample BulsoiFelSFmetaG_FD_120485 | JGI IMG/M metagenome (GOLD analysis project Ga0182001, IMG submission 120485) | Bulk soil microbial communities from Mexico - San Felipe (SF) metaG | ecosystem: Environmental > Terrestrial > Soil > Agricultural land | place: Mexico: San Luis Potosi | collected... | reverse complement strand
TCCTATTTCGGCATGTCAAGTATATACTGCAACGCGCGCGCCAAGAAGAAGTCCGCGATGATGACGACGATTGAGGCGGAGACCACCGAGCGCGTCGTCGAGCGGCCGACCCCGACCGTCCCGCCTTCAGTTGACAGTCCCTTGTGACACGCAATCGAGCCGATGATGAGTCCGAAGACAATCGGCTTGATGATGCCGCCGAGAATGTCGTCGGCCGTGACGCCTTCCCACACAGAGGACATGTACATGTCGGACGACATGCCGTAAAGGCTGAGTGCGACCACCATCCCGCCGATGATGCCGACAACGTCCGCGATGACGGTCAGGAGCGGCAGCGTGACGAGCAGGGCTATCAGGCGCGGCACGACCAGTTTCTTCACGGGGTCCGTGCCGAGCGCGCGCATCGCGTCAATCTGCTGCGAGACGGTCATCGAGCCGAGTTCGGCCGAGATGGCCGAGCCGACGCGCCCCGTCACCATCAGGGCCGTCAAAACTGGGCCAAGTTCGCGCACCAGCGAGAGCGCGACCAGGTAACCCGTCTCGCTTTGCGCTCCGTAGAACTTCAAGGTCGGGAAGGTCTGCAACGTCAGCACGCCGCCCGTGAAGAAGCCCGTCAGAATGATGATAGTCAAAGAGCCTACGCCGATGGCGTCCATCTGCGCGATGGTTTCCGGGACATAACGCGGGCGCTTGAACAGCCCGCGCGCGGAGCGCGCCGCCAGCAATGTCGTCTCTTGCAGTTCGAGCAGAGCGCGCGTGGCAAAGTTCATTCGAGATTCTTATGCGAAAACGCTGCGTGTGCGCTCCGCGCGTTTGTTGTTTGCAGCCTGGCGTGAGCTTCCGCTCTCGGTTTCAAGGAAAGCTCAGGCCGGAAGACGCGTCTCTGGCAAGGGAGGCTTCAAAAGGGAAAACTTCCGCTTGCGACCGCGCTTTATGGAACGAGCGGCCTATGATGCTCAAATTTTGCCGGATGCGTCAAGCAGAAATGATGGAAGGATGAAAGGGAGTTGAGAAAAGAGAGTTGAGAAAAGGGAGATAAAAAGCAGTTGTCGAATGAAAACTTCCTGGCAAAAGAACTGAAGAGCCGGTCACTATCTTAAGTGACCGGCTCTTTATTCTTCCTGGGCTTTGAAGGTACGGGCGAACTCTTCTCCCGAAAAGGGCGCGACGTTCACGCGGCGTCAGCATAGGATTGCGTCCTCCCTGCCCGTCTGCGGCGGGGCGTCTCGGATTACCCTGAACACTATTTTCCAGACGATCATTCTTCAAAGCTCTTTGCTGGTTGCCGTTCTCAAGACGCTGCTCAGCCTGAGCGCGCATGCGCCCCTGACGAATCGTGCGAAATTTGTCGAGCTGCTCTGGCGTCAGGACGCGGCGAATGTTCAACTCTGTCATAGCGCGAAGATGAATCTGAGCTGCCTGAGCTTCGGCTACGTCTCGTGCGCGCTGTTCGATAACTGCTTCCGTGGCATTGTCGGAATAGATGGCTTCGTCGAGTGCGCGTTGAGACTGTTTCAGACGTTGAGTGATGGCCTGACGTTCAAGTTTTTTCTCTTGAAGAATTGAGCGAATACGTCCGATCTGGTCGGGCGTGAGACCGAGCGCGCCCTGCCAATTCTGCGTTTGGTCATCCTGCACAGTTTCGGGCGACGGTTCGCCCGGAGTTTGAGCCAGAGCCTCCTGCGAGGATGAGATAGCGAGCAGAAGGAGGAAGAGCGCCGCGACGCTCATCGCTACTCGTTTAGTGAAAGTTCTCTTCATTCTTCGTAAACCTCGTGCGATATTCTCGTCCACTGCTTTGATCACACTTTGAGGGCGCAAAGTTTGCTGCCCGAAAACTTTTCTCTAATTATCATCGCTCACAAGGTCTGAGAGAGAAGGCAGCTTCTCCTCATCCTTAGAAGCGGTGAAAGGCAGATAATCGTCTGCGCGCACAAGCTCGGTCGAAGGCTCTGTCGCTCTGTGCGGAGTAAGTTGCCGTCTGACTTTATTAACAGCGACTTGAGGGTTGTTTCTCGCTGGCTGAGCATTCTGTTTGCCCTGGTTCTGCGCGATCTTGATTTCTTGAGGCGACGGCGTGGACTTTTCTACAGCCTTGTTGTCATTCAATTTCTTAATCGCCTCGGCGACTCTTTCGTTCAACTCCTGTTCAGAGTACCCTGTCTTCTTTTCGACGACGACAGTCTTCGGTTGTTGTTTGAAATAGGCGACAGTAATTGCAGCCAGAGCGCAGAAGACGATGGCGACAACTGCTGTCGCGGCGCGCATCCACATGGGCGAGAGCGTGAAGAATTCACGAATCGCGGCGAAAGCGGAGAGCTTTCTCGAAACTCCAGCTTTCTTCGGTTCAGCAATCAGCGCAACGTTCGTTTCGAAGGCTTGAGAACGAATCGTGCCGAGCGCAGCTTGACGCCATTCTGTGACTGCTTCGCGCACGTTGCCAAAAGCTTTTATCTCTGTGCGACACGAAGCGCACTGCTCCATGTGCTTCTCAAAGTCGCGCGCGTCCCCCCGGGTCGCTTCACCGTAAAGGTACGCGACGAGGTCTTCGGCGCGAGCGCAAATCTCTGTTGATGCTGCGATCTTGTTGTCCCACGTCTCTTTCATTTTTAGGCTACCTCTGAGGCCATGTTCTGCAAACGCATCTGGAGTTGTCGAAGCGCTGTGTAGAGTCGGCTCTTGACCGTACTCAGGGGCAAGTCCAACGCTTCTGCTATCTCCTGAAATGTTAATTCCTCAAACTCTTTCATCACGATCACCTGTCGCAAGTCAGCCGGAAGAGCGTTGACTGCGCGACGCACGATTTCGGTTCTCTCGCGACTCTCAGTTGTGTTAGCTGGTGACTTGCTCGCAGGAGTTGAATACTTTGAGCCTTCAGCCTCCGTCTCGTCCTCAAGCGCCGTCTCGCTTCTGACCTTCGCGCGCCTCTGTCGCGTGATGCACTGGTTGACGGCAATTCTGTGCAGCCAGGAGGAGACTTTGGCTTCGCCGCGAAATCCGCGAAGGTTGCGAAAAGCACTGAGGAAAGTCTCCTGCGTGGCATCGCGAGCATCCTCTTCGCGCCCGAGCATTCCGTAGGCGAGCGCGAAGATGCGCCGCTCCCAGCGATGCACAATCTCGCCGAAAGCCTCCGCATCCCCTGACAATGCACGCTCAACGACCTGCTCGTCGGATGTCACCGTCTCCATTCCTTCGTGCCGTCCCCGCGCAAAGCCTTTGCGCCATCCCTTGAGTTCTCGCGGCGCATCGTCACTGCTCGAATGCGCTCACGAATTTAGACGCAAAGCCTGGCCTTTCAGTCTGTAAAAGTATCTCACAACTTGACCCTTCCGGCTTGAGAATATCCTTCAAATCGGTTATCGGAAACTTTCCAGGATGGAAGAGGTTTTGCTTCGTTATCTCGTGCTTGTCCCGCCCGATGAACACATTAACCCTATCATTGCAGTAGTTAAAGATCAGAAAACAATGATTGACACACATCTCTGAGATGCGTACTATGGGAAGAGAGTGCGCTATTGTTGGGCGCGCTCACTTTTTATATAACCATTCAAAGAGCCTGCTCAGAATGCAAGCAGCTCTCAACATTTACCCTATTCGCCGCTCAAACCTTTAGTCTCAGATGCCCGATAGAATCAATCGCATACGCCTTCTATACATCGTGCTCGGCATGCTGCTGGTGGTGGGCGTCCTGCCGATTGCGCTCGCGGGCTGGCAATTGTCTGACCGTAGTGCGGTCGAGCTTGGCTCTGTCGAGCGACGCTATCAGGCGCAACTCGTGCAGGACAAGGCGCGGCAGATAGAGCTTTACGGGCAACGTTACCGCGACGTGGTGACTGGCCTGGCGCAGGCTTTTGAGCTTGCGGGCGGCGTTCGTGTGCTCAATGAGGAAGGCTCTGACGCTCGTCTTCGGAAAGCTTTGCAGAACGACCCCAATCTGATCGCACTCTCAATCGAGCCTGTGCAGGGCGAGCCGCACAGAGCCTTCCAGATGGATGTCATCAAGCGTGAAGAGGTCGAAGAGCGCGTTGGCGAAGTGCTCGCGCTGATGAACGGCGGCGGATTAGTCCTGAGTCGTCCGAAGTTGATTCGCTCCGGGCAGGAGATGGCTTTGACGATTGCCGCGCCTGTGATGGGTGGGCCGAACGGCGATGAAGTGGTCGCCGGAGTTGTCGCCATCGTCTCTTTCCGCGAAGTCTTCAAAGCAGTCCAGCAGCAATCAACAAAGACAGAGCGTGAATTATTGGATGCGGGCTTGCCTGTTGTCTTCGTCGTTGACAACGAAGGGCGAGCTGTCGCACACCCGGACGAGCGTATAGCTTTTTCTCAAAAGCCTATGACCGATCTGAAGGTCGTGCAGGATTGGCAGGAGACGGGCGCGCAGGTTCAATCCGCGCTCGCGCCATTTACAGTCCAGCGCGATGGCAGACAGATAGAGATGATTGGTTCCTATGCGACGGCAGAGCTTGGCAGCAACTCGCGATTGGGTGTGATAGCGATTCAGGACGAGCGTGCCGCGCTCGCATCGGTTGCAGACATGCGTCGCCAGACATTCGTCATCAGTCTCGTCTCGGCGACCTTCGCCATTTTAATTGGCTTCTTCTTCGCCAAAAAATTGACTCAGCCTGTACAGGAACTTGCAGCGGGCGCGCAGCGCATCGCCTCTGGAGACTTTTCCGGGCGCATACATGTTCGCAGCCGGACGGAACTGGGTGAGCTTGGCGATACGTTCAACCTGATGACCGAAAAGATCGAGAGCTTCATCAGCGACCTGCAACGTGCAGCGGATGAGAATCGTCAACTCTTTCTCGGCACGGTCAAAGGTTTGGCCGCAGCGATTGACGGCAAAGACCCTTACACGCGCGGCCACTCGGAGCGCGTTTCCAGATTCTCCGTCGCTATCGCGCAGGGACTCGATCTGCCTGACGACGAAATTGAGAAGATTAGAATCAGCGCGCTCCTGCATGACGTGGGCAAGATCGGAATTGACGACAACATTTTGAAGAAGCCCGCCGCCTTGACCGACGACGAGTTCGAGATCATGAAGCAGCACCCGCAAAAGGGCTACAAGATCATGTCGCAGATTCCGGCCATGAAAGAGTTCTTGCCCGGCATGTACATGCATCACGAGATGGTCAACGGGCAAGGGTATCCACAAGGATTGAAGGGCGAAGAAATTCCCTTGCAGGCTCGGATAGTTTCCGTCGCCGATACTTTTGACGCGATGACGACAGATCGTCCTTACCAGCGCGCCATGAAGTTTGAAGACGCGCTCGCTCGCATCAAGAATTTTGTAGGCACGCGCTACGATGAGCATGTCGTCGCTTCACTGATAGCCGCCTGCGATTCCGGGCAGATTGCGCCGGGTCGCGTGCGACTGAAACGCCCTCCCAAAGCGGTTACGCCAATTCAACCGCCCCCACCAATGGCAGAGCAACCGGTAACTCAGACCCCTGTTCCGGTTGCCTGATGAGAAGGAGATTCCCCCATGAACAGCATCAGATGCAGCAAGTGCGCGCTTGTCAACTTTACTTCGACAGAAGTATGCAAGCGTTGCGGAGAGCCTCTTAACGCTCAGGCGAGCAATGAAACTTATGCTCAGCCCGCGCACTTCGAGACTCAACAAACTCAGAGCAGTTATGAAACCGCGCAAGGGGCTTACGGATATACGAATCAACAGAATTATTACGGCGCGTCGCAAGGCTATGCAAACGTCAAGAAGAGCAGAGGCGCAGGCGCTACGCTTCTGGCTGTCATCTGCCTCGTCGTTCTCATCGGCATCCCCTTTTACTTAAAGAGTCGCGGAGGGGCAGCAAAAGAGTTAGCCAGCCTCTCATGGAGAGAGTTCAAAGCTGAGGACGGCTCTTTCTCTATCCAGATGCCCGGAGAGGTTAAGAAGAACGGCTTTACTCTGCCCTCTCCGACCGGAAGCGTCGCCGTCACCATGTATCACTTTGAGGCCGCAGGGCAGACGGCCTTCGTCGTCGGCGTTATTGATTACCAGTCGGCAGCGCCGAATGTTCCCGTTGATAAGCTGTACGATAAGGCCATAGAGTCTCTGACCACACGGTCGCAGATGACCGTCCTCAGTCGCAAAGTCGTCACCCTCAACGGTCGTCAGGGGATTGAAATAGAGGTCAAGCCTCCGGCGAGCGCGAACAAGGATGGAGACAAAGGAGTGTTTCGACTCTACTGGGTGTCGCCGAAAGTTTACATGATCGGAGTCGGTGGACCAGACTCACAGGAAGCCGCAGCCGCGAGAACGAAGTTCCTAGACTCTTTCAAAATACTCAATAGCTTCTAACCCTCAAAAACGCGCCACAGGACGCGCGACTCTGAAACTCATTCGGAGGATAAATCATGAGCAACACACGTTGCAGCAACTGCGGATTCCTCAACTTTGCTTCAGACGCTTCGTGCAAACGCTGCAAAGCAACGTTCGTGGACATAGCGCCACCGCAGACAGGTCCACATCTCACAGAGCTTCAACCGGCTTTTCAGGGCGGATACCTGATCGCGCCCGAGTGGTCTCAGCCTGCTTACCAACAGCCTGCTTATCAACCCTCCTTTTTTCCAACGCCTATTGCTCCGCTTCCTCAAGCCTCAAAGCACGGAGCGACGAATGCAAGCCTCTGGGTCTTGCTTTCTCTCTCGGTTGCGTTGGCTTGCGGCATCGGCATTCTCTGGAAGTTCGGAGGGGCAAAGCCTACGATCAAGGGATGGCAGGAGTACAGAGCGCCTGACAACTCTTATACAGTGCAGATGCCGGTCAAGCCGGAAGAGAGCGTGCAGAGCGAATCAACGCCAGCCGGAGAGATTCAGTTGCACATCGCTTCGGGAGAGATGGGAGCGAAAGGTATTTACCTGGTCGGATATGCTGACTATCCCGCAGTTACAAACAACGCCCCTCCAGGCACGATCCTTGATGCCGCAGCGAATGGCGCGGTGAACAACTCCGGCGCGATACTGGTCAGTAAGAGAAGCATTACACAGGACGGCTATCAAGGTATCGAAGCGGAGATGACCATCCCCGAATCCAAAGTCCCCGGCGGAGGCAAGGCCGTCTGCCGCATCTTTTGGAAGTCGCCGAGGGTTTATATACTCTTCGTCGGCGGCACGGAATCATCCGGCATCTACGAGAGCAGGGAGAAGTTCCTGGACTCTTTCAAGATCAGGAACTAGCTTGTTTTGGTTACCTGATAACATATTTAACCTAACATCCCTCAGGATATTTAATAAGTTGCAATCTGGTAATTTAAGGTTAACGAGCGAGACCCGGAATCTAACGCGTCAAATTCTGAGCCTCGCTCGTCAGATTTAGAGGCTCAGCTTTGAGGCTTTACTCTTCGGCAGAGAGGTTCTGATTCTCAACTCTGGGCCTGCAAGTTCAACTGTTTGAGTCATTCAAGGCTATTAGAAACTATGCGCTATCAAGGTCAGATCTCGGAATGGAACGATGAGCGCGGGTTCGGCTTCGTCCGACCGCAGGTGGGTACAGGTCGCATCTTTGTGCACATCTCAGCGTTTCCACCTGGAAGTCTACGCCCGTCGCCGGACGATATAGTCAGATATGGTCTGGGCCATGATAATCGCGGGCGGCTGCGCGCCACGAATGTGACCTATATCGTCAAGCGTCAGCTTACTCGGGAGCAGCGGTTGCGCGTTCCGATATTTGCCACAATGGTTGCCCTGACTTTCCTTGTGCTTGTCGGGCTAGCTGTCATCGCTGGGTCGCTTCACCGGACGGTAATCGTTGTTTACGTATTCGCCAGTATCGTGACTTACAAGGCATATGCGGATGACAAGCGCGCCGCTCTCACGGGTCACTGGCGAACGAAGGAGCGCACACTACACTTACTGGGCCTCGCGGGAGGATGGCCTGGAGGACTGATCGCACAGTACCGGTTCCGCCACAAAACAAAGAAAGTCAGGTTTCAGGTGGCCTATTGGCTCACGATTGGGCTGAACTGTGCGGGATTGCTGTGGCTTCACCCTGTATAATGCTCTCAGTATCGGCATCGTGCTCGATCAATGATGCTGTCTAACAAATCATTCAACCGGAGCGCGAAAAGCGTCACCTTCATGCGCGAGACTCTGATGAGTGTCATGGTTTGAAGCGCCTCGTAAATTCAGGCGTTAGAGTGCTCTCCTGAACTATTCTGTCTAAACCAGAGAGTCGGATACTCGCGCCGATTTGATTGCTATCCGCTTCCTCATCTGTTACTGCTTTTGTCGCCTTGCCATGATTGCGTTTATAATCCCGCGCATCATTAATCAATCTTGATAGGCAAAGGCAACTTATCTATTCATGGCTTTTTGGAGACGCAAAAACAAGGATCAGTACATCACGCTCGGCCTCAACGAACCTGCTGCGCCCGCCGGGCAAAAGGAAGAGGCATCAGAAGCCGTAACGCAGAGGCTCGAACCGCCAGCCGCGCCTACGCCTTCGAGCACGGCTTCAGTGGTCGCGCCGCTGCCGACGCTTGAACCCGTCGTCACTGGCGACCAGCCGACTCCGCCGCCCGCGCGTGAGAGCCACTCGGTCACGGAGACGAGACGCCCTGTTGCTCCGCCGCAACCGAAAGCAGACACCTCGGCTACACGCGAGCCTCTCAAGACTGCTGCACAGCAGAAGCCTGTTCCGTCACGTTCGCCTTTCCAGACTTCCGTGCTCGGCCTGAACCTGACGATGGAAGAGTTGCAGGCGCAGGAGGCCGCGCTCGAACAGGAGTTCAGCGCGCGTTTTCGTCGCGCCATCAGTGCGACGCGCGAATCACTTTCGGAGACGATTGATTCGGTCTTTCAGAATCGCAAGAAGATTGACGCTGCGCTGCTCGATGAGCTTGAAGAGGCTCTCATCGCCGCGGACATTGGCGTGCCGACTACTTTGCACATTCTGGAAACCGTGCGGCGCGGAATCGCGCGCAACCAGATTAACGACATAGACGCTTTGAAGTCAGCGATCAAGACGGAACTGCTCAATATCCTTCAAGCCTCAGAACGCGAGGGCGTGGCGGCTGAAACGAGCGTTCCCGAAACGGTCGCGCCTTACGTGATGATGATCGTCGGCGTCAACGGCGTTGGCAAGACGACGACCATCGGCAAGCTCGCGCAACGCATCAAGGCCGAAGGCAATGATGTTTTAATCTGCGCGGCTGACACGTTCCGCGCCGCAGCCTCGGACCAGTTAGCCATCTGGGCAGAGCGCACGGGTGTGCCGCTCATACAACAGAAGCAGGGAACAGACCCTGCGGCAGTTCTCTTTGATTCATTGAAAGCGGCGAAAGCGCGCAACGCCGACGTGCTCATCGTTGACACGGCAGGGCGACTTCACAACAAGTCGAATCTGATGTCAGAGCTTGAGAAGATGAAGCGCGTCGCGGGTCGGGAGGTCGAAGGCGCGCCGCACGAAACCTTGCTCGTCGTTGATGCCGTCACAGGCCAGAACGGTCTTGAGCAGGCGCGACAGTTCTTGAAAGTCGCCGGGGTGACCGGAATAGTTTTGACCAAACTCGACGGCACGGCCAAAGGAGGCATCGCCGTCGCCATCGCCAAAGAGTTGAACCTGCCCATACGCTACGCGGGCATCGGCGAAAAAGTTGACGACCTCGTTGTCTTCAACCCGGAAGATTATGTCAACGGGCTGTTCGAATAGAGAATGTCCAAAGTCCAAAGTCTAAAGTCCAAGGTCAACCGGACATCTGGCTTTGAATTTTGGATTTAGGACTTTGAACTTTGGACTTTGGACTTTGGACAGAAGAATTTGATGAACGCATGATGCGTCGCGCGCTCGAACTCGCGGCGCGAGGTGTCGGACAGGTCAGCCCGAGTCCGCTCGTGGGTTGCGTCATCGTCGCAAGCGATGGCGAGGTCATGGGCGAAGGCTATTTTCTTTACGACGAGATCAAGCATGCGGAAACGATTGCGCTTGAGCAAGCGGGCGTGAAGGCTCGCGGCGCAACCGCCTACGTCACGCTTGAGCCGCATGCCCATCAAGGTCGCACCCCGCCCTGCACTCAAGCCTTAATCCGCGCGCGCGTTGCGCGCGTTGTCGTTCCAATCGAAGACCCCAACCCGCTCGTCTCTGGCAAAGGCTTTGCCGAGTTGCGCGCTGCCGGGGTCAAGGTCGAAACGGGCTTGCTGGAGCGTGAAGCAGCGAAACTCAACGAGGCGTACATTCACGCGATGCGGACCGCTCAGCCCTTCGTTCATCTCAAGCTCGCCTGCTCTCTTGACGGAAAGATTGCGACGCGCACGGGCGATTCGCGTTGGATAACCGGCGAGGAATCGCGTGCTCGCGTTCACGACTTGAGACATCAGTACGATGCCATCTTAATCGGCGCAGGCACGGCGCGAGCGGATGATCCGTTCTTGACAGACAGGTCTGAAAAGCCGCGCCGTCGCCCGCTCATGCGCGTCGTCCTTGATGAAAGATTGACTCTCTCGCCGCAGTCGAATCTGGCAAGGACTGCCGCCGCGTTTCCTCTGCTCATCTTCACTTCGGAGAACGCGCCGGAGTCTTCCGTTTCGGCTTTGACCGGACAGGGCGCGGAAGTGTTGAAAGACAAGTGCGGTGGGCGCGATCTGCAAAGCCTTTTGCGTAAACTCGGCAAGCGTTCGATACAGAGCGTGCTCATCGAAGGCGGAGCAAACGTCGCGGGCGCATTCCTGGATGCGGGTCTTGTTGACAAGGTAAGCTTCTTCATCGCGCCCTTGATTATCGGAGGACGCGACGCGCCCATCGCCATCGGAGGTGTCGGAGCAGAGAAGATAGCCAACGCCACCAGCCTGCAAGACGTTGAGATAACGAATCGCGGGCGTGACATCGAAGTGACAGGATACATTGCTAAGGGATGAATAAGAGACGCGGCGACACGGGGACGCGGAGACACGGGAAGAGGGACAGAATCGCCGCATCGCCGCGTCACCGCGTCGCCGTGTCTCAATCGCTCCCTCCAAAACGGCGTTTCGGTCAGAATTTTCTGACGGATGAGCGTGTCGTCGAGCGCATCGTTGATGAAGTTTACCTGCGCGAGCGCGAGACGATTATTGAGATCGGGGCGGGGCACGGCGCGCTGACATCGAGGTTGATTGAGAGCGCAGGGCATCTTGTGGCCATAGAATACGACCGCGATCTTGTTCCGCTGCTTCAGGAAAACTTCAAGGCTTATGCAAATTTCACTCTGATCGAAGCCGATGCACTCGCGGTTGATTTATGCGCCGCGATTGCGCCAGCCACGAGCGCGCGCGTCGTGGCGAATCTTCCTTACTACATTTCAACGGCAATCCTGCAACGCTTGATCGAACAACGCGCCTGTCTGTCTGAAATGGTTTTGATGTTGCAGCGCGAGGTGGTCGAGAGAATCACTGCGCGGCCAAATTCAAGCGAGCGCGGGTTTCTCTCCGTGCTCGTTGAAGCTTACTGCGAAGCTGAAAAACTCTTTGATGTCGCGCCCACCTCGTTTCGCCCTGCGCCGAAAGTTTGGAGCAGCGTCGTGCGCCTGCGCTTTCGAGAACAGTCAGGCGCGAGCGTCAGAGATGAAAGCCTGTTCTTACAAATCATCAGCGCCGGATTCGCGCAACGCAGAAAGACCATCTTCAATAATCTGCGCCACTCTCCGGCGGAATTGCGAGAACGTCTTGAGAATAGTGGAGGAGTTGAAAAGGTTCTTGAGAGCGCAGGGATTGAGAAACAAAGGCGAGCAGAAAGCCTGACGCTTGAAGAGTGGGGAGAGTTGGTGGCAACAATGGAATCATTGTAGGGGCAGAGGCTCACTCCCTGCCCGCCGTGTACAATCACAAAGACGGGCAGGGAGTGAGCCTCTGCCCCTACAAATGTAATCTTACTTCGATGCCGTCTTCGTTATCGGATTGCCTTCCGTGTCTAACAATGTGACATCGCCGTAAGTGGCGACCTGGTCCTTCACCTTGTCATAGTCGCCGACAATCACGACAGCGAAACCGGATTGATCGAAGTATTTAGTCGCAGCCATTTTAATATCCGCTGTGGTCAAAGCTTCGATCTTCGGTTTGAAGGTGCTGATAAAGTCGCGCGGCAAATCATAAAGATAGACTGTGTTGATGCGACCAGCGAGACCCGCCTGGCTCGCCAGCTCTACGGAAAATTGACCCGTGCTGTAAGCCTTCGCGGCGTCGAGTTCTTCAGCCGTGACGGGCGCAGAGCGCATGCGGTCAATCTCGTAGAAAATCTCTTTGAGCGTTGGGCCAGTCACTTCGTTGCGAACCGCCGCGCCGACCACCCAGTAGCCGGACCGAGCCATCGTCGCCGAAGAGCTGAACGGCGAATAGGTGTAGCCCTTGTCCTCGCGTATGTTTCTGGTCAGGCGCGAATAGAACGAGCCGCCGTAAATCGTGTCAGCCGTGCGAATCGCAAAATAGTCTTTGTCCTTGCGCGCGATGGTGACGTTGCCCATGTAAATCGTTGATTGAATCGAGCCGGGACGATTGACGAAATAGATCTGTCGTTTCGCGCGCGGCGCGGCGGCTACCGTCGGCTCGCTTGGAAGCTCTCTGCTCTTCCATGAATTGAAAGCCTTCTGGATTTCGGCGAAGAGTTTATCGGGCGTGAAATCGCCGACGACCACCAGAAAAGAGTTGTTCGGCGCATAGTAGGTTGCAGCGAACTGTTTGAGGTCGTCGCGTGTCAGAGCGTTGATTGATTTTTCGTCCGGCACGACGAAGCCGTAAGGATGGTCGCCGAAGATGATTTTCTGGAAACGCTCGTTGGCCAGAAAGTTCGGGTCGGCTCGCCCCGCGCGAATCCCTTCAATCGTGTTTGACTTGGAGAGCGCCAGCTCGCTATCGGGGAAGGAAGGGTGTTGTATGACATCCGACATCAGCTCCAACATGCGCGGTGAGAATTCTGAAAGAGCCGAAGCAGACATGACAGTTGCGTCCTGATTGGTGCTGAGATCGAGCGTGCCGCCAATGGAACGCAGCTCTTCTTTAAGTTGCTTGCTCGTGCGCGTGTCTGTGCCTTCGTTGGCAACTGCCGCAGCGATTTGCGCGATCCCCGGATGCTTTTCACGACCTGTGGCCTGGCCTGCGCGAACGGTCAAAAGCGCAGTAATCTTCGGAACGTTCGGCAAGGGAGCCATCACGACTGTCAAGCCATTGGCAAGCTTCTTCTCCGTAATCTTCGGCAAGTTGACAGGGCGCGCAGGGCCTGGGCCAGGCGGCGACATCTTCTGCGCTGCGGCAGGCAGAATGATGAGCAGGCTGGCAATGAGAGGCATGATTGCTCGAAAAAGTTTTTTCATCTCAACCCTTTTCATAGTTATTTGTCTCCCTTCTGTTCAGGCACGCGGTCAATGACGGTGCGGTTTTCGGGGACATAATATTTTCTGGCAACTGCTTTGATTTGATCGCGTGTGACGGCTTCAAACGGAGCAAGCGCGTTATTGATCTGGTTGGGAGCATCGCGGAAGAGCGCGAGCGTCGAGAGCAGATGCGCCTTGCCGAAGGTGGATTCGAGCTGGTTGTAATAGTTCGAGCGATAACGCACTTTCGCGTCAGCCAGCTCTTTTTCCGTGACCCCATTCTGCATGATGTCTGCGAGCACGGCGTCCATCTCTTTGACTATCTCGTCGCCCGTGTGGCCGGGTTTGTACGTCGTCCGCGTCGTCATAATCATCGGGCCGAAGTAATCAAACTCATTGCCGTAGATGTTGACTGCGCCCTGTAGGTCCAGGCTCAACTCCTTCTCCTTGATGAGCCTTTGATAAAAGCGCGAGCTGTCGTCGCCCTGCAAGATTAGATTGAGCAGAACGACGGGCGCAAAGTCAGGCGAATTTTGCGCGGGCGCGTGATAACCGACGGCGAGCGCGGGAACGGTCGCCAGTTTGTCTGGCTCTGTGACGCGCTTCTCTTTGGTTTGCGGCGGCTCTGCGATGTCTGGTCGCGCGGGCTGCGGTTGTTGTGGAATGTTGGAGAAATATTTCTCGACCATCTTCTTGACATCACCAGCATCCACATCGCCAACCACAGTCAGCACAGCGTTGTTCGGAGCGTAATAAGTTTTGAAAAAGGCGCGAACGTCTTCAATCGTCGCGGCTTCGATGTCCTTCAAATCGCCGTAGCCGTTGTGCGAGTTGTAGTAGTTCTGATTGGCGTTGCCCCACAGGTCAATCCACTCGAAGAGGCCGTAAGGTTGATTGAGGACATTGACGCGCACCTCTTCGCTGACGACGTTCTGTTGATTCTTTAAGTTTTCAGGCGTCACGTCGAGCGAGCGCATGCGGTCTGCTTCGAGCCAGAGGCCAAGCTCAACGCGGTCAGACGGCATCGTCTCGAAGTAGTTCGTGTAATCGAAATCCGTGTGGCCGTTCAATGAGCCGCCGTTGGCTTCGACATACTTGGCGTGCTCGAACTTCTTCACATTGGCGGAGCCTTGAAACATCATGTGCTCGAAGAGATGAGCGAAGCCTGTGCGCTCTTTCGGCTCGATGCGAAAGCCAACGTTGTAATAGACGGCGACGGTAACGACGGGCGCGTTGTGATCTTCGGAGACGACGACGCGCAGTCCGTTCGGGAGTTTGTAATAGACGACCGGAATGCTCAAGGGCGTGGCATGAATGAGCGGGGAGAGCATGGTTAAGAGCAGCAGCCCGACGAGCAGCCCGCAAAGCTTCCTCTGAAAGCGACGCATAAATTTTTTCTCCAGGTTGAAGATTGGTGGACACAAGACGGTTCACGAAGAATAGAGCATACGCGAGAAGCAGGCAGAATGTTGCTCAAAAATTGAGAAATCCATTCAAAGATTAGATTAATTCGATAATTCGGAAGGGATACGAATAAATGAAATCAGGCGCGAACGCTTGCTGAAATGAATCTTGATTTGTCTAAGTTGATGCAAACTCTTTTGCCTTCGTATCGCTCAAGGGGCACAATGGCCTCAAGAGTTTCCAAGCCATGCTACCACTAATCATAGTCATCATCCTCGCCGTCGCCGTCGCCATCGGCGGCTATCAACTGCTCATCCAAAAATATTACTGGGGACCGAACGGGCCGCCCAAAAAGAACGATCATAAAAAGGATTCGAGCCAGAAGTAGCTGAAACTCTTAACAGTTCTAATAAAAAGTCCTGCCTCCGTCTTTACATCTCTCCTGTGTTATACTGTCCGGCTAATTTCGATCCAGTCAACTCTTCACCTAAAGGGAAGAGCTGGCCGGGTTTTCTAAGGAGAGTTGAGTAAAGAACTAACGTGGGTAATGTTTTAGAGATCATTCCACTCGGCGGCATCGGCGAGTTCGGGATGAATTGTATGGCCGTGCGCTACGATGACGAGATGATCGTCATTGACACCGGCATGGGTTTCCCTGAAGAGAGCGTTTACGGCGTTGATGTCTCTGTCCCTGACTTCGATTTTTTAGAAGAGTACAGAGACAACATCACGGCTATCGTCCTCACACACGGGCACGAAGATCACCTGGGCGCGTTGCCCTATATCCTGAAAAAATTTAACGTCCCTGTCTATGCCTCGCACTTTACTGTGGGACTGGCCGAGCGAAAGCTCGAAGAGCATGATCTGCTCGGCGACGTTCTGTTGCATAGGGTGGAGCCGCGCGAGGTCGTCGAGCTTGGTCCGTTCACAATCGAGTTCATCCGCGCCTCCCATTCGCTCGTTGATTGCTTCTCGCTCGCCATCCGCACGCCTGTCGGCACAATCGTTCACACGGGCGATTACAAGGTTGATGAGACGCCCGTCATTGGCGAGCCGATTGATCTGCGGACGCTGCGCAGCTACGGTCAGGAAGGTGTGCTCGCGCTGCTTTCGGATTCGACCAATGCGACCGTTCCGGGCAGAACGCCCTCGGAGCGCGCGGTCATTCCTGCCTTTGAAGAAATTTTTGCGGAAGCTGAAGGGCGCATCGTCGTCGCCGCCTTCGCCTCCTCGATTCATCGCATACAGATCGTGTTGGATGTCGCTCAGCAGTTTGATAGAAAAGTCTGTGTTCTCGGTCGCTCGATGCAGAAGAACGTCGAGATTGCGGACGAGCTTGGCTACCTGGATATTCCAGACGGCTTGCTTGTGAGTTTAGGCGAGACGAAGAATCTGGACGACGATGAGATTGTCTTTCTCGTCACAGGCTCACAGGGCGAAGCGCGCGCCGCGCTCTCGCAGATGGCGACGCAGAGCTATAAGGGGCTGACGATTGAAGAGGGCGATACGGTGGTCCTTTCGGCGCGCATCATTCCTGGCAACGAACGTTCGATCTCGCGCCTCATCGGTTACATCTACAAACGCGGCGCGAACATCATCGAAGAGAAGCGTCGCTTGATTCACGTCAGCGGCCACGCTTCGCAGGAAGACATCAAGATTATGACCGAAGCCGTTCGGCCCAAATACGTCGTGCCCATTCACGGCGAATACAGGATGCTCTTCCGGCACAAAGAGTTCATCAAAAATCATCTGGGCTATGCGGAAGAGAACATCATTCTGATTGAGAACGGCGACGTGCTCGAATTGGACGGCGAGCGCGCGGTCATCACGGACAAACGCGATGTTGGTCGAACATTCATTGACGAGACGGGCTTTGAAGAGATCGAGGTCGAGACCGTGCGCGAGCGCAAGCAGCTTGCATATGATGGCGTCGTCTCGCTCGTCGTCACCGTCAACGAAGAGACCGGCGAATTGGAATCTCCGCCGGAGATCGTCGCGCGCGGCCTCATCGGCGTGGATGGCTCAAACGGATTCATCAAGGAGGCGCAGCGCGTTGTTACTCAGGCCGTCGAGAGCGCGCCGCGCGCAGAGCGCAAGGACGTATCTCTTCTCAAAGAGCATGTCCGAGTTGAGTTGAAGCGTTTCATACAGAAGCAGACAGGCTCGAAACCTGTCATCTTGCCCGTCGTGGTCCAGGTTTGAAGAGCGAAGACGATCAGGTGAAGGTGGAAGAACTGTTGCGCCGGGCGCGTGTTGAAGTCGCGCCCGACATCTTTTATCTCATCGGCCTGCGACACGAAGATTGGGCGCGGCTTCTGGAAAATCCTGAACTCAGCCCGCGCGGTGTTGCGCCTTTCATGCTCTTGAAAGACGCCCATGAAGTCACGCTTCTCCTTGATGAGACGGACTGGCGCACGATGCGCCACGTCGCGCGCGATGCGCGAGTCGAAGGCGACTTTCGTCTTCTCACTTTCGACATAGAGCTTGATTGGACGGTCGTCGGATTTCTGGCGCGCGTGACAAAGATTCTGGCCGACGCTCGGATAAGCTGCGGCTCACTTTCAGCCTTCTCGCGCGACCATCTCTTAATCAAGCAAGACGATCTTGGAAAAGCCTTGCGCGTGTTAGGCGAGCACGTTGCTGAATTGTGTTGAAAGAAGTGGTCAGTGGCCGGTGGTCAGTAGTCAGTTAAAAAACTGATTTCTACTGACCACTGACCACTGGCCACTGATCACTGTCTATGGATTGGTCGCAAAAAATCGTCCTTATCACTGGCGCGTCGAGCGGTATCGGTCGCGCGCTCAGCATTGAGCTGGGCCAGAAGGGCGCGACCGTCGGCTTGCTTGCGCGCCGCGCGGAAGTTTTAAACGAGATTGTCGCTGAAGTTGAAAGCGCGGGTGGCCGCGCGCTGGCGCTGCCCGTTGATGTGCGAGACGCGGATGCAGTACGCACGGCTGCCGACGAATTGCGCGCGAAATTCGGGCGCATTGACGTGCTGATTGCTAATGCCGGTGTCGGCGCGACGAGTGATGCGCGGGATTTGAACCCAACTGATGTCGCGAATGTCATCAACATCAATGTGCTCGGCGCGGTCAACAGCGTGGCGGCTGTGCTGCCTGAGATGATCAAGCAGGGAAGCGGCCAACTCGCCGTCATCTCAAGCCTCGCGGCCTATCGCGGGTTGCCGAAATCCGGCGCGTACTGTGCGAGCAAGGCTGCCGTCTCAGCCTTCTTTGAAAGCCTGCGAGTGGACCTGCGCGGCACAGGTCTGGACGTGACGATCATTCATCCGGGCTTCATCAAAACGCCGCTCACTGCCGGAAGAGAGGCGCAGATGCCTTACTTGATGGAACTGGACGATGCCGTCAAAAAGATTGTCAACGCGATTGAGAAGCGGAAGAAGAGTTACGCCTTCCCCTGGCAGCTTGCCTCAATCGTGCGTGCGGCGATGCTGATGCCCGTCCCGATGTACGACAGGATGATTTCTAAGCGTTCATATCGTGAGTGAAAGGAATTTTTGATTTTAGATTTTTGATTTGCGATTGGAAGAGGAATAAAAATTTTCTATCCTGATCAAATCAAAAATCAAAAATCGCAAATCTGAAATCTAACTATGACAATCCTTCAAGCCATCATTCTTGGAATCGTTCAAGGTCTGACGGAATTCATCCCCGTTAGCTCAACTGCGCATCTGATTTTCGCCAGCCGTGCCGTGCATCTTTACGAAAATGAAGCGTTGCGGGCGCAGATGACGACGGCCACTATTGCCGTCATCCAGCTCGGCACGCTCCTGGCGGTGCTCATCTATTTTGCAGGCGACATTCTGGCAATAATCAGTGCTTTTGTGCGCGACCATCTGGCCCTGTTAAGAGGTAAGCAGAGCCTTGCCTCTCTCGGCGAAGCGAACAAGTCAGGGCGGCCTTCGCGGCTCTCGCAGGAAGCATGGCTCGGCTGGCTGGTCATCATCGGCTCGATTCCGGTGGCGGTCGTCGGGCTGCTCTTCAAGAAACAGATCGAAGGAGCGTTTACGAAGAACCTCTGGGTGATTGCGACGATGATGGTCGTCATCGCGCTCTTTCTGCTGGTCGCCGAAGTCGTGGGCAAACGCCGCCGCAAGATGGAAGATTTAGGAATCGGCGATGCGCTCGCGGTTGGCGGGGCACAGGTGCTCGCGCTGATTCCGGGTTCAAGCCGTTCCGGTTCAACCATCATGGGCGGGCTGTTTGCAGGCGAGACGCGCGAGACCGCAGCGCGCTTCTCCTTCCTGCTCTCGATTCCGGCGATTGCCGCGAGCGGACTGCTCGAATTGAAGGAAGCGATCAAATATCTCCCGCGCGAAAGCTATCTGCCTCTTGCTGTTTCCACAATCGTCTCAGGGTTTGTCGGCTTTCTTTCAATCTGGTTTCTGCTCCGTTACCTTCGCAGACACTCGACCGGAATCTTCATCGGATACCGCCTGGTCGTCGGGATTGCGATACTCGTGTCCCTCTACCTGGGGCGTCTCTCGGCAACGTTTTAACAGTGGTCAGTGGTCAGTGGCCGGTGGTCAGTGGTCAGTTATTTGTGATTGAACTACTTCAATTGAAATTTGAATCATCAAACTTACTGAGCTAATTGCAACTGACCACTGACCACCGGCCACTTCTTTTCTACTAACAATAATCTTCAACTTTAGGTAAACTAATACTTGCCCCGCCTCATCAAGCAGTAAGAATTCGTAACTCCGCAAGGGGGGACGAGAATGAGAGGGCGGATCGAGCCTGATGAATGAAGAATTGAAACGTGAAGGCATCACACCTTCGCAACGCCCGCGCAGCCCGCGCGTGCCAGTAGATTTCGCGGTCGTGCTTGAAGTGACAACAGCCGACGGCAACAAGTTTCAGACGGATGCTATCGCCGTCAAGGTCAGTCGCGGCGGCGCGACCTTAATAACAGACGCGAGCCTTGAGCTAGGTGCGAGAGTCCGCCTCACACCACCCTACGGCAGAACAATCGAGGCCGAAGTCAACGGCGTTTGGACGGATGCCACCGACGGCAAGCAGCGCATCGGCGTCAAACTGCTCGATGCCAACGGCTGGTTCGCAGAATAAGTGATGATAGAACGACAGGGAGACACGGCGACGCGGCGACGCGGCGATGAAAATAGTCCCGTAGTTTCGCCGCGTCTCCGCGTCTCACATTCTCCGCGTCTCGAAAGGCGTTGGGTCGTGCGCTCGCGAGCAGCGGAACGCGATCTTGATCTCGCCCGCGCGCTCAATGTTTCTCCAATCGTGGCGGCTCTTTTAATCGCTCGCGGCCACGACTCTCTGAAATCAGCCCGCAAATTCCTAAACCCATCACACGATCAGCTTCACGACCCGTTCTTGATGCTCGGCATGAAGGAGGCGGTCGAGCGCATTCTTCGCGCCATTGATGCGGGCGAGAAGATTCTGATTTACGGCGATTATGATGTTGACGGCACAACGGGCACAGTCGTGCTGCGGCGTGCCTTGAATCTTTTAGGAGCCAAAACCGGCTTTCACGTTCCGCATCGCTTCACAGAGGGTTACGGCATTCAACAGCCCGCGCTTGAGCGTGCTCACTCGGAAGGCTACACGCTCGTCATCAGCGTTGATTGCGGCATCCGTGCGTTTGACCCGCTTCACTGGGCACGCGCCAACAATTTAGATGTCATCGTCACAGACCATCACCTGCCGGATGAAGACGAGGGCGCGCCTCCGGCCTTCTGCGTTCTCAATCCGAATCAGCAGGGCTGCAACTATCCAGACAAAAACCTGGCGGGCGTCGGCGTCGCTTTCAAGCTCGCGCACGCGCTCTTTCGTGAGCGGGGACGCGAATCGCAGATCGCAGGATTCTTGAAAGTCGTCGCCATCGGCACGGTCGCGGATGTCGCGCAACTGACCGGAGAGAATCGCGCCATCGTTGCATTGGGCTTGAAAGATTTGCCGAAGGCTAAGAATCCGGGCTTGCGCGCTCTGATGGAAGTCGCGGGGTTTGCGGGAGAGCGCGACATGACCGCTTACGATCTGGGCTTTCGCATCGGGCCGCGCATCAACGCGGCAGGACGAATGGACGCCGCGCGCGCTGTCGTCGAACTATTCGAGTCGAGCGATTTCCTGGAAGCGAAGCGATTGGCAGAGCATCTGGACACGCGCAATCGTGAGCGGCAGGTTGTTCAGCAAGAGATAGTCCGGCGCGCTCTCGAAGAGTTTGAATTGTCGGATACGGACGAGAATCTGGCACATGTGGCGGTGATTGCCGGTGACGGCTGGCACAGAGGCGTCATCGGTATTGCCGCCTCGAAGATTGCCGAGAAGCTTTATCGCCCGTGCATCGTCATCTCGCTCGAAGGCGATGATGGTCATGGCTCTGCGCGCAGCATCGAAGCCTATCATTTGCTCAACGGCCTGACCGCTTGCGCAGACCTCTTCGAGAAGTTCGGCGGCCATTCGCACGCTGCGGGCTTGAGCATCAAGCGCGAGCACATCTCCGAGTTTCGTCGCCGCTTAAACGAACACGCCGCGTCTCACTTAACAGGTGATGACCTGATTCCTATTCTCAACATTGATGCGGAGCTATCGGCGGAAGCTCTCACGCTTTCGCTGGCGGAAGAGTTACGCGCTCTTGAACCTTTTGGAGCTGGAAACCCGCGCCCGCTCTTTGTGACGCGCAACCTGCGACTCACGGCTGAGCCGTGCGTGATGAAAGAGAAGCATTTGAAGCTGCGTTTGGCGGGCGATAAGGCAAGCCGACCGCTCGAAGCCGTCTGGTGGAGCGGAGTCGAAGAACTCGAAGGGCGAACTCTCGCGCCGGGCCAGTGCATCGAACTCGCCTATACCATCGAGCCGAACACCTGGCGCGGTGAAACAAGATTGCAGTTGGTTGTGAAAGACTTGAGATAACTATGAATTTTGAGTTTTGAATTTTGAATTGAAAGCAAGCCAGCTTCTGCAATTCAAAACTCAAAATTCATAATTTATGTAACGATGCAAGAAGTCAGACGGAAAAAAGTAGTTTCAATCGGGTGGCGCGCGCGCTTGCCTTTGGTGATTCGCGTCATCGCGCTTGCCGGTCTGGCCGCAGGGTTGATCTACGTCGGCATCTCTTATTATCACAATCGTAACAACGAGCCGTTTCGCATGCGTGGTGAAGCGCCCGAACTGTCCAACAAGGTGACGGGAGTGCTCGAAGGCTACGAGCGGCGCGTGATGGATGGCGAACGCCTGCGTCTTCTTGTGCGCGCCGACCGCGACATTACTTTTCTGGATAACCATCACGAACTCGAACAGGTGCATCTCGAAATCTATCCGGCGACGGGCGATAAGCCCGATCAGATTTCCGCGCACCGCGCTATCTACCTGCCGGGCGAGAACAATTCAAACACCTCGCGCGTCTGGTTCGCTGGCGATG
>Ga0182001_10000082_pt1 | contig 22093 bp, 20 predicted proteins | sample BulsoiFelSFmetaG_FD_120485 | JGI IMG/M metagenome (GOLD analysis project Ga0182001, IMG submission 120485) | Bulk soil microbial communities from Mexico - San Felipe (SF) metaG | ecosystem: Environmental > Terrestrial > Soil > Agricultural land | place: Mexico: San Luis Potosi | collected... | reverse complement strand
GGCGATGCGCCCCTCGTTGACTCTCACCATGCGGGCCGAGCCGACGAGCTTGGCGAGCGTCTTGTCGTCGGGCGCGGGCGTGATCTCGTATGTGCCCTGCACGACGAGCGACGCCCCGGCCTCCCGCGCCAGCTTGATGGCGGTGGCGCGCGAAGGCAGCACCGTCAGCGGCAGGCGGAGTCGCTGGTAGGCCAGCTCGCGCGCGTCCGACGAGACGACCTTCAGGCCGTGCGCGCCGAGCAGGTCGGCCAGGGAGTCCGCGAAGCTCTCGCCGACCCAGTTGAACTCCTTCTGCGCCGAGGTGTTCTCGAAAGGCAGTATGAGCACCACGTCCGGGCCCGTCTGCGGGAGCGGCGCCGCCGCGGCCGTCGGCGCGGAGGGCGCGGCCAGCAGCGTGAGGAGGGCGACGAGGGCGAAAGCGGCGAAACGTCTCAACATCGGTCTCAAACCTTTTCTAAAAGCCGAAGAGGCCGCGGCGCGTCCGGGCAATGGCACGGCGTCGGCGGCCTCTCTGTGGTATCTGCACCCGAAGGGAGCGTCGCTGACGCCCTCGTCCTCCCGGCTCTCGAAACCCTTAAGAAGAGTGGCGTCCCGTACGGGAGTCGAACCCGTGTCGCCGCCGTGAAAGTCCGTTTCGGGCCTATTGTACCGGTTAGGACGGACGCGCACAAGTTAGTATAACTTCTGCCTTTTCAGGCAGATACATATAGATGCTTTAAGCATGGGTTGGGATGCTTTTGCAGCCGTTTGCAGGTCGTTTCGTTACCATAGCGTTACCCGAAATTGTGCCTTCCTCTCGCCGGGAAGTTTTTGCCCAAAAACCCCTCCCGCCTCGAAACTGCTTAAGCTCGCCACTAAAGTACCTTGGTAAAAGAAAAGAGCAGCGAGGGGTGGCTCGCCGCTCTCTCCCAGGTGGACACCACGCACTATATCACCTCACACAACATCTTTCCAGAGCCGGGCGTGGGACGTATTCCTTGTGGCCGGTAAAAATGGCCGCTGTAAGGGGCAGCGTAAGCGCGGGGATACGGGACTGGAGCGCGGCCCACGGTGAGCGTGGCCTCATAGAATAGTCACGAGAAGAAGGGCGGTGGGTGAGCATGGGTGTCAGCCCTCCCCCTCGACGCCCGCTATCAATGAGGGCGGGACCGTGAATTCGAGGGTGGCGCAGGCGACCGGCCAAGACTCGCCGCCGACCGTCTCGAAGCCCACGACGCGGGCGCGGATGTTGCCCTCGTACTTGAAGATAATCTCGTCGCCCAAGCGGTAGGCCGGGGGCGGGGTAGGCCCGTCCGGGCGCCCGGCCTCCCCGGGCGCGGGTGTGGTAAGCTTTTCAGGCATCTGCTTTCCGTCCCTTCAAGTCGGAGTAGGTGTGAGGGCTTAGGGAAGTGGCCGCTTTCCTAAGCCCGTTACTTTTCAGATGAAGAACGGGCCGCACCGCTCGACCTTCGGGCGCTTGACGAAGAGGGGCGCTGCCTCTTCGTCGCAGCGGGGGTCGCGCGCCTCTTCGGCCTCGTCCATGTACTCGGCGTCGTATGCGTCGGAGAGGGTGAAGTCAGGGCCGATGTTGCTCCTGTATTCGGCGGCTGCGGTGGCGGTAGTCATGGGGTTTGTTTTCCTCTCTCGTATGTTGCTGACTGACAAGAAAGATATTACGTGAAACCGTAATATCAGTCAAGAAAAATCTTACGGGATGCCGAATTACTTTTAGTCGTATTTATTATGCTTTGTAGTAGTACGTGAAGCCTGATATTATGCGCCCATGATAACGCCCACAGTGCACACAATGGCCGAGAAGCGCGGCCTCACAACTGCTTACCAGCTACAGAAACTCTTGAACATTTCGCCGTCTGTAGCCGCGCAGCTTTGGAGCGGAGACTTTAAGCGAATAGACCTCGGGACTCTTGACCGCTTATGTATTGCTCTCAGGTGTAAGCCGAATGATTTGCTCAGGTTTGAGCAGGATGGCGAGAAATAAGCAGCCAGCACATAAAGGGGGAAGTATGTCGCTGGAACACATTAGGGCCGTAATAAAGGATTTCATTTCCGACACCAGCAACCACCTGCTTGTAATAAAGGGGAAATGGGGCGCGGGTAAAACTTTCTTTTGGCAGAACGTAATTAATGAATGTCAGAGTGAGAAATGTGTAGGCAGAGATTTTTATTCTTATGTGTCGCTGTTCGGCGTTAACAGCCTTGAGGAGCTTAATAACTCCATCTTGGCCTCAAGGGTCGATTCTAACCCTAACAAGGCACAGAAGAGGCTTGACACCTTAACAGCCAGACTTAGGAATTTGGCGAGGGGCGTAGAGAACATCCCGGCATTACGTGAGTACACGGGCGGGATGATAAGCGCCCTTCTTCATCTTTTATTAGATAACACGTTGATTTGTTTTGATGACATAGAGAGGAGAGGTGACGGGCTTACTATCAGAGACATCTTCGGCCTTGCGTCAGTCCTCAAAGAGCAGCGGGGTTGCAAGGTGGTCTTAATAATGAATGAGGAGGGATTAGACGAGGGGGCGCAAAAGCAGTTCACGTTACACGGTGAAAAGGTCATTGACCGCCACCTTAGTTTTTCAATCCCGGCAGAAGAATCATTCGGTTACATTTTTGAATCATCATTTCCGCGCCGCGACCTTGTTAAGAGTTGCTGCTTATCTTTACACATCGAAAACATTAGAACACTCCAACGAATCAAACGCTCCATTGAGGACATAACGCCGCATCTTAGCAGCCTCGAAGAACAGGTCACAGAAGGTGTAATTCGCTCTCTAATACTTTTCGTTTGGAGTCACTACGAGCAGGCAAGCGGCGCTCCGCCTATAAAATTTGTCTTAGCTTATTCGCCGGTCAATCTTTACTTAGCGAAGGAGAACAAGAAAGAGCTAAGCCCCGAAGATAAGAAGTGGAATGAGATTTTGGGTGCGTACAATTATTTCCGCAATAGTGAGGTGGATGAATGCCTAGCCGACTATGTGCAAACCGGATACGTCGATAAACCCAAACTGTCACTTCAGCTAGATAAAGAGAATGAGCAGGCCCGGGTGCTGAAAGGCCAACACTCTTACAGCGAAGTTTGGGGAATTTACCGCAATTCGTTTGATGATAACGAGCAGGCTTTTGTTGAAGCGTTGGTAAGTAATTTTCGCTCGAATATAAAGATTATGTCCCTCGAAAATTTACAAAGTGTCGTGTCCGCTCTGAGAGACTTTGAACAAGACACTGTAGCAAATAGCCTAGTGGATGAGTACTTTAGCACTCGTAATTCTGAAGAAGCTATAAAGGGTATTATGCACTTACAAGGCACCATTTTTATAAGTGATGTTAAGGACGAATATATTCTCGGTCGATTGCATAACATATGGGAATCTACTGATTTTGATAAACGCTCATTAGCTGAAGTGGTGAAAGAACTTTCAAATAAATCTGGGTGGAGTCGTGAAGATTTACGCCGTTTGGATTCATTTTCGACGGACGATTACTTCAACTTTTTCAAATCTGAAAAGTCTCCAAACTTATACTTTTATGTACGCAAGTGCTTGGACTTTGGAAAAGCTGATGATGGCAGCGGCATATATAAATCCGTTGGAGAGAAAGCAGAAGAAGCTCTGCGCAAGATAGGTTCTGAAAACAGAATAAATCGGATGCGAGTTTTGACCTTATACAAGATTGAAGTGCCTTAAGAAATGTTTTTACTCAACAGGCTACCCGAAACGTTATTGTAATAGAGGCGTAACGTTGTAATCGTCATGTTAGATAAGGAAGGTATAGAAAATCTCTGGCAGTGGGTTGATTCTACTTTTGTTCAACCTGAAGTCGAACGGCGTCGCCAAACCGGTCAACTACCGGATGATTTCAAAATACGCCAGTTTCGTATCTTGATGCCTAAAGGGCAGGAGGCTATCGTCCAGTTCAACGATGAAATAGATTGGATGGCGGAAGCCAAGCGTGGCGATGGTCAGGAATTTACAGTTGAAGCGCCTGTCTACATTTACGAACTAGACCGCATTGAGTCCGTGGAGCCTCCTGAAGTAGACGGGCGGCGCGTGGCGTTTATTTTCTTCGGTTGGGACGGCACACAATATAGGGGTTGCTTTGACTTTTCCCCCAACTGGCCGGAAGAGAAGCGTGTTGCAGCAGGATTAGCTAAAGATGACGGATGGGCGCTGAGCCCCTTCCTAACGCATTTCCTGCAAGGCCGAATAGAGGAACGGGCCGCACAGTTGTGCTTAGAGCATAAGGAAGCGTTGAAAAGCATCGGTCTCTGGCTCGTGCCGGTACTTCTCCCTTACCCGCTCGCACAAATCGCTAAGCATCTGAGCTTAAACGACGAAGCTTCCGCTCGTGGTCTGTTGACTACGTTCTGCAATGCTGAGTTTTTGGAAAAGATAGTTTCTGATTGGTGGCGTATTCAAGAATTCGAGTACCGGCGGCCCCTCATAGAAGAGGCTTTATGGGCGCATCGAGAGGGTAAATATCACCTCAGCATCTCTACCTTACTGCCTCACGTAGAAGGAATCATTGTGCATTGGGAGTTTAATCGGGGTATGAATACCCGATTTAAATCTGTGTCACGTATTAGGGATTTCCAACAAATGACACGAGGAGAGACCAAGTCGCCCTTTCTCTATACCTCAGTACATAGTGAAACCATCGATTTTATATTGACTGGGCCTGTGCTAAGTAATTTTCAAAATTGGCAAGATAATCTCGACCCTACATTCCCGAATCGTCATGCCATCGGACATGGACGCTATGAGCCATCGCTATTTACCGAAGAGACATCCATAAAAGTTTTCCTGTTGCTCGATACCGTCAAGCAACTAATAGCAGCCCAAAAACAAAATGAACAGGCGGATGCTAGCGAAGCTACATAACAACTCGACCCGCATTGTTGACACCCGCCCCTCCCCCGCACACATTCCCCCTTTATTCTCACGCCCGCTAACAATAGAATGGTGCGGTTATGAAGTGCGGCCGCCGAAGGCTAAAGAAGAGAAGGCGTCAGTGAAGGGGAGTAAGAAGAGGGGCAAAAAGTAATGCGGGAGTTTGTCGGCGTCAGGGCGCCATTAGGTGTTGATACCCTTTCTCTAAAGCGGGATGCCCTTATTTTCAGCCGTGTGGGGATTCTCGGCCTTGGAGAATTATCAAGCGGTCAAATCAATACTGATGTCGGCCAAAGCAAGTGGGTTCAAGGTATATCGCCAGCAACCAGCAGCGAACTTTTGTGGCTTTCTGAAAGAAACATCATTTTCGAGCCTGATCTATCAAGGCATGAGAACCTCCTGACTGATGCGGACTACGCGGAGAGCTATACAGCCGAACTAAACTCGGCTAGGAAAGTTAAGCAGGCGATAGAGGAAATACACAGACTGTCAACCACTTCAAAAAATGAGGGTGAAATCAGAGCAGCCTTAGACCGAATTCGTCCCCTCGTGGACGAAGGATACAACAGGTCTTTGGCCGCCCTCCAATATATGGTCAGGCGTGTAAGCGTTCAGCTACGGATAACCGAATCCGTAGACGCCTTCCCGGTCCTCCCTTTAACGTTCCTACCTCACGCGCCGTCTCATGCCGACAGGGGCGAGCTAATAAGGTTGTCGCTTAACGCGCTACCCGTGCCCGATGACACTACCCCGTGGGAGCAGATACTTGAATACCGCTCCGACCCCGACTCCCGAAGCAAGTTCCTCGCCCTGCGCCACTGGATGGGCGAGGTGGCCCGCGCCGAACTCACCCCCGCCGAAGTAGAAGAGAAGCTTGAATATCTTATCGACCAGTACCAACGGCACATGAGGCTTCACCGGATGAAGACGAACGTCGGCACGCTCGAAACCGTCGTCACGGCGGGCGCGGAGGTCTTAGGAGATTTGGTCAGCTTCAAGTGGGGCAAGGCGGCGCAGGCTCTATTCTCGCTGAAGAGAAGGGAGGTGGCCTTGCTGGAAGGTGAGTTGACCGCGCCGGGCAAGGAGGTGGCTTACATCGTGAAGGCGCGAGAGACCTTTGGTAGTGAGTAAGAAGAGAGGCAGTAAGAAGTAGCGACCCCTCACCGGAGCTAACCACGATGGCTAACCCCGAACACCTTGAGATTTTGATGCAAGGCGTCGTGGCATGGAATTTGTGGAGACATGAGCACCGAGACATTCATCCCGACCTAAACAGCGCAAGCCTCAGTTACGCAAGTCTAATCGGAGCAGACCTCCGCGGCGCAAACCTCTACGGCGCGAACCTCGTCAAGGCAAAGCCCATCAACGCAGACCTCCGCGCCGCAGAATTCATCAACGCAGACCTCAGCAACTCATTCCTCGGTGGCGCATCCCTTAGCAATGCAGACCTCAGCGGCGCAGACTTCACATCTACCGAATTGGCTGGCACTACGTTTGCGGACAACGACCTCAGTGAAGTTAAAGGGCTGGAGGAAGTAATACATTACGCCCCCTCAAGCATCGGCGTTGACACGCTCTATAAGTCACGAGGCCAAATCCCTGAAGTATTCCTCCGCGGCTGCGGCGTGCCCGAAGACTTCATCACTTACATGCGCTCGCTAGTAGTGCAGCCCATCCAGTTCTGTAAATCCTTCATCAGCTATTCGAGTAAAGACCAGAAGTTTGCCGACAGGTTATACGCCGACTTGCAGAATAAAGGTGTGCGCTGCTGGCTGGCGACCGAAGACTTAAAAATCGGGGAGAAGATACGGCTAGGGATTGATGATGCAATCAGGATGCATGACAAGTTGCTTCTAGTGCTGTCCATGTATTCCGTCGCAAGTGATTGGGTGGAACAGGAAGTGGAGACAGCCTTAGCCCGTGAACGCAAAGAGAAGCGCGCGGTGCTGTTCCCCATCCGACTTGATGACGCGGTGATGAAAATAGAAACCGGCTGGCCCGCCCTCATCAGGAACACGCGCAACATCGGGGACTTCCGCAAGTGGAAGCAGCACGACTCCTATCAGAAGGCGTTCGACAGGCTGCTCCGTGACTTGAGGGCGGAAGAGAAGAAAGCGTAACCATTACCCAAAGGCTAGTAAGAAGAGGGGCGGGAAGAGGCAAGGATGACACAGGTTAAAGAGTTTGTCGGCATTACACATCTAGGAAACGTTAATGCTTCTCTGAAACGAGAGGCGTTGTTATTCAACCGTCTCGGAATTTGTCTTTACGAGAGGACCAAGATGCTTACTTTCAACCCGAATGTCTCAGTTAGAGAAATAGCAGATGAGTTGGACTGGCTGATTGAACAAGGTATTGTTTTTGATATTGAAAAGATTGTTGAGCGTGAAGTCCCAGATGATGAGTACGTATCTTTGCTGTCTGAGTATGACAGGCTAGTCAGGGCAACGGTGAAAGACGCACGTTCGAGGTTGGATGTTATAACCGATGAATCCCTCCCTATCATTAATGAGTTTGACTCACTTAAAGATGCGTTAGTGGCTAACGGTGATACTCAGAAAATTAATTATTTCCTACAGAGGCTAGGTGAATTCAGGTCGGAGGTGTTTAGCATTAAGAATGTGGTTGCTGGGTATCTAGATTTAGCTTCTAGATTGCACAGTGTAAAATTTCGAGTGGTTGATGGAATTGATGCCTTCCCTTTAAGCTACAATTCGCGACTGCCCCCCAACGCCTCTCCTGCAACGAAAGCCGACGTAGTACGACTTGTGATAGATGCACTGCCGGTCCCAGATGAGAATACGCCTTGGGAGCAGATACTAGAGTATCGGGCGGACCCGGATTCCACCGGCAAATTTTGGGCGTTGCGTAACTGGATGAGTGAGATGGTAAGGTCGGAACTCACGCCGACTGAAGTGCAGGAAAAGCTGGAGACGCTTCTTTACGAATACCAGAAGCACCTGAAGCTTCACCGGATAAAGGCTAAGACCGGGAAGCTTGAGGCAGTAGTCGTAGGAGCGGCAGAGTTTCTAGAAGACCTCGCCAATAAGAGATTCAGCAAAATTGCCAAAGGCTTATTCCAAGCCAATCAGAGACAGATTGAACTTTTACAAGGCGAACTAACCGCACCCGGCAAGGAACTAGCGTACATCGTAAATTCAAGAGAGAAGTTTTCAGGCACGGATAGCTAACCGTTGACACCCGCCCCTCCCCCGCTTACATTACCCGCTCACACACAACCAACCGGAGAGACGTAATGCTGGTCTTCATTAGCTGGTCAGGCCCGAGAAGCAAGGCCGTCGCGGAGGCTTTAGAGGGCTGGCTCGCCCAAGTCATTCAGGCCGTCGAGCCGTGGATTTCTCAGGACATCGACAAGGGGCTGAGGTGGGGTGCCGAGATAGCGGACCGCTTGGAGCGCTCCAAGGTCGGCATCATCTGCCTGACCAAGAGCAACCTTAATTCCAAGTGGATTCACTACGAGGCCGGCGCCTTATCGAAGACGAAGGACGCATACGTCTGCACACTCTTACTCGACATTAAGCCCGCCGAAGTGGAACAGCCACTCGCACAGTTCCAGCACACCACGACGGAGAAAGAGCAAATCTACAAGCTGCTTCAGACGATAAATCGGGCGGTCGAGGCGTCGGGGGAAAAGGCGCTAACTGAGGCCGTACTGAGGAAAGTCTTTGACACGTATTGGACGGACTTGGACGATGTGTTTAAGGACACGGCGGCCCTGCAAGAAACGACTCCGAGCCCGTCCCGCTCGACGGGCGAGATGTTGGAGGAGGTATTGGAAATACTTAGGAATCAGGAGCGGAGACAAAATCGCCTTCCGTACACCCTCGCTCACAGCGTTGCTCAGGAGGGGATTATTGCCGAGGCCGCTGTGTTCGAGTGGCTAAACCGTCAGTATCCTGAGAGGGTTAGTCGTGCTAGGCCAAATGAAGGCATTGATTTTGTTATTGATTTCTCGGAGATGGTATCAATAGGTGTAGAGGTGAAGTATTTCGCCAGAGCAATGACCGGGGAGAGATTAACGACGCTGCTTTCTGATGCGGTACAAAGTCTTGAGAGAAGTATTGATAAAGGCAGATGCGCTAAAGGACTGATAGTTTTAGTAGTGCGTGATGGTTTACTCCTTGCACCTTTGGTCAGCCTGATTGATAAAAGGGACACCGCGAGCAACATAGCCATGACCATTGGAACCCTAAATAGTTCCAGCGAGTTTGAAGCCATACGGTCCACATCCCTTGATTTTTAGAAGCTCTACCGCGTCTACCCTTCCCACCCGCGAACAGCCTGCCCGCTTCGATGAGAAAGGGGCAGCTGCCTCGAACCCACTCCGCGCCCTTCTTCAGATCGTGATCTTCACACGTTTGGCCGTATCAACTCACCCCGATGTAGAACCCCTGCCTCTCCCTAATCTCCTGCCCCCGTTCTGAGAGCCTATAAAAGAAAAGGGCGGCGAGGGGTGGCTCGTCGCTCTCTCCTTGGGTGGCTACCCCGCACTATATTACTTCACCCAACAGTTTTCCAGAATTTCGGCTTACTTGACTCAGGGGTTTCTGCCGAACGCGCTACCCTACCGCCCCACTTAAAAATTCTGTTGCAATAAACCTAGCACGGCGTTACTCTCTTGCGTCGTGGGTGTCACCTCCGCCGGACTCTCGGCACTTCTGACACTCTCACCTAAGCACACGAATACAGGGCCGCCGTGACAGGCTCACGGCAGCGTGGAATGTTTGACGGGCGGGCGTGTTTGCTAGAACAGTGCGAGCACGCCAGTAATGAGGTTCAGCACGGCCTCCGTCACGGTGCTTTCTACTGTGCTCTGGCCTTGAGCATTGCTAGTCGTGGATTCTTGTGTGCTCACCTGGGCGGGAGTCGGTTCCGGTTCAACAACAGGGAACGGCATAACACCTGCGTAGGCTGTGCAAGACAGGGCCAGTATCAGCAGCGAAGCTCTGACAAGCTTTTTCATAGCTTTTCCTCTCAGCTTTAATGAGGTTTGACCAAAATTGCCGCCGCACCCACCCAAGGGGCGTGGCGGCTTTGACGTGTAGGCAAGAAATCTTGCGCATAGGCAAGATTTCTTGCCTATGCGGGCGAAAGGCTGTCCTCACATGAATTTAGCAGATGCACGTCTGCGGCAGTTAGACGACCCTACTCTTACGAAGGAGCAGCGGGTGCGGCTCCGATGTCAGATCGCCGCCGAGCTGATCCATACGGGAAAGTACGCCGAGGCTAGCGAGGCGCTAGGGGAATTCTGGCAAGGGGTGGGCCAGCGGCCCGACCTGAAAGGGCTGGCAGCCGCAGTCGCGGCCGAAGTCCTGCTCCAATGCGGCACCCTCACGGGATGGCTCGGCATTGTGAGGTCAATCCCCGACGCGCAGGAAAAAGCGAAAGACTTCTTAACAGAAGCACTCCGCAAATTCCAGTCGTATGGGCAGTACGTCAAGGCTTCGGAAGTCAGGTATGAACTCGGCTTATGCTACTTCCGACTCGGCTCTTATGATGAGGCTCGTCTTATTCTCAATGAAGCTGCCAAAGGTCTGGAAGATAAAGATGTTCAGTTGAAAGCCAAAATCCTCATCCGCCGGTCATCAATCGAAATCTGGATGGGTCGCCATCATGATGCGCTGGACGTGCTCGAAGAGGCGCGAGCGTTCTTTGAAGGATGCGGTGACGCTATAAAGGGTAGGTGGCATGGTCAGATGGGTGTAGTTTTTCTCAGACTAACTGTCGCCGAAGGTCGCATTGACTACGCAGACAGAGGGATTATTGAGTTCACCGCCGCAGCTTTTCACTTCGAGCTTGCGAACCACCAAGGCTACAGCGCCAGAGCACTGAACAACCTTGCGTTTATTCTTTACAAAATAGGCCGCTATTCGGAGGCGCATGAGAACCTTAACCGCGCCGCCGCAATCTTCCACGTCTTACAAGATGATAGCGCGGCAGCTCAGGTGAAAGAGACGCGTGCCCGCGTAATGGTTGCGGAGCAGAGATACAGGGAAGCTAACCGCGTCGTCTCGGAAGTCATACCCGTATTCGAGAAAGGTGGCGAGTATGCGCTGCTTGCTGATGCGCTCACCATACAGGGCGTAGTGTGGGCAAGGCTCAGGGCCTATGATAATTCTCTTCACATTCTTCGACGTGCCATAAGTGTAGCGCGCGACTCTGGCGCATTGTCTAACGCGGGGTTAGCTGTGCTGACCCTAATCGAAGAACACGGTGACACGCGGCTCCCCGAAAGCGACCTCTCCGCCATCTACCTGCGCGCCGACGAGTGGCTAAAGGACACACAGGACGCGGAAGAGATTGCGAGGCTGAGGGCCTGTGCTCGGGTTGTAGCGCGTAGACTAGCCGTTTCGCACGCTAAGCTAAGCGACCAAGGCTTTTCGTTACCGGAAGTGGTTCTGGCCTATGAAGGAAGATTTATAGAGCAGGCGCTAGAACTGGAACACGGCATCCTGACTCGGGCCGCGAAGCGTTTAGGTATCTCTCGCCAACAGCTCGCGTACCTGCTAGACACGCGCCACAGGAATCTCAGGCATAAGAGGAAACCAGCCGGCCGTCAATAAGCAGTGCTGTTCGATGGGTGCCCGCGAGCCACAAGGAAAGGGAGGCGAAGGAAGCGAGTACGAACGAGGTTCTGAGAAGGCCACAGATGTAAAGCAGGGTGTAAGCCTCACGGCCTACTTAATGAGAACACTACTTCATTTGATAATACCTTTTGAACGCAATAAGGCAATATAATCTTCGCCGGTCATTGGGCAATTAAAGAACCGCTCTAACTCTTCAGAAGTTAGGTGCATCTGTCGTTTCATCTGCGTAAAAAGAAACCTGCCACGAACTATGTCTTCTCGCCCATGACTTACCTTTGTTTTCACGCCGGTAAACTTTCCGTCAACAAAAAGCCGAAAATATGCGTCGCCGGTATTTGACTGGACAAAGCCCTTGCGTTCTAGTGTATCCCGCACTTGCGGTGATCGCCAGCCCATCCTTACGCTTCCTACGCTTCCACCAAAAGCTGCTGTAGCAGACGCTTGTACTCCTGTGCATCCTCTGTTAAGTCTGCATCTTCCGTTCTGCCATAGAACTCATAATCCTCAACGAGACTTTCTGAGAAATCGTGCCAAGCTTCAGGCAAAGTATTGCCGCTTCCCACACGGCTTTGATCAGCTTGTAATACAACAAGAAAGCCATCACGGCGGTACTGTTCGACGCTAACGCGGAATCGCCGCCGCGCCACAACCATGCGTCCCTCACTAGTCCGACCAATAAACTCACCTTCTCTCACGATGTAATTCTGTACCCTCTCCGGTTGGGGGTCGGTCGTTCCACTGGCACGCGTTCTTGAACTGGGTTCGACAGGCACCCACTCCAAATCTCTTCGGCTACGTGTCGTATCCACGGAGAAGACCCTAGCCTTTTCTGAAGGAGAAGGGGAATATGTGAAATCTACTTCGGCGAGTGCGGCGCTCATCCAACTCACCTCCTAAGTAGGTCTTAGACTCTCTGCCAAGTCTGAAGTAATAGAACCGAAAAACTCGTCTTCAATTAACCTATGTAACTGTTCAGTCACTTCACGCACTTGCGCTGGATCAACATTTGCTGCTGCTGCATCATAATCAACTTGTACCTCTTGGCTATCTTCAGGAAGTACCACTTGGACGCTGATGCGATATTCGCCACGTTGAAAACTTGTCGCACCTTGATGAACAACGGGCCGCTCTTGCAATGGCTTCAAGTATGATTTCTCGAAGTTAATTTGCGTGAGCGCATTGCTCTGGTCGTCAGATTCATCAGCGCGGAAAAGATTGGTGAAGCGTACCCCCACTCTCGTCAACATCGCTGGCTGTAAATCTCTATGAAGCACTTCCCAATGGTTTAAAAACTCATCGCGAAATGCTCCCCACCCCGGATATTGATTCAACCCGAAAGCTAGTGAGTTCAATGCTATCGCGAGAAATTGGGTTTTATTCTCACTGTAGAATCGATAATGCATTAGCGCGAGTGCTTCACCCGGTACAATCTTCGGGACGAACATTAACGGGTATTTATCTCTTATTATCTGTTGATACTGACCGCGCCAGTGCTCGATCCTTGCATCGCCGTGAAAACGTACTTCGATCACAGCATCCGTTAACGGTACTCTAACAAGCTGTAGGCTGTCCGTACTCATGGATTTAGATGCTAACAAGACTCAAAACTATACGCGGGCCTAAATTGTGTTTGAAAGTTAACTCTAAGGGTAGGGGGCATCACGGTCAAGTAGCGCCTGCGGCACAGAGCATATAGCAACATCAGGAAAACTTGAACGAGTGCACCACGTTACAGCAGGGAACGGGTAAATTCGCAAATTGGTGATTTAATGCCCCGCATCACTAGCATTAAGCAATCAATATCATGCTAGATGGTAAAACTCAACATAATTCTAAGACCCCTATGAACATTCGATTGACTGCTCCCTACTAACCATTAGCACGGCGTAGAATCATAGCGATAGTGCTTTTTTCGTGATGACCCAACCGTGCTCTGAAGCTGCGCCAGTAATTAAGATCACGGCTAATGGTTGCCGGGCTTACCTTCAGAGCTTGGGCCAGCAGCACACCGGAACCGTAATGCCACCCGCCTGATTCTAATATGCGCAAGACTTCGAGCCGGCGCTGGTATTGCGCATCCCTCAGTTTGGAGAGATACCGCCTGCGTCCTCCTGCTCGTTTACAAGCTTCCTCAAAGTTGCGTGGTATCCATGCCATAGTCATGTTTGCTCCATTTTTTTTATGTGGCGAATATTCGCTACAATAAGCCTGAAAGAGTTTCACGCTTATATGGACGGTAGGCATGGGAGCTTAGCATCCCCCGTCCGCTTCATCAGTCGCTGCATATTCTGCAATCTCATCTGTATCGCTTTCAGCGGGTGAGAGAGTTTCAACTGCCGAAACTCTCTCGAAGTAGTCCGCACACTCTTCAAAAGCGGCATCTTGGTCACACTCTTCTAATCCGCCGATTGTGACGTTGTGACCTTCTGTGACCGATGTGACCTTTTGAGAGTGACTTAATCCCAGAGAGCGCACGAAACGGCCAACCTCTCGTCGGCTCACCTTCCAACCTTTCTTGTGCGTCCCGCCTTCGTTGCCTTTCTCAAATCGAAGCTTGCTCAGAATGCGCCCAATCTGGCGTGAGCCTATCTTTTCCATGTCAATGTCAAGTTCGTCAGCTTCTGCAATCACTTTCGCCGCTGCCTCGATGTCACCTGTGCGGATAAACTCTTTTTCGTTCGTAATCTCTTCTGAAACGTCACAAGGGTCACAAAACGTCACAACGTCACAACCCAAACACCTGCACAGGGCGCGGATTACGAGCGCGGTCAAATCTCCGCTCTCTAGCTGCTGGCGTTCCTTCTGATAGCCTGTTGAGAGGCTCTCCAAGCGGCTGTAGAGGCCCGTAACGCCGCAGTCCTCAAGCCATAAGGCGACGGTGAGAAGGCCGCGCCACGGCTCAAGGTCACGCCCCGTCAGCGTAGCGCCCTCGTTTATGCGAGCTTCGTACTGAGAGAGTTTCGCTAGGTTCAGGAGTGCGAGCGCCCAAAGGTTATCTATTAGCGTGCGGCGGTCATGCGGCCACAGTGAATACTCAAGAGGATCAGCGTTCGCCCTGTAGCGGTCGGGAGTGCGTATCAGAGGCACGATGATCGCCCGGCTCGCCAGCACAGAATCGGGCAGGCGTATCGCTGAGAACGCGCGGGCGCAGAAGGTATTGACGTAGCGCGTACGCCAGCCGCCCCCAGGTATAGCCTCTTTGACAGGCACGGTGTTGCCGCGACGGTTTCCGGCTAGTAGAAGCGTGCGCTTATCCGGGTCTGTGCGCTTGGGGTCTGACAGGTTCTCGGCGTCGTCAAAGCAGAGAGTCGCGCCGTAGTCGGCAAGGTCGCGTAGAGATGCGTAGCTGCCGCCCGCTAAGATCAACTGCCCTAAATAGCCGAGTTCGGCGATGATGGTCAGGAGTTGTGTCTTGCCGCTCCCGCGCTCGCCATTCGGCCAAATGAAGCCTATGACCTTGAAGGCGTCAAGAAACCACGTCGCCAGAATGTAACACGCAACCATCTCGGCCATCGTGCGTTGACCGGCTAGGCTGCGGTCAAAATCAATAAAGCGGTCAACTATGTCAGCGACTTGGCCGAACACCTCGCCGGGCCTCGGCCTTTGGCCGCTCACGAAAGACTTAACACCCGGCGCGGACCATAGCTTTTCGTCGGGCGGGATTTCCGACAAATGCAGATCAAGCCCAAGTTCTAAGATGTCATAGGTGCCGCCGCCGAAGACAACACCATCGTTGCGGACAACGCATAGCCTTCTTTCATGAGTTACTAGCGGCGGGTCATGCTTAACAATATTGCCGTCCTTGTCGGCCGTTTCCGTGACGGTGGCTTTGACGTGCGGCCAGATAGTAGCGTAAGCGTATTGGCCTACTAGCGCGAGCGGCCGGCGCAGGGCAGGGGGAGCGTTGTCTAGTAGCTCGATAATAGGTTGCGCAGGCTTAGGCTGCGGTCTGGGCGCGTTAACTAAAGCCTCTAGCTCGTCAACGGTGTGCGTCAGAAGGTAGTCATCAACGCCAGTTTTGCCCTCTGTCCCGCCGGGAAGGTAAACGGCTGAAACGTGCGCGCCTTTACGCTGTAAGTGTGCCGTGAGCCGTTCTAGCGCCTTACGAACGGCCGGCTTCTGCATCACATCGGAGTCGAAAACAATCCGCACGTCACGGCTTTTGAGTGCGACATAATCCCAATCTGCGAGCCACGTTACACCGCCAAACTCATTCTTGCCCTTGAAATTCCAAACGCCGTTAAGGGAAATAGCGCAGAGGCCGCGGCTGGCGAGCGCGTCCGCCTTCTTCGCGCCTTCAGTAATCCAGAGGGGTATGTGAGGGGATTTTACTTGTTCAAGGCAGACGAGCGGGCAATCTAGGCGCACGCCCGAGCCGGCAGGAGTCTCGTACTTGATAACGCGCTGTTTGTAACTCCCGTCTGCCTCTCGCTTGCGTCTGTTTTCGATAACACGCGCGGAGTCGGGTCTGAAGCTGAAAAAGCCGTTGCTGCCGTCCGGCCCGTGACAGGGTATTAGCAATCCCGGCGTGCGCCGCTGGACGGTGGAGAATCCGAGCGGTATCAACTCCTTTTCGTCTGTAACCGTGCGATAGCCACGCGCAGCAATTACTTCGTCACTGATGCCGGACGCGTCGCGCAGCATCTTCAGGTGTCTTTCAGACAGACGCCCGTTCATTACTATCAACCCTCCCGCAGCTCAAAGCGACAGCATCCGCGTAAGTTATGCCGCATCCTTCACGCCTCTCCGCTGAACCATCGCTTCTGAGAGCAGGCGATTGATCTCGCTTTCTGGAATCAATCGGCGCGCACCTAATTTTGCTGAACTTATCTTGCCTTGCGTTACCCACGCGCGCACCGTCCAAGGCGAAATGGCTAAAATCTCAGCCGCGGCTTTTATACTTACTAGCCTATCCTCAACCATCCTAATACCTCCTAAAGAATGTGCTTGCTACAAAACACCACTACATGTATATTAAGCAACCTAAAGCTAGAATACAAACAAAAATTACTTCTAGCATAAAGACTGCCATGGAAAGACAAAATCAAACTCTAGCAAGATTTTCACCGCCGCAGTTGGAGCGGTTCCTTTCAGAACTAGCTAACCTTCGGACTGATCTAAGTGCTCTCATCCGCTTTCAAAAGAGCTTTGCTGATCTAATTCCGCCCTTAGATAAGAGTTGGTTCGACGAGGTGACTAAGGAGCGAGCATCACGATTAGCCGAGATAGAGGGTGCGCTTGAACAGTACAAAAAGGACGGAAAGGCCGAAGAATTTAGTCGAGTGTTTTTAGGGTCAGACCCATTAGAGGTAGAACTGACAAAAGAACTTATAGAACTAGGTGAGGGAGATGTAGAAGAGTTAAACGTTGAAGATACAGTTTGGGTACTGATTTTAAGGATAATGCTACGGGGTCTGTGGTCTGAGCCGGACTACAGACAAAGGGAATGGAGAGTTTTTGTCATCCGCCATCATCTCTATAGCATGGCGCAGGATGCTTTTTCTGAAAAAGGCACTCTGGCAATTTTCCACCCTGAAAAATTAATTCGCATCCCCCCGCCCATGCCTTTTGAGCAGGCACTACTTCATTTCGTTAAGAATGCTGATAGGGCGCGCTACTGTGCTAACTCAGAATGCCCCGCTCCTTATTTCTTCGTAAAGCGCAAGAATCAACGGTACTGTTCGGAGATTTGCGCTGCGCCCGCACAGCGGGAACTAAAACGGCAATGGTGGTCCGAACACGGCGAAGAGTGGCGTAAGGAGCGAGCAGTGAAAAAGACAGCTAAGAGGAAGACCGCGAGGAAGGGAATAGTAAGCAAAAAAACAGGAGCGAACAATGCCTAGGAAAGCCAAAGAACAGCGTGACGGTATCTATACGCGCCCCGACCGCGCCGGCTTTTGGATTAGCTGGACAGACGCACAAGGCCGCAGGCGCTACCGTAAGACGGACGCGCAGAACATTACGCAGGCGCGGCAGATCAGGGCCGCAGAGTTGTTGCGCGTCGAGCAAGCCCGCATCCTCGGCTTTGCCCCGCCGGGAGAAGAAACCTTTGCCGAAGTCGCAGCCCGTTACTTGCAGTATCAGAAAGCCCGGCTAACAAAGAAGGCATACGAGCGCGAACAGAGCATTGTTGACACTCACCTAAAGCCTTTCTTCAATTGCCCGCTGGCCGGCATCAGACGCCAAGACGCGCAACGCTACGTCACGCAGCGGAGCGGTAAGGCTTCACCTTATTCGATTCAGAAAGAGTTGAATGTTCTTAAGCACCTCTTACGCCTCGCCGTCGAGTGGGAGCTAATACCTTTAAACCCGGCGCAGGGCGTTAAGTCGCCGCGCGTACCAGCCGGCCGCGTGCGTTACCTACAGCCTACCGAACTTCGGTTAGTTGCTTCTGCCTGTTCGGAGTGGCTACGTCCGATTGTTGCCTTAGCTGTGCTGACGGGTATGCGGCGCGGCGAACTCTTAAGCCTGCGATGGTTAGACGTTGACTTAGCGCAGGGGCGTGTTTTGCTGCCGCAGACAAAGAATGGTGAGGGTAGAATTGTGTATTTGAATGAAGGGGCACAGGCCGTATTGTCTTCGGTACCCCGCGCGCCTGAAACCCGCATTACGGATAAGATTTTCGGCGGCATCACGCCGGGACAAGTAACGGTAGCTTTTAGAAGGGTGTGCCGTGGGTTAGGGATAGTAGATTTCAGATTTCACGATCTGAGACATACCGCAGCCTCTTGGTTGCGCATGAGTGGAGCTGACATCCACACAGTAGCGCAGCTTTTAGGCCATAAAGACCTTCGCATGGCGGCGCGCTATCAGCATCTCAGCCCTGCATTCTTGGCGGATGCTGTTGGCAAGTTGGATGTTGTGTTCGGCGACTTCTCAGGAGGGAATGGTAAGGCTCTTGTCCCTGCGGCTATGGCTCTCGCTGCTGCGATTAGCTGAGTGCATTAATGCTGGATAGCATAGTCACTTACAGCCCGATCTTCCGCCTAACGCCCGGCATCACCCGCGCCCCTATTCAATTATCATAAGAGGCAAGCTGAAGGGGCGTCGGGTGCATGCCGTTGTTAGGCGGCACCTAACTTCCAACAGAACTCAGTTGCGGGCATAACTATCAACCTTAAAAGCTGATCCAGACCTCGACTTGCCTGACAGGAGATCTCAATTTGCTGCCTGAGAAATCTTGAATCTCGAAGCTCCGAGTCACGTTTCGTGTTGCAAGAAAATCTCTGACGGCTCTCTCGACCTCTTCAGCTAGCGCGCGGTCATCTTGATTGAAGTAGCGCACACTGCTTCTGTATCTTCCCGATTTTAATTCTAATTCTGGAACGCTATAGCCCCGGCCTATGAGTTCTTGGCGAAGCTGTTCCACTAATGATTTCTGAGACTGGTTGGCATATTGTATGAAGATAACACTAGAAAGTACCTTAGCAACGAATAGTTGCTTGTCCATGCTCTCGACAGGCTGACCCGTAACGCCCGGAGGGGTGGCTGTTGGCGTTGGTGAAACTCTAGCTGTTGGAGAAGGGCTCGGCCTGACGGTGGGCGTTGCAGTCGGTACAGGCGTGCCCGAAGGCGGCGGCGTCGGCGTTACCATTGGGGGGGCAGCATCAGGGTCACTTTTCAGCAACGTGGTGGCGAGACTAAAAGCCTTCCTCTCAAGCTGCGCGGCCCTCTCGGGGTCTCTTTCACGGATGATAAGAAAAGCTACGTTGCCTTCAGTCAGCCCGTATCCCCTTTCCTCGACGATTTTCTCGGCCACCTCTACCACTAACTTATTGTCTTGTGAGCTAGACCCAACTGATCGGTGGAGGGCGATTAGCGCAATATCGCGTCTCATGCTGGAGCCCTGCTCACTAGCAAGATCTTCGATAAGTTTTTGGACGAGTTCACCCTTCTTGAGTGAATTTGAGTTGTCATCCGTTCCACACTTGACGAATAATGCAAGCAGGGCTAAGACGATCCCGGAGGCGAGTTTGCCGATAATATCTGCTTTGTCCCATCCATCCTTACGCTCTCTATTATTGCTTGGTGGGCTGTCTTGCATATCAGGTAAGGCGAAGGCAGCCGCCAGTTCCGTTCCGGTCTGGGCTGAGCCTTCCTGCTGGCTCTCGGATTTAGCAGAACTTACGCTGTTTTCTTGAGGTGCGCTGGGCCTCAGCGATTCATCATCTGCCATCTGCATTCTCCGCGGTAATAGCTTATCCAACTTAATTCATAATGTTTTGCTGAACAACAGTACCCCGCGCACCTAACCTAAATTCACCACTTGGCGCGCCTAACACACGGTACGATGTACTATTCGCCACTGACAAAGACGCCGAAGTAGGCGTCTTTGCTTTTATTCCAGACTATCAGCCGCCACAAAATACGCCTGAACGGGCGTCTAATCCAGTTCGGTTTTCCATTCTAGATTGGGGCTATTCGTTACCGGAGCGTTACCGCGAGGAGGGAAATTATATGTGAGGGAAGGGTAACTATTTGAAAAGAAATGGCGTCCCGTACGGGAGTCGAACCCGTGTCGCCGCCGTGAAAGGGCGGTGTCCTAGGCCACTAGACGAACGGGACGCAATTTTTCACCGGAAAAACGGCACCCGTTAAGTTACCGTAGCCCTTTGGACGTGTCAAACGCGCGGGGCCGACGGCCGCCCGGCCCGCAACAGTTTTGATGTCCGGCGGGGCGGAAATGTACGCCGGCGCTTGCCGGCGGCGCCCCGGCGGGGCTATTTTGGTGGCGTCTTCCCTCCCGCCCCGTCTGCTTTAACGCTGGAGCCTCAATATGAGTCTGAAAAGTTTTTGCCTCGGCCTCGCACTCCTTCCGCTCGTCTTCGCACAAGCCGCGTCCGCACAGACGACGCCGACGCCCACCCCGCAGCCCTCGCAGACCGCGGAGGAGAAGGAGGCCGCGCGCAAGGAGCTTGAGAAGAAGGCCGTCGAGATGCTCGACGGGCTCATCATCGACGCCCGCGCGCTGCGCGTCGCGGAGAACCGCGTGAGGGTGCTCACGTCGGCCGCCGACCTGCTCTGGCCGCGCGACGAGAAGCGCGCTCGCTCGCTCTTCCGCGACGTGGCGAGCTACCTGAACGAGGCGGGCGCCGCGAACAAGTCGCGCGACGAGGAGCGGCGCAGGCACGGGCAAGGGACGGTCTACACGCTGCGGCTTGAGATGCTTCGGACGGTGGCGCGGCGCGACCCGCAGCTCGCGCTCGAACTGCTGCGCGCCACGCGACAGACGCCGCCGCCCGCGCAAGGGGAAGGTGGCGCCGCGGCGCCGACGCCGCACGAGGAGCTGAGCCTCGAAATGCAGTTGGCCGGGCAGGTCACGGCGCGCGACCCGAAGCGGGCGCTGCAAATGGCGGAAGAGAGTCTCGCCAAGGGCCTGTCGTTCGAGACGGTCGAGCTGCTCGGGCGCCTTCAGGCGGCGGACGCCGAGGCCGGGCAGAAGTTCGCGGCCGACGTGGTGCGGAAGGTCCGCTCCGAGATCCTGTCGCGCGACCAGACGGCCCTCTTCGTCGCCGCCCGCATGCTCGACCTCGCGCGCGGGCGGATCGTGGTGACGGCGTTGACGCCGGGCAGGAGCCAGGAGCCCGCGCCGCGTCCGACGCTCGACCCGCAGACGACGCGCGACCTGCTCGACGTGCTCGCCGCCGCCGCGCTCAAGGAGAACGCCGACGACTACATCCTCTCCGCGGTCGCCAACGACATGCAGGAGATAGAGAAGCAGATGCCGGAGCGCGCCGCGCTCTTGAAGGAGCGGCTGGCGGCGCGCCGCAAGCGCATGAGCCCGGAGGAGCGCGAGTGGAGCCGCTACGCGCCGCTCTACCAGCAGAACTCGCCCGACGCGCTGCTCGAAGCCGCCGCGCAGGCGCCGCCACACATACGCCAGGGGCTCTACACGGGCGCCGTCTGGAAGGCCGCTGCCGCGGGCGACTTCGACCGCGCGCGCCAAATCCTCAACGACAACGTGCAGGACGCCGCGCAGCGCGCGCAGCTCACGGAATACCTCGAAGGGCTCTCGCTGCAAGCGGCGCTCGCCGCCGGCAAGGTGGACGACGCCCGGCAGCTCGTCTCTCAAATTCGCTCGAAGGAGAAGCGGGCGACGGCGCTCGCGGGGCTGGCGGTGCTGGCGGCCGTGAAGGGCAACCTGAAGGTCGCGCAGCAGCTTCTCGAAGAGGCCCGGCCGCTCGCCGGCGACACGCCGCGCAACCTCTCGCAGGTCAACCTCCACCTGCAACTCGCGCGCGCCTACTCGCTGGTGGACCCGCCGCGCGCCTTCGAGATCATCGAGGCCGTCATCGACCGCGCCAACGAGATGATCGCCGCCGCCGACGTGCTCGACGGCTTCATGCCCGGCCCCGAAATCTTCCGCAACGGCGAGCTTGTGATGCACACGGGGATGGTCGGGCTCGACGCGGTCTTCGAGATGTACGGCCGCGAGCTTGCGGCGCTGGCGCGCGCCGACTTCGACCGCGCCAACGCCGCCGCCGCCCGCTTCCAGCGCCGCGAGGTCCAGACCTTCGCCCGCCTGCTCATCGCGCAGGGGCTCCTCTCCGACCGCAAGCCCTCGAAGCTCACGCCCGAGATGATCATGGGCGGCGG
>Ga0182001_10000081_pt1 | contig 22578 bp, 17 predicted proteins | sample BulsoiFelSFmetaG_FD_120485 | JGI IMG/M metagenome (GOLD analysis project Ga0182001, IMG submission 120485) | Bulk soil microbial communities from Mexico - San Felipe (SF) metaG | ecosystem: Environmental > Terrestrial > Soil > Agricultural land | place: Mexico: San Luis Potosi | collected... | reverse complement strand
CGCTTCAAGCCGCCGACTGTGGAGGCATGAGCATGAAGAGACGATTGGACAAAAGTGATTGGGATTAACCTTGCAAAATCTCAGACAGTCTTTTACTGAAAGCCGAGCGCGGCATCACTTTGTCAAAGCCCGTTTGCTCCGCCCTCAATTGCAATTCGGTCTGCACGTGAGAGAAGAAACCGATCAGAGGAATACGACGCAAGCTCTCGTCAGCTTTCAGCGCGACGGCTAAAGCAAATGGGTCCAATTTTGTAGAGTGCAGGTCGGCGATGATGAGCCTGGGCGAATCCTCGCGCGCCCTTTCAAGGGCAGCTTCAACCGTTTTTGTGAAACTGACTTCGAGACCGATTTGTTCAGCCGTCCCGCGAATCTTCGCAGCGAAGAACATATCGTCAACGGCTGCCAGAACATAATTTCTCATCAACAACTCTCTTCTTTCAGATTTTCTCAAGTATAATTCCGGCCAGCAAGAAATTGTAAAAAGCATTCTTAAAAAAGATACTCGAACAGATGGCGACAATTCAGCAAGCGACTGAAACTTCCATTGATGCCGCAAGCGCGATTGAGACTGGCAGCTTTTCGGTCTTGACATCACTGCCAACGGAACTCTCAACAATCGTCGTCGCCTCTTACAACATACGCTACGGGGTCGGCTCGCGTTTAATCAGCGGCGGGCTTGGTCGCCGCCTTGGGCTTTCCAGCCCGCGCCGTCGCCCCCGACTCGTCGAACGTAATTTAGAGAAAGCTGCAAGAGCTTTTACAGACCACAAACGTCTTCCTCCGCCGCAGATTCTAGCATTACAGGAAGCGGATAAAGAGACCGTCCGTGCCGGAGGCCACTCGGTCGCGCGCGAGTTAGCTCGAAAATTGAAGATGGATTACGCGCTCGCCATCGCGGATGTCTCGCCCAATGAGGAGCATCAAGTCAGAGAATGGTATCTGGATTTCGAAGAGCAAATCTCACCTGATGAGAAAGGCAGATCAGGCGTGGCCTTCGTACATCATCTTCCCCTCTCAAAAATCGAACGGCTCGATCTGCCCTGGAACAAATGCGCCTGGCGACCGCGTCTCGCTATCGCCGCGACGCTTGATACAGGCAAGCGAAACCTGCGCATCTTCAACTCTCACATTGATCCCCATGCGACGATTGACGAGCAACTTGAGCAGCACAACGCCGTCCTCGCTCATATTGAAAACGAGAGCGAGCCTGTCATTCTGCTCGGCGATTTCAACACACTGTCAAGACGCTCAGGCGTTGCCATGCGAGAGTTTCTTGAGAGTAAAGGTTTTACAACTCCTTTTCGGACGGGCACGGCGACATGGCGTTCCGGCCCGATTCGCCTGCACTGTGATTGGATTTTTGTGCGCGGCGCAAATGTAAAACGCTATGGCGTCGCAAGAGGTTTGAGTGTCTCGGATCATTGGCCTGTCTGGGCCGAGATTGATTTAACTTCTAAGGCGCGCATGAAGGACTAAGGTGATAACAAGTCGCGACAATCAACTCATTAAGCGCGCGCGCGCTGTGCGTGATGGAAAGCTTCGTGAGCAAATTTTTATTGAAGGACTGCGCTTGTGCGCAGAAGCAGCTCAAGCTCTCAGAGTAGATGACATCACGGATGTCATCTACTCTGAGAGAATCCTTGAGGATGTGCGCGGCGCTGAGTTGTTAGACTCTTTACAACAACATAGTAGAAACATCACGCTTGCCAGTGAAGCTGTCTTCGCTTCCCTTTCGGACACGAAAACTCCACAAGGAATTGTTCTTTTAGCAGTTCGCCCGAAAACAAGCCTGGAAAAACTTTTAGAAAAAGATACAGACGCTCCGTTGCTTCTTGTTCTCCATAAAATCAATAACCCTTCAAATGCGGGCGCAATCTTAAGAACGGCTGAGGCCGCAGGAGTGACGGGCGTTATCTTGACACAAGGCTCTGCGGACATCTTTTCTCCGAAAGCTCTGCGCGGGGCGATGGGTTCAACTTTCCGCTTGAAGATTTGGACGGGGGCGAGTTTCGTTGAGGCCATTGATTTTTGTCAGACAAGACGCATCCGCACTTTTTCAGCAGAGCTTCATGGCGAGCACGCGCATACGGAAATTGATTGGACGCGGCCTTGCGCGCTAGTCGTCGGCTCGGAAGCATCAGGTCTTAAGCCATCAGAAATCAACGCGACCGACGAATCTTTGCGAATCCCCATGCGCCCGCCCGTCGAGAGTCTCAACGTCGCGGTTGCCACAGGCGTCGTCCTTTACGAAGCAGCGAGACAGAGAGGAGTGAGCAGTGAGCAGTAAGCAGTGAGCAGTTAGCTTTAGCTGATTGAGCCGAGGCTTATCAGTAAACCAAACTGCCTCACAGCCCTTAACTTACTGCTCACTGCTCACTGCTCACTGCCCACTGTTCTTTCGCCTTGAGTTTCGGCTAGAATAGCGGCGTTTGGATGAATAATATTTTAGCTCCCCCCCAAAGATTATTTTGTCAGGCGTTTGAGTGTTGATCTGCGCCGCGCGGATCAGCCCGAAGCCTTTTGAAATCTTTTTGCTATCGCCTTTATGAGTAAAGATAAAGAACAGAAACCATCGCAAGAGAGAAAAGAGGCACTGCCAGAACGTCTCCTGCGCCGCGTCTTCGAGGGCGTCGGCGCTGCCGTTGATCGCGGTCTCGGTCGCTCTTCTCCGACATCACAAGGCGGCCTGACAACGACAGCCCTCATCCAGCGCATGAAGCATCTGATTGACGAGCGCGTGCGCCAGGAAGATGACGGCACACGAGTCGCCCCGCATCATCTGAAGCTTAAGGTCGAATGGGGCACACACTCGGAAGCTCCTCCCGAAATCATTCAAGAGCTTGAGCACGAAGTCCTCGCCGCCGCGATTGATTACATCAACGACAATCGCTACTCGACACTTGCTCCAGTTGACATTGAAACTGAGGTAGATATTTTCACTTCCGGCGTTTCGGTTGACCCGACCTTCGGCGAGTTCGAGGAGCAGTTGAAAGAGCAGGACGAGGCCAAGCGACGCGAGCAGGAGCTAGGCTCGCCACTGATTCCGCATTCTCATATCTCGCAGGCGCACGTCACCGCCCGCGTCACAACGCCGGATGGAACGCGCGACGTGCCGCTCATCTTAAAGCTTGGGAGCGGTCGCTTAAGCGTCGGGCGCGGCACTGATAACGATCTCTATCTTAATGACAAGAGCGTCTCGAAGATTCACGCCGCGCTTGTGATGAATCGTGAAGGCACGCTCCTGGTCGCAGACACTGGCTCGACCAATGGAACATACATCAACGGTCGCCGCATAGCTTATGGTGAAGCGCGACAAATCGAAGATGGCGATGTCGTCGGCTTCGGCGATATAGAGGTTCGTTTTCGTAAAGGGAATTAAAACTCCGACATGTCTCTACTACTTCTTTTACAAACAGCCGCAAACACCGCGACCAATGCCGCGACAAACACAACGGCAACTCCTTCGCTGGAAAAGAAGCCCGCGCTCCTGAGCCTCATCTACATGGGCGGTTTTGCCCTGATGGTGCTCTGGCTCATCGTCGCGTTGATACGCAATCGTCGCCAACGCTCTGCTCTCGCGGCCATCGCTCCAAAGGATTTGCCAGATGAAGTGCGACAGCGTTTGGGCGCGACCTCGACCAACAGGGGCTTGCGCGCCCTGCGTTGGCTCTTCGTCGTGATGGCGTTGACGGTCTTCGGCTTTCACGTTTACTGGGCGCGTTATGCTGCTCAGACCAACGAGCGTTTTCAGGAACTGAGCTACAAGGATTTGCGCAACCGCCGCTTGAGCGAATCAACCTTGCGCGGCTGGATTCTTGATCGCACCGGCGAACTGAGAAACGCGCTCGCGCTTTATCGTCGTGACGACAAAGGCAACATCGTCCGTGATTACCCGATGGACACCGCGTTCGCTCACCTCTTCGGCTCTGACCGTGGCGACCCGGGTCTTGAGCGTACCCTCTTCGGCATTCAGAGCATTGAAGTGCCGGAGGCTTTGCAGGTCGTCATGGGTCAAGACGTGCAGCAGCGCGCGACGAAAGATGTGCAGCTCACCATCCATCACGAGATGCAGCAGGCCATCGTTGACCAGCTTAAAGGCAAGCACGGCGCTGTCGTCATGTTCAACCCGCAGACGGGCGAAGTCTTGGGGATGTACAGCAACCCGTCGTACAGTTTGAAGGAAGTTCAGGACGAGGCGCGCTGGATTCAATTGGATGCGGATGAGCAGGACAAGCCGCTGGTTAATAGAGTATTGCACCAATATTATGTTCCTGGCTCGACCTTCAAAACACTGATGATGATCGCAGCCAAACGCGCAGGGATTGATGACTCTGAGTTTGTTTGCAGCGGCGGAGGCTTCATCGCCATGCCCGGCGCGAAACCCATCTTCGACGATGGTGGTCCGGGCGAAGTTCACGGATTGCTTACGATGGACCGGGCATACGAAGTCTCCTGCAACCAGTATTTCGCACAAATGGCCGTCAAGCTTGGTCCAGATAGAATCCGTGAGGCCGCCAAGCTCGTCGGCATCGGAGCTTATGACAAACCTGAAGACACCACGCGTGGGCGCAGGCTCGCGGACATCTGGAACGCCAGCTCAGACGCCATCAAAAAAGCGATAGCGCCAACGGAAGCGACGATGGTGACGGGCAAGTTCGGACCTAATTTTACCAAGTTCGACCTTGCGCTCGAAGGTTATGGTCAGGGTTATGCCGGACAGATGACGCCTTTTCAGATGGCCTTGTTGGTTTCGACCATCGGCAATATGGAAGGCAAGTTGATGAAGCCGCGCATCGAGATGAACCGCCCGGACGAAGTCTATAACCAGGTCTTGACGCCGCAGGTGGCCCAACAGTTACGCGAGATTATGGGTCTTGTGACGGGTGGACCTGAGGGCACGGCGCGCGGGGTCTTCGGTCCAGTCAAAGCCGCAGGCATCAACACGGGCGGCAAGACCGGAACGGCACAGAAAGACGTTCCTGTTTATGACCCGAAGACCGGGCAACCCGTTAGGCGCATGGTTTACGATAAAGACCCGAAGGGAAATATTATCGGACAGCATGAAGTCCTGGTGATGTCGGACAAGCCGCGCATTGACGGCTGGTTTCTCTGTATCGCGCCGCTTGAGCGTCCCACCATAGCGATGGCCGTCATCGTCGAAGGCGGAGGCTACGGCTCGAAATCCGCTGCGCCGATTGCCGCCGCGCTCGTGTTGAAAGCACGGGACCTTGGACTTTTGGGCAATCAACCGAAGAGTGGAAACGATCAGCAACAACCGAAACAGCCTAACAAGCAGCCACGTCCAGGCAAGAAACTGGCAACACAAGCAACACAACAACAGTAAATTTGAGATCTGTAATTTGAATTTTCAAATCTGAACTCTTATGAAAAATCGCGCTTCATCACATCTGCTCACGCTGTTGCTGATTATCGGCTTCGAGATCGTCGGCTATTACGCCGTGCATCGTGCCGCGCTCATTCGCGGCTACGAGACATCCTGGATTAGCGGCGCACGCGATCTGTTGATGTATGTTCCGGTCATCTTCATCGTCTTCTGGCTCACGCGCGCGATGAAGTTCGCTGGCAACTGGACGCTCTACACGACGGCTATCCTCCTCTTCTCCGTCGGAATGCTCATTCAATATCGCCTCTACTCAGACCCTGAGTACAACGCGAAGAACAAGGCTGAGGCGCGCGCTGAAAAGACTGACACGCTGCGGATGCGCTACATCAACGAGAACTACGACGCGGCGAAAAAGCAGATGATGGGTTTGCCGCCGACTCCGCAAACGCCGCTGGATTTGGAGACAGCCGCGTCTGTCAAATCCAACTACACCGTAAGCAACGCTTTGTCTTCAGGCTCGACCTGGATTCCGATCATGGCGTTCGCAGCCTTCATCATTGCCTTCTCCTTCTGCGTGCGTGATAACTTTCTGCTCTGGATGCAGCGGCACAGCTTTATGATCGTGGTCTTGACGCTGATTCCTTTGGGCATGGCTGTCGCCACATCGCGCTTCGGGAAAGCGGGCGGCAACATGACGCCCTGGGAGCCATCGAAAATCCCTTTCCTGGTCGGCTTCGCAGGAATTCTCACCGCGCGTTACAAAGATTTGGCGAAGACCTACTGGGGAATTCCGCGCGCGCGCGACATAGTGCCGCTCGTGGCGATGGCTATAATGCCGTTCATTCCCTTCTTCGTTCTTAAAGACTTTGGACAGATGCTCGTCTTCAGTGGAGCCTATGCGACGCTCTATCTAGTTGCCGTGCGTCGTTGGCCGCAACTTCTCCTCTTCGTCGGCTCTGTGCTCTTCGTCGGCAGCGTCCTTGTCGTCGGAGCTTTGCCCGTTGACGTGCAGGAGAAAGTTCCTTTCCTGCCGACCGTCGCGCGCCCCGTCAAAGCCGCGCTGCCTGATCGTATTCAACAGCGATTCCATCTCTGGCTCGACGGCTTCAATCCGCCTTCGCCTGAAATCAAATGGTGGAAAAAGGATTACGACGAAGCTCTGGCCGAAGATGAAAAGAAGAATCAGGGCGAAGGTAAACAGACCCTGCGCGATCTGGCCGAGCAAAGCCCTGCGATGCAACGCGTCGTCAACGTTGATGTCTGGTTCGACCGTGTGGCCTTTCAACCTGCACAAGCCACGTTCGGCATCGCAGCAGGGCGCACGACCGGAAGAGGCTTGGGGCTAGGGTTCGCCGAAGTGATTCCGGTTGCCGACTCAGATTACATCTATGCGGCGATTGCCGAAGAGTTGGGTCTTGCGGGCGGAGCAATCGTCATCCTGGCTTTAATCGTCTTCGTCTGGGCCGGAGTTCGCACGGCGATTGATGCGCGCGATATGTTCACCAAGCTCTGCTCGGCGGGGCTGACGGCCTTCATCGGGTTTCAAGCTCTGGTCAACATCGGCGGCGTCACGCGCGCTCTGCCGATGACCGGTATCACACTGCCATTTGTCAGTCACGGAGGTTTCAGTTTGATAACAAGCTTTGCCATGCTCGGCATGCTGATGGCCTTCTCGCATCGCAATGCGCGTGATGCGCGCGTTGTCGGGCGCAAAGGAAGACGTGTCAGCGATCCTTTAATCCCGGAGGCTGTTGAATGAGAGAGCCGTCCAACGTTCAGATACAGGTGGCAGCAGTCACGGATCGCGGCTTGAGCGAAAAGCGACCGCTCAACGAAGACTCGCTTCTTTCAGACCCTGAGCGACGCATCTTCGCAGTAGCCGACGGAGTGGGCGGCGCGCAGGCCGGAGAAGTCGCTTCTAAAACAGCCGTCGAAGTCCTCGACGAAGCTTTTCGTCATCAGGTCAACGGCACAGATATAGAAGACCTGATGGAGATTGCAATCCAACGCGCGAACGCATCTATTTTTCAGATGGCGCAGGAAAGCTCTAACTTCTCCGCGATGGCGACGACCGTCGTTGCTTTGCAGGTTGACGGGCACGTGGCGACCATCGGACACGTCGGTGACTCGCGCCTTTATCGTTTAAGCCCCGATGGGAAATTGCACCGCGAAACGGCAGATCATTCAGTCGTCGAAGAGGAAGTCAGAGCGGGGCGCATGACGCCGGAGCAGGCGGCGACCCACCCGAGTCGAAATGTGATTAGTCGCGCTCTCGGCGCAGAGCCGAGCGTCGAAGTTGACATGAAGACGATTGAGATTGATGACGGCACGACTTTCCTGCTCTGCTCTGACGGCATCACGCGCCACATCCCTGACAACGAGATACGCGATCTTCTCATCGCTGGACAGAATCTTGATGATGTCTGCGCCGAGATGAAGCGTCGTTGCTACGAGCGCGGGGCCGAAGATAATTTAACTGCCGTCATCGTTCGCGTCGGCGATGCGCCAAACGCATTCGCTCATGACGACGACGAGCGGACTTTAGTTGCAAAGCGCTCTGATCTGGAGGCGACTGTTGACAGTGCTATGCACCAAACACTTGCCGATGATCCACCTCAACCTGTCGTTCCGCCTGCTATGCCAATGCCGCAGGTCGCTGCGCCGACTTCACTTCCCCCGCCGCCTGTGAGCGAACGCGAGGCGCTTCCTGCCAACCCTGTGCTGTCGCTCGAATCACACGCCAAAAAGCGTTCTGGAGGTGGCGGACGCGCGCTTCTCTTCATTCTACTGATGCTCGTCATCGGCGGAGCGGCCTTTTACGGAGGCATGTATTTCCAACAGCAACACGCCGACACGAGCGCGTCCACGAGCGCAAGCCCAACGCCGACGCCAACGCCTGCTGACCCTGTCCTGGAATTTGAGAAGAAGAAGCGCGCGATTGATCTCGCTCCTGCCCCGATGGTCAAGGCGATGAACGATGAGCAGGCCGCCAAAGGCTTGAAGAATCCGCTTGATTCCACAGACCCTGAGTTCCTTTACCTCTACGGGCGCGGTTTAATGTTGATGGGCGATAACATCAACGCCATCCAGGCATTCGAGCGCGCCAACGCGAACCTGAAAGAGGATGCAACGCCTCTTTACGATAAGCTGAAGATTGAATCAAGGCTCGCAGCCTTAGGTGTCGCCTTCAGACTCAGAACGACGCAACCAAATGCGGAGCGTGATCGTAGAGTTTTGCAGGCGTTCGATGAGTTGGTTAACAAAAACGTGAACCCGATAACCTCTGTGCAGCAATAAACTTTACTAACCCTTGATTGTGGAGGATTGAGATGCTTGCCCCCGTTGAGCCGCGCTGAAGATTGAGCCTCTGCAACGCTTCGCAACAATCGGCTCTCCGTCAGCATCTAAGAGAAGCGCGGGCGGAAACTTTAATGAGCGCGCTGAACACGAATGACGGAACTCAAACTCCAACAGTCCCTGCTCGATGGTCGTTATGAGATATTGGACTGTCTCGGGCGCGGCAGCTACGCTGAGATTTATGTCGCGCGCGATTTGAACGCGGCTGAAGGCGAGCCGAAAACAGTCGTCATCAAAGCACTCAACGTGCTTCTTCAGGGCGTGCCCGACCGAGACCTTGAGCGCACGTTGATCGAAAATTTCCAAAACGAAGCGGTAGCCCTCGACCGCGTTCGCCATCCCAACATCATTCGTCGTCTCGGGCATGGCACGGCCATTGATTTAGCGAGTACGCCGTTTCATTACCTTGTTCTGGAATATTTGGCCGGAGGGGAGCTTGGCGCACGCGCACGCCATCAACCTCTTTCGCTTGAGCGCACGCTCTTTTATCTCGAACAGGTCTGCTCAGGTCTGGCCCACGCGCACAGTTGCGGAGTCATTCATCGCGACATCAAGCCGCAAAATCTTTTACTAACTGCGGACAATCAGGTTGTCAAGATTGCAGACTTCGGCGTCGCTAAAATCGAAGCGACAGAAGGCGCGATCACCAGAGTCGGGACGAACATTTACGCTGCGCCCGAGCACAACCCGCTTGTGCAAACGGGGCAATTGGACCATCCGTCGGTCGAAACAGCGCAACCGCAACTCACGCCTGCGGCTGACATTTACTCGCTGGCAAAAACGACCTACACGATTCTCTGCGGCGAAGCCCCGCGCCGCTTCTCGCATCGTCAAATCACAGATTTTCCAGAATTCGTCTCGAACAAAACCTGGGCGAAAGATGTCTTGCGTGTCTTGAAACACGCGACCGAAGATAAACCTGAAGCGCGTTATCAAACGGTGCAGGAATTTTGGGAAGAGCTGGCCGACGCTGCCCTTCCACCAACACAACCCTTGCGCCCTCAGGACGCTAATGGGGTCGCTTCATCGCCCCGCGTGCGCCCGTCTTCAAAACTGACAAAGGTTGATGCGGTGATTGAAGCTGCTCCGTTGCCGCGCCCGCGTTTCGACTCGCGCGATCTCTTAAACAAATCTCAGGCGCAGGCGAACGGACGCCGACCGCGCATCGTTGTTCCCGTCAATGTGGCGAATCCAAATTTACACACTCTGCCAACGCAGAAACCACCGGCTCCGCCCGTTCGAGTTCCTCCGCCAAAGTCCAAAGTTAAGGAGAGGCCCGATTACATTCCGCTGCCAGATGAGCGTCGCGGAAGACGAAGCCTTCGCATCTTTATGGCCCTGCTCATCATTTTAGGGTTTGCCGGAATCCTTCTGGCGACGCATTATTACGTGAGCAAGCACAGAGCGCAGACCGCATCGGCTCCGACGGGCAACACCTCTTCGCCCTATGTTGGCCGCGAGGTCACTGTGGCGACTCGCGCAAACCTCAGACGCGAGCCGAGCATGTCGAGCAGCCCCCCTTTGCGGGCGGTTGATCGTGGCTCAAGGGTGCGAATTTTGAGCGTTAATGATAATAATAACTGGTTCGAAGTCGAAATCATCGCTTCGACAGACGACCCTGACAACTCGAATCCGATTAAGAGGGGCTGGATGGGCGTCAAAGTTTTAGACCTGGATTAGTTATACTCAAACGACTTTATTCGTTACTCTCTTCGAGAGGAGTGGAAAGATACTGTGGGGCTAATTGAAGCCATTCGGCGATGGATTGACGGCGAGGGCGCGGAAGACCCTTTGATGATTGCGGACGAGCAATCAAGACCGCGCCGCGTCTGGGAAGAGTTTCTTGTCAAAGTCGCGCGCGAAGTCGAAGCCGTCATGCAGCGCGAGATGTTCACGCCGCCCGGCGGCCCGACCTTCATCCCGCGCGAGTACATTGTTTACTTGAGCAACGACGACGACCGCGAGTGGCAGGGCGAGAAACGGCGTGGACTTGAGCAGGGACTCTTTCACGTTCTCTCTGAGCGAGCGCGCGAGCTTTCAGGTCAGACACAGCTCGCCACAAAATCTTTTGCCGTCGAGCTACGCGTTGACGGCACGCTCAACAAGGGCGAGTTTCGCGTTCAGCCCGTCTGGGATGAGACAGAGAGCGGCCACACGATGGTCACAGCACGCCCGAATGAGCAGATGCTGAAAACTTCCATGCCTGGCCCAGCACCTGACGCGCCCGCAGCAAACCCAGAGCAAACGGGCGACGATTCCACAGTCGTTCGCCCGCGCGTCACAGTTCTCTACAACATAGAGGTCTGGCATCAGGGCGTCAGGCAATCGGTCGTCCCCATCTCAAAACCCGAGATCACAATCGGTCGCGGCTCGCGCTCTGTCACGGTTGACCTCCCTATCAAAGGCGACCCGGAAGTCAGCCGCATCCACGCCACGCTCGAACGCGATGCAGGAGGCCAATACTGGTTTACGCCAAAGGGGCGCAACCCGACGCTGGTTAACGGGCAGGAAGTCCCGCGCGATCAGCGCACTCCTGTTCTGCCAGATCAGAAGATTGAGGTTTGCAGTTTCACTTTACGGATTCAACCGCAGTGAACATGAATGAAGCACTCAAAAAGCGAGATAAAGCTTAGTTCATCTTTTCCTGAATTGGGCGCGAGTCTTTATTCGTTACCGGAGAGCAGCTATGACTGAGCTATCTCGCCGTTTATTGGCGGGCATCTGGTTTGCAGTCATGGGAGCAATCCCGGTTGCTTTCTACTTTCTAATTTCCAGCCAAGATTACAGACCGCGATTCAGCGTTAACTTCAACTTACTTCTTTTTGTTGGGATTCCAATTTTAATGGCTGGCCTCAGCGGCTTTGCGCTGGGCTACACCATCCTTGAGGCGAAGGAGGTTAAAAGTTTAGGCCAAGCGATTGTGCGCGGATTGATAGTCTCTCTACTTTCATATTTCTTCTTTTTTATAGCATCCAGCCTTATTCTTGCGGTGAGCAATAACGCTGAATCCAGCTTTATCATCGGATGGACAATATTTTTCTTCTATGGCTTTCTTCTTGCCGGATGGTTGATTGCAATAATGGGCATGGTTGGAGGATGTTTATTGTACCTCTACAGGCTCAAGAGAATTGACAATAGAGAGTTGGGCAGTAATTCCAGGTCCTAATCAAGCATTACCGGCGACAGCACTGATGGCGCCAGATTCGAGGTCTTCGATTAGTTCTTCAAGTAGCGGCGTGATGCGTTCATGCTCGATGTAATCTTTGCCGAGCATCTTGATGAAAATGCGGTTCTTGGTGTCACCTTTCACTTCTCTCAGCATGGCGCGGCAGAACGAGATGACCACTTCGGGCGCAAACTGCTTGCCTACGTTTTTGCGAAAATCTTCCATCACCTCTTCCAGACGGCGACGCTTCCGGTAGGGCCTGTCTGTCGTCATCGCGTCAAATGAATCTGCCAGGCAGACTATCTTGGCGACGAGCGGAATCTGATCTCCGGTCAATCCTTCGGGGTAACCGCGACCGTCAATTCTCTCGTGATGATAGCGCGCCGCCAGAGGTATGTCCGCGTACGGGTGATTGATTGGAGAAAGAATTTCGTAGCCGATTGCAGGGTGACGGTTCAACTCGTTCGACTGTTTGGCGTCAATCCTGTAGGGAGCATTGATAATCTCTTTTTCGACGACGAGCTTGCCGATGTCGTGCAGATAACCTGCGACCGCGATGCCTTCGACCTCTTCCTCGTTCCAACCCATCTCACGTGCGATGATCTCGCTGAACTTGCCGACGCGCTGCGAGTGCCCTTCCGTATACTTATCCTTGGAATCAATGGCGGCAGCAAACGCACGCACTGTGTCGCGGTAGATGACCCGCATCCCGTCATAGAGATGGCGATTCTCTTCGGCGCGGCGGGCGAGTTCCTCAAACAAACGATGTTCGTGAATACCGACGCCAATGTGACGCGCCATCGCGCAGATGAGGTCGTTCTCTTCCGTCGTAAACGGTTCGCCTGTCGCTTTGCCTCCCAGCAGAATCAAGCCGACCAGGTTTTCGCGCACAACTAGTGGAACGATCAGGTCAATACGGAGCGAGTCAAATAGTTCCTGATTGCGCTTGAGAAAATCTAATTCGCTCTGCGTCACGTCAGGCTTAGCCAAAGCGCAGATGCTCAAGGTGAGGAGTTCTGAGACTTCTTGAGAGTTCAGTTTCAGGTCTTCGGGAAATGTTTGGCCCACTCCTCGCGCAGCGATAAAACTGAGAGACTGTTTATCCGAATCGAAGACGGCGAGCGCGCACCGCATGATGCCAAGCGAGCCTTGCACAAGGTACAGGGCTGTTCGCATCTTCTCGTCAAAGTCGCGTGTGTCGGCTATCTCCTGACCCAGATCGGCCAGCGCAGCGAAGGTGTGAAGAAGCTTTTGCAGAGGCGTGCCCTTTTCCATGCGCTTAAAGATCAATGCCCCGCGGCCCGCTGTGGAGAAGCAAATTCGTTGAGCGTAGCCAGCGCCTCTTGTTCGTCTTTGGCGAGCGCGACGTGGCGCGTCAGGCCCAGCATCTCGAAGAGTTGGACGGTCTGATTGTTTACATCTGAGAAAATCAGTTGCGCGCCCGTTCTCTCGGCAGCATCAATCACGCCGAGAAGAATCGAGACGCCGATGCTGTTGACCAGTTCCGTCTCGCGGAAATTGATGATGAGCGCGCGGCATCCGGCCTCCAACTGCCGTCGGCATTCGCGCTCGATGCGCTCGCCGCTCAACTTGTTCAGATAATCGCCCGCGTAAACGATTGCCATGTCTCCAACAGAGCGCGAATGAACGGTCGTACCCGTAACAAGCTCAGCCATAATTAGTCCAGTCTCCCCCTAACCTACTAATAAAGGCAATCAATCCTAAATCGTAATTTGTTTTTAGTAAACAACGAAAAGACAAGGTGGATGCAATCTATGTCTTGCGCAGATACTTCGTCATCCTGAGGCGCGTCCCATCGTCAACGCGCTCGAACTCAACTTCGTCCATCAAACTGCGAATCAGTTTCAAGCCCCAGCCGCGCCGTTCTTTGCTGTCTGAGACATCATCCCCGTTCTTGTTTTCGCCATTCTGGCCGTTGAAACTCTGCGGCACGACCCCGCGACTCGAAACCGTGACGACTAATCTATCACTTTCGAGGCGGAAACGTTGATATATTTTTCTATCGGGGCTGAGACTATGTTCTGAAGCATTGATGCACGCCTCAATCAGAGCGGTCTTAATCTGGTTGATGGCGTCTGGTTGAAATTGGACGCGGCGCGCGATCTGCTCAACCGTGTGTGCGGCAATCAACTCCGTGTCGTCGCCCATTGGGATGACCATCTCGAATTCGTCCGGCGCGCTCTCTTGCCTGGCCATCGCTGCGGACGCGGCGTTGATTCTTTGCGTCAGCAGCTCTAACTGTTGACGACTTGAGCCATAGGCTTCGCGCTCGTTCAGGAGTTCGCTGGCATCTTCAGAGAAGCCTTCGGAGGAGACAAGCCACAGGCGCACGCGATTGAAATTGCAGGCGCGCGCAACTTGCATCAGGCGGTCGCACCACATCTCTGTCACGCCTCTGCCCACTTCGAGCTTCGATTCGATTTCAGCGGCGATCCAGACCACTTCGTTTGCATCCGAATATTGACCGGCATCGAAACCATTGGCGACCGCGCACCGTTCCTCATCGCAGACCTGTTCAATGGGTGGATAAAACGAAGCGCAGCTCGCCGCATAAACAACTTGAGGCAGACGCACGAGGTCTGTCTCGGCATCGAGCGCGGCTGTCAATTCGTCCGCTTCCATTCCTTTGTGAGTTCGATTGAAGCGGTCGTAATGGAAGAGGCTTGCAGGGACACGCTGGCAGTTGAATCTTTCGAGGAGTTCGCGTAAACCCAACGCGGCCTCACGACGATAATGGCGCGCCATCGTTTGCGGCGCACGCTTGAGAGTCTCGCTGAGGATTCCGGCGACGACGAGAGCGCGCGGCTCGGCTTCAATCTCAAGGCGATAGCGCGTGTGCAGATAATCAGACCAGACGAGCGAATCATTTCCCGCTTCGATGAAGTTTGCGTTGAAGCTCGCAAACTCATGAACGTGTAGCTTGCGAACGATCTTCTGAAACTGTTCCGGCTCGATGTTCAGCCGCTTGCGCCAAATATCAACATGCGCGCGGCCTCCTTCACTCTGCGATGATTCATACAGAACGCGAATCAGAGAACGCCTGATGGCGGCTTGCGGCGCGATCTCTTCGAGAATTGAAGTGAAGTGGCGATTGATGCGTCCGCCCATCAACTCGTCAACGTAGAGCTGCTGGCAGTTGCGAAAGCTCGTGAGCGCAACTCGGTTTTCTCTCGCAGCGTGAAGCAATGCCGAGATATAGAGCGGATTGCCTCCCATCTGCTGAACAATCAAGTCTCTTGTCTGATCGTTGATATTGATTTCATCGCGCCGCGCAAGTCGCTCGACCATTGCGCGCGCTTCTTCGTCGCTCAAGCTTTCGAGCCTGAGTGCGCCTGCGAATTCGTTTCCGTTTCGCGCGCGGTGAACTAAATCTAAAAGGTGGCGGCGCAGTCCGGCCAACACGTATGGTCCACCGGACTGCATCAGGGCCTGCGCAAATTCCGCGCCGAGCGAGAGACTCGCTCCATTCAACTGCTCTGCCAGTTGAAGCCCATCAAGAAGAACGAAAGGCTTTGCGCCGCTCGAAGCCGCACGTTGTGGCGCGCTCAGGCAAAGACGTATAAAGGCGCGCGGGTCTTCTTCAGCGCGCAAGCGTTCCGCCGCTTCAACCAGACGCTCAACCCATTCATAATCGTCTGGCGGAGTCAGCTCCATTAAATCTGGAGCCGAGAGCGAAGCACGACTGAGGCCAGCGTCCTGACGACGAAAGGCCACGAACTGTTGCAGGAAAGTTTGCAGGAAGTGGTCTGCGGTCGCTTGTGCAGTTCGATCATTGAGGTTGAGCGCGAAATAGATTGGAATCGCTTCGCTGTTCTCGCGGAAGAGCTTGTCGTAAGCCTGTCGCAGAAACTCGGATACGCCGACCGCTGGCGCAGCCAGCAGAAGCAGGCCGCGCTCGTGCGCGTCGGGCGCAGCCAGACGCATGACTTGCGCGAGCGCATCGAAGCGTCCGACAAACTCTTCGGGCGCGATGCGGCCCAAGATTGGCCGCCCGTGTCCAATGTTATTCTGCTTCTTCGGGGGCATCTACGTTCTCTTCAACCTGTGCCGGGGGCTTTTCGTAAACCTCCACGCGATTCTTGCCACGATGCTTCGCCGCATAGAGCGCGCGGTCGGCCATTTTAATCATCAACTCGGGCGTGTCCACTTCCGCGCAAAATGCCGAGACCCCTATGCTGACGGTGACTGCGCCCAAAGGCTGCGCCTTACCGTGCGGAAAGCGCATGCGCAAGACGCGACGCCGAATCCTTTCAGCAATCGCGGTCGCCTCTTCAATCGTCGTCTGCGGCAAGAGAATACAAAACTCCTCTCCACCGTAACGTGAAGCGACATCCGCTCCGCGTAAAGCTGACTTCAAACACTGTGCGGTCATTTCAAGCGCAACGTCGCCCGCCTGATGGCCGTTGCGGTCGTTGTAATGCTTGAAATCGTCAATATCAATCATCATAAAGCTCATCGCATACTCATGACGCTTCGAGCGTTTCAACTCTTCTGCCAGACGCTCGATCAGGTAACGGCGATTGAGCATGCCCGTGAGCGGGTCTGTGATTGACATCAACTGAAACTGGCTGGCACGCTCCTGCCATTCTGCGCGGTCTAAAGCCATCGCCATCTGCGGCGCAATAGATTCAATAAGACTCAAATCAATGTCATCGTAAGAGCCACCGCCAGCCTTGTCCGTGACATTGAGAACGCCAACCTTGCGCCCGCTGATCGAGATTGGATAGCTGATGAAAGATTTCGTTTTGTAACTTCGCTCGGCGGGCGCAGGCGTGCGTCCCATTGTCTCCACATCGCGTACAACGAGCGGGCGTCCTTCCGAAAGCACCGAGCCGGAAACTCCTTCGCCCATCCGCACGCGCACGGCTCTGGCAACTTCGGCTCGCGGGCCAAAGGCAGACTTGACGGACAATTCGTTCGAGGCTTCGTCGAAGAGAAGCAGCGAGGCGCGCTCTGCATTCAGCAGGTCCTTAGACATTCTGAGGACTGCATCATAAGTCTCGGTTGGATTGACCGTCGTGATTCGCTCGCCGAAATTTTGCAGGTGTTCAGCGAAACGCGCGCGCTGCTCAAGCTCGTGGCGCAGGCGCAGGACCTCAAGAGGCAAAGCAATTTCACGACAGTAAGACGCGATTGCGCGCCGCTTCTCATCGGTTAAAACAGGGTCGCCAACCAGGAGGACAGCCTTCACTTCGTCGCCGACGATGAGCGGGAAAAGCTCTGCTGTTCTGCCGGTTGTATCAGTCTGCTTGCGAATCGTCCCAGCAGGCTTGAAACCTTCCGCAGTCTCGCGCAGGACAAGAGACGAAGCTGCCTTCGCGGTCACAAAGAGCCTGGCGTCTTTCGAGCCGACTTCAACATGGATGGGCGCGCCCTCGAACTCGCCTCTGCCGCAAGCGTAAATAAACATTCCGCGTTCGCGTAGCAGCAAGGCGAGCGATGTTAGCTTAGCCCTGTTAGAGAGCACTTCAAGCGAAGAGCCGCACGCTTCCTTGAATTCGCTTTCGGCTTGGAAGTAGCGTCCCTGCAAAAGCGCGGCGCGCTCACTCGCGCTCTGCTCGGCATCTTCATCTTTAACGCGCGTCTCTTCCACAATCTCAGGCGCTTTACTTTTTGCCCGAGTCTCCGTCGCCTCACGCTCGACCGTTTGCGTTTGCCCCTTCAATCCTCTGACGGCCTCTTCGATTTTCAGAGCGAGGCCATCCAAATCCTGGCGCGAGGCGAAGATGACGTTCTTGAAAATCTCTGTTGATAACAGTTCCTGCAAATCGCCGACGCGGAAACGCTCGGCCAGCGCGCGATAGTCCGCGCTCGTCAAAAAAGCGCGACCGCCAATGACGGCCAACTGCCTTCCTGTCCCTAAATCAACAGGCATCGCAAAACAATGAAGACCGGCGTGGCAGCGATAATGGCTCGCTTGCCCGGCTTCGACGGCGCGCTCGTAAGCTCTGCCGCAGTAAGGATCGCAGAGATGGACGTGCTTTGGAGAAGACTGAAAGACCTGGCAAATTGAGTTGTTATTTGAGACTGAAAGGGCTGGCGGTTGGTGACCTTCGACGAGCAGGATAGAGAGACCCGAGGCCGCCGCTAAAGAGTCTTGCGCGGCAGCCCAATCGCTGGGCATCTTGCTTGTCTGGGCTTTGCCTTTATCGCGTGCGGGCGCGACAGGGTTATCCATCGTCTTTAAGGTCACTAAAGTTTACGTCCGAAGTGTTGTTGGAGGGCTGAGGCTCGCGCGTAGAATTGGGGCGCTTTCCGCGCGCATGGCTCTCAATTTTGATGCGGCGGCTCGCGTGACAGAGCCGCCGTCCAAATAGGAGTATAAGTGCCCGCAAGCCGGAAAGACAAGCGAAATCTTAGTAAAAACGCTGTCTTCGGCTGGCGGTCACTGACGCAAGATTCAGCTCTCACCAGATGTAAATGTCGAATAACAGCCCTTTTTCACGTTGCGATGACACGTTGAGCGTCGCGCAAGCCTGGCGCGTCACCGGGCGCGACCTCGTCTATGTCCGGTTGCTCAGGGCTGATGCGGATGCAGGCCGCGAAGTGGTTTGGCTTAATCTCAGCCAAAGGGGGCACGACCTCTTTGCAAGCCTGAATGGCATAAGGGCAACGTGTATGAAAGCGGCAGCCTTGTGGGGGGTTGATTGGCGAAGGCACATCGCCTTCCAGAACTATGCGCTGGCGCGTCGCTTCAATCTCAGGGTCTGGAACGGGAACGGCTGAGATGAGAGCCTTCGTGTATGGCATCAGAGGCTCGTCGTAAATCACTTTGGCGTCCGCCACCTCAACGAGTTTGCCTAAGTACATCACGGCCACGCGGTCGGAAACGTGGCGGATGGCGCGCAGGTCGTGCGAGATGAAAAGGTACGTCAGGTTATTCTCTCTTTGCAGCTTCTCCATCAGGTTCATTATCTGCGCCTGAATGGAGACATCCAGAGCAGAGATCGGCTCGTCGGCGACGATGAAGTCAGGATTAACCGCAAGCGCGCGTGCGATGCCTATGCGCTGCCTTTGGCCACCTGAGAATTCGTGTGGATAGCGTTTGATGAATCGCTTGTTCAGGCCGACGGTCTCCATCAACTCCTGCACGCGCCGGTCTCGCTCGCGTCCCGCCGCGATGCCAAAAGTCTCAACAGGCTCGCCGATGATTTGGCCGACCGTCATGCGCGGATTCAAGCTCGCATACGGGTCTTGAAAAATCATTTGCAGATGCTTGCGATGCTCGCGCATCTCCTTCTGTGAAAGGTTTGCGAGGTCTTCGCCGCGAAAAAGAACCTGCCCGCCGGTCGGCTCTGTCAATCTTAGAACTGCGCGCCCCAAAGTTGACTTGCCGCAACCTGATTCGCCGACTAATCCCAAAGTCTCGCCTGGATAGATGTCTATCGTCACACCGTCAACGGCTTTGACGACACGCCTGACCGAGTTTCCGCTGATGAGTTTATCCAGCAGCCCGCCGCCGCCAAGATCGAAATGAACTTTGAGGTCGCGGATCGCCAGCAACTCGCTCCCCTTCCCGCGCTCAATCGGCGGGGGCATCCCCTGCGAATGTTGAATTGTCGTCGGCTCTTGGCTCATCTGGGCGACCTTTTGCTTCTCCTATTGTTGAATCGTCAGCTTCTGCCGCTCGCGCGCTTCACGCTCAGCAAGAGATTTTGCATAAACCTCTTCGGCAAAGTGACAGAGCGAATGGTGCTCCGCGTTAATCTGCACGAAGGGAGGAAATTCCTGACGGCAAATCTCTTCTGCGCGCTCGCAGCGCGGCGAGAATGGGCAACCGGGCGGAAGATGCGCGACATCGGGCGGAAGTCCGGGAATCTGATAGAGCGCGCCCTGTTCCGAAGTTGGGTCAGGCACAGAGCGCAGCAATCCTTTGGTGTAAGGGTTGCCGGGCGCGCTGAAGAGTTCGCGCGTCCGTGCCTGCTCGAAGATTTTTCCTGCATACATCACTATGATGCGGTCTGTCATTCCGGCGACGACGCCCAGATCGTGTGTGATGAGAATGACGCTCGTGCCCGTCTCCTGCTTGAGCTTCTTTATCAGCTCAAGAATCTGCGCTTGAATCGTCACGTCGAGCGCGGTCGTCGGCTCGTCCGCAATCAACAGCTCCGGCTCGCATGACAAAGCCATCGCGATCATCACGCGTTGACGCATCCCGCCTGAAAATTCGTGTGGATAGCTATCAACGCGCGAGCGCGCATCTGGAATGCCGACTATGTCGAGCATCTTGATGGCGTGCTCGTAGGCTTGCTCTTTCGTGTAACCCAGGTGAAGCTCCGTAATCTCCATCAACTGCTTAGAGATTCGCATGAACGGGTTGAGCGAAGTCATCGGGTCTTGAAAGATCATGGCGATGCGCTTGCCGCGTATCCTTCTCAAGTCTTCGATTGGAATCGAGCGAATGTCTTCGCCGTCGAAAAGTATTTCACCGGAAACAATCTTGCCCGGAGGCTCTGGAATCAGCCGAATGATGGAGAGATTTGTGACAGACTTGCCTGAGCCGGACTCGCCCACAATTCCCAGCGTCTCGCCACGCTCAAGATCGAAGGTGATGCCGTCAACGGCTTTGACCGTTCCATCTTCAGTCTCGAAATACGTCCTGAGGTCTTTGACCGAAAGAATGTTTCCGTTGCGACTCATCTTTAAGTGACGAGTGACGAGTGACGAGTGACGAGTTGAAGACAAGCTCTTACTTGTCACTCGTCACTCATTACTCGTCACTGCTTTCAAACCTTTCTCATCTGCGGGTCGAGGGCATCGCGCAGGCCATCGCCTAAGAAGTTAAGTGAAAAGAGCGTCAGCGCCATCGTGACGCCAGGAAAAATCAGTTGCCAGGGGAAGATCGCTATGTTCTGTATGCCTTCGCTCGCAAGACTTCCCCATGACGCTAAGGGAGCTTGCACACCCAAGCCCAGGAATGAAAGAAATGCTTCCTGAAGCATCACCTGGGGAATCGTCAGCGTCGCATAGACAATCACAGGCCCAAGCGTGTTCGGCACCAAGTGACGAAAGATAATCTTGCTTGTCGAAACTCCGGTTGCGCGCGCAGCCAAAACGAACTCTTGATTCTTTAAAGAGATCACCTGCCCGCGCACGATGCGCGCCATCGTCAACCACGAGACTGCGCCGAGCGCAACGAAGAGCAGGACGAGCTGGCCCATCGGAGATTTACCACCGAAGAAAGCCAGGAGCACGATCACGATCATCATGTATGGCAAAGCATACAGGATGTCCACGATGCGCATCATCACGTTATCAACGCGCCCGCCGAGGTAGCCTGCGGTCGCGCCATACGAGACGCCTATCAGGAGCGAGACGATTGTTGAAATAAGGCCAACCATCAAAGATATTTGGCCTCCCGTCAGGACGCGCGCCAGAATATCGCGGCCTAAATTGTCAGTCCCCATCGGATGCGTCCAGGAGAACGTGCCATCGGGCGCAGAGAACGGGGGGAAAGGTTTTTTAAGATCAGTCTCGGGCGGTTGGTAGTTATAGCTGTAGCCTGTGGCCTTTTGGATGATGAAAGGCCCGATGATTGACGTGAGCGCGATAAAGATAACGACAATCATCCCGAAGACCGCCAGCTTATTCTTCAACAATCTTCGCCAGGCATCTTTCCAGAGCGAAGTGCCTTTGAGCGGCTCTTGAACGCCGCGCTCGGCTGTGCGCACGTCACCTTCGCCAACAGCCAATTCGGGCGACGTGTGTATGATGTCACCCGTGCGTGAGCGAATGGGCGGCTCAGGCGGCGTGCCAAGTGGCGTCAACGCTGGCTCCGTCTCCGCAGGCTCTCGTATCTTATCGGTTCGTTCGTCATTCATCACAGTCAATAGCGAATGCGTGGATCAATATAAGCGTAAGCGATGTCAACCAGGAGATTGAAGACCAAAATCAAAATCGAGAGAAATGCCACGATACCGATAATCAAAGGTTCGTCGCGTGAGAGATTCGCGTTCAGAAAATAGTTGCCGAGACCAGGGAGCGCGAAGATTTGCTCGACGACGACAGTTCCCGTAACGAGAAAGGCGAGGACTGGGCCAGTGAATGAAACGACTGGCAGAATCCCACCGCGCATCACGTGCCGGAAAACTACCTGCCTCTCGCTCAGCCCTTTCGCACGAGCTGTTCTGACGTAATCCGCGCGCAAAACTTCGAGCATTCCTGACCTCGTCAATCGCGCAATGTAGGCCATGTAAATAGCCGAGAGCGTGATAACCGGCATGACCAGATTCCAGCTCGGGAAACCTCCCCAGCGCGCGGGCGGCAACCAGTAGAGAGTGAGCGAAAAGAGTAGCACGAGCAATGGCCCGATGACGAAGTTTGGGACAGAGATGCCGAGCATCGCCAGGGCCATCGAGGCGTAATCTAGTTTCGAGTTCTGCTTGAGCGCTGCGAGCGTGCCCGCAATCAGCCCGACGATGAGCGCGAGAATATAGGCCAGCAGGCCAAGCGTTGCCGAGACAGGCAGCGCGCGGCCTAGAATTTGATTGACCGATTGACCTGGATATGTGAGCGAATCGCCAAAATCAGGGTAAGGATGCCACTCGTATTTCATCACCGGCCTGCCGTCAGCATCCGTGATGCCTTTGCCGGTCTCGTCTTTCTGCTGCACAAGATGAAAGCCAAAGATACCCACCATCACACGACCGTACTGCACGTACCAGGGCTTATCCAGTCCGTACTTGGCGCG
>Ga0182001_10000080_pt1 | contig 22627 bp, 10 predicted proteins | sample BulsoiFelSFmetaG_FD_120485 | JGI IMG/M metagenome (GOLD analysis project Ga0182001, IMG submission 120485) | Bulk soil microbial communities from Mexico - San Felipe (SF) metaG | ecosystem: Environmental > Terrestrial > Soil > Agricultural land | place: Mexico: San Luis Potosi | collected... | reverse complement strand
TACTTTCGCGGAAATCTTTTGACGGCTTACGAGTTGCTGAGCAGAAGATTTGGCCCAAAGGCCCAGAACTTCGCGGCCTTTCCCTTTCTGGTCCTGGGCGCTATTGGTGAAGGCATTCGCCTCTTCTCCGCTTCGCTTGTCTTGAGTGCGGTGCTCGGCGCGAGTTTCCCCACTCTGCCGAATCTCTGGCTCTGGTCCATCATCATCGTCGGCCTGCTGACGCTCGTCTATACTTTTGAAGGCGGCATCGCGGCTGTCATCTGGACCGACTTGATTCAACTGGTGATTTACATCGGCGGCTCATTGTTGGCCGCTTACGAGTTACTGCATCTCGTGCCCGGCGGCTGGGACACGATTGCCGTGCAAGGTGCGGCTGCCGGAAAGTTTCAATTCGTCTCGTTCACTTTCGATTGGAGTGTGCCTTTCACGTTCTGGGCCGGACTGATTGGCGGAACTTTTCTGACGATGGCCTCGCACGGCACGGACCAGTTACTTGTTCAACGTCTGCTCACCTGTCGCAACAAGCGTGACAGTCAGAAGGCGCTCATCTTGAGCGGCTTCGTCGTCTTCTTCCAGTTCGCGCTCTTTCTGCTCATCGGCGTGATGCTCTTTGCTTTCTATCAAGCGAATCCATTGACGACACCACTGGAGAGCAACGATCAGGTCTTTCCGTTCTTCATCGTGCATCAACTGCCGCACGGCATCGCCGGACTCGTGATCGCAGCGATTTTTGCGGCGGCGATGTCCAACTTGAGCGGCTCGCTCAATTCGCTCGCTTCGAGCACGCTGATAGATTTCTATAAGCCGCTGATTAATCCGAAAGCTGATGACCACTCTCTGCTCAAATTGTCGAAATGGTTCACGGTCGCATGGGGCCTGGTGCTCATCGCCATCGCCATTGTCTCCAAGAGTTTTACGAAGTCCGTGCTCAATACCGCTCTCTCAATTGCCTCGTTGCCTTACGGGGCGATGCTCGGCGCGTTCCTGTTGGGCGTTCTGACGAAGCGTGCGAATCAGAGAGGCGTGATGACGGGCATGGCGCTCTCGCTCGCTTTCATGTTGATGGTTTGGCTGAAGACTACGCTCGCCTGGACCTGGTACGTGCTGGTTGGCGCGACCGTCTGTTTCGTAGTAGGTTACGGAGTGAGTTTAATCGGAAAAGCTTCCGCAGCGACTGCTGTGAGAGCCGAAAGTTAAGAGCTGAGAAGTGTCCTCCGCACCATTATTTGAAATACAAGAATGAGAATAATTCGCATTAACTATCGCAGTCTTATTAAAAGCTCGGCCACCGTATTTTTAATCACCACATTAATATTTGGCTTAGCCATTCCGACAAGCGGGCAAGTTGAGAGAAGGAAAAGGTTCTCTGCTTCCTTTAATACTCCCAATCCAACGGCCTCCTCTTCACTGCTTTCTAACACGGCATATCCGAATCATCCATCGAAAGACGCTCTGAAGTGGGCTGATGGTGAATTGAAGAAGATGTCTTTGGATGAAAAGATCGGGCAACTCATCTCCATCGGCATCAACGCGAGCTTTCTCAATCAGGAGAGCGAGGCTTTCAAAGCCATGCGCCGTCAGGTCGAAGAGAATCACGTTGGCGGTCTCATTCTCTTCGGCAGCCCTGTTTACGAATCGGTCGTGCTCATCAATCGAATGCAGCAGTTTGCCAGGCGACCTTTGCTCGTCTCGGCTGATTTAGAGCGAGGCGCAGGGATGCGTTTCTTCGACACGACAGACTTCGGTTGGGTGATGGCCGTCGGCGCAACCGGCAATCCTGATTACGCTCGTCGCATGGGCGAGATTACTGCGCGCGAGGCTCGCGCACTCGGCGTCCAACAAATTCTCGCGCCCGTCGTCGATGTCAACAACAACGCCGCGAACCCGGTCATCAACGTGCGCTCTTACGGCGAAGACCCGCAAGAGGTCGGGCGCTTCATCGCTGCCTTTATCAAGGGAGCGCAGCACGAAGGCGTCATCGCCACGGCCAAACATTTTCCGGGTCATGGCAACACGGCGACAGACTCGCATCGCGGATTGCCTATCTTGAATCTTTCGCTCGCAGACCTGAACCGTGTTGAACTCGTTCCGTTTCGCGCGGCAGTTGACAATGGCGTCGGCTCGGTCATGGTGGGGCACATAGCAGTCCCTTCAATTGAGCCGACGCGCATCACGCCGCTGCCGAAGAAGCCGGACGCCAAGCCGACCTATGCTGACAGTGAAGTGATCGTCGAGAACGCGACGGCTCCGGCGAGCATGTCGCCCGCGCTCACGGGTCTGCTCAGGCATGATCTGGGCTTTGAAGGCATCATCGTCACGGACGCGCTCGACATGAGCGGTCTCACGATCTATTTCAATCAAGAGGAAGCAGCCGTGCGCGCGGTTCTCGCGGGCGCGGACATGCTGCTCAAGCCTGCGGACGCGGACGCCGGACCAGCCATCAAAGGATTACGCGAAGCCGTCAAATCCGGTCGCCTGACGGAGCAGAGAATCGAAGAGTCTGCGCGCCGCATTCTCGCAGCCAAATACGATTTGGGATTGGTCAAGCAGCGTCTCGCTCCGATTGACGAGGTGGACAAGATTGTCTCGTCGCCGGATGCTTTGAAGCTGACGCAAGAGATTGCTGAGCACGCCATCACGCTCGTCCGCAATGATGCCAAGCTGCTTCCCATTAATAATCTGCGTTCCGATGCGCGCATCTTCAATCTTGCAATCACGAACGGCGATGACCGCGCTTTCATCAGCAATCCTTTCGTCTCCGCGCTCTCTCGCTCAGGGCGCAAGGTCGAGACGATTGTTCTGGATGATCGCTCATCGGATGCGGAAGTGCAGAAGGCTCTGGAGCGCGCGCAGGGCGCAGACTTAGTCATTGCCTCGCTCTACGGTCGCGTTCGCACGGGGCAATCGGCGAGCATTGGTTTGCCTGAACAGGGCGCGCGCGCGCTTAACTCTCTGCTTGGCCGCGATGCTCCTGTCATCGGCATCAGCTTCGGCAATCCATACGTCTTGCAAAGTTTTCCGCAGATGAAAACTTACCTGGTCGCTTACGGAGACATGCCCGCTCTACAACAAGCTGCGGCGCGCGCCATCCTCGGCGAGATGGACATCACCGGAAGACTTCCCATCACTCTGCCTTCGCTCTATGCGCGCGGCACAGGCATTCAATTGAAAGCCGTCGAGAAGCGAACGGCGGAGCTGATGAATAAATGATTTCAGCTCGCACTGTTGAAATTAGTGAATTGTCATTGGCCCAGGCTTTTTCAGTTGCCACTAGCTTCGGCTAGTGGACTTGAATTAGGTAGTAGAAAGGGGCTTTAGCCGAAGTTAATAAATAGATTTTCCTTTTGGCTTTAGCCTAACAGCCTTCGGATTCGGCTAAAGCCTATTTATTAGTTAGCCTTTTTATCCACTAGCTAAAGCTAGTGGCAACTTATGAATGAAATGTCGCTAAGACTCAACTCAAATCTATTCCCAAAAAGCGCGGCGCACATTTGCGCGCTCGCGTTGCTCATTGCACTGCCCGTTAGAACTCCTGCGACGAATCTACCTCTGGCTCAACCCGCGACTGTCGGCATGAGCGCGCGGCAGCTTGCGCGCATTGACGGTGTGACCGCTGAATCAATCGCAAAGAATGAACTGCCGGGCGCGGTCGTGCTGGTCGCACGAAAGGGTCGCGTCGTCTGGCGCAAGGCTTACGGCTCACGAGCCGTCTTGCCGCAGCACGAGACGATGACTGCGGATACTATCTTTGACCTGGCGAGCTTGACGAAAGTCGTCGCCACCGCGACGAGCATCATGATGTTGATTGAGCGTGGGCAACTTCGTCTGAGTGATCCCGCTTCGCTTTATCTGCCGGAACTCAAAGGCGAGTCGAGAGACCGCATCACAATCGAGCAGCTACTTCTACATCGTTCCGGCTTCGCGCCCGATTTTGATTTGAGCGAAAAATGGAGCGGGTATGATGAGGCGATGAAGCACCTGGCCGTAGAGTCACTGCGCAATCCGCCGGACACGCGCTTTGTTTATAGCGACATCAATTACATCGCGCTCGGCGAAATCGTTCATCGCGTGAGCGGCATGACGCTCGATGAATTTGCGCGCAAAAATATTTTCGAGCCGCTTGGGATGAAGGACACGGGCTTTCGACCCATTGGCTCATCGCAAACTACGCGCAACGATGCGGCAACCATAGCTCGCATCGCGCCGACTGAGACAAAGCACGCGGCGGGCAGTTATCTTGGCGGCGCGGGTGATAAAACTGCGGAAGGCGAGCGTTGGTTGCGGGGCGAGGTGCACGACCCGACCTCTTATCGCATGGGCGGAGTCGCAGGCCACGCCGGACTTTTTTCGACCGCAGACGATCTGGCGATTTACTGCCAGATGATTTTGAATGGCGGCGAGTATAACGGCGTGCGCATTTTGAGTCCGATGACTGTGGCGATGATGACCAGGCCGCGCGTCGTGACAGACGAAGGCGGAGCGCGCGGGCTTGGCTGGGACATCGCGACGAGCTTCTCCTCGAATCGCGGCGACATCTTTCCGCTCGGCTCGTTCGGTCACACAGGCTTCACCGGAACATCTTTCTGGATTGACCCGGCGAGCCAAACCTTCGTCGTCTTCTTGAGTAACCGTGTGCATCCGAACGGCAAAGGCGATGTCGGCAGCCTTCGCGGGCGCATCGCTTCAATTGTCGCTTCTTCGATCACGGACGAGAGCGTAGAAGATTCGCGCGCGGAGTCTGCAAGGTTCGCGTCAGAAGTTTTAGATGGAGTTGCACGGCTCTCAAGCCGTGCAAACGCAAATGCGATGATTGAACCGCCAAACGATGCACAGGTCTTGACAGGCATTGACGTGCTTGAGCGTGATGGGTTCAAACAGCTCGCGGGGATGCGTCTGGGACTGGTCACGAATCACACTGGGCGCGACCGCGCGGGGCGACAGACGATTGATGTCCTGCATGATGCGACGGGCTTGAAGCTGACCGCCCTCTTCTCACCTGAACATGGCATACGCGGGCTTGCTGATGAGAAAGTCTCCGACTCGAAAGATGAGAAGACGGGCTTGCCCATCTATTCGCTTTACGGCGAGACGCGCAGGCCCAAACCCGAACAGTTGAAAGACCTGGACGCCATCGTTTATGACATTCAGGATGTCGGCGCGCGTTTCTACACATACATCTCAACGCTCGGCTACGTGATGGAAGAGGCCGCGCGCGCGCACATTCCAGTCATCGTGCTTGATCGTCCGAATCCAATCGGAGGCGTTGATGTCGAAGGGCCAGTTGCGGATGAAAACAAACTTTCGTTCACCGCTTATCACAGAATCCCTGTGCGACATGGAATGACAGTGGGCGAGCTTGCCAGGCTTTATAACTCGGAGCGAAAAATCAACTGCGACCTGCGCGTCATTCAAATGGAAGGCTGGCGGCGCGGGATGTGGTACGACGCGACAAATCTCACATGGGTCAACCCTTCGCCGAACATGCGCAGCCTGACGGAAGCCGCGCTCTATCCGGGCATAGGGCTTCTTGAGACGACGAACGTTTCCGTCGGGCGCGGCACGGATACGCCATTTGAAATCATCGGCGCGCCGTATCTTGACGGGCAACGCCTCGCCGCTTACTTGAATGCAAGAAAGATTGCGGGCGCGCGTTTCGTGCCCGTGAGGTTTACGCCGAAGAGTTCGGTCTTCAAAGATACTGAATGCAATGGCGTCAACATCATCATCACAGACCGCACGCGCTTTCATCCCGTGCAGGCTGGATTGGAGATAGCCGTTGCGCTCAGACATCTCTATCCGGCTGAGTGGAAAGTTGATGACTACTCGCGCCTGCTGGTCAATGCCGAGACTCTGGAAGCGGTTAAGCGCGCCGATGAGCCGGAGGCGATCATGCGCCTCTGGGGCGAAGGACTTTCTCAGTTTCGCCGCGCACGCGCACGCGCTCTGCTCTATAAATAAAGGCCGGTTGAAATGGAATGCTCGGCGCGAAAGACACAAAGGCAGAAGTGATTAAGCCAATAGTTTATGACATAGCTCTGACATCTGATGAACTTCTTCGCTCTCTCTTTTCCTTAGCTCCACGCCGACGACTCTCTATTCTTGATAGCTGCAAGCAACAGGATACTGCGGCACGTTTCCTCATCGCGGGCTTCGATCCCTTTGAAGTAATCGAAGCGCGTGGGCGCAAACTGCGCATCATGCGACGCGGGCAGCGCGATGAGCAAACGATTGTCGGCGACGTTCTCAACATGCTTGACGAGCGGCTCGCTCAACATCATCTATCAAATCACACATCTCATGATGTGCCAGTTGCCGGAGCTTGTATCGCCACATTCGCTTACGAGTTGGCCCATCAGCTTGAACGCCTGCGAGTTCGTTCAAGAGGTGATTCGGATGAGCCTGATGCTGTGCTTGCCTTCTATGATACGCTCGTGGTCCACGACTACGCGCAGGGAGTGACGAAGATTGCGAGCGTGGGAGGTGAGGGACGAATTCGTGAGACGACAGATGCTCTCGTCGAAGCTCTGAGGAGAGATGACGATTCCGCTTCTGATGAAATTTGCGTTCAGAAAATAGCCTCAAGTTTTACGCGCGAAGAGTATCTGGCTGCGGTTGATAAAATTAAAGAACGCATTGCAGCCGGAGACATTTATCAAGCCAATCTGACGCAAGCTATCACTTGTAGGCTCTCGCCGCAGAGCCAGCCCGAGAATATTTTCTTAAAGTTACGGCGCGACCACCCAACGCCGTTTGCGGCCTTCGTACGTCGCCGCGATGACGTGGTTGTCAGCGCCTCGCCCGAAAGATTTTTGCGCGTCGAGTTGAAAAATAATGAGCGATATGTGGAAGCCTGGCCGATTAAGGGAACACGCCCGCGCGGGGCAACCGATGAGAGTGACGAGAGAATGCGGGCGGAGCTATTGACAAGCGAGAAAGACAGGGCAGAGAACGTGATGATCGTTGACCTTCTGAGAAACGATCTGGGGCGCGTTTGCCATTACGGTTCAATCAAGGTCACAGAACTTTGCTCGCTGCAAGAGCTTCCGACGCTCTTTCATCTGGTCTCGAAAGTGCGCGGTCGCTTGCGCGACGAAGTGACGATAGGAGACATCTTGCGCGCGGCCTTTCCCTGCGGGTCAATCACGGGCGCGCCGAAGATTCGCGCAATCGAGATCATTGATGAGATAGAAAACACGGCGCGCGGAATTTCGATGGGAGCAATCGGATATTTCTCCTTCGATGGCGCGCTGGACCTGAGCGTGGCGATTCGCACGATGGTCGTCCGCGATGGTCTTGCCAGGTTCAACGTCGGTGGAGGAATTGTCGCCGATAGCTCGCCACTGCTCGAATATGACGAATCTCTGCTCAAGGCGCGCTCTCTACTTTCTGCTCTCGGTGTCCTAAAGTTCACCGATTTGGGCCGGTCGTCGTAATCCACAAAAAGAGAATTCATCCAAAAAATCGAAAGGCGCATCTCCATTTTTCTGTATTCCGACGAGATGGCTTTGCTGAAACCGCGCTTTTATTAGGGGCTGACGGCGCGAAAAGGCAGGAATATAGTTTGCCTGACCAAAGTCGTGCTCTCCGATGACATGTTCCAGATGTTCCGGCGCGCTCTGAAGAGTGATCGAGACCTTAGCAAGTTAGTCTTCAGTGTAATCAGTCGCCAGTAAAGTAATCCTGAATTGTGCAAGCTGAAGCAGTCTCCTTTGAACGTCAGACTGCGCACTTTTATTTATCAGCGGAATTTATCCTTGTGATAAAATCTTTTAGTTTCTATTATCGGGCTGGAAGAGCCTAAAATGCATCTGAATTAGAAAAAGCTGTCCAGTTCCTTAAGTTATTACCACTGAAAATTTATCCTGGGGCGTCAGTCGCAAATTGTCGTGCGCGGTCTTTCATATCTTGAAAGACTGTCGGGCGCAATTATATTTCCCTCTTCAGGTATGGAGAAACGTTTCACAGCTCGTCTGTTGACATTCACCCTCGCGGTGATCTTTGCGGCATCGTCCAACATGAATCTCTCGCTCGCTCAGCAACCCTCCGCGCCTCTTTATGATCTCCTCATCACAAACGGGCGCATCGTTGACGGGACGGGCAATCCCTGGTTTCGTGCCGATGTCGCCGTGCGTGACGGACGCATCGCGCGCATCGGACACATCAATCCTGCGGAAGCGCGCCAGGTGATAGACGCTCGCGGCGCAATCGTTGCGCCCGGCTTCATAGACGTTCACACGCACGTCGAATCAATCTATCGCCAGCCCGATGCGGAGAACTTCGTGCGCATGGGTGTGACCTCGCTCGTCACAGGCAACTGCGGTTATTCGGAAACCGACATCGGAAAATTTCTCGGACGGGTTAAAGAGCAACCGCTGGCCGTCAATCTGGCGACTCTCGTCGCGCACGGCTCCGTCAGAAGCAAGGTGATGGGATTGGTGGACCGCGCGCCGACGCCCGAAGAGTTGCGGAAGATGGAAGACGTGGTCGAGCAGGCGATGAAGGACGGCGCGGTCGGACTCTCGACCGGACTCATCTATGTTCCGGGCGTGTATGCGAAGACGGACGAGATCGTCGCGCTCGCGCGAGTCGTCGCGCGCTACAATGGCCTTTACGCCACGCACATGCGCAACGAAGGCACGGAGGTCATTGACGCCATCCGCGAGAGCATCAATATTGGCGAGCAGGCCGGGCTTCCGGTTGAAATCTCTCACTTCAAAATCTCTGCGCGCAAGCTCTGGGGCAAATCTGATGTGACGCTCGGCCTTATTCGTGATGCTCGCAAGCGCGGGTTGACCGTGACGGTGGACCGGTATGCCTACACAGCCTCTTCAACTTCGCTCGACGTGCGCCTTCCCGACTGGGTTCTCGAAGGAGGACGCGATGCAGGCAAGAAGCGTCTTGCCGATAAAGAGGCGAGAGAACGCGTTGTCCGCGAGATGAAAGAGAGCTTGAAGAAGAGCGGCTTCAAGGATTACGACTATGCTGTCGTGGCGAGCTATGAGCCGAATCCTTCATTCAACGGCAAGTCCATTAAAGAGATTGCGAAGCTTGCGCGCGGGAAAGACGATCTCGACAATCAGATTGCGCAAATCCTTGAGATGTACGAGCGCGGCGGCGCGGGCATGGTCTATCACGGGATGAGCGAAGATGATGTCAAAGAGATCATGCGCGAGCCTTTCACGATGATTGCCTCCGACTCTGGCGTGCGCAAGTTTGGCAAGGGCATGCCGCACCCTCGCGGCTATGGCAACAACTCGCGTGTGCTCGGCCATTACGTGCGTGAATTGCGATTGATTTCGCTCGAAGACGCCGTGCGCAAGATGACGAGTCTTCCGGCGCAGACCTTTAACTTGCGTGATCGCGGCCTGCTGCGCGAAGGCTTCGCCGCCGACATAGTCATCTTCGATGACGCGACTGTTGGCGACCGGGCGACCTACGAACAGCCGCATCAATATGCGTCCGGCATCAATTATGTCTTCGTCAACGGCGAGGCTGTTCTCGCAAACGGCGAGATGACAAAGGCGCGTCCCGGCCAGGCTTTGAAGGGACCGGGCGCGTCAACGCTCGCTTTAAATCATTAAAACTTGCTGTGCGCGACAGCATCGTGTATAAATTTCGCGCAATCGTCCAAGAGCAGGCATTTCGGTCGGTAATGACTGCTCCTAATAATCGCTTCCGGCTCGTCTCCAAAATCTATGTGCTCGCTCAATCACGTCATTTCCCCTTGAGCAGCCGCGCATATTCTGAAGACGCATCCGGCTTTCCATCTAGTTATCTGAGTAAAGAGGAATCACGCCATGACACACCATCTGAAGAATGGGCTTTTGAGCCTGCTTCTCATCGCCGCCTTTTGTTTGACAGGCAGCGTTTACGGACAGGAGATTACCGGTAGCCTTGCTGGCACGGTCAAGGATACCAACGGCGCGGCGGTCGCCAACGCGACGGTGACAATTACCAACAGTGACACGAAGCTGGTCGCTCGCACGGTCACTACTAACGACAACGGCGAATACTCCGTGCCGCTGCTGCCCGTCGCTTTTTACGACATCACTGTGGAAGCTGCAAGCTTTAAGAAATCCTTTAACAGCCGAGTTAAAGTGAATGTGAATGAGCGTCACACGGCGGACATCACCCTGGAGGCAGGCAGCATCTCGGAAACGGTGAGCGTGACAGCAGAGCCTCTACAGGTGAACACACAATCCCCGGCAGCCGTCAACATCATCAACGGCGACCAGGTGCGCCAGCTCTCTTTGAATAACCGCAACTGGGCGCAACTGATCACGCTCTCGCCCGGAGTATCGGCAAACATTGCTGACCAGATTTACGTTGGCTCAACCAATCCGCAAGGCCAGTCGAACGCCTTGCAGATCGCAGTCAATGGTGTGCGGTCAAGTTCCAACACCTACTCCGTAGATGGCGCGGACACTACGGACAGAGGAGCTAATCTGACGGTGCAAACTTACCCCTCGGTGGATGCGATTGCTGAGTTCAGCGTTCTCCGCAGCCTCTATCCAGCCGAGTCAGGAAGGAGCGCTGGCGGTCAGGTTAACGTTGTGACAAAAAGCGGAGGCAAGGATTTTCACGGAGACCTCTACGAGTTCTGGCGTAATGATAAACTGAACGCCAACACCTTTACATCAAACAGAACTGCCCCTCTCGGTCTTGATTCAAATGGAAAAGCGAAGCGCGCGCCTTTCAGGTATAACAACTTCGGAGGCACGTTCGGGGGGCCGGTAATAATTCCGACCTTTGGTGAAGGCGGGCCTGGCACCAGGAAGGTCAAAGATACGTTCTTCTTTTTCTCCGAAGAGTTGAGAAGAGTGATCGTCTATCCGAGTTTCAGCACGACGGTTCCAACCGCGGGGCAACGGCAGGGAATCTTTTCGCAGCCGGTTTGTATTGGTCCGGTCGCCAATCCGTGCGGGACGATTCTTCCGGCGGGGACACCGCTTCCGCAAAATCTGTATAGCCCTCTGGCGCAGGCTTATGTTCAGGACATTTACAACAAGCTGCCGCTGCCCGCCGATGCTGCTGGCAATCTGTTCTACCCCGCGCGAGGCATCTTTGATTTCAGACAAGAGCTAATCCGGGTGGACCATAAATTCAGCGACAGTCTCTCGGCGTACTATCGGTTTGAAAACGATTCGATCCCGACCGTTGATCCAATCGGCCTGTTCGGACAAGGCGGCGGACAGCCCTTTGTTTCGGTGACGCAATCAAACTCTCCGGGGCGCACGCACGTCGGACGTGCGACATGGGTGATGTCGCCGACTACAGTATTGGAGTTCGGCGGCTCATACTCTTTCGGCGATGTTCCCAGTCGTGTGATCGGGCTTCTCGCCAATGAAAATTCACCTGATATTGTCACGCACCTGCCGCAATTCACATTCCCAGTGACCAGAGGCCGTGTGCCGACGATTACAGGAAATGGCTTTACGGCTCTCCAAACGTTTGGGCCATACAGCGACTTCTCGTACAACAAGTCCTTGTTTACGACGCTCTCGAAAGTGTTTGGCTCACACACGACCAAGTATGGTTTCAACTTCGCCAGAATCAGAAAGCATGAGAACTCCCTCGGCGGGTTCAACGAAGTTCGATACAGCGCCGTGTCTTCAACGCCGACCCGGCCCAGTGGGACCAGCACGACCAATCAGCTTTGGGCCAATTTCCTGCTGGGCAATTTTCAGGTCTATACCCAAAACCAGTTTGACCTGACTGCCGACCTGAGCGCCAGCAGCGTTGAGGCGTTCGCTCAGGATGAATGGCGCTTCAGGCCCAACATCACGCTTTACTACGGCGTGCGTTTCTCCCGTTTCGGTCAGCCCTGGGATCGTAATGGTCGTATGACCAGTTTCAATCCGGCAGCTTACAGTCCCAGTCAGGCTTTCCAAGTTCTGGCAAACGGCCTGCGCGTAGCTGGCACCGGAAACCCGCTCAATGGAATCATGATCAACGATCAGGTGTCAGTGGCGGGTTCGGCTGTTTCACCCTGGGGCAAGTCCGTTGCGCCAACGCGCAACAACTTCGCGCCGCGCGTCGGAATCGCCTGGGATCCATTTAAGAAAGGAACGACTTCGGTCAGAGCTGGATACGGCATGTACTTTGATCAATTGTCGTTCAGTTTCGCGGAGACTGATCTTGTCGCGCGAAACCCTCCATTCCAGCAACAAATAGTCATTAACCCGGCGACGCTCGACAATCCGCTTGCCGGAACCACATCCGTCAACCTTTCGGTCCCGGACGTTTCCGGCATAGACCAGAATTTTAAGACTCCTTATGTCCAAAGCTGGTCGCTTGATATACAGCACCAATTCGGCACCAAGACGCTCGTGACGGCTGGCTACTTCGGCTCAAGGGGCACGCATTTATCGGGTCTGGTTGACGAGAATCTTTTGCCGCCGGGGTTTGCGCTAACGCAGACTTGTCGAACCAACAACACCAACCCGGCAACGTTTGGCCCCTGCCAATCCCCGGGCCAGGTCTTTACCAGTTCGACGCAAGAGTTGATTCTCAACCAGATTCGACCGTTCAGAGGCTACGGCGCGGTCCGCATGCTGGAGACGAGATTCAATTCGAACTATCACAGCCTTCAGGTGACTGCGCAGCGAAGGTTTACCCAGAGCAGCCAGATTAATCTGGCTTACACCTGGTCCAAGAACCTGACCGATAGCCAGAACGAATTCTCGACTTCGCCGCAGAATTCTTACGACATTCGCGACGAATACGCGCGCGCCAATCTCGACAGGCGTCACGTCTTAAGCATTAACTACATTTACGAAATCCCGTTCTTCCGAGGCCAATCAGATTTCAAAGAGAAGGTGCTCGGCGGCTGGCAGATTTCAGGCATCACCTATTACTTTACCGGCCTTGGTTTCTCTCCCGCCACTTCTTCTAACGACCCGGCGGGACTTGGGCTTCTCGGCTCATCGCCTTCCGGCGCGAGACCGGACATGATTTGCGATCCCAATGCAGGCGCACCGCACACCTTCGAGAAGTGGTTCAATACCGCTTGCTTTGCCAATCCACCGGCAGGTGTTAATCGCGTCGGCAACTCATCGCGCAACGTCATTGAGGGACCGCCGACGACGCGCTTTGATGCTACTCTGTCCAAGAACATTCACTTCAGTGAATCGAAATCACTTCAGTTCCGGTGGGAAGTCTTCAATATCTTTAACCATACGAACTTCACCACCTTGAGCCTGAACGTCACTTCTTCGAACTACGGTTTCGTGACCGCCACACGCGATCCGCGCACGATGCAGTTAGGGATGAAGTTCATCTTCTAAACGCAGGCTTGAATCGGACAGACACATCAGCCCGTGAACTTGTTTTCAAGTCACGGGCTGATGCGCTTTTTGAGCCTGGCGGTTAGAATCAAGGCGATGAAAACAGAAGCTCTCCTACTTAAAAACGTTCGCTTGATTAGCCCGCAGACAATCATTGAAGATGCGAGCGTTTTAATTGAAAACGAGCGAATCACTCGTATCAACTTCAACAACGACACTCCGCAAGAACTCTCGAACGCTTACGATCTCCGACAGACAACGCTCTATCCCGGCTTTATAGATTTACACATTCATGGCGCAGTTGGAATAGACGCGAACGCAGCCGATGCTGATGGCTTGCACAAAGTCGCGCGCTTTCTGGCGAAGAACGGTGTGACTTCGTGGCTGCCGACGCTCGTGCCCGACTCGGAAGAGAATTACCAGAGAGCAATCGAGGCGATTGACGCGCTTGTGAGGACGCAAACGGAGCGCGCTCCGGCAGCGCACGCCCTCGGCGTCCATTACGAAGGGCCATACGTCAGCGAGAAGCAATGCGGCGCGCTGCACACCGAGTTCTTCAAGACTTTTACTGACAGCGAAGACTTGAAATCGTTGCCCCGCTTGCAATCCGGTGCGATTCATCTGACGACGCTCGCGCCGGAGATAGCAGGCGGCGTTGAGCTGATTGAAGAGTTAGTCAAACAAGGTTGGATTGTCTCCATCGGCCACACGCGCGCGACCGCCGAGATTTTGGATAGAGCGCTCAGAGCGGGCGCGCGTCACATGACGCACTTTATGAACGCGATGTCGCCGCTGCATCAGAGAGCACCTGGCCCAATTGGTTGGGGACTGCTCAACAAAGAAGTAGGCGTGGACATCATCGCCGACGGCGTTCACCTGGACCCGCTCGTGCTCAAACTCATCTTGCGCTGTAAGTCTGCCGAGCGAGTCTCATTGATTAGCGACGCCGTTGCCGCGACAGGCTTGGGCGATGGTGAGTACGACATCTGGGGCGAGACGATCATGGTCGAACATGGTCGCACGCGTAACGCGCGCGGCAGCATCGCAGGCTCTGTCAGCACCATGCTCGATGCCGTAAGGATGATGCTCTCCCTAGACGTTCCTGCCGAAGACGTGGCGCGCATGGCGTCAACGAATCCTGCGCGCCTGCTCGGCCTAGACACTGACTACGGCTCGATTGAAGAAGGGAAGCGCGCAGACCTTGTTGCTCTCGATGACGAAGGAAGGGTGCGCTTGACGCTTATCGGTGGCAAGGTCGCTTTTGAAGACAATCCTGGTTGAGAATAAGAAACAATGGATAGCTTGCAGCCCTTTCATTGTTGCTTCTGATTTCTGACTTCTTCTTCCTGCTTTTCATAAAATCCTGCGCGAGCATAAGACGCATCCAGGAGTTCTATCGGGTGGCAGACGCGAAGAGCATCCATTCCATGCAGTTGCGCGCCCGCTCCGATCTGCATGTGGCAGCCAGGATTGCCGGTCACGAGAATCTGCGCGCCAGTCTCTTTGATATGAGCGAGCTTTTCATCGAGCACACGCGAAGATAATTCAGGCTCCAGGAGATTATAAACGCCCGCGCCGCCACAGCAGACTTCGCTCCCTGCGAGCGGCACGAAGTTCAATTCGGGGATGGCGCGCAATATCTCAAGCGGAGCTTCACCCGCCTTCTGCCCGTAGAGCAGGTGACACGAAGCATCATAGGTCGTCACGCTCTCATCAATCGTCGCTCCTTCACGTATCCCCGTTGCTGCAAGCTGCTGGCTCACATCGCGCACGCGCGAGCTGAACTCGCGTGCGCGCTCGTGATACTCCGCATCGTCTGCCAGCAGATGAGTGTAAGAGACGAGCATCGCGCCACAGCCGCCCGCGTTGGTAACGATGTTCGGTTGAGCTTCTGTGTCGAAAGCATCAATGTTGTGCCGTGCCAGAAGGCGTGCGCCTTCGAGGTCGCCAGCATGAGCATGCAGCGCGCCGCAGCAGACCTGACCCGAGGGCGTGCCCACAGCGCATCCATTTGCCTCAAGCACCCGCGCCGCCGCCGCGTTGACACGCGCAAAGAGTCCTTCGGTGACGCATCCTTTGAAGAGCAACACGCTCGCTTTTTGTGAAGGTGAACTCTGCGCCCAGCTTTTTTCACCAACGCTTGCCTTGCGAGCGAGCGAGCTATCCAGCAGGGCGCAGGCGAACTCGAAGCGTGCGGAGATGAGACGAGCAAGCCGCGTTCTTATCATGAGCTTTGGAAGGCGCAGGTTTCGCATCAATCGCGCCAACCCAAATGCGAGACGAAGACGCGCGGGATGAAGCCACACGTGACGCAGCACGAAGCGTAAAGCCCGCGAAGTCCACCCTCTTTGCGCACTTTGAGCTTGCGATAAATCGAAGCGTGCCGCTTCCAGCAGTTGACCGTACTCGACTCCTGCGGGACACGCCTGCTCGCAAGCGCGACAACCCAGACAGCGATTGATGTGAGAGCGAAAAGCATTCGATTCAGCATCGAGCCTGCCCTCTTCGACGGCTCGCATCAGGTAGATGCGACCGCGCGGGCTATCGTTCTCGTTGCCCGTCTGCACATAGGTCGGGCACGCTTCCAGACAGAGGCCGCAGTGAACGCAAGCCAGAAGCTTCTCCTCTTCATTCGATAATGCCGCCGACAACATAAAAGAAGTTTTGAACTTTGAGTTTTGAATTTTGAATTGAAGACAAGAGGCAAGCGGCTTTTAATTCAAAATTCAAAACTCAAAGTTCATAATTTTTTCAGTATCCCACCGGAACGCCTTCGCTCCGTCTTGAATCAGATGCGCCGAGTCGCATGCCCGTCCCTTCTTCGATCATGATGGCTTGCACGTCGCCCATGTAGCCGCGCTTTGTGTAGCCTTTGTATTCCGGTCGCAGCTCAAGTTTATGGCCACGAGCATTGAGCGCGTTGACGGTGTCTGCGGATAGCCCATAAGGCTCGAAGCGAACCTCGTCGGGCATCCATTGTTGATGAATGCGCGGCGCGTCAACTGCTTCCTGTATGTTCATGTCATAGTCTATGACGTTCGAGATGACTTGCAACACGGCTGTAATGATTCGGGGGCCGCCGGGCGAGCCGACCGTGAACCAGAGCGAGCCATCTTTCCTGAGAACAAATGTCGGCGTCATGGCCGAAAGCGGACGCTTGCGCGGCTCGATTCCATTGCGCGCCCCTTGAATCAAACCGTAGAGATTGGGCACGCCGACCTTTGAAGTGAAGTCGTCCATCTCGTCGTTGAGCAACATACCCGTTCCCTTGGCAACAACGCCCGAACCATATTCGTCGTTCAGCGTGTAGGTGTTGGAAACCGCATTGCCGTCACGATCCACGATTGTAAAGTGGGTCGTGTCCGAAGATTCTTCGGCTGTAGGCAAGCCTGGTCGTATGTCCTTGCTCTTCGACGCATGTTTCAAATCAATGGTCGAGCGGATGCGCGCAGCGTAGCTTTTATCAATCAACTCCGCGATGGGAACTTTGACGAAATCCGTGTCGCCCATGTATTCGGCGCGGTCTGCGAAGGCGCGGCGCATCACCTCTATTAAGATGTGCAGACTGTCCGAAGAGGACCAGCCCATCGAATGTAGATCGTAACCTTCGAGCATGTTCAGCATCTCGATGAGCACAGCCCCGCCCGACGACGGCGGCGGCATGGTGATAATCGGAAACCCGCGATACGTTCCGCGCAAAGGCGCACGCTCTTTCGGTATGTAGCCGCGAAGGTCCTGGAGAGTAATCAGACCATTATGGCTTTTCATGTCTGCGGCGATGAGGCGAGCCGTCTCGCCTTCGTAAAACTCGCGCGGGCCACGACGTTGCAGGCGCGCGAGCGTCGCCGCCAGTTCGGGTTGGCGAAAAGTGGCACCTTCTGTCAAAAAATTTCCATCGTTGAGAAAGATTCGACGCGAGTCTTCATACTGGGCGAGCTTTTTCTCTCGCTGTAGAGAGTCCGCGAAGACCTTGCTGACTGTAAAGCCATTTGAAGCGAGACGGCGCGCGGGTTCGATCAATTGCGCCCAGCTCAGTTTGTGCGAGCCGTATTTTTGTAAAGCCATCTCAAGACCCGCGACTGTTCCGGGCACGCCCGCCGCGCGATAGCCGACAGTTGACGAGCCTTCACCCCGAATGATTTTTCCCTGCGCGTCCAAATACATGTCGCGTGACGCCGCAGCCGGAGCCATCTCACGATAATCAATCACGGTGCTTCTGCCGTCCTTGAAGCGAATCAACATGAAACCGCCGCCGCCCAGGTTGCCCGCCACAGGATGGACCACCGCGAGAGCGAACGCGACAGCAACCGCAGCGTCAATGGCGTTGCCGCCGCGTTTGAGAACGTCAGCGCCGACTTGGGATGCGAGTTGCTGTGTCGAGGCCACCATCGTGTGCGGCGCGCGCACAGGCTCGCGCGAAATATAGAGAGGTTGATGCGCCGCGACTGCTGCACAAGTCGCCAGGGGGAGAGATGCATAGATGAATGACAGTAGTGTGAAGAAGATAAAGAAAGAACGTTTCGCGTCCATCGGTCTAAACTTTTTCATCTTGTGAATCATTGCTCCGAATAATTTTGATTAAGAGTCAAAGAGGAAGCGCCCAGGGCTGAGCATCGCCGCCGGGTCAAGCTGCTGCTTGACGCGCAGCATCAGTTTGGCTGCTGCGCCCGCATCGCCAAAAAAATCCATTTTGTCTTTCATTGACTGTGGCGCGCTTTCAATCATAAGCGAGCCGCTGAGCGCCCTCGCTCGCTCTCGCAAACTTTTAAGAGAGGCGACCGACGAAGATGTTTCACCAGTTGCTGGGCCAATCACTCGCAGCTTTCCGTTTCCGACGCTCGCGTGCCAGAGCGATTCTTGTGGAAAAGCAGTTCCGCCCTCTGTCATCGCTTGCTTGAGAAATGTTTGAAACTCGGTCGGCAGCACGCTCGCGCGCCAGATGAGTCCTCTGTTTTCAGCTTGTATGGGAAGCGCGGCCAATCTGCGCCAACATTCTGCGTCATCATCCGAAGCATAAGTTGTGATCTCGGCGTCCGCCTCTCGAATCAGGTTGATCGTCTGGTCTCTCTGAAAGACTACGGCCTCGTGCGTTCCTCTGTAACGAACAAGCAGCGTTGGCAGATGCTTTTTATCTGAGACAGCAAGCTGCGCTGCAACGCCGGGCGAGAGCAATTCGATGGCGACGGGAAGAAGACGCGCCTCAAGCAGAGCACGCGCGGAGCTGAGCAATGAATCGAGCGAGCCGCAAGCCGCAACTGTTGTGTTGTACGCGGGCACTGGCTTGAGCTTGAAAATCAGTTCGAGAATCAGACCGAGCGTGCCATAGCTTCCCGTGAACAATTTGCAGAGGTCGTAGCCCGCGACGTTCTTGACCACGCGCCCGCCCGCTTTAACCACCCGTCCATCGGCGAGCGCAACGCTCATTCCGATCACAAAGGCGCGCGGGTTGCCATAAGCGAAGCTCTGCGCGCCGCCCGTGCCCGTTGCCACGACGCCGCCAATCGTCGCTCGTCCATCGTCGGGCGGGTCAACAGGCAACCATTGCCCGGCGCGACCGAGTTCGGCATTGAGAGCGGCGAGCGTCACGCCCGCTTGCGCCCTCGTTATCAAATCCGCAGGCTCATGCTCGATGATGCGATTCATTCTGCGCGTACTGAGAATCAAGTCAGCACGCTTGAGCGGGTTGCCAGCATCAAGCCATGTCTCTCCGCCAGCAGGCACAACCTTCCATCCTTCGCTAGTCGCCAGACGCAGAATCTCGCGCGCTTCCTCAACTGACGCCGGGGCGACCGTGAGTGAAGCAGGGGCAGAAGATATTGATGAAAGCTCAGAGAGAGAAACATTTGCTTCGCCCACTATCTGCGCTGATTGACGCAGCTTTTCTTCCGCGCTGGATGATGAGGTCGCAACCTGTGTGGCCGTAAGAGGTAATGCAGGAGCGAGACGAGAAGCAGACAAAGAAGAAACGTTGTCGTCGTTAAGTTCGCTCGATTCTGCCAACTGCCTGCTGCCAACTGCCGACTTGCCTTCACTGCATGTGCGCGGCGTCGGAATTATCTTGCCCGGATTGCAGAGTCCTGTCGGGTCAAAGGCAGCGCGCACGCGGAGCATTGTGTCCATGTCATCTTCTGAAAAAATGAGCGGCAGGTATTCGCTCTTATCAAGCCCGACGCCATGCTCGCCCGTGATTGAGCCTCCGGCGCGGACGCATGTTTCCATCAACTCGCGCCCGGCCTCTTTGACACGCAGGACCTCTTCTGGGTGGCGCGCGTCGAAGCAGAGAAACGGGTGAAGATTGCCATCGCCCGCGTGAAAGACATTGGCGACGCGCAAGCCGTACTTTGCGCCGATGCGATAAGTCTGGGCCAGGACTTCAGGGAGGCGCGAGCGTGGCACAACAGCGTCCTGCAACATTGTATCCGGCGAGATGCGACCCATCGCGCCGAAGGCTCCTTTACGCGCGGCCCAGAGACGCTTGCGCTCATGCTCATCGCTCGCAGAGCGCACGTCACGCGCATCGTGCTCGCGGCAAATCTTTTCCGCGCGCCCGGCTTCCGTCTCAAGCCCCGCCTCGATTCCGTCAAGCTCGATGAGCAGAGCGGCCTCAGCATCAACGGGAATCCCTGCGGCAAAGACGCTCGCCTCGATAGCTCGAATGATTGCGCCATCCATCATCTCAAGCGCAGCCGGGACCAATCCTGCGGCGATGATGGCAGAAACAGCGCGGCTCGCATCGTCAACATCCATGAAGACGGCGAGCAAGGTTCTGACGGCTGTTGGAAGCGGCACGAGTTTGAGCGTCGCTTCCGTGGCAATACCGAACGTTCCTTCCGAGCCGACGAAGACGCCGAGCAGGTCATAACCAATTGTATCCGCCCCAATGTTTCCCAGATCAACAATCTCGCCTCCGGCGAGGACGACGCGAGCAGAGAGCACATGGTCAACCGTCATCCCGTATTTCAGACAATGGATGCCGCCGCTATTCTCTGCGAGGTTGCCGCCGATGGTGCAAGTCACCTGACTCGAAGGGTCCGGGACGTAATGAAGACCAAGAGGCGCGACTGCGCGCGAGAGCTTCGCATTGACCATCCCTGTTTCGACTACTGCGAGACAGTTCTCAGCATCAACCTTGAGAAGCCGTCGCATGCGTGCTAATTCAACGATGACGCCGCGACTGAGCGCGAGTGCGCCGCCCGATAAACCTGTGCCCGCGCCGCGCGGAGAGAAGGGAACGCCTTCGCGCGCGATGATGCGCAAGACTTCCGAGACCTTTTCAGTCGAATCCGGGAAGACCACAGCGCGCGGGCGATACTTGTGCTGCGGCAGCCCATCGCATTCGTAAACGAGCAACTCGTCAGGCTCAGATAACACGGCATCGCGCCCGACGATTGTGCGCAAGTTTTCGATTAAGGCATCCACGTTTAGCTGGAAATGGAAAGAATTATTCTTCTATCGCACTTTGAAAGTCAATGATACACTACAGGCCCAACCTCAGAGTAATAAACATTACCTATCTTTATCGTCCTATGCTTGGAAGAAGGAGCGGCGCTGTATAGTGGAGTTCAACGTTATCGAAGGTCTCAGGACGCTGAAGTTCGATCTTGTCTTCACACTTGCCTTAGGCGCATTGTTCCTCTTCAGCGGTTACGTTCTGCAACGCCGCATCAAGTTTCTCGCGCGCTCAAGCATTCCCGCTCCGGCCATCGGCGGACTGCTCTTCGCAGCAATCATTCTCCTCCTGCACACGCGCGGCACACTCGACATCACGATTGATACTACCTTGCGAGCGCCGCTGCAAACCGTTTTCTTCACGACCATTGGGCTGAGCGCAACCCTTGCTCTGCTGCGCGCGGGTGGCTGGCGCATGGGCTTCTTCTGGCTAATCGCTTCGATAACGGCGGTCGTGCAGAATCTCGTCGGCATTGGCATGGCGCGCACAATGAATGCGCCTGCGCCGCTCGGCATCATTTGCGGCGCGCTCACATTAACGGGTGGTCCGGCGACGGGCCTGGCGCGCACGAGCGATTTCGAGCAGCTCGGAATCAATGGCGCGGGCGCGCTCATCATAGCCTCCGCAACATTCGGCATCTTCATGGCAAGCCTCGTCGGAAACCCAATTGCGACCGCGCTCATCCGCCGCTTTCGACTCAAAGCAAAACCGGAAGAGAACGTGAAGAAGAAGGATGCGGAAGAGTTCTGGGCCGTTGGACCTGTCGGAGAGCGCGAGACTCAAGCAGAGACCGCGCCTCTGGAAAAGAGCGCGGACAAAACGAGTCAACCTTTGACCGGTGTCATCCTGCTCAAGAACCTGATGCTTATCCTCGTCATCATGGGCTTGGGCGCGCTCATCGGAATTGGGATGACGCGGCTCGGCGATGCATTACCGCAGGGGAGCGTCTTCGGCGCGATCGTCAAGTTGCCGGGTTACATCGGAGCGATGATTGTCGCCGCCGTCTGGCGCAACCTCGATGACCGTTACGGCGGTTTGAAACTAAACACACGCGCCATTGAGGCAATCGGCACAATCGCGCTCGCACTCTTTCTGGTCATCGCGCTGATGGATTTGAAGCTCTGGCAACTGGCAGGATTGGCCGTCCCCATGCTCGTCATCCTCGCCATGCAGGTTATCCTGATGATAGCCTATGCGGTCTTCGTCACATTCGCTTTGATGGGGCGCGACTACGAGGCCGCCGTGACGGCGAGTGGGCACATAGGTTTCGGACTCGGCATCACGCCGAATGCTGTCGCCAACATGGAAGCGCTAACCGAACGTTACGCTCCTGCCCCTCGCAGTTTCCTCATCGTGCCCGTCGTCGGCGGCTTCTTCATAGATTTCTCGAATGCTCTTATCATCAACTTGTTCATCAACCTAATTAGGTGAAAAGGATTACGACAATGATTCACAAAGCTCTCATGCTCATTATGGCTTCTCTCTTTCTGACTACGATTGCTTCCGCGCAAAATCAAAAGGGAAGCATGGCTTCAGTCAATGCACAGCCCGATGCCCGTCTCCAATCGCTGGTCAACGAAGCCGCGCAAGCTGCGCTCTCGAAATTCAAGGACAAAAATTTTCAAGAGAGCAATCTGGCCATCACCTTGATTAATCTCACAGACCCGCAGCACCCGACGCGCGCCAGCTTTCGCGGCACAGAAGGAATCTATCCGGCGAGTGTAGTCAAGCTCTTCTATCTCGTCATGGCGCATCATCTTCTCGAAGAAGAGAAGATCAAAGAGACTGACGAATTGCGTCGCGCGATGAAGGACATGATCGTTGATTCGTCGAACGATGCGACGGGCTATGTGCTGGATGTCATCACGGGCACGTCGAGCGGACCAGAGCT